>Ga0194123_10003595_pt1 | contig 18408 bp, 16 predicted proteins | sample TA2MahsurfametaG_5_FD_155479 | JGI IMG/M metagenome (GOLD analysis project Ga0194123, IMG submission 155479) | Freshwater microbial communities from Lake Tanganyika, Tanzania - TA2015023 Mahale A surface | ecosystem: Environmental > Aquatic > Freshwater > Lake | place: Tanzania: Lake Tanganyika... | reverse complement strand
CCTGCCGAGGCCGAGCGCGCCACATACCGAGCAAGATGCCGATCTATCTTTGATGAGTGCGTGGCCAGCCAGTCGAAGAGAAAGATGTTGATCCAGAAGACGACGGTCTCGGTTGCCCGCTCCGACACACGGATCGCGCTGCTCAGCTGATTGAGACGCTTCACGAACTGCTCGTGCTCGTGCAGATGCTCGTCGATGAGCGGATAGTCGGTCTCTTCCATCAAGGTCTTCTCGACTGCGAAGTGCGTCAGCGAATAGTCCTTGAGGTCGACAAGCACGCGCTCGGTATCCATCCGGCTGCCGCTGCGCACCGCACCGCGCAAGGCAGCATAAATTTCGACCAGATGATGATGTTGATCATCGATGGCCTGATGCCCCGTGTCGTAAGACGGATTCCAACGAAATTCCTGATCGATCTGCTACGGCAGACTCGACGCCTCGGCGCCGCGGCGGACGCGGCAGCGTTCCATATACACCCTGGCGAGCGGATCAGCATCAGCGATGCTGCTGTAGCGCGCAAGAATATCGAGACCTTTCTGGTAGTAACCGAGGTGGTAGCAGGGCACCGCGTCTTCAAGTAAATCGAGGCCAATGATTTTGGGGGTGCGGGTCTGCTCGCGTTCGGTGTCGAACACCTCATAGACAGACACCGGACGTGTTCGTCCCTTGACCTCGATGCGATCGGCGAAGCGGATCGCGTAGCTCGCGGTATCGTCGAGGTTGAGGTAAGTCGTTTCGCTGATCAGCATGCGATTGCCGAAGCGTCGCGTGAGATCCTGGATACGCGCGGCGACGTTGACCGAGTCACCGATGACTGTGGTCTCGAGCCGCTCAGCGTTGCCGATCACGCCGAGCGCCGAGTAACCCGTATTGATACCGATACCAATTTCGAGGGTAGGCAGTCCCAGACGCGCGCGGTCCTGATTGACGCGAGCCACCCGCTCGAGCATTTCATTGCCGGCGGCGACCGCATCATCCGCGGTGCGAAAGATTGCCAACGCGCCGTCACCCAGAAACTTGTCGATGACGCCGCTGTGACCGTGAATCGGTGCCTCGTACTGCGCAAGATAGGTGTTCAAGGTTGCAAAGACATCGGCCGACTTCAGTTCCTCGGCGAGTGCCGTGAAGTTCTGGATGTCGGCGAACATGATGCTGGTCTTCATCTCGACGAAGTCACCGAGCTGAATCGCCGAAATATCGGTTGTGCCGAGGAAATTCAAAAAACTCTTGGGAACGAAGTGACCGTAGGCGCGTTGCGTGTTGCGCAGCGCCGCCATGGCGGTGCGGTGCTCGGCGCGAGTGCGCAAAATGGCGTCGTTCAGTTGGTCAAGGGAGCTGTCCTCGGACATGCGCGAAGTGTAGCGAGGCGCGGTCAACGCTGCCAAAGAACTCAGCTCCGCTGAACCTGCTCCGGAACGAAAATACGTGCTACGGTTGTCGTGTCCCTCGCCGCCAAGCCGGCCGCGCCGTACGTGCTCAACCCCCGGCACGTTCGCCGCGCGCACGACCGAATCGAAAAGAGCCTTTCCGCCGCCGAGTTTGCAAGCGCTGTGTCGGAGGGCGAGAGATTGTCGTCGCAAAAGGCGTTCGAGCTAGCAATTGCCCCTGGTCTTTAAACCCATCCGCGCCGCCACTTTACAGAATCTTTGAGTTCTCGCCAGGCGATGACCCGTATGCGCTTCGAGTGCACCGCCTCGATCTCGATCCATTCGACGGGCGATCCCGGTGGCACGGACTCGATCACTTTGGTCACGAGAAAATGTTTCTCTTTGTTACGCGGCGTGACCGCCGTCCACTTCGTGTGCAGCAGTTTCTTCGGGCTCAAGGCATTGGTTGGGGCGTCTGTCATGGTGGACCGCCGAGCATCAATGCGTGCAGCCCCTTCGGGCCCAACTTCTCAAGCGTCACGAGGTTGGCGGCCGTGATGCTCGCGGTATCACCGAAAGAATCGATCGCCCGCGAGAGGCTCTGCTCGCGCAACAAGTGAAGGGTCGGGTATGGCGAACGATTGGTCGCATTGCCGATGTCATCAGGCTCGGTCCCGGCGAATTGGTAATTCGGGTGAAAGCTTGCGATCTGAATCTCGCCCTCGTGCCCCAATACCCGCAGCAGCTCATCCGCGACCGTCAGAAAACCATTGAAGTCGTGAAAATCTTGCAGGACCCGCGGATGGATCAGCAAGGTCGTCTCGAGCTCTTCGGGCGGTGCCGAAACGAGATTCTGCAACTCCGTCGCGAGATGCTCCATCAGGGCTTCTGAGGTCTCGGCATCGCTCGTGACGTAACGGATCAGGCCCTTGAGAGCAGGCGCCGGCGCAAAAGGACAGAGCTTGAGGCCGATGACAACCCGCTCGACCCAAGCGCGCGTCTCGGCAATGGACGGGTCGTCAGTTCGCGGTAGCATCGTGACCTCATTCTCAAATCTTTGATAGTCAATCGAAATCATAGGGGTACACGAACGTGATAGCAGCGCACGCGACCGGATACACGCCGGGCGAATCCTACTTCTACCCAGCCGACCGGGGTGTGGCAATGACGGCTGGTCGTGGATTGCCGTAATGGCCGGTTGCGGACCCCATTCGAGCGCGCATCGGGCGCGATCAGGCGCTGTTCGCCCAGCCCGCGCTGGCTGCGTCGCTCGGCAAATGGATGCAAAAGTCGCCCGCAAAGCCTCACGCCGATGTCTAAGGATGCGACAGCCAAGCGCCATGGCATCGCATAGGGCCCTCGAGTTCAGCGACGCCGGCACTCTTCACAGTGCGCAGACATCCGCGGCGTCCTCGACAAGGAAGCCGCCGGACTGGCGTCGCCACAACGCCGCGTAGAGTCCGTCCTTGTCGAGCAATTCACGGTGGCTGCCCTGCTCGACAATGATGCCCTTGTCCATGATGACAAGTCGGTCCATCGCGGCGATGGTCGAGAGTCGATGCGCTACCGCGATAACGGTCTTGCCCTCCATCAGCGCATAAAGATTTTCCTGAATTGCCTGTTCGACCTCGGAATCGAGCGCGCTCGTCGCTTCATCGAGCACCAGAATCGGCGCGTTCTTGAGGAGGACGCGCGCGATGGCGATGCGTTGACGTTGCCCACCCGAGAGCTTGACGCCACGCTCGCCCACTTGCGCCTCGTAGCCACGGCGACCGTCCCGATCAACGAGAACTCCAATGAATTCCTCGGCGTGCGCTTTGCGCGCTGCGGACTCCACCGCGCTCATGCTGGCGGTGGGCTCGCCGTAACGGATGTTTTCGAGCACCGAACGGTGCAACAACGAGGTGTCTTGGGTGACAACGCCAATCGCTGCTCGCAACGAGTCCTGCGTGACAGCGGAGATATCCTGTCCATCGATCAGGATCCGTCCCCGTTCGAGATCATGAAACCGCAGCAACAGGCTAGTGAGCGTCGATTTACCGGCACCGGACCGACCAACGAGTCCGACTTTTTCACCGGGAGCGATCTCGAGCGACAGGCGATCGAGCACTGCGCGCTCACCAGCCCGTGTCGATTTCCCGTAGTTGAAAGTGACATTTTCGAAGCGAATGGCGCCCGCGGTCACCGCGAGGGCTTTGGCCTCCGGCGCATCATTGATGATGCGCTCACGCGCGATGGTCTCGAGCCCGTCCTGCACCACGCCCACATCTTCGAACAGGCCCGCCACCTCCCAGATGATCCACTGCGACATGCCCTGCATGCGTAACGTCAGACCGAGGGCGAAAGCGATGGCACCCGTGCTGATGGCATTCTGGTGCCACAGCCACACCGACACCGTACCCATCGCGAAGACCAAAAATCCGGACAGCACCTGCAGAGTCGTCGTCAGTAGCGTCGCCATGCGCATCGAGCGGTGCACAGATCCCAGCATCAACTTCATGCCTTCTTTCGCGTAGGCGTCCTCACGATCCGCGTGGGCGAAAAGCTTCACCGTCGAGATATTGGTGTAGCTGTCGACCACTCGACCCGTGACCAGCGAGCGCATGTCGGCCTGCGCCGCCGAGAGCTTGCCGAGCTTCGGGATGAAGTACCAACCGGCGACGACATATCCCGCAAACCACGCAACGAGCGGCACTACGAGCCAACCATCCGCCCCGACCATCAGCACCATGGCGCCGATGAAGTAGATCGCGACATACACCAATACCTCAGTGAGTCGCATCACCGCATCGCGCACGCCGAGTGCGGTCTGCATCACCTTGGTTGCCACGCGACCAGCGAACTCGTTGGCAAAGAAGTCCATGCTTTGGCGCAGCACATAGCGGTGAGCCATCCAGCGAGTACGCATGGCGAAGCTTCCGCGCAAACCCTGATGAACAACGGATTCGCTCATGAAATTGAGCAGCGGCAAGGCGAGTAAAGTGAGGGCGCCCATCAACAGCAATCGATCGCCATGCTCCTGCCAGAGCGTCGCTCGCTCTGCGCCGGCGAGCAGATCGACGAGCTCACCCAGAAAAGCGAAAAGAGACACCTCGATCAGGGCGACGGCCGCTGACAGCAGGGTAGAAGCGAGCAGCAGCGGCCAGAAGGGCCGCGTGTAGTGCCAGCAGAACGCGCCGAGACCCGTTGGCGGGACGTCCGGTCGGTCCGGCGGAAAGGAATCGACGCGCGATTCCAGCCAATTGAAAAAACGGTTGATCAGGGGCATCGCTCCGGGGCCGCAAACACCGCGTTGCCCTGCAGCGTCGCGCCAAATTCGACGACCCCAATTGTCGCATTATCCGCTTCGCATTATCGCGGTAGCGTCCTGAACGTTCCCCGCGCGGACGGGCCCCCATGTCGCCCCAACCCAGCTCCCGCGCATCGTGAAACGCAGCCCGCTCACTCCCACTCAATTGTCTCGCAGCGTTCCAAGTCCGCGCAGCTGCTGAAGTTCTCGGCTTCGTCGGACGAGTTAACCGTTACGACGACCGACAGAACACTTCGCTTGAAGCCGATAGAGCGCGAGGGATGCCGAAAGCATCCGGTCACGATCGGCCCGTTTTCGAAGACGCCTGCAAGTTCAACATCTCTGTGACCCATCGAACCTCACGGGTCGTCGGCTTGAGCATTGTCTGGATGCGCAGCGCCACTCGCTCCGATTGCCCGAGGGTCTCACCGGACTCAGTCGCGAGACGGTACGCCATCAGCACGTCGAGGGAGGTCAATTCATAGCCCCTGCCCTGGCAGATCCAATGCAACGCGGCGAGCGCGACTTCGGCGGCGAACGCCGGTGCTCTATCCGCATTGTCTCGGGCAGCGCGGATCAGTGTCTTCGGATCGCAGGGCGATTCCCACGCCAGCTGCATGGCGAGATCGAATCGCTTGAGCGTCTTCGCCGTGGCGAACCACTTGCCCTCCTCTCCGGGCGTGGTCGCGATGAGTTCCGTCAGCAATCGATCCGCATCGATCTCGGGGTACTTCTTCGACACCAAACGATAGGTCGCGAGATAGGTGGTGGCGCGGTTGGCCTCCAGCGCATATTTTTCATACGCCTCGCTGCGACGACCCGCCTGCAGCAGTACGCGTTCGGCGAAGCGCGCGAGCCCTGCCATCGGCGTCCATGAGTTCACGGCGTTGGCCATGAACTCGATGGCCGCGTCGATCTCGCCTCGGGCCACCTTGCAGCGGCCGACCCACAGCAGGTCATGCCACGAGGGGCGCGGATCACTGCCGATGAGGGCGATCAATTCGTCGTGCCGGCCCGCGGTGAACAAGGCGCTATAACAGGCTGACTCGGCCCGGGTGAAGGCGAACTGCCCGCGACGCCGCGAGGCGTGGACCTGCCGCACAAGATCAATCAGACGATCTGCCCAACGCGGAGCCACGTCCGGCGTCGCGCACACCTCACCCCAGCGCTCGTCGAGCAGTTCGAGATAGGGCGGGTCATCGTTCTGGATGGCCTCGAACAACTGCTCGAGCCAGTTCTCGCGCATGGCCTCATTGGCGGGTGCCTGCGCGATCACCGGAACGAGCACGTCGACAGCGGCGCGCGCAGCGCTGCCGAGTGCGCCCGATGAGCTGTCCACGTGTTCCAGCGCCGGAGACAGCTTCACAAGGAACCGCACAGCACCGTCCGCCGCGCACAACGGTTCATGGCGAGCGACAACGTGGATCTCGGCCAGCGCTTCGGCGATGCGCTCGCCGGCCAGCCGACTGGCACGCCAACCGAAACCTCCGCGACGGAAGCGCTTGGTGAAGGCCCAGTCTGCCGCCTTGCCCATCACATCATCGGCCCTCAGGTCATCGGATAGAGCTTCGGGAACCAGCGCTCGACGACATCGATCGGGAAGCCGAGCCGCAATGGCGCCTTGTGCGAAGCCGAAACGAGCAAGCGTTTGTCTATCAGCGCGGAGACCACGCGACGCGCCGTGCGCTCGCTCGTGTCGATCAGCTGGGGGATGCGACCGCGCTCTAGCTCGCCCGAGAGCAATGCCTCGCGCAGCACCGCGTAGCTGCGCTTCGGGAGACGTTCCGCGCTTTCCTCATCGCGCACGTACAGCTCCATGCGACGCTGAAGCTCTGCAGGGTCGAGCAGCTCGCGCATGTAGCGGACCTGATCGAGACAGGTCTCCAGGAAGAACCGGCAGAAATCGATCAGCGCCTCGTGGGACAGCGCCCCTCGCCCGTCGAGATCGTTCCGTCGTGGTTCGTCCGCCGCCATGAGGAGGCGTTTGTATTCGCCCGAGCTGCGCGCCAGTCCGCGTGATACGGACCAGAGGGCCGAGCCGATTCCCATGTCGAGCAGCAGCGCGTGCGACATCAAGCGCGCAACGCGGCCGTTGCCATCGAGGAAGGGATGGATCCACAGAAAGCGATGATGAGCCGCGGCAACGGCGATCACCTGCCGCGGCTTCGTCAGCCGTGCCGCTTCGTACGCCTCCTCGAACCGTCCCATGAAAGCCGGGAGATCCCCGGCGTCGGGTGCGACATGCCGACCCACGGCCACGATTCGAGAACGCATCTGCCCCGGAACGACCGGAATCCGCTCCTTCGTGTCGGGGTTCTCGACGACCAGCAGACTCTCGGGTAACCGCCTGCAGAATTCCCGGTGCGTCCACTCGATGAATGCGCGCGACGCGGGCGGGCGCGGCATCTCGCCCGCACGCTCGTCGATCATCTGCTGCACTTCGATGTGCGCCCTCGCCTCAAGCTGCAGGTCGCGGCGATGCGGGTCGCTGGAATAGTCCGCCGACAAGGCACGATCGATGTCGCGAGGATGGGTGTTATGGCCCTCGATGAGATTCGAGTAGTAGCAGTTCATCGACCGCACGAGATCGGCGACGGACAGCAGCACCACAGGGTGCAGCTGGGCCGACAGCTCGCTGGCCTCCCGGGCCAGGTCGAAGGCCAGGTTCTCGAGCACGGCCGTGCCCTCGGCCGGCATGAACGGCTCGGCGGCGGCGGGGGTCAAGACACGCCCCCATGAACATGGATTTTGGCCGGTTCCATGGCCGGAATAATCTCACTATAAACAATCCTTTGTCACCATCTTTCGGGACACTTTTGGCCGGTAACGTGACCGGTGCCGTGACCGAAGCGGTTTACGAGATCGCCATTTCAGTCACTCATGGTGACTATTCGGGGCGCACCGTAAACCTCTCACCCCGCCTGACGCCAGATGCAGGGAAGTTCGGGGGCTGGCGCAAAGCCCTCCCCGTCCATCAGCCGCAATTCGCGCCGCCGCACCGACGGATCGACACCCGCGGCCAACAACCGCCGGGCGGCGTGGTGGCGCGCCTGCGCCCGGTCGACCGGGAGGTCCGGATAGGTCCCAAGGGACAGCGTCTTGCGCTTGCTGCCGTACCGGTACTGGTAGTGCCAGTACCTGCCGCCTTGCGGCCGCACGAGCAGATACAGACCTCCTCCGTAGAATATCTTGCGCGGGTATCGAACCTGCCCGTCGATGCGCGGACGCTCACGCGGCCATTCCAGCCCGATTTCCGAGTTCTGGTGCGTTGGCGATGATTGCTCGCCGCCTGGACCCTGCGGCACGGCGGAGCCCGCCAGCGCCGCAGTCCACGAGTCCTTGAGAGAACAGGTCCGTCCGTTCGCTCCGCTGTGAACCAAATACTGCTGCTTGCGAATGCGATGCGCGAGTTCGATACCGACCAGCGTAATCGCGACAGACCGAAAGCTCTTCAAACCCAGCATCGGCGCAAACCGCTGCTTGATCGCCCGATGGTCCTGCTCCACCACGTTGTTGAGGTAGCGGCGGGCGCGGACCTCCACGTCCCGCCAACGGCTGTCTTCGTCCCCCAGCAATCGCAAGCCGCGATGGGTAGCGCTGTTACCGTCGACGTTGATCTTCTCCGGCCACGACACGCCGTCCTGGCCCACGGCAGTACGGAAAAACGACTGCGCAGCCTCCATGCTGCGATCATTGCAGAGCAGCGATGCCACCGACTTTCCGTCGCGGTCCACTGCGCGATAAAGGTAGTGTCGCCCGCCCCGGACCGCTACAGCCGTCTCGTCCATGCGCCAGGACGATCCCGGCGATCGCGCAAACCGCGCCCAGCGCCGCTCATACTCGGGCACGTAGCGCAGCACCCAGCGCATGATCGTGGTGTGGGACACGACGATCCCCTGTTCCGCCATCATCGCGGCCAGATCGCGATAGCTCAGGCGATACGTGATGTACCAGCGAACGCAGGTTTCAATGGTCTCGGCGGAAAAGCGACGGCCGCTGTAGATCGGGTCGCGCGAAATACGTCTGGCCATCCGGTCCGTCCTCTGGTTGGGACGCCGATTCTAGGGCTCGGCCGCCAATGCACCAGAACCCAGTTTTACCGTCAGAGTGTCACGCTTGGTGTCGATAGATGGCGAACGATGCTGAGAGCTTCTTTCTTTTTATTCAGAGAGTTAGGCGCGCTTTTCGCAGGGTGCCGATAGACCCCGAAAGGCACCTAATCACTCCCACTCTATCGTCGCGGGTGGCTTGCCGGTCACGTCATAGACGACACGGCTCACGCCCTTCACTTCATTGACGATGCGGCGCGAGCAGACGTCGAGCAATTCATAGGGCAGATGCGCCCAGTGTGCCGTCATGAAGTCGATGGTCTCGACCGCGCGCAGTGCGATCACGGGATCGTGACGACGCCCATCGCCCGTGACGCCGACACTTTTGACGGGCAAAAATACGGCGAACGCTTGGCTGGTCTTGTCGTACCAGCCGGCCTTGCGCAGCTCTTCAATGAAAATGTGATCGGCGAGTCGTAGCGTCTCGGCCGCGGCTTCGGTGACTTCGCCAAGAATGCGTACGCCGAGGCCGGGGCCCGGGAACGGATGCCGATAGACCATCTCGTGCGGCAAACCGAGCTCGACGCCGATACGGCGCACTTCATCTTTGAAGAGTTCGCGTAGCGGCTCGACGAGCTTGAGCTTCATGTGCGCAGGCAGGCCACCCACATTGTGATGGCTCTTGATGACATGTGCCTTGCCGGTCTTGCTGCCCGCTGACTCGATGACGTCGGGGTAGATCGTGCCCTGCGCGAGAAACTCGACGCGCTCGGCAGGCGCGACGCCCTCGGTATCGCCCGAGCCCTCGCCCGCAAGTTTCTTCGCTTCTTCGTCGAACACCTCGACAAACAGGCACCCGATGATCTTGCGTTTGGCTTCGGGGTCGCTCACACCCTTGAGTTCACCAAAGAATCTCTCAGCCGCATTGACGCGGATCACGCGTACGCCCAAGTTGCGGGCAAAGATATCCATGACGGCATCGCCTTCACGGTGACGCAGCAGACCGTGATCGACGAATACGCAAACGAGTTGATCGCCGATGGCCTTGTGCAGCAGTGCTGCCACCACGGATGAGTCGACACCGCCCGATAGCCCGAGCAGCACACGACTCTTACCGACCTGCGCACGCACGCGATCGATCGCATCTTCGATGATATTGCCGGGGTTCCAGCTCGAAGCGCAGCCGCAAATCTCGTGCAAAAAACGCTCGTAGATGCGCGTGCCCTGCCGCGTGTGCGTCACCTCGGGGTGAAATTGCAGCGCGTAGAAATGCCGCGCTTCATCGGCCATGCCGCCGATCGGCAGATCGGGCGTCGAGGCAATGGCCTGAAAGCCCGACGGCAACTCGACCACGCGATCGCCGTGACTCATCCACACATCGAGCAGGCCGTGGCCTTGATCATTGACGCGATCTTCGATGCCCCGCAGCAGCGCAGAGTGGTTGCGTGCGCGGATCTCGGCGTAGCCGAACTCGTGTACCGCGCCGGGCTCGACGCGACCGCCGAGCTGCGCAGCCATGGTCTGCATGCCGTAGCAGATGCCGAGCACCGGCACGCCGAGCTCGAACACGGCCGCAGGCGCTGCGGGTGCATTTCTTTGAGTGACCGACTCGGGTCCGCCCGAGAGAATGATGCCCTTCGGCTCGAAGGCGCGCACATCGGCATCGCCGGCATCCCAGGGATGGATCTCGCAATAAACTCCGAGCTCGCGCACACGCCGCGCGATCAGCTGCGTGTACTGCGAACCGAAATCGAGAATGAGAATACGGTCGGCGTGGATGTCGCGTGCGGTCATGACGGTCGAAGCGCGGCGTCTAGTCGGGGCGGACGGATCAGGAGATCCGATAGTTCGGCGCTTCTTTGGTGATCGTCACATCGTGCACGTGAGACTCGCGAACACCCGCGGTCGTGATGCGCACGAACGACGGTCGTGTGCGCATCTGCTCGATACTTTGACTGCCCGTGTAGCCCATGGCGGCACGCAAGCCTCCGGCGAGCTGATGCAGGATGGCCACGACACTACCTTTGTAGGGCACGCGGCCCTCTATACCCTCGGGCACGAGTTTCTCGAGTTCGGTGGTGGTGTCCTGAAAATAGCGATCACTGGAGCCGTGACGCTGGGCCATCGCGCCGAGCGAGCCCATGCCGCGATAACTTTTGAAGCTCGCGCCCTGAAAGAGCTCGACCTGACCCGGCGATTCTTCAGTGCCAGCAAATAGACCGCCGATCATGACCGCATCGGCGCCCGCCGCAATCGCCTTGGCCACATCGCCCGAATAACGGATACCACCATCGGCAATGAGTGGCACACCCGTGCCTGCGAGCGCCGCAGCCACATTCGACACCGCCGTGATCTGCGGCACGCCGACACCTGCGACCACGCGCGTGGTGCAGATCGAACCCGGACCGATGCCGACCTTCACCGCATCGACGCCCGCCTGCACGAGTGCCTGCGCGGCCTCGGCGGTGACGATGTTGCCAGCGATCACCTGCATGTCGGACCAACGTCCCTTGATGCGCTCAACCATCTGGATGACGCCGCGAGAATGCCCGTGCGAGGTATCGACAACCACCGCATCGACACCGGCCTCGCGCAATGCGGCAACGCGATCGAGCGTGTCAGGCGAGGTGCCGACCGCGGCGCCGACGCGCAGCCGACCGCTCGCATCTTTGCAGGCGCGCGGCCGTTCGGTGGCTTTCTGAATATCTTTGACGGTGATGAGCCCCTTGAGCTCGTGGTTGTCACCGACCACCAGCACCTTCTCGATGCGGTGCTTGTGAAAGAGCTGCAGCACATCTTCGCGCGCCGCGTTCTCGCGCACGGTGACAAGCCGCTCTTTGGGCGTCATCACGGAAGCCACGGGATTGTCGAGTTGAGTTTCGAAGCGCAGATCGCGACTGGTGACGATGCCCACCACCTGCTTGCCCTGCACCACCGGCATGCCGGAGATGCCGCGCGCCTTGGTGAGCTCGAGCACCTGACGGATGGTGGCATCGGGGGTCACGGTGATCGGGTCGAGCACCACGCCGCTCTCGAATTTTTTGACCCGCGCCACTTCGAGTGCCTGCGCCTCGACCGTCATGCTCTTGTGCACGATGCCGATGCCGCCCTCTTGGGCGATGGCGATCGCGAGACGCGCCTCGGTGACCGTATCCATGGCGGCCGAGACCAGCGGCAGGTTAAGGCGGATCTGCCGCGTCAGCCGCGTGGAGAGATCCACTTCGCGGGGCAAAACCTCGGAGTACGCCGGAACCAAAAGCACGTCATCGAAGGTGAGTGCTTCCTGAAGGATACGCATGAGGGGGGGCCGTCCAATGTGGTTTGGACGGCGCATTCTACGCACCCCTCCCGACCCGGTAAACTTGCGGCTCGGGCCTGACGCCCGCCGGAGCATCCCGCCGCCTTGACTAGCCCCCGCACGACCCCCGCCGAACGCGATGTCTACAGCATCGGCCGCCTCAATCGCGAGGTGCGGATGCTGCTTGAGCACGGCATGCCGGCCGTGTGGGTGGAAGGCGAAATCTCCAATTTTTCGCGCCCAGTCTCGGGCCACTGGTATTTCACGCTCAAGGATCGGGAGGGGCAGATTCGCTGCGCCATGTTCCGTGGCCGAAACGCGCTGCTGCGCTTCTCGCCCGCCGATGGTCAGCGCGTCATCGCCCGCGGCCGAGTCACGCTCTACGAAGCGCGGGGCGATTACCAACTGCAGGTCGAGCACCTCGAGGACTCGGGGATCGGCGCCCTGCGCCGCGAATATGAGCGGCTGAAGGCTCGACTGGACGCCGAGGGTCTTTTTGACCCGGAACGCAAGCGCAAATTGCCGGCCGTGCCGAGCTGCATCGGCATCGTGACCTCGCCCACGGGGGCTGCGGTGCGCGACATCCTCAATATTCTGGGTCGACGCTTTCCGGCGGCGAGCGTGGTGATCTATCCGACCGCTGTCCAAGGTCGCGATGCCGTGCCGCAAATCTTGGCAGCACTCTCGCTCGCCGCAGCGCGCGCCGAATGCGAGGTGCTCATCGTCGCCCGCGGTGGCGGCTCGATCGAAGATCTCTGGGCCTTCAACGATGAAGGCGTGGCGCGGGCACTGCGTGCGCTGCCGATGCCGGTCGTCACCGGCATTGGCCACGAGATCGATTTCACGATTGCCGATTTCGTGGCCGATTTGCGCGCGCCCACGCCCTCGGGCGCTGCCGAACTCGTGGTGCCCGATGGCGCGAGCTGGCGCGCAGGCTTCGATCGGCTCGCGAATCGACTGGTCGCCACGATGCGTCGTCAGTTACGCGATGATCTTGATTACCTCGTGGCAGTGCGCCGACGCCTTGCGCTGGCGCATCCGGGCCGGCGCCTGCGACAGAACGCGCAGCGCCTCGATGAGCTCGAGCAACGGCTCGCGAGCCACATGCAACTGTCGCTCGCCGTCATGCGCTGCAGCAGCTGTCGGCGCGACTTGCGCAAGCCTCGCCCGCCCTCGAGCTGCGTCGGCTCGGGCAGCGCCACGCCCTGCTCGATGCGCGCTTGCGCCGCAGCCTGCCGGTAAATCTCGAGGGTCTGCGTCAAAGATTTCTGGTGGCTGCACGCACGCTCGATGCAGTGAGCCCGCTTGCCACGCTGCAGCGCGGCTTTGCGATTGCCACGCGCAGCCGCGACGGTGCCCTGCTGCGCGATTCTGCGATGATTGAGGAAGGCGAGACACTGGACCTTCGCCTCGGTCGTGGCGCGCTGCAAGCCAAGGTGAGCGTCAAATCTTCGGTGAAAACGCCGGGAGTCGATGAGCCATGAGAGGAGCTCACACGAAATCTTTGGTTGGCTTGATTCTTTGCCTGCTGGCTTCGCTGTTGCCTGTCACCGTCTCGGCAAACACCGAACTGCCCACCTCACTCGCTGTCCCGGGTGGCGTCGCCATCCTTGATGTACCGGGCGGGGCCGAGCGCGCGCCGGCGGTGACCTTCGATGGCAACCGAGTGATGGTGCTGCCCGGCCCCGCAGGCTGGCGAGCCATCGTCGGAATTCCGCTCGCTCGCGCTCCGGGCGCGGCCGCGATCGAGATCCGCAGCGGCAACACCATCCTGACCCAAGGCTTCACGGTAGCGGGCAAGGCCTATGCCACACAGCGCCTGAAGGTCGCCCCGAAGCACGTTGATCTCTCGCCCGAAGACGCGGCGCGCGTCGAGCAGGAGCAACCACGAATTCGCACCGCCATGGCCACGTTCACGGACGCCGCGCCCGCCACCATGAACTTTGCTTCGCCTGTCAAAGGCCCGCGTTCGAGCTCCTTTGGCCTGCGCCGCGTGTTCAATAATCAGCCGCGCAATCCCCACTCGGGCATGGATATCGCCGCGCCCACGGGCACGCCAATCTTTGCGCCCGCGCCGGGCAAGGTGATCGAGACCGGCGATTTTTTCTTTAACGGCAACTCGGTGTTCATTGATCACGGACAGGGGCTGATCACGCTCTACTGTCATCTGAGCAAGATCGATGTCGAACCGGGGACTGAAGTGAAAACCGGCGACAAACTCGGCGAGGTCGGCGCCACCGGCCGCGTCACCGGCCCCCACCTGCACTGGGGCGTTGCACTCAATCGCGCGTTCGTCGAGCCGGCGTTGTTTCTGCCGGCAGCGAAACCGATCAGCCCGGGAGCGTCAGCGGCCGGGCCTTGAAGGTGGTGCGCCAGTTGGCGACATCACTGAGCATGATGTCGGAGAGGCTGCGCAGTCGCGCAAGCAATCGCTGATGTTCAAGGCGATCGGCGACCATGGCACGTCGCAAACTCGCAAGACGCTCGACCGTCACTTCGGAACGAAACCCGCCACCGGCGAAATCGCCCTGGTTGCGCACGCTGTAGATCGCCGAGCCAAGCGCGGGTAAAGCAGCGGTCGCAAAGGTCACCACCTCGGTCAGACCCACATGACCTTTGGTGCCCATCGGCAAACCGCTGAGCTTGAAAACGATCCATCCGACGCAGCCCGCCACCGTTGCACCAAACATGATTTCACCGAGACGATTGAGTCGGTGCTCGAGCTTCTGCATACGGGTCGCATTTGCGCGGTGGTACGCGAGCTGATCGTCGATCAGTTTCACGGCATCATCGCGAACCGTACGCAAGTAATCTTCATCGACGCGTACACCCGGCAGCCCTGTCTCGCGAGCCGTCGCGCGCGTAAGCCAGCCCACCCACCCGGGGATCGCTGCGGCGTCGCGGGTCCCGGTCGTGCTGCGCAGACCGAGATCGCCCATCAGGCTCGACAGCGCAAGCGAGCGCAATTGTTCGGCGAGATGGCGATTATCCATCCAGCGCTCATGCCAACCGAGGCGTTTGCCGGCCTGGGTATTGATGAGGATCAGCGCAACGCAGCCGAGTTCAGCAAAGATCAGGGGCAGCTTGAACGCGGGCGCGAGCAAACCGGAAAGAGCAAGTACCACCGCCAAACCGGCGAGCAGGTAATTACTGACGAACCCCGAGCGGAATTCCTGCCCGAAATGCGTGCCGGTCGTGTCGGCAACTTGGTAGCGGCGAGCAATGAGGGCAAAGAAATCAGGGTCAATACGACTGTCGAGCAGCGGCGCCCCCAAAGCCTCGATACCATCCACCGCGCGCACGGGCTGCAGATCACGTCTCGACAAAGAGCGCACTCCGGTCGCGGCAAGCAGGATCGGATATGCCATCGACGGCATGCCGCGGAGCGATGGCTCAGCGTGAAATTGCTGCAACATCCGCCGATCAATCTCTTGCTGCGGTGGCTCGGTGAGTGCGGCGACTACCTTGGGCAGGGTCTCAGCTGCTGCCATCTGCGGCACATCGTCGATGCCGGGCTGGTCGAAGTCCACACTTTCGAATCCAGACCAAAGAATTCGCGCAGCACCCGCTGCGTGCGTCGGCAAGTGGATCACGGGGATACGCCTGGCAATCGCCTCGGCAATCACTCGCGATGTCCCGCCGCGTCCACGGTTGGGGTCGCCATCCCACAGTGCAATCAGCAAATCACTCTGATCGAGGATGAGTCGGCCGACCGCCTCGTACGCTGCCACCTCATCCGCTCGAGCCCCGGGCAGCTCCATGACGGCACCAGCGCTGCTCAGCAAGTCGATATACGTCTGCAGGGATGGACCGGCTTCGAAATCTTTGGCGTAGTCCTCGCGCGGGAAAGGCAGGCAGGCATCGACGCGCCAGCCAGCGGCGAGAGCCGCCTCGGCAACCAAAGAATCTGCGCCATCGGCCAGTGCCGATAGCAGCCGCAATCGTGGCGGGGCAGGATCGAAGTCGGCACGATGGAGCTGTCCGACGGCGTTCAGCGAGGTCGACAACTGCGACAAGATCTTCGAAACCTCTGCCCCGAGCGCTCGCAAATCAACGCCAGCGAGATTCGACGCACGATGACCTGTGATGCCTACGGCAAGCTCGAGACGCGGGCGGGTCATGCTCATGAGTCTCGAAAAGCGTAGCGACCCGTCAATTCGCGAGTGCGCGAGCAATATCGGCGCGCTGAGCAGCGTAAGACTTCAAACGCCTGAGCGACTCCGGCATCGAGTCGAAACGCTGTGCCGCCTCGATCAAATAGGTACGTCGGCGCGCAGCATCATCACTGGCAAGGGCGGCAGCGAAGAGAGTGTGGGCTTGATCACTTTTAAGAATCTGCCAATCGCTGGCTCTCACCACGGGGTCCCGGAAAAACGCGAGCGCCGGCTGAATCACGTCGACGGCTTCGGACTTTTTGCCCTGTTGCGCAAGCGCGATGGCAAGCTCGGCGCGGACTGCGGTCTCTCGCCAGCGATTCGGATAGCTGAACGGTTGGGCCAACTTCTTTGCGGCCTCGAGGGCTTGTCGCGCATGGCGTTCCGCTGCCACCGGTTCACCTAAGAGACGGGCGGCCTGTGCGCCCTGCAGCTGCACCAAAGCGACGGTGCTGTAGTCGCCGTAATCGGAGTCTTTGAACTGCCCGGTACGCCACCGGCTCCAAAGTTCATCGGCACCCGCCGGCTGCTTTCAAGCTTCGCGCGCTCACCACTCGCGACCGCAATCAAGCCGCGATAAAGATCGAGTCTCGCCAACGACTGGTCGATAACGACGCGCGAGGCGCCTCTCGATAGGGTCAAACGGAGATAACTCTCTGCACGGGTCAAGAGATTCTGTCCACGATCAGGATTGCCCGACTCGAAGGCAAGCCACGCGGCAGAGCCGTTAAAAACCACCAGATTGGCAGCGCTGAACGCGTCAACGTATTCGTCCTTGCCGATTTCGATCCCCCTTTCGGAAAATCGCAGCGCATCATCAAGTCGGCCGAGCCAAGCTGATCTGATTGAAGAAACCGCCCACGCGAGCCGCGGGTTATTGCGTGATACGCCGAGACCGGCGTCAAGATTCAGCGCGATCGTGTCAACGGTCGTCCCTTCGGCTGCGTAGGCGATCTCCTTGCGCGCCTGCAACAACTTGAATTCCAGACCAGCGAGGGTGCGCAGCGAACTCGCCTTGGCGCGCAACGCGGGTCGATGACCGGGGCGAACGGCAAGCAGTCGATCGGCGACGTCAATGCCTTCTTCGAGCAGGGCTCTGGCCTCGGTTATCGAGCCACCGCTGTCTCGAATAGCTTCGGCCAGCAACCACGTTGTCCGCGTGTGATTCGACGCTGCACTCAAACTTTTGAGTTCCAGCGAACCAAGGTCGCGATAAATTTCCAATGCTCGCCGCAGACTCGGTTGGGCGGCCAAAAGTTCGTCAGTGCGAAGCTGAGCGAAGCCCGTTGACTGGAACAACTCGCCTTGCAGCGCTCGAACCGTCTTCGGGGTCTTGCCCTTCTCGATGATCGGTCGCAGATTATCGAGCGCGCGCAAGCCCAAGGCGACCGCAGCGCCCTGGTCCGCTCGATTGGAAAAACGTTGAACTTTGAAGAGGTCTATCCTTGCACTCGCAATGACCGCTGCGTCACTGCGATCACCCTCTTTGATCGCCGACTCGATGAGGGTAGCCGCAAGGTCGAGATACCGATCAGCCTCGGGAGTGCGCCCCGCGGTTCGCAAGACCCGGGAATACTGCGCATGCGCGATCGCGCTGTTGCGCCGAGCGGAAGCGTTCTGTGCCTCGGGCGGCAGTGCGTCGTAATAGTCGACGGCGCGCTTGGCGAGTCCGGCGAGTACATCGGCACGACCGATCGGCTCCATCTCGGTATAAAAATCATCGAGGATGAAATCGACGAGACGCTCGGCTTCGTCGCGAGAGCGTTGCGAGATCTGTTCAGCGCGCGTCGCGCGATTGGCACTGGAGATGCCGTAGGCGGCGCTGACGATCGCCACCAGTGCCAACATAGCGCAACCTGCGGCGATTTTTCGCGCCCGCAGCAGCGCGGCTCGGGTCGCGCGCTCGTGTTCGCGTTGCGCGGCAAGCTTGCGCTCGGCTTCCTCGCGAGCCTCGCGCTCGAGCCGCTCCGCACGACTCGCCTTGACGACACTGCACAGCACGTCGTGCGTCAGCTCTACCCTGCGTACATCGAGTCGCTCCTCGATGCGCAGTAAACGTCGGTTGACGAGTGTGGCGAGCGCGGTCGCCGCGTCGGGTTGCGCTCCGGCCGTCGCAAAAGCCTTCAGCACACGCTCCTCGGCGATATTCTCCCGGTAGCCGGAGTCGGTGAGCAGCTGATCCTCGATGATCTTGCGCAGCGCCACCGGCTGATCGGCGAGCGCACGTTGATAAAACTCGCCGAGGATGGTG
>Ga0194123_10003593_pt1 | contig 18415 bp, 18 predicted proteins | sample TA2MahsurfametaG_5_FD_155479 | JGI IMG/M metagenome (GOLD analysis project Ga0194123, IMG submission 155479) | Freshwater microbial communities from Lake Tanganyika, Tanzania - TA2015023 Mahale A surface | ecosystem: Environmental > Aquatic > Freshwater > Lake | place: Tanzania: Lake Tanganyika... | reverse complement strand
GTTTGGGACTGATCGACACGAAACATCGTTGGATACATTATAGTAAACGCAACTCAGTTGCAATATGAATCATGACCAGCAAACTCATCCCTGTCACTATCCTCACCGGCTTCTTGGGCAGCGGAAAAACGACTCTGCTCAACCATATTCTCAAAACCGAACATGGCCATCGCATCGCTGTGATTGAAAACGAGTTTGGCGAGGCCGGCATTGACAACGAACTTCTGGTGCAAGACCGCGATGAGCAAATCGTGGAGATGAACAACGGATGCATTTGCTGCACCGTGCGCGGCGACCTCATTCGGATCTTGGGCGAACTCGCAACCAAACGCAGTGCCGGCAAGCTGATCTTCGATAGAGTGGTAATCGAGACAACAGGGCTCGCTGATCCTGCTCCGGTGGCACAGACTTTCTTTGTTGACGAAGACATCGGCATGCACTACCTGTTGGACTCCATCGTCACCTTGGTGGATACGGTTCACGCGCCTCAACAGCTGGATGAACATCATGAAGCCCAAGAGCAGGTCGGTTTTGCGGATCGCATTGTGCTCACCAAAACGGATCTTTCAAGCCAGGATGCGGTCGACGCCTTGATGATCCGGCTCAAGCAAATGAATCCGCGCGCGCCGATGCTTCAAGCCCACAAAGGGAAGATTGAACTCGACCAAATCCTCGATTTGCGGGGCTTCAATCTGAATGCGATTCTGGAAATCGAGCCAGACTTTTTGACGGATGTCGAGCATGAACACGATGACGATGTGACTTCGTTCGTTTTTCGTGAAAGCCGCCCACTTGACTTGGTTCGGTTGGAAGAATTCTTAGGCGCCATGGTTCAGGTGTATGGCCCGAATCTGATGCGTTACAAAGGCATTCTCAACATCCAGGGCCAAGACCGCCGAATTGTGTTTCAAGGCGTGCATATGCTCATGGGCGTCGATTTCGCTGGCGTTTGGCAAGAGGGTGAAGTGCGCGAGTCTCGCATGGTTTTCATTGGCCGAGGCATGCCGAAAGATGTGTTGCTCGATGGCTTGCATCAATCGGTCGCAGCTGAGGTCCGTGCCCATTGATCTCTTTGCAGTGAATTCAGGACGATTCAAATGAACGCAGCGTCTCCATTTTTTCCGCGAACGAGTATTGAGCAAGTCGAGGAGGGCGAGCAACTCGCCCCAAAGTTTGATGCGCAGGGCTTGATCACTTGCGTCACGACGGATGCAGCCACTGGCGAGTTGCTGATGGTGGGCTACATGAATCCAGAGGCTCTGGAAAAAACCATTCGGACCCAAGAGGCTCACTATTTCAGCCGGAGTCGGCAGGTGCTTTGGCGCAAGGGGGCGACCAGCGGCTTGGTGCAGCGCGTGGTTGAGATGCGAATCGATGACGATCAAGACGCAGTGTGGATTCGTGTTCAGCTCCAAGCCGGTACCCATAGTCCACCAGCGAGCTGCCACGTGGGCTATCGCAGTTGCTTCTATCGCGCGATTGATCCCTCATCAGATAAGCTGCGCTTTGTGGAGAGCGACAAAACCTTCGATCCGAAGCAGGTGTATGGCGACGCGCCGAACCCGACGATTCTTTGATGGTTTCGCCGGCCACTTTGTGCATCCAACACACCTCATCATTGACAGAATCGAGCCCGCATCATGAATGCCGACCAAACAGCCCTCGTACTTTCAAGCGTGGCAAGCGGGAGCAACTACACCCGCGCTCAAGCACTGCCCGACATCTTGCGTCAACGCATCGTCCTCATGGATGGCGCAATGGGCGTGGTCCCTCATCCGCGAACGGATCATTGATCCAATTGACCTGCGCCGTCTGCGTTCGAAAATTCGAGTTGGGCTAAATCTCGATCTGCCGACCCTTGGACTGATGCGATGGTTTCGTGGATTTGACGGCGGGCAGTATCGCCAGACCGTGAACGGATATAACAACTGCCGCCGCGAGCGCGATGTTCTGCTGGAACTGAAAGCGTTCACGCCCATGTTTCCTTTGCTTGCCCGTTGGCTCACGTTACCGGAGGTTGACGCTCGCGGCTGCGCAGAAACCGGTGCGAGGTTCAAGCAAGCCTGTGTCAATCGTGGCGTCAAACCCACGCAGTGGAAGCTGCTTGCCGCGCCTGACGCACCGCTCATGCCGGTTTTGAAAATCTTCGTTCACGAGTTCATGGGGGAATCGCACCGCGAACCTACGGAGGACTTTCTGGGCGTCATTGCGCTACTCAAACCAACACGCGAAATTGACCCTGACATCTGGCGCGTCGTCTTGTCCATGGTGGGGACCCGAGTCAACGCCCCTGAAAGCTACGCGGACAGCCTCGCTCCGGTGCGCGACACGCTTCGGCACATCGTCCGGCTGATTGAGTCGGGCAAAGCGCCGCTGGACTGCGTCCAACGCAGCGCTGAGTTGCATGAAATCTGCGCCTGGATAGCTGACAAAGGGGTGCGCCAGCTGTTACCGCGTCAGCGCCAACAAGGTTGGGCGTTTCTATTTCGGAACGCACGAGCCCACGCCAATCAACGCGAGCAGGCGCTGCAACTTGAGTCGCTCCGCTGGGAGGTGCCGCTCCAACGCGTGGCGGTTGGTGACTTCACGGTTTTGCCGCTCTCCTGCGGTCGGGATCTTTGGGAGGAGTCAATTGCCATGCGCCACTGCGCGGACCTGTATGGCGAGCGCTGTAAGTCTGGAAACACCCTGATCCTTTCTGTACGCGACACAGACGGGCGCCGCAGGGCAACAATTGCTTTTGAACGACGTGAAGGCGACTGGGTGTTGACCCACGCCGTAGGACCTGCCAATCGCCAGCTGAGCAAGAAATTCGGTGAAGTCATCGACACAATCCTGACCCTGCTAACTGTGATTGAGTCAACTCGTGATCACCCGATGCAGGGTCCACGCTATCGAATCGACATATTCGATAACTACGACTACGGACACTCTTGGTCTGAAGGTACTTACCAGAGTGGCGAGGCAGCGCTGAATGAAGCGCGCAGCATATGCAAGAGCGGGCTACCGTCTTGTGATGAGGCAGGACGTGAGCAGTGGGTTCACTTTGGTGAAACACCACTTATTATTCCTTTGGGTGGCGCAGAGCCACTGGAATTTGACGCTCGCAGTTACGTACACCAGTTGTGTGGAATGCAATAATCTTTGTACGGACTCAATATGACAAACAATTTTGCTCTCGTCTTAAAAGCAGCAAGCTTCGCTGCCGAAAAGCACCGCGGTCAATTACGCAAGGATGCCGAGTCAACTGCGTACATCAACCACCCCCTGGAGGTCGCCCGAATTCTTGCTGAAGACGGAGGCGTGTCGGACCCCGAGGTCATTGCCGCTGCACTGCTTCACGACACGATTGAAGACACCGAAACCACACATGCGGAACTTGTTTCGATGTTTGGCGATCGGGTGGCTTCAATGGTTGCCGAGGTCACCGACGATAAGTCCATCACTGACAATGCTGAGCGCAAGCGGATGCAAGTCTTGAACGCGCCGCATAAATCTCAAGGTGCTGCCCTAGTGAAGTTGGCTGATAAAACCTCCAACGTTCGGGATGTGGGCTCGCGTCCTGCTGCTGGATGGTCCGATGATCGTCGCCTTGAATACCTTCGATGGGCTCAACAGGTGGTTGACGCACTTCCCATTGCGAGCCATCCGCTAAAAAGCGCTTTTGAAGTTTCCCTTGCGAAGTCCTGTGACTTGATTGGACGGGCTGATGATCAGCACAAAGCCTTTCAGGGAGGGGCTTGATGATGCAAGAGATCCTTGCCGAGCGCGAAGCTTCGGGCATGACCGGTACCTGGGACGAATTCCTTTGTGTTGAGTTGAACGACGACCAATCTTTCACCATCTACACAGGAAGACGTGAGGTCTTAGCCGAGGCGTCAGACTTCTACAACGAAGACACCGAGGAATATGAGATCCCGGAAGAAATCGACGGTCAGGCGGTCTGGGGTGTCAAGGATGACTGCGTTGTGTCAGAGTCGGTTGGAGACTTCGACGACGCCACGCTTAAGCTGGCAAACCTTGACCTTGAGGTAATCAAGGCTTGGTTGGTCGAAACCAATTGGATTGAGGACGCGTCAGCTGCGGATGTAAAAAGGGCTTTGGTTAAGCTCAAAGGTTCAAAGAGAAAGTCTGAACGTATCGCGTGGTCGCTCAGAAATTCACTTGGAGGATTGGCATGGCAATAGGCAGAAAAACAGGTGGTCGAGTGCGAGGCACTCCCAACCGCCAGACACAGGACATCCAGAGCTTGCTGGCGCGTATGGGCTGTGACCCGATTGAGGGGATGGCTCGAATTGCGATGGATCCGCAAAACCCAGTTGAGGTTCGCGCCCGGATGTACGCGGAACTTGCAGGATATGTTGCCCCAAAGCGTAAAGCCATGCAGTTTGATAGCGGTGACACCAATCGCGTAGTGCTCAATATCGGTATTGCGCCAAGGGGACATCTTGCGCAAATTGCCACTGAGCCAGTTCGCGTGATCGAAGGCTAATCACGGCCCCATCCCTGCCAGGCAACGGGGGCTAGAGTCCTCAAGCCCCTGGGGTAGATGCGCTGTGGTCCGATAGTGGGCCAGCTGTTACGCTTGGCAGTTCATGCTTGAGAGCTGTCGGCAGGAAAACGGTCTTTTTCGTCCCGACACGATGTTTACACATGAAGCCGCTTTTAGTCCTCCCACGTTCATGGCATGTTTACATGTATCGTGATGACAACAGTACGTTGCGCTGCGCTTTGGTTGAATCAACGAGGAAACCGAAGGGTATCAAGCAGTGATTTGTTTTGTGGGTATCGGAGTGGGTAATAGGTCTGTATTGATAGCATAAACACATACAAATCAATAGGTTACTATATAAATATGAATCCCGCCCTCTCCGCCAGTACAATGACCTCAAACCTGCTCTGCCGGCCTTGAGGCAGCCTCAAGCCCCGCACCACGCGGGGCTTTTTGCTTTGGGCTCTTGACTGCGGCCTGTGGCATTGGCCCGGGAAAGTCGTCTCAAACCCCTTTTGTCTCAAAACCTCATGACTTTTTCGGACTTGGTTCCGAGCCGTGAATTTGGGGGTTGCGGCAAAACAGGCTTTGAACCAAGCTAGATGAAATTTCGTTGTTCAGTGCGTTTTGAGTCGCTTGCCATTAATCTAACTAAATGCACTTGTGAGTTAACGGTCTGTAGATTGCACTACTCGTTCATTCTTTCCAAACCGCTGCTGCAAGAGGACGTTCATTGAGTTCGGCACGCGCCTCTCGCCAGCTGGGATAATGTTCTTCAAGGATTGCGATGAATCGGTCGCTGTGCGTTGGCTCAATCAAATGAGCCATTTCATGAACGATGACGTACTCAGCGCGCTGGCCGGCCACCCGATCAAGTTCCCGCAGATGGACCTCGGGACGATGATGCCGCTGCTGTTCGGGATGCTGGGGCTGGGGGCGGAGCATGACATGTTCTCAGGCGCGTTTAGGCGGCCTACTTCGGGCAGTCTGTACCGTCTTTCGGAAGCATGGGCATTCTCTTCGCCTCGGAAAATGTACGGAAGATCGACGCATAGCGCAAAGCGGGTTCCTTTTGATTTAGGCCGCGTAAGGTTGTCGGCAGTGCCGTCCATTTAACGTTAGGCCGCGCAATGCACCCCGTCGATTCCTCGTCGCGCTCCGATTGCCTCGGCCAAGATCGCCTTGGTCACCTCAATGTGGATGGGCGCCACAGATCTCGAGCCAACTCCAATATCGCTCCCGCCAGAGCCAGAGTTCTACCCAGGCGAGCAAGCGGTTCACGCACCCAGGAAAGCAGCTGTGGCAGCTACACAGAAGGTCCAAGGTCCTGCTTCATACTTCCCCTTCATAGAGAAGAAGTACGGTCAACGTGTCGAGCACTGGTTCAGCACCAGGTGTAAGGTCCTCACGACCATCATCATCGCGATCTCACGGCGGTCGGCAATGCACCCCGTGAATTTGCCGAGCAGATGCGGCGTGAGGCGGCGTCGTGGAAGCAGGTGATTGAGCGCGCCGGGCTCCTGCAAGGAATCTGATCAATCAAGCGAGGAAGAACCATGAATCGTCGCAAGTTAACGCTTTCGCTGGGTCTGCTGGCACTCTCCCCCTGCGCAGTTCGGGCACAGCAATCGGCCTACCCGTCGCGCCCTGTCAGTCTGGTGGTACCGTTTGCAGCCGGATCGTCATCCGATACGCTCGCGCGGCTCATTTCCTCCCGGGCGGCTACGCCCTTCGGTGGCTCATTCGTCATTGATAACCGTCCCGGGGCGGGCGGACTGGTTGCCGCCCAGCGCATGGCGCGCACTGCGCCCGATGGCTACGCCCTGATGTGGGGGGGCGGTACGGCCATCACCCACGCCGCCATGCAGGCGGAACCTGGCTACGATGTCATGAAAGACTTCACCCCCATCGTGACGCTCGCCGAACATCCTGCGGTGCTCGGCGTCCGCGCCGACAGGCCCTGGAAAACCATTCAGGATGTGTTCGCCGCAGCTCGTGCTGCCCGCGACCAGCCGCTTCGATATGGGTCGGGCGGAATCGGCACGCCCGCTCACATGGCCGCCGCCGCCATGCTGAAGCTGATCGGTGCCGAGGGTATCCACGTTCCCTACAAAGGCGCCAACCAGGCCACGCTGGCCGTTGAGCAGGGCGAAGTCGATTTTGCGTTCGCAATCAGCAATATCGCGCTGCCCAGACATCAGATCGGCAGAATCCGGATCCTGGTGTCGGCCGGATCGGTGCGAATGACCGCGCTCCCCGAGGTCCCAACGCTGGCCGAAACCCTGCAGGGTGGTCCAGTGGTGATCAGCGGTTCATCGGTCGTTGGGCCAGCCGGCCTTCCTAGCGCAATCGTCGACAAAATCGCCGGCGCTTTCTCCGAGGTGATGACGCGCGACGCCGATCTGCGAAAGCGAATCGCTGATGAGGGCGGCTCAGTCGTACTGTCCAGCAGCCCGGCCGCCTATCGGGAAGAATGGGCGATTGAGTTGAAGCGTCTGAAAGATCTGATTGCGCTTTCTGGCATACGCGCCGAATGACTGACCGGGCACTGGCGGCGAATTTCTTCGCCGACTACGACAGCTTTGGCGTGCGGCGCGCGGGCTCAGCGGGCGATCTCGCGTCAGCAGCCTGGCTTGCTGGGCAAGTCGCCCGCATACAGACCCTGCAAAGCGTCTTTCAGGATGTCCACTTCAGGCGTTTCCTGCCGGGTGAATCATCGCTTCGCACAGACGGCCACCCACCGGTCGAAGGTCTCCCGCTGTTTGATGGCGGACTCACGCAAGCGCAAGGCATCAAAGGCGGAATCGGGCCGCTGGGATCGGACGCCGAATTCGGCTTCGCGGTCATGGAGCCAGCCATGGCAAGTCTCCCGGATAACGCGTTTGCGCGGGCCCGAGCCGAGAGCCGCCACCGCGCCATCGTGATCGCCCTCACCACGCGCGAGGGTGGACTCGCCCCCCTCAATGCACACGACAGTGATCGGCCCTTCGGGCCTCCCGTGCTGCAGATTGCCGGGCGTGACGCGTCAGGGGTCGTGGCGCTAAGCGAGCGGGCCGCGCAGGTCACCGTCACGGTCACAGGACAATACGAAGCCGCAAGTTCACGTAATGTGCGAGCGGCACTCCAGGGCGCGGGGCCGCCGCTACTCCTTCTCACCCCTCGTACCTCATGGTGGACCAGCACGGCAGAGCGCGCGGGCGGCGTGTATGCCTGGGTGCAAAGCCTGCAGGCGCTCGCGGCTTCGACTTCCCGAAAGCGTGCAGTGGTGGGACTCGCCACCTGCGGCCACGAACTCGGACACCTGGGCGCGCACCACGCGTTCGCACGCGAACCCCAGCTCGCAAGCGAATCAGCGCTGGTGCTTCATCTGGGCGCCAACCTCGGCACCGCCACAGCACCGGCTCTGACCGTACGAAGTAATGTTGAAGGGCTCGCCGATCAGATGCGACAGCGGCTCATGGATGCGGGCTATCCCGCCGACGCAATCCATGCGCTAAGCGGCGGCAAGGCGAATGGCGAGGCCCATGAAATCGAACGACGTGGCGGGCGCTACCTCTCACTGATTGGCAGCAATCCCTGGTTTCACGCACCAGAGGACCGCTGGCCGGTCAGTATCGATCTCGACCGGGCGTGCGCGATCGCAAATAGCGTGACCGCGCTCGCCCTGGCCGAATGCGCGTCATAGCACTGCGCTTGCCCGACCGCATTCAGCTTTGGTACACCAAGGTCGAGACATCAAAGCGATTGCTTGATCGCATCCGGACGGTGCTGGATTACGCGACGGTCAGTGAATACAGAACTGGCACAAACCCAGCGACATGGCGCGGATTTCTAGACACCCAGTTGCCCTACCCGACCTGGGCTCGAACCAGGGATCTACGGATTAACAGTCTCCCGTACTATTGTCCACAGAGGTCCTGAAAAGTCCACAGTGCCTCGATAAACTATTGATTCAGATCGACACAAGGCGCTCGTTCGTCTAACATCGTCCCAAGAGATCTTGCACAAGCCAGCCCTAAACGGGGACGCGCTACGGGGACGCAACAATGACCAACGGACAGCCACTGCGCAGGGCATTGACCGCTCGAGCGCTCGATGCGCTCAAGAAGTATCCCGTTCGAAACAGGACGACCCCGGAGGTGAGGCCGGGGTCGTGATCGCCTGCACGATGAAAGCTACTGACAAGCGTCAGCGAACAGCTTCGATGCGCTTCATCAGTGAGCAACCCGATCAGTGCCGAGATCCTGGGCCAGTGCGGCTTCGACTGGATGATGCTCGATATGGAGAATTCGCCCAACGAGCTTGAGCATGTGCTGCATCAACTGCAAGCGCTGCAGGGTAGCCCGACAATGCCAGTGGTGCGCCCGCCCTGGAACGATATGGTGATGTTCAAGCGGCTGCTCGATATTGGCGCCCGAACCCTCATCGTCCCCTATATTCAAAACAGCGAAGAAGCCAGACAGGCGGTGGCGTACACCCGCTATCCACCGGACGGCGTGCGTGGCTATGCCGGTGCGCCGCGCGCAAGCGGCTACGGCCGCATCAAGGACTACGCCAGGCGCAGCGCCGACGAAATCTGCCTGCTGCTCCAGATCGAAACCCGCGAGGGCCTCGCGCACCTTGAGGAGATCGCGAGCGTCGACGGTGTCGATGGCGTTTTCATCGGACCCGGCGATCTCTCTGCAGACATGGGTCATCTGGGCAACCCCAGGCACCCCGAGGTCGTCGCCGCCGTCAACGAGGCCTTTGGCAAGGCTCCGGGGATCCTGATTGGCGATGAGGCGCTCGCCCATCACTTCATCAAGGAGGGCGGACTTTTCGTCGCGGTGGGCGCCGACCAAAATCTGCTTCGCGACAGCGCGAGTGCCCTCGCCGCACGATTCAAAGGCCATTAAAGCCGGAATCTTTATGTCACGTACGAGCGCTGTCACAGCCACTTATCGATAGTGCAATCGCTCCACCCTGCAAAGGCGTAAGTCGCTCATGATTCCATCACCCCCCTATAGCGAAATCGCGCCTGGCCTGCATGTTCCCAAGGTGGTGATGGGGCTCTGGCAGGTGGCGGACATGGAGCGAAACGGACGCGCACTCGATATCGATCGGGCGGCCGACGCGCTCGAGTCGCATGCGCGGGCTGGCTTCTTTGCGTTTGACATGGCCGACCACTACGGCAGCGCCGAATTGATCGCGGGTCGACTGCTCGCGCGCGGGCTTGACCCGAAACCGCGCGCTTTCACCAAATGGTGCCCGGAGCCCGGTCCGATGACGGCAAGCGTGGTCAGGAGTGCGGTGGAGCGAGCGCGGGAACGGTTGGGCGTAGGAAAAATCGATTTGCTGCAGTTTCATTGGTGGCAATACGCACACCCGGCCTATATCGACGCGCTTCGCGAACTGTCGGCGCTGCGCGAGGCCGGATCGATCGCTCACCTCGGTCTCACCAATTTCGATACCGACCATCTGCGACTGCTGCTGGGGCTCGGTCTGCCGATCGCCACCAACCAGATCTCCTTCTCTTTGCTTGACCGACGTCCCGCGGGTCGCATGAGCGCGCTCTGCGCTCAGTCAGGCGTCAAGTTGTTGGCCTACGGGGCACTCGGTGGCGGCTTTCTCAGCGACGAATGGGTCGGCCGGCCCGAGCCCATCGAGATCGCCGACTGGAGCAAGTCCAAATATCGCCGCTTCATCGATGCAGTCGGCGGTTGGCCGGCGCTGCAAACAATCCTCCAGGCGGCGCGGCAGATCGCGAAGCGCCACCGGGTGTCGGTCGCCAACGTTGCCGTCCGATGGGTGCTGGAGCAACCCGCTGTCGGTGCGGTGATCGTAGGCATGCGGCCCGGTGAGCGCGACCACTCGGTCGCCAATCGGGCCCTGTTCTCCTTCGCCCTGGACGATGAGGACCGCGGCCGGCTCGAGGAAGCCTTTGCCGCCTGCTCGCCGCTACCCGGAGACTGCGGCGACGAATATCGTCGTCCGCCCTTTCTCACCGCATCCGGCGACCTGAGCCACCACCTCGCCTCGCTGCCGTCGGCGTTTCCGGTGTATCCCGTCCCCGCCGCGCCCCACCGCATGCGCGCCGATAGCGGCACGCCTTGGGAGCCGCTCGCAGGCTACTCGCGCGCGATTCGCGACGGCGACCGCATTCTCGTGAGCGGCACCACGGCCACGCATCCCGGGATCGGGCCGATCTGTCCCGGCGATGCCGAAGCACAGACCATTTACGCGCTCGACAAGGTCATCGCAAGCATCGAGGCACTCGGCGGGCGTCGCGAAGATATCGTGCGCACCCGGATATTTCTGCGCGACGCTTCGCGCTGGCAGGCGGTTGCCGAAGCGCATGGCCGAATGCTCGGCGATGTTCTGCCCGCCAACACCCTGCTCGGCAACGCCGAGCTCATCGGCGGCTATGAGGTCGAAATCGAGGCTGAGGCAAGCGTCCGCTCCAACTGAACGGACGCTGCCCAGCAGGCAGAGGGCGCCGCAACCCCATCCGCCCGCCTGATCAACCGTCGATTTTCTTGAAGAGCGCCTGCATGTCTTCGATGGAAATCACGCGATCGGTTTCGATCTTGCCGCCCGTGATGCGCCAGACCAACGCGGGACCGGTCACATCGCCGTTGGCATCAAATTCGATCGGCCCGGTTGCACCGAGGTAGCGGATCGGTTTGCCGGCGCGGATCAGATTGATCGCCTTGCGGTACTCCTCAGGCCCGGTCCCGACCGGCGTTCCAGCCGGATCGTGAACCTTGCGTACGGCTTCACGAATCGACGGGCCTGACAACTCACGTGCGATATTCATCGCCAGTCCGAGCACCATCACCGCGTCGTACTGAGTGTGGACACCCGGACCTTTGCTGTCGGTATTAAACCGCGCCTGGAAGGCATTATCGAAGGTCGTCACACTCGGCCCGGCCACCTGCGCATTGTCCATACCGAAAAAATCTTCAACAAAATTCGCACCGACGCCATTGACGAAGTCGAGCGTTCGCATCGAATTATTGAGCGCCACCTTTCGGGGCCCGCCGAGCGACAGCCATTCCCTGACGATCGTCACCGCGTCCTTGGGGAAACCGATCAGGAGCATCGACTCGGGCTTAGAGGCGAGCGCACGGGTCACTTCGGCCCGGTAGCTGGTCTGGTTGTCGTTGTAAGGAACCTCAGCAACGATCTCCCCCCCGAGCTTGGCAACCGCCTGCTTGTAATACACAAGCATGTCCTTGCCGAAGTCGGTGTTTACATAGATCACCACGGTCTTGCGAAAGCCGCGCCGTGTCGTCTCCGATGCTGTCGCGTAAGCCTGGGTCTTGCTGGTCGGTATGGTTCGAAAGAAATATCCACCGCTACGTCCATCAGCCGTAAACGGGCTCGCGGTGGAGCAGCAACTCACCTGAACCACGCGCGAGGGCGCGGTGACGCTGCTGATTATCGGACCGGTTACGCCTGATGAAATCGTGCCGGTAAAGGCTGCGACCTTCTCGACTTCGACCAGATACTTGGCAGCGTCCACTCCGACTGTAGGCTGCCCCTGATCGTCACGCAAAACAAACTGCACAGGGCAGCCCTTGATCCCCCCTCCACCGTTGACATGTTCAAAGGCGAGTTCAGCCGACTGGGCAATTTTTTTGGTGATCGGCGCCATCGAACCGGTTAACGGCAGGATACCGCCTACCTTGACCGGACAGGCCGGCTGCTGCGCGAGCGCCGAGCCTGTCAGAAAAAGCCCTGCGAACATACCCAGGATCGCAGGGCCGAAACTGCCTGACATTCGCCTTTTCATGATTTCGCTCTCCTCAATCAGAGTGACATTGCAAAACGGAACCCGGCTGATGGCGCACCCCGGCTCGCTCAACTATCGGCGTGTCGGGAGACCATCGCGCGCTCACCCAGAAGCCCGCGCGGCCGATAGATGAGCACCAGTATCAGCGCCAGTCCGATCAGTATGACCTGAACCGCAGCACCCTGCGCAGCAAAACTCGGCGGAACGAACTTGGTCACGGCAACCCCGCTCGCGGTCCAGATCGACCAGACGACCAGAGCCCCCAGGAGGGCGCCCCGGTTGTTGCCGCTGCCACCCACAATCAGCATCGCCCAGACCTGAAAGGTAAATATCGGCAGGAAGTCAAAGGGACTCACAAACCCGATGAAGCTCACATAAAGCGCTCCTGCGAGCCCCATGAGCATCGAACCAATCACAAAAGCCTGAAGTCGAAAATTGCGAGCACTTTTGCCTAACGATACCGCTGCAAGCTCGTCCTCCCGGATAGCGCGAAGCACCCGCCCCCAAGGGGACTGAAGCATGCGCTCAAGCGCCGTATAGACCGCTGCGGTAACAAGCACTAACAGCACGAGAAACCAGAGGTTGAATGCCGCCGGCGTGTCAAACACCGATGCAAGCGGTCGGGCGATACGGGTCAGCCCGTTGGGCCCCCCGGTGAGTTCGCTCCAATTGAGCGTGACGAGTTGGATGGTGACGGCTATCCCGAACGAGGTGATGGCGAGGTAGTCGTCGCGCAGCCCGATGGTGATCCAGCCGATCAACCAGGCCGCCAGTCCCGTCACCACCATGGCCGCGGCGATGCCGACAATCCACGGCAACCCGAAATTACCAAGATGGCCAGCCGCTGGGGCAGCGGTGAGGATTGCCTGGGTGTAACCGCCGATCGCATAAAAGCCGACCACCCCTGCATTGAAGATCCCGGTAAAGCCCCATTGGAGATTGAGGCCTATCGTGACGATACCGAGGATCATTACGATACAGGCGAAAAAGATCAGATAGGACACAAGTCCGCTCACCGATCGCCCTCCTTGCGCTCACCGAAGATGCCCTGGGGCCTCACCAGCAGGACCACGAGTAAAAGCATGAACGACATCGCCTGCTTGTAGCCGGGACTCACCACGAGCAGCAGCACATTTTCTGCGATACCGACCAGCAGACCGCCCACTACGGCACCGGCAAGACTTCCGATTCCGCCGAGGATCGCCGCAGCAAAAAGCGGCAGTAGCAGCTGATGCCCGACATCAGGGTTGACCTGCGGAGTGAGGCCAGTAAAGACACCGGCGGCGGCCGCGAGCGCGCCGCCGATGATCCAGGTGGCGCGGATCACCTTGTCGACCTCCATACCACAGCACTGAGCGAGCGCCGGATTCTCGGCGGTCGCCCGCATCGCGATCCCGGTTCGACTGAAGCGCAAAAATAGATGCAGCGCTGTCAGAACGACGAGCGCGACGAGCAGGATGAATACCTGGTCGGGTAATACGCGCACCCCGGGGAAAACTTCGATTGTCATCTGGAGCTCCCGCGTGTAGAAACGGGAGTCATGCCCCCAGATCAGCACGATCAGGTGGCGTAGCACGAGCGCAGCACCAAAGGAGGCGAACACGAGTGTCATGTGCTGTGCGCCCCGATGGCGCAGCCGTCGAAACAACACCCGATCCAGGGCCCAGGCGGTTAGACCCGTGAGAAACGCCGCAAGCGAGAGCGCCGCCATCATCTGCCAGCCGAAGGACAGCCCGGATGTGGGCGACCCAGGCCCCGCAAAGGCAACGAACACCATCGTGACGTAAGCCCCCCACGTAAGTAACTCCGCGTGGGAGAAGTTGGCAAAGCGCATGATCTGCAGGGTGAACGACACCCCGATGGCACCGAGCGCGATGACTGCGCCGGTGAGAATACCGTCGGCAAGCGCCTGCCAGATCATGGCGAAAGGACCTCGGCTGATGCCGCCTTGCCGCGCCGCTCACCTCTGCCGAGAAACGCCGCGATCACTTCCTCATCCTCGAGCAATGCGCTCGCAACCCCCTCGATCCGGTTACACCCTTCGACCAGCACGAGACCACGGTCGGACTGACGAAGCGCGGCCTTTGCGTTTTGCTCGACCATCAAAACCGCGACACCGCTGCCAGCAAGCGACTTCAACTGTCCGAAAACCTCACCGACCACCTGGGGCGCCAGACCGGCAGTCGGTTCATCGAGGATAAGGAGGCGGGGGTCGGTCATAAGCGCCCGCGCAATCGCAAGCATCTGGCGCTGGCCACCCGAAAGCGTACGCGCTTTGTCGCGTCGCTTATCAGCAAGCGCCGGAAACATCGCATAAGCCCGGTCGAGGTGCTCGCCAAGCTCGCTACGCAGTACATGCCCGCCGGCGCGGAGGTTGTCCTCGATCGATAGCGTCGCGAAAAGATTGGCGGTCTGCGGCACGAATCCGATCCCGGCCAGCACGATCTCATGGGTGGGGCGGCCGGCGATCTCGCGCCCCGCAAAGCGCACACTGCCCGAGGCTATGCCCACCAGACCCATGATCGCCTTGAGCAGGGTACTTTTGCCCGACCCGTTGGGGCCGATGACAGTGAGGACCTCTCCTGCTGCGACCCTGAGCGACGCACCCCGAACGATCGGCAACCCCGGCACATAGCCAGCTGTCAGCCGGTCGACCTCCAGCACCGGTACAGGCGCATTCAGAATTGGCGCGCTCACACAGGGACCTCGCCCAGGTAGGCATCGACCACCCTGGGGTCAGCACGTACTGTATCGGGCGAGCCGCTCAGGATGACGCGCCCCTGCATCATCACGATAACCGGGTCGCAGACACTCATGACGAGATCCATGTTGTGCTCGATGACCAGAAAAGCAATGCCACTTCGGTGCAGACGCTGCACCCGTTCGATCAGCGTGTCGAGCAGAGCAGGGTTGACGCCAGCGCCCGGTTCATCGAGCAGGATAAGACGGGGTTCAATCATGAGTACCCGAGCTAATTCGAGCAGCTTTTGCTGCCCCCCTGACAATTCTCCCGCCAGATTTGACGCCTTGTCGGCCAGAGCGCAGACCTCCAGCACGGCAAATGCCCGATCGCGCGCAGCCCGCTCCTCGGCGGCGACCACGCCCGGCCTGATCCAGTTGTTCCAGAATCGCTCGCCGGCCTGCCGCTCCGCAGCGAGCATGAGATTTTCAAGGACCGTCATCTGGGCGAACGGCCGCGGCACCTGAAAGGTACGCGCCAGTCCGTGATGGAACACCCTATCGGGCGTAAGTCCGTTCATGCGTCGGCCCTCAAACCGTATCTCGCCAGCCGACGGTGCGAGCGTGCCGGCGATCAGATTGAAGAGCGTGGTCTTGCCAGCCCCGTTAGGGCCGATCAAACCAGTGATGCGGCCAGCCATGACATCGAGATCAACGCCGTCGACTGCGCACAGGCTGCCAAATCTGCGCGACACACCGCGCAGGCAAAGAAGCGGCGAAGCAGACGATCCGGCAGCCTGCATCACGCGCCTGCGCCCGGCGCAGCCGATGAAGATTCCGACGATGGGGGGGACCGCATGGGTTTGGCCAGATAGATCCTTGCCGCGCTTTCGGGGCTGATCAATTCATGGGCGAGGTCGGCCGCAACGAGCGACGCGTTGCGCAGTGGGGGGGAACCGAATCCGCCACCCCCGGGGAGTTCAACCCGCAGGCAACCGTCCTTGGGAATGAGTATCGTACCCTTGCCGTAAAACGGTGTCACCCGCCCATCGCCGTCGATCACCTCGACCTTGCCGGGCGCGCCATCCTGTCCGCCGCTTCGACCGCGCGCCGGAAAGCTGCGACGGTCGAAGGTAGCCGCTGCGCAGGTAAACGCCTGACGGTATGCTCCAGTAACAACGATGCGCTGGCCCAAGCCGCCGCGCCAGATACCGGCCCCGCCCGAATCGGTAAGCAGCGACTTTTCCAAAAACACGACGGGCGCCTGCGCTTCGGTCACCTCGACCGGAATGCCCCCCACGCCTGAGGGGAACGCTGTTGTGGAGAGACCGTCCTTGGTCGGTCTTGCGCCGGTGCCACCCAGACCCACGCTCATGGCATTGAACCGAGCTTCGCGCCCGCAGTCTGCGGCCACAGGCCCGGTGGCCTGCGCCATTGCCAGCACCCAGATGCTGCCGGCTGATTCGGCTGGAACCGCCCCTGCCAATGCAGCCTCGAGGCCGCCGAACATGAGGTCAGGCAGCATCTGACCGACAACATGCCGGGCAGTCACCGGCGCCGGCGGTTCGGGATCGACGATGGTGCCCGGCGCAGGCAGGACTACAAACGGTTCAAGCGAGCCGGCGTTGTTCGGCACGTCCGGTGCAATCAGACATTTAAGTCCGTAGACCGAATAGGCATCGGTGTAGCACTTGGGTGAATTGATGCCACGCGCGCTGGCTGGAGATGAGCCTGCGTAGTCCACCGTCACCTGCTCACTGTCGATCGTAACTGCAGCGCGCAATTCGACCGGGTTGTCATAGCCGTCGAGTGACATGCTCACCTGCCAGCACCCTCGCGGCAGTTTCGCGATCGCAGCGCGCGTCGCATCCCGGGAATGCGTAAGGATATGCTGCGCCAGCCCGTCGATGTCCTCCAGGCCAAACTCAACCATCATCTCCAAAAGCCGGGCCACACCCACCTCGTTGCAACTCATCAGCGACAGGATGTCGCCCCGCGCCTCGATCGGATTGCGCGAGTTCGCCTGCACGATCGCCAGCACGTCTTCGTTGAGCGCTCCCGCCCGGGCCAGCGGCAGATGCGGGATTCTTGTGCCCTCCTCAAATACCGAACGCGCCTCGGCAGAAAAACCTATACCCCCGACGTCTATCGTGTGACAGGTCGAAGCAAACAGCGCCAAAGGCGGCCCGCCGCGCGGGCCGAATACCGGCGTCACCACGATGTAATCGAACAGATGCCCGGTGCCCAGCCAGGGATCATTGGTAATGAAAACATCGCCGCGCTGCATCACCTGGCGATCAAAGCGCGCGAGAAAATGACCGACCGCACTTGCCATGCTGTTCACATGTCCCGGCGTTCCGGTCACGGCTTGGGCGAGCATTCTGCCGTCCCTGTCGTACACGCCAGCCGACAGATCCCCCGCTTCTCTCGCAACCGAGCCGAAAGCGGTTCGCAGAAGCGCCTGCGCCTGCTCCTCGACCACTGCAATCAACCGGTTCCACATGACCTGGGTCCGGATCGCCTTGAGTGCCTCTGGCACCACCACGGCAGCTGGTCCTGCCGCATCAAGCCTGTAGGCAGCCTCATTCATTCAAGCGATCTCCTCAAGAAGCAGGTGCCCTGCGCTATCGACCCGCAGCCGCCAGCCTGCGGGGACCACGGTGGTCGTTTCGGGCTCTCCGATCAAGGCGGGTCCGCTCAAGGATGCTCCGGGCGCAAGCCTCGGGCGCCAATACCGCTTGAAATCCATCGTCTCGCCCCGCGCTGCCTCCCAGGCCAGACGTGCCCCCTCTGCCACGGCCTCGCTGCTCATCGGTGGCACCACCACCCCGGTAGCTGGCGAGGGTGGCGTAGCCAGAGTCAGCATCCAACTCACGATCTCGACCTCCGAGCCCGGTACACGTACGCCGTAGACCCGCTGGTACGCCCGCTCAAAGGACTCGCCAAGCCCCGCGAGCGCTGAACTGTCGAGTCGGCCCTCGGGCACTACGATCCTCAGTTCGTGTCCCTGGCCCTCATAGCGAAGCTCGACGATACGTTCGCAGCGCAAGGCCTCCCGTCCGAGACCAACCGCGCGCGCTGCCGGCAATACAACGGCAAAGGCTTCGTCGGACATCTCGGCAAGCATGTGGTTAGCCGCTGTCAGGTCGAGACCGGAGAGCCGTCCCTGCGCGCTGCGAACCACTTCGAAGGCCATCGGCGCCTGCAAAAACCCGATGGCCGAACCCACTCCGGCCCCCGCCGGTACCAGCACACGGCAGATGCCGAGCTTTTGTGCGAGGCGTGCCGCATGGAGCGGTGCGCCACCACCAAAGGCGACCAACGTAAAGTCTCGAAGTGTCTTACCGCGCTCGATCGCATGCGTGCGCGCCGCATTAGCCATGTTTTCTTCGACGATTTCGGACATGCCGGCTGCCGCCCAGAAGGCATCCATACCGAGCGCCTCGCCGACGTTTCGCCCGAGCGCATCG
>Ga0194123_10003591_pt1 | contig 18418 bp, 21 predicted proteins | sample TA2MahsurfametaG_5_FD_155479 | JGI IMG/M metagenome (GOLD analysis project Ga0194123, IMG submission 155479) | Freshwater microbial communities from Lake Tanganyika, Tanzania - TA2015023 Mahale A surface | ecosystem: Environmental > Aquatic > Freshwater > Lake | place: Tanzania: Lake Tanganyika... | reverse complement strand
GCATCGAGCAAATCCGGCGCAAAATCCACGGGCGACAAACCCTGTTGGGCAAATTTGTGGCTGAAATGCTCCAGCAAAGCCGGAATGTCGTCCCGCCGCTCACGCAAGGGAGCGAGTTTCAAGGGCAGCACATTGAGCCGGTAATACAGATCCTCACGGAAGCGGCCAGCGGCCACTTCATCATCCAGATCCCGGTTGGTAGCAGCCACAATGCGCACGTCGAAGGGAATGGCGCGGTTTGATCCCAAAGGAACCACGGACCGTTCCTGTATGCAGCGAAGCAGTTTGACCTGCATGTCCAAAGGCAACTCGCCGACCTCGTCAAGGAACAAGGTGCCACCATCGGCCATTTCAAAGCGACCCCGGCGATCGGCCAGTGCGCCCGTGTAGGCGCCCTTGATGTGTCCGAAAAGCTCGCTCTCGATCAGATCCTTGGGAATCGCGCCGCAGTTGATGGGAACAAACTGGGATGACTTGCGCTGCCCCTGCAGGTGCAGCGCTTGGGCTGCCAATTCCTTGCCTGTGCCACTTTCACCGGTGATCAGCACGGTCGAAGAGGAGTTTGACAAGGTCCCGATCATGTCCCGCACGACTTCGATCGCCGCACTCTGGCCAATCATGTTGGGAAAAAGCAAAACGCGGACTCCTTGCGCGAGGACGTGGGCACGGGCCAACCAATGGCTGTCAACGGTTCAGCCAAATTTCATCAAAATGATGACTTTGTCATTTATAGCAGATTATAGGTTTTTGACGAATACCAACTCGCCTGTCGGAACGTCATTGGAGGCCAGGCCGGAGGCGCAACGCCAAAACAACGGCCCACTTGCTATCCGCAACGTGGGCCGTAGGCGTCAGGGTTGGGCCAGACTCAATCTGCGGGTTTGGGGCGCGGGAACTGCAGCGGCGAGTCCTTGGGCTTGGCCGCCTGCACGGGCGCTGGCGCTTGTGGTGATGGCTTTTGCAACTGCTCAAGCACACGGTCTTTTTGCAAAACGACGAGGGCATTCACATCACGCTTGAGCGCATTGACATTGTTCATATCGGACTTCAGGCTCTTGACCTCGTCGCCCAGAGTTTGAACCGCCTTGGACTGCTGTTGCAATTTGCTGTTGATGGACTGCACTTCTCGGGTCAGGTTGGCGCTGGCTTGCGTGATTTGCTGCGCGGCCCGGTTGGGCATGGTCTGCATCAGGGATTCAGATTTTTTGAGTGCGTCACTGATTTTGCTTTCGACCTGGGCCTGAACGTCCACCATGGCCACCTGGCGCGCCGACAGGTCCTTGGTGTGCGCAGTGAGCGATTCCAGCGAGGCAATGCCAGCATTGAGTTCCACCGTGCGCTTGCCCACCGCCAGCAGCATCTCGTCAAGTTCGTTGACACGGTTGCTCAGACGGGCGCTGAAAACCGCAAAAATCACCATCGCAATCAGCATGAGACCCGCCGTGACACCGATCAAGATGGTGTTGATCTTTCGGGTGGTGAAAGCAGCTGCGCTCAGTTGCGTCATCTGACTTTCGAAGCTGGCGCTGATGCGGTTGGCCACCTCGGCCGAGCGGTTGGCCACTTCAGCGGCGTCGAGCACCGCGCCCGAGAGTTTGGCAAATTGCCCTTGCAAAGATGCCGCCTCCGTCTGTGCGCCCGAAGATGGAGGCTTATTCTGGGCCGGAGCCGCAACGGGCTGGGCCGGAACGGGGGGTTGCACAGCCTCCACGGCGGTTTCGACCACAGCAGGCGCAGGCTCATCGTGCAAGGCGGTGTTCAGATTCGGCTCAACACGCGCTTGATCGTCCTGCTTTTTCAGCGTTTGTTTTTTCTTCATGCCATCGTCCATGGTTCAGGGGCCTGACCGGTCACCCCTTGCCTGCGGATGTCCTGGTCAATGTCGCGAGTTCAGCGCGCAGATGGTCTGTCACCTGCCCAAGTTGTCGAATACGAGCTTCCAGATCGGATCCGTATGCTTCACCCGTTTGTTCGGGAATCGACTCGAGCGGGGAATTCTTGAGCTCAGTATGAGTGACCGACCGTTTCTTGCGGGCTATGGCCGGGTCTTGCGCAGGGACCGGCTGACGGTTTCCACGCTTGCTTCCGGCCAGACGCTGATCCGGACTCAAGGCAACCTGGTGCTCACCGGCCCCCGAAATGACTTTTGTTTTTGTCATCGTTCACGACTCCTGAATTGTTGTCGCATCGCATCCAGTGTCTTGTCGATTCGTCCGGTTTCGCACTGCACCGGAATCACGACTTTTGGACCGGCCTTGACCTTGGTGCTTTCAAAAGAAAAGCTCGGGTAGGCCGGGTTGGAACGGATCACAATGCGCGAGTCAGAGAAGGTATTGAGCACAGCCAAACCTTTATCAAAATTAGCCCGTGCACCATCAGGCTCGGCCACGGCCATGAACGCGCCATCGATCAGCTCGCATTGCTTGTCCATATAGACCTCGACCACCATCGGTCGGGGCTTCGAATCGGCATAGAAGTGATAAATCGCACCCACAGCGACCAATACAGCCAAGCCGCCCAAAACAGAGGCCATCTTGGAATTCTGAGCAGGGGGTGGAGCTGATTTTTTCTTCATGGCAAAAGGGTCAGGTTTCGGCCTTTCGGCCGTTCGCGTCGAATTGCATGTCCGCCGGCACCTGGGGGTTGGGCTTCTGGATCTGGCCACGACCAGGCTGTGAGGCCTCCAAGCCGTACACATAAGCGATCACCTGAGCCACCGCATGGTAGAGGGTTTCGGGCACAGGTTGCTCCAGCTCGGTGGTGAAGTAAAGCGCACGCGCCAACGGAGGTGCCTGGAAAATCTGCACACCCTGGCGAGCCGCTTCCTCGCGGATGGTTTGCGCCATGAAGTCCGTGCCCTTAGCCACCAGCACCGGCGCTCCATCGCCTGCCGGGTCGTATTCGAGCGCTACGGCAAAGTGATCGGGGTTGGTGATCACCACATCGGCGTCTTTGACACGCTGCATCATGCGGGCATTGGACATCTCGCGCTGGCGGCGGCGAATCTGGGCCTTGACTTCGGGCCGACCCTCAATGTCCTTCATCTCGTCCTTGACCTCCTGCTTGGTCATGCGCATGCGCTTGAGGAATTCGTATTTCTGGAAAGGCACATCGATCATGGCGATCACAGCCAGGCTGAGCGCGACCCAGACGGCAGATTTCGCGATCATCATGCCCGCCGCCCACAAGGCCGGCTCCAGCGGCATGCGGCCAATGGCCACCAGCGTGTCGGTGTTGGCGGCTATCGAGGCCCACAGCACTGCCGTCACCAGCACGAACTTGAGGACGGCCTTGGCCAACTCCACCAGTGCATGTGTGCCGAACATGCGTTTGAAACCCTGCATCGGGTCGATCTTTGAAGCTTTGGGGGCCACCGCCTTGAGCGAAATAAAGAAACCTCCGGTCAACCCGGAAGCAATTACCCCCAACACAATGGTCAGCAGGATCAATGGGATGAACAATACGAAGGTCTGCTGCAGGCTTTCGCCCAGCGCAAGCGGGAGCAACTCGGGCTTGGACAGCGTTTTGGTATTGAATACAAAAGAGCTGACAAACAGCTCCGCCAGGCGGCTCATCAACCAGCCGCCCATCATCAAGATCAGCAAAAAACTGCCAATCACAACGGCCGCAGCGGGCAATTCAATGGAGCGAGCGACCTGACCCTCTTCCCTGGCCTTGCGCAGTTTTCGGGCCGTCGGCTCTTCCGTTCGGTCCTGATCGGAATCGTTCTCAGCCATTGGGCGCTCCCAACAGGGCGCGCAAGGTATCAAAACCCTGGACCCACAACCAACTGATGCGGCCGCCGATGCTGTCCATGGATACGAACAGGACAAGGAAGCCCGCGATGATCATCGCGGGAAACCCAACGGCAAAAATATTCAGGCTAGGGGCTGCACGCGTGACCACACCTAGCCCGATGTTGATGAAGAGCAAAGCCACCATCACCGGCAGCGACAGCAACAGCCCTCCCAGGAAAATCATGGAACTCCAGCGCACGATCAGACCGTAAGCGTCCTGATTCATCAGGCTCTGACCGATCGGCAACCAGCGGAAACTCTCAAGCACCAGACCCAGGAGCATGGCATGGCCGCCCGTGCCCACAAAAATCAACGTCGACAGGATGATCAGGAACTGCGAGAGGATGGGCACGTTACCGACACTGGGGTCGATCATGCTGGACATGGTCAGACCCATGGCCGAGGAAATCGCATGCCCGGCCAGTACCAACGCTGCCACCACCACCTGCAGCACCAGGCCCATGCTGGCACCGATGACGATCTGGTTGAAAACCTCTACAAGGCCCGGTGCCGACAGGGGGTCGATGGTCGGCCAGTTGTAGAGAGGGTAAATCATCCAGGTCAGGGCCAGCGCGACGATGGTGCGCACCCGAAGGTTGAAGACGCTGCTGGAAAAAGGGGGCGCTGTGAGCATCAGGGCCGAGATGCGCAGCATCGGCCACAGAAACATATAAAAGCGCTCGATGATGTCGCTGGCCAGAAACGTCATGGGCGCATGCCGCCAGGCGGCCTCAGGTGAACAAGGTCGGAATGCGCTGGAAAATGCTGCGCGCAAAATCGACCAGTGTGACCAGCTGCCAGCTGCCAAAAATGGCCAACGCCAGCGCCAGCGCCATCAGCTTGGGAATGAAACTCAAGGTCATTTCGTTGATCGAGGTGGCGGCCTGCAACACCCCGATGACCAGACCCACCACCAGCGCCACACCCAGCAGCGGCGCACTGATCAGGACGGAAATCCAGAGGGCCTGTCGCCCCAGATCGACCACAGCAGAAACATCCATGAAGCACTCCTAGGGGATCACAAAGCTGGATGCCAGGGAACCCATGATCAGCCCCCAACCGTCCACCAGCACAAACAGCATGAGCTTGAAGGGCATAGAAATCATCATGGGCGAGAGCATCATCATGCCCATCGACATCAAGACACTGGCCACGACCAGATCGATGACGACGAAAGGGATGTAAAGCAGGAAACCGATGGTGAATGCACTCTTGAGCTCGGAACTCAGGAAAGCGGGAATCAAGGTCGTGAACGGCACATCCTTGGGCGAGGCCACAGGCGCATTGCGGGCGATTTCCATGAACAAGGCGATGTCGTCTTCACGCGTTTGCGCCAGCATGAAGGCCTTGATCGGCGCTTGGGCCTTGGCCAGTGCGGTTTCAAACGCCATGCCTTTGTCCATAAAGGGAATCAACGCCTGCTGGTACACCTCGGTCAGAACCGGCGACATGATGAACAAAGTCAAGAACAATGACAGTCCCACCAAGACCATGTTGGGCGGCGTCTGGGCGGTACCCAGGGCCTGGCGCAGAATGGACATCACGATGATGATGCGCACAAACGAGGTCATCATCAGCAAGATCGACGGCAACAGGGACAGCACCGTCATCAGGGCCAGGGCTTGCAAAGTCAAGCTGTACTGGGTCCCTCGTCCGGTGTTGCTCACCGTGACGCCGGGCAAGCCCTGCGCCTCGGCGGCCCAGGGCATGGCCATCAGGCCCAGGCCCAGCAGTACCCATGTCAGGCGCCAGGCCAGGCGGTACAGGTCATGCACCCGGTCAGACCGCATCACGGAACGGTCGTCAAAAGAGCCGGTCAACATTACCGCTTTCTCCAGCGTTGTATCAATTCAAGCGGACTGGCCGCCACCATCGGTGCAGCAGCGGCTGCATCGTTCGCTGTCGGTTCCGCAGAAGCGGGCTGTACCAACAGGGTGTGCACCTCGTTCGCCCCCACACCCAGCAGGAGCTCCTGCTGATCGAGCCTCACCAACACCACACGCTGACGAGTGCCCAACGAGAGGCTCTCGAGCACATGCAAACGCTGACCACGTGCCTTGAACATGTTGCCATGCTGAAGACGCTTGAGTATGAACAGCAAAGACAACAACAGGACAATGACCAGCGTGAAGCTCGCCAGGTACTGAACGATCTCCCAGAACCCGGGGGAAGCAGCCGCAGTCATCGTGAAGCCTTAGAGGTTTTCCATCCGCTCTGAGGCGGGGACCACACGGGTCAGACGAATGCCGTAGCGGTCATTGACCAGCACCACCTCACCTTGAGCCACCACGGTGTTGTTGACGAGCAGGTCGAGTGGCTCGCCAGCGATACGGTCCAGCTCCACTACGCTGCCCTGCGTCAAGCGCAGGAGATCGCGGATCTTGATGGTGGCGCGACCTACTTCAATGGAAAGGGTGACAGGGATGTTTTGCAGAACATCCTGATGGATCTGCCCGGCATCTCCGCGCTCGACAACGTCATTTTCTATTTGGGGGGCGTTCATGAGACTTCCTTCAATGGCTGGGGGGCACAGGCTGGACGGCGTGGACCACCTTGACGGCCAATTGGCCAGATTGTGAGCCAACCTCCACCTCGAAAGCGGGGGTGTCCTCGATCACGATACGAGCAAGATCGAATTTCTTGAAATACAAGATTTCGCCTTCCTTGAATGTCTGCAACTGCTGCAAGGACAACTGGGCCTTGCCGAGCACCACCCGCAAATCCAGGCTCGCATCGTCCACCGCTGCGGCCAGCAAGCTGCGCCAGGCCTTGTCGGACTCTTCGTTGCCATCACCCGTCTGAACCCGGCTGCGCAACAGATCCCGCACCGGCTTGAGTGCCACATAGGGCACCACCATATCGATGAAGCCTTGACCTGCATTGGCGGTAACGTCAGCCTCGAACCGGCTGACCACCACCTGGTCATTTTCATCAGCAATCTGGGCAAATTGCGGGTTGATTTCTGAGCTGACATGCTCGAGTTCGATGGCCGTGATCGGGGCCCAGGCTTCGCGCATGCTGCGAAAAAACACCTGCAGGATCAGTTTGATGATGCGGGTCTCGGTCGGCGTGAAAAGGCGCCCGGCAGGCAATGGCCCCACGCCACGACCAAATCCACCGAAGAAGCTGTCCAAGGAGCTGAAAACCACTGTGGGTTCAATCACGACCATGGCATAACCGCGCAAAGGGTTCATGCGCAGGATGTTCACCGAAAGGGGTGATCGCAAGCCCTGCAAATAGTCGCCAAAGCGCATGATCTCGACACGGGTCGGGTTGATGCGCGGGCTGGTCCGAAGGACCTCGAGCATGCCCAAACGGAACAACCGGATGAAGCGCTCGTTGATCATGTCCAGCGAAGTGAGGTTGACCCCCAAGCTGGTGTCTTCCGAAGCCAGATCGTGTTTCTTGATGTCGACTTCCAGGTTGTAACCTGTGTCCACCTCGATCCTGCCCGAGTTGACACCTTCCGCCAGGGCAGAAAGTTCCTCGGGTGTCAGCAAAGGCGTGTCAGCCATGGTGGTTCAAATCCGCGATCACTGAATGACGAAGTTGGTGAAGTACACCGACTCAATACCGCCGAAGTCCTGGTACTTTTCCAGAACGGCGTTCATCTCGGTGCGAATCTTTTCAGCCATCTCGGTGCGGAAATTGGGTCGTGCCAGATCGGCTTCGGTCGCTTGGCGCATCACGTCCAGCGTCACTGAGCGCAGCGCAAACTCGTGCTTTTTCACATTGTCAAAGACCCGCTTGTCGTAGTGCGTCATGAGGGCAATCTGCACCTGCATTACCTTGCGTGAATTGGTCAGATTAACAACAAAATCACGCTCCAACTCGAGGTAAGTTTGCTCGAATCGCGTCAGTTCAGGCGATGGTCGGGTGACCTTATTCAAGGGCGGGGGTCCGGGGGGCGCAGAGGCGTTGGCGGAGGCCGAGGCTGCAGCCTGTTGTTCAACAGTTTTCAGGGCCTGTTCGGCAGATGCGGCGGGTTTGTCATTGCCGCCGCCGATGTATCCCAGAAAATACAGGGCAGCGACCGCGCCGCCAATCAGGACCAGCAAAACGACCACCAACAAGATGATTTTCTTGAGGGAAAACTTCTTTTTGCCTTCTGCTTCGTTGTCTTCATCAGCCATGCTGGCACCTCTTCCATTCTTCAAAATTGTCTGTCGGCCATCCGACACCTGCACGCGCTGGAGCCCACTGTTTCAAGTGGTTTCCAACTATACCAACACATCCCACCCATGCTCTCCACCCAGGGATTCACGGTGTCGGATCGCCGCCTGGCCCTCCTGAGCCCCCTGCGTCTGGGCGCGGGAACCGTCAGAAGGCTGAGGAACGGATGCAGTCATGGACTGCTGACCCTGGCGGGAGGAATGTCCTGCGCCCACATCAAGCGAAGCAACGTTCATGCCAGCTGCGCTCAAGGTGTCCCGCAAGCGTTGAAGGCCATCGTTCAGCAAATCCCGTGTTGCGGCCTGACTGGCTACAAAGCTGCCATCCAGCCCGCCCCCTTGCATGTGCAGGTTCACCTGCACTTCCCCCATGTTTTTGGGATTGAGGACAAAACGGAATTGCCAATTGCCCTGTTCCAGCCTGGACATGAGCCTTTGGGCAATGGCCTCGCCCATTTTCTGCGCGAGCTGGTCGGCCCTTTCCTGACTGGAGAGGGTGGGCGGACCGGCTTCAGTGGGCGCGCGGGCAGCCAACGCAGACGCATCTTGGACGGCCAACGAGCGTCCAGCTGTGGACGAGACTTCGTTGCCGACAGGCGGTTCGGCTTGCAAGCCCTGCGACAACAGGCTGGCACTGAAGCCGGCCCCGTCTTCGGCCAGGGCCGATTCGGCGGCAGCCGTGGCCGCCGGATCCAGTCGGGCCAGATCGCCGGCCATGATCGTGGTGGCGCCTGCTGCGCGGCTCACCACGGCGAGGCCCGAAGAGTTGGACGCCGCGTCATTCAATGGCGACGCCGTGTCCTTGGGCAATAACCAGGAGCGCAGCATGCCGGCCTGGCCGCCGTCCAGGCCTTTGAGCAGCCCACCCGAAGGTAAGCCCTGCGGATCGACCGGCGCTTCGGCGCCCATCAGGTCCAGCGAAATGACCTCGATCGGCTGCGCCCAGGCGGTCTTGCCCGCGGCATTCGGCTCGGAAGCAGCCCCTGCGGGTCGCGCACCCTGGGCTGCACGCAGCAAGCCGGGCGGGAGCAAACCCGGCAAGGGCATATTGGAGGGTGAGGTCTCGGCCCCGGAATCCGAAGTCAGGGTCACCCCCTGGGGAAGCAGTCCCAAATATGTCGCACCGGCCAGCGCCACCGCCGCGGGTGGCAGGGCAGACGCCCCATCCGATGGGGACTGAGCAACTGGCGCCGTGACAACCCCCACGGGGGCAGCTGGGGCATCGCCCAGCAGCTGCTGGATAACCTGTTCATCCAGACCCTGGGATCGGGCAAACGCCTGCAGGCTGGCGATATCGGGCGTTGGCGCAGCAGGCATGATGAGCTGCATGGCCGGACTCAGCTCCACCCGCTGCAGCATGACAGGACTGGCCAGGGGGTCCGGTTCATTCAGGCGGTCAGCCGCCATCGGCGCCGCTGTTGGCAAACGGGGGGCCCTCGGTTGCAGACCCGCAAACACCTCGGCAAACCCGTTAGGGCCGCCTGCTTCGTCGGGCTTTCGGCTGGCCCCGCTGAAGGATGTTTCGGTTTCCAAGCCGAAATGGATTGAACTCGAGTCAATGGTGGTCATGGCATCCAGGCTCTCAAAAGCGCACGCCAGGAGCGGCAGCGCAGTAAAACTGTCAATGAACTAACAAGAACCATGCCAGACAAACTTTGCCGCTTTTCGGGGTGACGGCTTATCGACACTTGGGCTGGCACAAGCATTGCTTACAGGAGACGAACTCCCGTTTTTGGGCTTGCCCGATCGACCAAATGACACCAGCTTCGACTGCCACCATGAACCTGCTGCGGCAAAGTTTTGCCCGCTATGACCTGCGGGGTTTGGGCATTCCTGTGCTGGTTTTGCTCATCATGGCCATGCTGGTGCTGCCTTTGCCGCCCCTGATGCTGGATGTGTTGTTCACCTTCAACATCGTGGTCGGTCTGGTGGTCATCATGGTGGCGATCAACACCCGCAAGCCACTGGAGTTCTCGGCTTTTCCAACCGTCTTGCTGTTTGCCACCATGCTGCGGCTGGCGCTCAACGTCGCCTCGACCCGGGTCATTCTGGTCAATGGCCACGAAGGCGAAGAAGCCGCAGGCAAGGTGATTGCCGCCTTCGGAGAGTTCGTGATCGGAGGCAACTACTTTGTTGGTCTGATCATTTTCGTGATCCTGATGATCATCAACTTCATTGTGGTCACCAAAGGTGCCGGTCGCGTCTCGGAAGTCAATGCCCGATTCACCCTGGACGCCATGCCCGGCAAGCAGATGGCCATTGATGCCGACTTGAACGCGGGTGTGATCGACCAGGATACGGCCAAACGACGCCGTGAAGAACTCAGCCAGGAATCGGATTTCTTCGGTTCCATGGATGGTGCTTCCAAATTCGTCAGTGGCGATGCCATCGCGGGCCTGCTGATCCTGATCATCAACATCGTCGGCGGTCTGGCGGTCGGCATCCTCCAACACAACATGCCGTTGGGCGATGTTGCCCGCATCTATATTCTGCTGACCATTGGTGACGGTCTGGTTGCGCAAATTCCTTCTTTGTTCATGTCGCTGGCCACCGCCATCATCGTGACCCGGGTGACCACGGCTGAATCCATGACCGAGCAGGCCAGCGCCCAGCTGGCCAACCCGGCAGCCCTGTTCATTTCGGGAGGTATTCTGGCTGTGATCGGCATCGTGCCGGGCATGCCGCACTTTATCTTCCTGACCCTGGCCGCCATCATCGCGGGCATCGGGCTGATGGTTTTGCACCGAAGCGGTCAACCCGAGGCGGCAGAGACGGCCGCCAAAGCCGCCGCCAACGATGCGCCCAAGGAACTCGACTGGGACGATGTCGAACAGGTCGACCCCATCGGTCTGGAAATCGGCTATGGCCTGATCCCTCTGGTCAACCCCGAGACCGGCGGCCAACTGATGGCCCGGGTCAAGGGTGTTCGTAAAAAACTCACTGCCGAACTGGGTTTCCTGGTTCAGCCGGTGCGCATCCGTGACGCCTTGAACATCGACCCGGACAGCTACCACATCGTCTTGCACGGTGTAGTGCGCGGACGCGGCGAAGTGAAGGTCGGGCGCGAACTGGCGATCAACCCCGGCAAGGTCTACGGCACACTCGAAGGCCTGCCCACCCGAGAGCCAGCCTTCGGTCTGGATGCCGTGTGGATCGATCCGGCACAGCGCGACTACGCCCGCACCCTGGGTTACACCGTGGTTGACCCCAGCACGGCGATTGCGACCCACATGAACAAGGTATTGCGCGACAACGGCGCCGAACTGCTTAGCCACGACGAAACCCAGAAACTGCTCGACAAGCTGGCTACGCGTTCGCCCAAATTGGTGGAGGAGCTGGTACCCGGCAAACTGAGCCTGGGCGTTGTCACCCGCACCCTGCAGAACCTGCTGAGCGAAGGCGTGCCGATCCGCGACATGCGCACCATTGCCGAGGCCCTGATGGAGGCCAGCGCCCGTACCCAGGAGCCAGAAATGCTGACCAACCTGGTTCGTCCGAAACTGGGCCGGATGATCGTTCAGTCCCTGCTCGAAAACCGCAGCACACTGGCCGTCATGACCCTGGACCCCAGCCTGGAGCAACTCCTGCACAACCTGCTGCAGCAAAACGCCAACAACGCCAACGTGGTGCTCGAGCCAGGTTTGGCCGAAAGCCTGTTTTCGGCCTTGCGCAACAGCGTGCGTGCGGTCGAAGAACAAGGTTACCCCGCGGTGCTGGTGGTCTCGCCCCAAATACGTCTTTGGCTGGCCCGTGCCGTACGCCACCGTGCCCACGACCTGACCGTGCTGTCTTACAGCGAAATTCCTGACGAACAGGAAGTCAAAGTCATCCAGACCATCCAGGTCGAAAACCGCAATAAAGCCTGACGACTCATCTCAGACCATTTTCAGTGGAAGCCTGTCCCATGGAACTCAAAAGAATTCTCGCCAAAGATGCCCGTAGCGCCAACGAAAAGGCAGCCGCCCTGTACGGTGGCGATGTGATGGTCATTTCCTGCAACCGGGTGGGGACACAAACCGAACTCATCGTTGCAGTAGACGATGGGCATCAGGCGCCTGCGCCTGTGATGGAAATGGCGGCACCCAACGCCTTTAACCCGCGAGTCGCTGCAGAGACCTCACACCCTTTTGCTGATGTCTTCGAATTGGTCAAACGACCCCAGGCAACGGCCAGTGCCGAAGACGCGCCTCAGGCAACACCGGCAGCTGCATCGAATGTTCCAGCCACCGCACAGACCCTGTCCAGCCCGGCCGAAGAGGCCATGGACCGCGTGCGTGGTCAGGCACTGGTGAGTCTGGTGCGAGAAGAAATTGCATCGCTGCGCCGTGAATTCCAGTTGTCCCGACTCGGCAGCGATCTGCCCGGCACAACCGGCAGCATGTCCCCTGCCCGCCTGATGCATGAAGCCCTGATCGAATGCCTGGCACCCGCCACACTGCGCGGCCACCTGATCGAGACCCTGATGGACTGTAGCGATACGGGTCAGGCGCTTGAAACTGTCCACGACTGCCTGATCGACAGTCTGAACGTTCCAGCCAGTCCTCCCCTGACCTCCGGCATCCACGCCTTGTGCGGCCCCAGCGGCGCCGGCAAAACCCTGATGGCCAACCGTATCCTGATGGCCGCCGCCAATGTTCTGCCCATCCGGCACATGGCGCTGATCAGCTATGCCGACCACAAACCCGGGGCATGGAGCCAGATGCAGATCCTGGCTGCCCAGACCGGTGTGGAGGTTTACCGCGCACGTGACCTGCAGGCCTTGGCTCTGCTGCTCGAGGAGCTGGGTCAGCGCCCACTGATCGTGATCGATACCGCTGGCAGCGATCCCGTGCGTCAGGCCAAGGATCTGACCCAACTGGACACCCGCATAGCGCTTCACTCCGTGATGCCGACAGGTGCCAGCGCTGACCAGCTGCGACGCCTGCATTCGGAGACCGGGATTGCATGGCAAAGCCTGATGCTCAGCAAGGCCGATGACCAGCCCAACCCCTGGCCACTGCTGGGCTTTTTGGCCGCACATCCAATGCCTGTTTCTGCCATCGCCAACAGTGAAAGACCCCAGGACAGTCTGGCCTCTCACAGCCTGAACGAACTGGTAAGATGGGCTGTGGACAAGTTGCAAAACACCCTTGAGCAGACTGCAAACTCAGGCTTGCAGTTGCCTTCCATGCTGCCTCGCGCCGCGACCTCGGCCAAGGCCCGTATGCCCAAGCAGTCGGCTCGCCGGGCTGTGAAATCCCGCAAGCCGTCCGCCCAATCCGCTGCCTCCACCACGTGTCTTCAATGATCCACACTCCCAGCCCGCAAATCATCGGCATCGCCAGTGGCAAGGGCGGTGTGGGCAAAACCACGGTCACCGTCAACCTGGCCACAGCCCTGCAAGCCGCCGGCCAGCGGGTCATGCTGCTGGATGCGGATCTGGGACTGGCCAATGCCCAATTGGCCTTTGGCTGCAAAACAGAATTCCACCTTGGCCATGTGCTGCGGGGTGAACGTCGACTCGAAGAGATCATCGTCACCACCCCTCAGGGCGTACGCCTGGTCCCGGGGGCCTCGGGGGTGCGCGAGCTGGCGGCGCTCGATTCTGCCCAGGTAGCGGCCATCATTCATGCCTTCTCAACGCTCACCGAGCCTCTGGACTACCTGTTGGTCGATGTGGCCGCAGGCCTCTCGCCCAGTGTCCTTAGCTTTCTGGCGGCCTGTCAGCGACGCTTCGTGATCGTGTGCGATCAGCCCGCCTCGATTGCCGATGCCTACGGCCTCATCAAGGTCATGAGCAAGGAAGAGCAACTCGACGAGATTTACCTGATCCCAAACATGGTGCCAAGCCATGCAGCAGGCCAGCAGTTGTTTGGCCGCATCGCCCAAGTGTGTGACCGCTTCTTGCAGCAGCACGTGCACCCATTGCCCCCGATTGAAGCTGATGAACTGGTGCCCGCCTCGCAGAAGCTTTACCAGTCCGTCGTGCAACACGCGCCAGGCAGTGCCGCTGCACGCGATTTTCGGCGTCTGGCTCAGGCCGTCACCGCCCTGCCCCCCATCCACAACGCCTCAGGTCGCATTCAGTTTTTCATGGAACGAATGCTTCATCCAACCTGACCATCCTGGTGGCGCGCATGAACACTTCCGGCATCGACCTCTACAAGCAGAACGACCTCTCCCAAGAGGACTTGATCGTCAGCCATATGGCCATGGTCAAGCGCGTGGCGTTCCACCTCAAGGCTCGTATTCCTCCCTACATGGAGCTCGATGAGCTCATCCAGGTCGGCATGATCGGACTCATCGAAGCGGCGCGGGCCTTCGACACCTCCAAGGGGGTCGGATTTGAAAACTTTGCCCTCAGCCGCATCCGCGGTGCCATGCTCGACGAGGTCCGGCGCCTGTCCGATTTGCCGCGCTCGGCCGTGTCGTTCAAGCGTTCGGAAAGCGGCGCCACCCAAACGCTGGCCGCTGAACTCGGCAGAAAACCCAGCCCGAGTGAGCTGGCCGATTTCATGGGCAAAACCCTGGAGACTTACCACAAGGAAAAGGACTCTGCGCACCGTTTCGAGACCTACTCGATGGAAGACATTGGCGAAGAGGTCCTGAACATCCGTGGCGATCGTGAACAGCAACCAGAAGTGTTCGTGGAGCAAGCCCAATTCATGGGCGCACTCACCGACGCCATCGAAGCCCTGAGCGAACGACCCAAGTTGGTCATGTCACTTTATTACGTTGAAGAGCTCAACCTCAAGGAAATTGGCGAAGTTCTCGGGGTCAGCGAATCCAGGGTGTCCCAAATCCTTTCGGAAACCGTGAAAAAATTGCGTCAGCAACTGCAGATCGCCTGATTTTTAAGTACGATCAAACGCTACCCAAATTCACGACCAGTCCAGCCTCATGTTCTCCAAATTGTTTCAGGACGACAGTGAGCCCGCCCAGAAGGAGCGGGCCAAGCTGGCCTTCGAAAAAATCAGCTCACTGAAAAAAGAAGGCGGCCGCGAAGCCCGCAGTGCGCGCATCCGCCTGCTGCTGCTGTGCCGGGCCCATCTGGATAAAACTTTTGTCGATGGTGCCGAAAAAACCGTTGCTTACGATGTGGTGGCCATGAAAGCCATCGTGGCGGGCGAAGACAAACCACCACCGCCTATGGCCAGTGAATACCAGCAGGTTGCAGCCGTCTCGGGTGACAAAGTCTGGGTCTATCTTCCTCAGGAATACGCCGATCTGGCCTTCTCCCTCGGTGCCAGTTACCAGCGCACAGAAATTTCTGCCGAACAGGCCATCGACGGCATGCAGACCCTGGCTGACCAGATCTTCAGCATGGAACTTGGCATCCATGACCCCTTTCTGGTGCTGCAGTTCCTGCGCGACGAAACAGGGCATCAGGGTTCGCCTGCAAGCACGGACGCTGCAAGCCCCGAGGGCCACCAGGACGCCGCTGCCAGCGCCTCTTCGCCCCCCTGACCGCCATGGACATCTATCTGCTCGGTCTGGTGGCCATTGCCTTGCTGGTGATCATCCTGCTGATCGTCTACCTGACCAGCAAAGTCAATGATCTGGAGAAGGAAACCCTCTCCATGGCCAGCCGCCTTCAGGATGCAGCTCAACAATCTTCGACTGCCCAGGGTCCCTTTTCTGGCTTGAGTGGTCAGACATTGTGGGACGCCCTTTGCGGGGCCCCGCCCAGCAATATCGATGAAGCTCGTCTAGAAGAAGTGCGTCAGCGCTACGAACCGGTGCTGCTCAAGCACATTCAGTCGCTGTTCGAGGAAGGCCGTGTTGACGGACAAATGGGTGCCTCGGGATCACCCAAGAACAAACAGAAAATCAATGTGCTGCGGGGCTCGGTCGAGTCCTGGCTGCCGCAGGAGGCCTGCAACGCCATCTATCAATGCGGCATGGATTCGGTGGTCAAGTCCGCGGCTGAGGCCGAGATCGTGCGGATCACGCTGGACGATGTCTGTGCCAGTCTCTTTACCAAGACAGGCATCGAATTGAGACAGTCCATATCCGACCTGTTGATGCCGCTGCCCGATGAGGCGGCACAAGCCTGAGCATCGCACCTCAAGTCTGCTTCTCGTCTCCGGGGCGCATGCCCTTGAGCCAATACGCCCATGACAAGACCACGGCCACCGCCGTGTAAAGCTGCGGCGGAATTTCTTCCCCCAACTCCAACCTCGACAGCAGCGCGAGCAATTCAGGGTCTTCGGCCACGTACACACCCCGTCGCCGAGCCTCGGCAATGATGTCCTCGGCCACATCGGCTTCCCCCTTGGCGGTCAGCACCGGTGCCGAATTCAGCCCATATTCGAGCGCCACAGCCTGTTTACGGGTCATGGTGAATCAAGCCTCGCAGTCAATCAAGCGGCCGGGGCCAGGCGACCTTGATGGCGGTGCCGAGTCGGGGCGTTGCCCGTGGATCACCCGGAAGTCATTCAGGGTCAGTTGTGCCTCGCGCAGGGACTCGCGCAGCAAATGCCCACGCTGCACTGCCAGGCTACAGATGTCTTCACGTTCGGCCCACATCGTCAGCCCCACCCGTTCGGAGCCGATCACGCGGGTGCGCAGCCAAATCTGTCCCCAGGACTCGCTGCGCGTGTACAGCTCCACATCCCAGGCACTCTCCTCACGCGGCTTGCCAGGACGCTCACGGTGTACTGTCAATTGCACTGGCGGACCGTTGCCAAAGGCCAGCGCCAGTTGCAAAGGCATGGGCCGGGCCGGATCGCTGTTCAAAGCCTGCAGCTGGAAGGCCTCGATTTCATCCACCACCTCGGTCAGCTTGGCGGCCGGTTCGGGATGCTCCGACTGCAGTCGCTCAATGAGCTGGCGCAGTACCGACTTGAGATCAGAAGCCGAGCCTGCTTTGCGCAACAGCAGGGACTCGGTCAGGAAACCACTGGCCCACATGGCCTGGCGCAAACCCGGCCCGTCCAGCCCGTCCATGGCAGGGCGACCACGCAACAAGACTTGCAGCAGCGCACCCACCTGGGGGTTGTGGGCCAGGGCCGGCGCCAGCCACTGCTGCAACACGCCCGGGCGCAAGGCCTGCAGCAGGGTGTCAAAGCCGCCGGGCATGTGCAACAAACGGTCCAGACGCATGGGGGCCAGCGTCGGCGCTGGAGTCGGCACCTCTTCTGCCAAATGAAGCACCGCGCCACCCCCCGTCAGCAAATGCACCCGCATGAGAGGCGACTCTCCGGCCACCAGCTTCATGCCGGGCGGCGGGTCAAAAATACGGCCTTGCAAGACCAGCTTGAGGGCATCGCTTTGGATCGTGACGAGTGGACGCACCATCTGGTCTTCGCGCAGGCCCAGGCTCAGCACATCGGGCGCGGGAATGACCGGCAAGCGGGTCTCGACGATTGCCGACATCTGGCGTGAGACCAGATGGGTGGTTTCGCTGCCCGAAATCATGAGCGCAGCGCGAGCGGAACGCTCAAGGGAAGCGAACCCAAGCGCGGTTGGGGCTGGGTGTATGGACGGGCTGACGGGCCGTCGATGCGTCCTGCTCGGCAGCAACCGGCTGGGGTACAGCGCTGGCTTGCGCCACGGGCGCTTCCTTGCGGGCCCCGGGCAACAAACCCATCATGAAGGTATCGGTCGGTATCCACAGGGTGGAACCTACCTCGAGCCGACGCGCCTGTCCATTCTGGAAGACCGCAGGATTCAGGCGCATCAGGGCCTGGCGCTGGAACTTGATGTTGAACACCGAATCGGCCAAGTGGCGGCGCAGCAAGCCTTCCACCGTGTCGCCGCGCTTCACCACCACTTTGATCGCAGATGTCGGCATCGCCATTTCAGACTTCTGGGGCTCGGGCACAGCCCCAGTCGCCGGGGCACCCGGGCGCAACAAACTTTGGGCAGCGTCGCCCAACAAAATTCTGAGGGCAGCTTCGGGGCTCATGCGGGCCTCGTCGGCCGGGACAGCCTGGCCTGCCGGCTGGGCAGCCAAAGAGGCTGCACCCAATGTGGCCACGGCGGTCATGACACGCATGGGGACCCAGAAAAATCGGCTGGAAAAAATAGGCATCGGCATCACAACATCCTGTTTCTGTGACTCACATGGGCATGGCGATCCAGTCGCCGTTCAAGGGCAAAGGTGGGCCCGCCAGTTGGCGCAGCTCGGTGTGGCGCGGCCCCGCACGGGTGACCTCGGCCAAAGCCACACGGCGCATGGACTCTGGCTCGTACAGGCGGCTGGGCAAACTTTGGCGGTCAAAAACCAGCACCCGATCCCCGGCACGCAAACGCGAACCCTCACCCGCTGCGATCGTCCACACAGCGCCGGTGTCCAGAGGCAAGGCGCGCAGCGGGTACTGGACGGCCACGCATTCGGTCTCGCGGTCGAGCAGCGCCAGCGCCTGTGGCAGGCGTTCGCGCAAATCCTTGAGCACCACAGAAGCCGCATGGCTGGCTTCGGGGTGCCCGTCTTCCACCAGGGTCTGCCACTGCCAAACCGGCGCA
>Ga0194123_10003584_pt1 | contig 18438 bp, 15 predicted proteins | sample TA2MahsurfametaG_5_FD_155479 | JGI IMG/M metagenome (GOLD analysis project Ga0194123, IMG submission 155479) | Freshwater microbial communities from Lake Tanganyika, Tanzania - TA2015023 Mahale A surface | ecosystem: Environmental > Aquatic > Freshwater > Lake | place: Tanzania: Lake Tanganyika... | reverse complement strand
AGAACCCGGCGACAAGCAGCGGCCGTACCTGCACGCGGATCACCTGCGCCAGTTCCGCCGTGAACGGAGCAGGCTCATCGAGCACCAGATCCAGGCCGAGCTTGGGCACCTGCGCCGGCGGGGTGCGTTGGAGCAGCTTGGTGAGCAGATCGCGTGACACGCGGCCCGGGGTGGCGGTGGCGCCGAGCTCTGCGGCGCTGCGCTGGTTGAGCACCACAACCGGCAACGCTGGCGCCATCGGCCCCGGTTGGCCAGTGGCGGAGCGCCAAAGGCGCTGCACATACAGGCGCCGATCTAGCAGATAAGTGCTGATCGGGTTAGCGGGATCCACATCGCCCACAGCGCCGAGTGACACCAGAGCAGCGGCGGCAATGGCTTGCGCTGGGCTGGAGCGGGCCAGGCGCAGCAGAAACTGCTTGCGCTTGCGCAGCGGTAACTGGAACGGCTGGGCCTTGGGCGCCGCCACCAGGCTGAGCAAGAGATCCGTGCCCACGCTGCCTGCGTCTGCGCTGAGCACTTGCCTTGCCTGACGGGTGGCTGAGAAGAGGTCGTCTCCGGCCTCCAGAGCGCTGAGCAGCGCCGAGAAGGCCTGCGATGCGGCATGGCAGGGCACGGGCTCACGGAAGCAGAGGGCCCAGTCGATGCCGGCGGCCACACTGCTGCGGGCCAGATCGAGGCCGCTGCAGCTGTTGAACAGCGCCAGGGCCAGGCCATGGGAGGCGGCGGTGGTCAGTTCGCTTTGGAAGGCAGCGGCGGCCACCCAGCTGCCATCGCCCAGATGCAGGCGACCGCCGCCATTGGGGTCTGGATCGGAATGGCCCAAAAAGATCAGCGCATCCCAACCGGCGGGATCGAGCAGCTGTTGGCGCAGGGCCACCAGGTTCGAGCCGCTTCCCTGCAGAACCTGTAAATCCAGCCGGCCGCGCTGACGCAGCTGCTCCAACCGCTGCAACTCCTGCGCCAGGTTCAGGTCCTCGGCATCGCCCACCACCACGAGCAAGCGGGGGCGGCGGGAGCGCTGCGGCCGAGGCTGGTTGTTGCTGCGTTGGGCGCTCACCAGCCGCCAGAGGGGGCGCTCCGGTGCGAGTAGCTCCCAGGGCAGGCGCTCGAGCGCAAATGCCTGATCACCCTCGAGGCGGAGCCGCAGGGGCAGGCCGGGGTGATCGCTCAGGCCCTGGCGCAGCGGTTGGCATTCGGGCAGAGCCAGCCAATCGGCCAGGGCCTGCGCGAGTCCGGCGCCATAGGTGCGCACGGCATCGCCGCTGACTGCCGCCCTGGTGGCCGGGTCGTGATGGGCGATGAACTGGCGGCGCCACTCCTGTTGCCACTCGATCGCATCAGCCGGCGGGGCCGCAAGAAACGAGTCGTTGCCAGAAGGGGAGACGAGAAAGGCCGTGAGCTCACCACCGCCCTGCTGCTGTTGCAGCTGGAGGTCCAGAACACCCATCAGCCGGGCAGTTGCAGAGAGGGCAGCTCCACCAGGCCTGATTCGCCGTAGCGCAGGCTCACATCGAGCAGCTGATCGTTGGCCTGGAACACCAGCTCCAGCTCGGTGCTCATCGCAGAGGTGATCGTTTGGCGGTGACTGCCCTGGCGGGCGTCCAGCTGCAGGCCATCGGGGAGCAGGGCTCCAGGCACAGCGCTGCTCAGACGCACCACCAGGCCGGTGGGATGGGTGGCGTGATCAGGGCCGGTGGGAATCAGCGCCAGCTGGAACTTGCGCACACAGCGGCGAGCGGCATCCCCGCTCACGAGCTGATCACCTGAAAGCCCAAAGGGAATCACGAGCATGGCCAGGGCCTGCTCAGCCGCCTCGGATGCCACAGCGTCGCTGCGGAAGATCCCTGCGGCGACCGGGGTGAGTTCGCCGCCAAGGGCGGAAAAGGCTTCATCGAGCTGGCCGCGCAACCAATCAATCACAGCCACCACAGGGCCCGCAGCTGTTTGTGCAGCAGGAGCAAGGCTGAGGCGGGGGAGAGCCTCTGGCTCAAGCAGCTGCACCAAGGTGAGCAGCCGATCCACCCCACCGCGGAAGGCCAGGGGATCAAGCAACACCGCCTCATCACTGCGCTCAGCTCTGCGGGCGAGCTCAATGAATTCCGCACCGGTGAGCACACCGGGAAAAGCCACCACTGCGTTCTCCTCATCCACCAGGGCCGCAAGCAACAGCTGCGGGGCCGTGGCCTCACTAGCCCAGGGAGCTGCATCGACCGCCAGCTGATCAGCCAACACCCCAGCGGTGGCCAGCTGAACACCAAAGCGATTGAGGCTGAGCAGCCGCTGCGCATCGCCCAGGGCGGTTTCCGGGCCCAAGGGGAGCGCAAGCTTGCGATCACGCAAAGCGCGCTGCAAGGCCGCCACCGCCAGAGAACGCGCACTCAAGGCGGCGGTGCTGTCATCCAGCTCAATGGCGCCCGCCGGCATGGGGAACGCTTCCAGGGGATCGATCGGGGCGGGGTTGGTCATGGGTTGCTCAGGTATTGCTGAATCCACCGGCGCAGAGGGGCGACCTCACCCTCTCGTTCCGGCTCGAGCAGGTGATTCCGCAACGCATCCACCAAGCGCTCTGCGGCCTCCACGCTTTGGCCGCAGCTGGCAAAGGCGGGTTGGCGCTTGAGCTCAAGTGCTGCAGCTGTGGCGATGGTGGTGGCGTGCTCCGTAGGCCGCAGCTTCTTGCTCACGGTGCCGCAACTGGTTCCGCAACGCTCAGCCAGCGGCCGGTTGCTCATGCCCTCAGCCCAGCCGGCCCAGAGGCAACGCAGGAGATCGCGTTGCCGGCCCTCTGCCGAGATCACATCCGGCATGTGGGCATCCATGGCCCGCTGCAGGGCCTGGACGATCAGGGCGCGGAGCTCAGCGGGGTCATCGGCCAAATCTGACTCGGGCTGTGGAGCAGCCACCTGGTCAGCCAGCTCCTGGTCGATGGCTGAACTCTGCTGCCAGCGGCCGCTCTGAAGCCGGCGGATCGCAGCAGCAATCGCCTCAAGCTGCTCCATCGTGCGGGCCTCGGGCTGCTCAGGTGCGAGCGCCTGGAGGAATGGAGCATCGGGCTGCCAACCGGAGGCTTTGCCCGTGGCCTGGCGATAAGCCTGCATGGCCTGGCGGTAGAGCGGTTTGTAGGCGGCATGGAGAGCAACGGCCGCATCGGCCGTCAACCCACCAACCCCGAGAAAATCCCAGCTCTGACGCACTCGCTTGGCGGAACTATCAGCAAGCAGGGCCCAGTCGGAGATCAGCAGCAGTCCGTGCTCTCGGAAATAGGCCTTGAGGTCGTTGTGGCACTGCAGTTTGAGCCGGGCCCAGTGGGGCAGGCCGCATTTCTGAGGGTCGTAGGTGCGGATCACCTCGGCGCTGAAGGGGCTGATCAACCCTTTCGGCAGTGATGCAATTTCTGCATACACGAAGGGGGCGGTCGTTTCTGGGCCAGTGCGAAGGGTCAGGCTGCCCGTGTCGTCGAGGGCATAGCTGGCCATGGTCAATAAATCCAGGCCATAGGCCTCGCGATATTTGCCATAGGTCCCCCGCAACCACGCCTCGAAGGGATGGCTGACACGGCAGCGCAAGGCAAGCAATGGGGTGGGGTCGGACTGAGCCGTTGCGGCCTGCAGGAGCTGGTGGTCGAGCGCTCGACTGGGCTCCGAACTATCGGAAGCCAGCTCCCGCAGTAGCTCGTCACAGGACCGAAAGAGCGCCCGACCAAAGGTGCCGTCAGCAAATAGACACCGAAGTTCGCTGTAATCCTGCATTACGGATTAAAGCCTAACCAGGCCTACTCTGGCGCGGATCCACCGCTTTTGCCAGCAGGCTGAAAGCCGAGCGACGAGGCGTTGAAATGGGGCAACAACGATCAACAGGACCGGCAGTCGCAACCAGGGCATTAGACCGTGCCTCTAACAAACCAGATTGTCAAGCCAGATCCTCACAGGGATCAATACAAGCATGCACGAATGACGAGGTAATCATGAAACAGCATAGAGTCAATAACCGCACAGAATCAGAAATCACAAATACCGCCAGCTGGCCAAATGTTATTTTGAATCAGCGCGATTATGCCACACTCAAATACTCTTACAAAAGAGCAAGAATTCGAAGCAGGTACTGCTACCAGCGAAGATTTTGCACACTCAACAAGGAAGGGAGGACAAACAATACAACCCACCACACAGCCAACACAGGATCAAAGCAACAGCACTCAAGCCAAAAATAGAGGCACCACGCAATGAGCAGAACAAAAACACAAGATTGTCCTCAATGCCTTGGGCATTCAATAGCCTTATTCATAGCCCTGGCGACATTAACCGTTAGCCAACCTACCCATGCAAAAGCAAACCATATCAAGACAAACGAGGAACAGCCCGGCAAAGCGCTTTCAGATTTACCGACCGGAACAAGCAGGCACGCGCAGAATAAGAACACGGATAATCTGGATTCATTACTAATTAGATCAGAACAGCTCCTTGGGAAAGGCATGCACGAGGAAGCCGCTGAAGTAGCAAAGCAAGCATGCCCACCGATGCCGGTCGATACACACGCCAAAACAATCCAAGCATTTATCTGCTGGCTCCAGATTGGGAGAGCCAGAGATCAACAAGGAAACTACGCAGAAGCACAATCATTCTTATTAGCAAGCAGAAGAATGTACGAAGCTCTACCAGAAACGATAAGGTCGGGGCTTCCAGACAAAAACCGTTGGCTGGGCACGCTAAGTATCGCTCTCGCAAGCGCATACGCCGGTCAAGGCCTGACAGACGAAGCAAATGCAGAAATGAGAAAATACCAAGAATCCGCGAGGCTGGGCACAACCAATAACTGGATCCGAATAGCAGCAGAAATACGACTTAAAATGCAAGATTGCCCAAACAAGACCACAGAAGAATGCATAGATACGCTTCTTCGAAGCAAAGAGCAAATCAAACGAGCAAAAGAATCAGAGGCGCAAACAGCAGATACTCAAAATGTAGAGCTACTACAGTTCGGGGTCGGGCTGCAACTCGCAAGAACCTACAACGCTCTGAACAAGAATCACGAAGCTCTTGAGGCCATAAAAGAACACGATACTAGTTACGCAAACTCTATATTAACACGAGGCGAGAAGAAACTTCTAAGGCTCGAGAAACTGATCGCACTCAACGGCATCGGAAACTTTCAGGGCACCATCTTAAATGCTTACGATACCGACCAGGAAAGCAATAACATACGTGAAAAAGAGACCATTGCCGCAATTAGCCTAGAGCAGGCCCATGCACATATTGCCCTAGGGAATGAAACGAAGGCCACAAAGCATGCAGAACACGCCATAAGACTTAAGTCAGAGCTAATCCAAGAAGTAACTCAGACCTTACCCCTTAGCGAAAGGTATCAATATCTAGACTCACTTGTGTCACTCGAAGCGATATATTCATTTGCACTCAAGAGTCAAGCGGGTGCCAGGGTAGCAATGCTTGCCCGCCTAAACGAGTACGGTGTAATCACCGAAGTCGACAAGAGGCAATTGGCCTCAACCAGACGCCAATCAAATAACAAGACGACTGGAGAAAACCCACAACTATTGAACATCAAGGAAGACACCGCGAAGGCGGCGGAACAGCGAAACACAATCCTTAGTGCAGCACGCGCAAATCAGCTGAGCCTCACAGAACTCGTTACTCCCGCCAGTATTGCCAACAAGCTTCCAAGCAAGAATATTCTGGTTGAGTACAAACGATATTTCCCATTTAATCCACTTGGCAAACCAAGCCAAAGATGGGGAGAACCGAGATACATGGCAATGATTCTGAAAGAAGACGCAGAGCTAACGGGTCTAGATCTAGGCTCTGCAGGTGAAATAGACAGCTTAATAAACAAAGCCCTCACCGCCTCGGAGAGGAATAACTCTGACTCTACTGAGCAATGGGTCAATGTAGCCGAGAAAGTCCTGACACCGCTGAGGCGAGTCCTCGATGGGCCCGAGAGGATTCTTGTATCACTAGACGGGGAGCTTAACAGGGTTCCATTTACTGCCATCCCATTGATAACAAACAGCAAGCAGAGAATAACCATTGTCGCATCTGGGAGATCTCTTAGCAGCCACTTGGAAGCGCCACGCAGCAATAAGAAAGCCAAGCCTCTAATCCTAGCGGCACCAGACTATGGGGATTCGAATCAAGAGAGAATCAGCGCAAATCAGACTCCGAACCCAATCAGCACAACAACAGAAGCACTACAAAGAAGAGATCAATTACTGCATCTTCCCGGGTCCAGCAGGGAGGGAGTTGGCATAAATAAGATTATTGGGGGAAGCCTCAAGGTAGGCAAAGAGGCAAGCCGCGAAACACTAAAGCGTATTGATTCACCGGTAGTATTACACATTGCGGCCCATGCGTACTATGATAACAAGGAGAGCCAAAGCCCGTCTGACGTGACAGAGGAGCTAGGCAATACTTCAATTAATATGCTTCTTCGAAGCGGCATTGCTTTGAGCACGGCACAGACAACAAACAGCGGGCAAAGGGACAATCAAAGCCACTTTACGGCCTTTGAGGCCTCGAATCTCTCCCTTTTAGGCACAGAGATTGTGGTTATTTCAGGGTGCGAATCAGGCCTGGGCTCGATTACTATTGGAGATGGAGTTTATGGCCTTGGAAGAGGATTCAGAATCGCGGGAGCCAAGAGCACACTGCTATCCCTATGGCAAGTTGACGACTATGCGACCGCTGATTTCATGATGCGTTTTTATACACGTCTCAAAGCTGGTGAAGCACGTGATGAAGCACTAAGAAAAACACAACAAGAATTCCACAATGGAGCAGCAGGCAATGGTCTGTGGAAAGAGCCCTATTACTGGGCCGCATGGCAGTTGGTAGGGGATTGGCGCCCAATCAAAGGACTGTGAGCCTGTTCAGGAATCACCTTGGGCAGGCCAGAACGAGAAAGGGAAAACCGTGCTGACTCGTGGCTATGACGGCAAATTCAGCAACAGTGACTGATCACGAACTCCTGATCCGCCAACACAAGGCCTATTTCCCTATCGTCAATGAGCTGCAGCTGCTAGCCGAATACGCTCTTGGCTTCTTCGGCCCAGACGGAGAGGAGCCACTGCTCAGCGAGAAGACAACAACACTCGCCCGGCAATGGTTCGAACATCGGTGTAGCAGGTTCAAATCACTGTGTGAACTCCGCGGACAATCACCATGCTTCACGACTGCCGAAGCTGATTACGAAGCGATCCCACAGGAAGACTTACAGATCAAAGCAGACTTAATCCTGCAAGTCATTGAGGACCCAGAACATCTACTAGGGTTTATCGCTGGGGCATTCGGGCCAGGCGGCCCTGATGGCCTGGCAACAACAGATCCAGACGAGTGGGATGAACTTGACTACATGCTTCTATTCAGGATGCCTTACCCATCGGAATTTTCGACACATCTTAGGACCAGCGAACCAAGTCATGAAGCATGTTCAGGCCTCTATCGTCACATCTATGGCCATAGCCAAAAGACCGAGAAGATAGCAACTTCGCCACCGACAAAATCAAGTGGCCAGATTGTCCAGCCATTATCACAATCCAAAAAGGAAGAGCCTCTACCGCCCTTAATCGAACCTGAGGTTGTAAGCCGCAATCCAGATAAAGAGCCTGACCGATCAAAACATCAATTCTCAACGATGGAAATCGTTGGCTTTTGTGCGCTGGGTGCCGGTGTTGCCGTAGCAGGTGCTCTCGCAGTAAAAGGGCTTGGCAAGCTACTGGAATCGCCAACAGCGCGAAGCGTCATACTGGAAGTCGCACAGCAAGCATTGGGCGCCGCGAGTCAACAGGTTTTTGTTGGTCCAAGGGGCGGAAGATACACAGTCACAGCCAACGGAAGAAAGAACTACAACGTGGCCTGACGACCTGCACCAGCAAGATGGAATCGGCCGAGGGGCATCAGAACGAGAAGTGAGAACAGGAATGAACGTTCCTGGTTCTCACACCCCAACTCACCATGAAACCAATTCGCCTTCCCTCAATCAACCTGCCGAAGCTGCCTGGCTCCATTGGTCAACCGACCCCAACAAACCCACTGGATCGCCGCTACGCCACCGGATGGGGGCGCACCATCGCACAACAGCAGGCCGACCAGAACAAGCGTCGCATCCGCTGACCAAACCATCATCTTCCTATCGACCATAACCGCCATGATGTTCACACCAAGAAATCAGCTTGCGAACATGATCTCGAATGCGGCCGCCCAAGCGATGTGCGGCAACAATATCGCCGAGAATACAGCTCGGATCATCGCGCTGCAATCACAGCTGGAGCTTCAGAATCAACGGCACCAAAGCGATCGTTCGCAATTCAACCAATACGCAGATTCCCTCTAACGAACAGCGCAATCGGTATGCAGCTCTCAGGCTTTTCCGCTTGAGGGCTTTTTTACGCAAAGAATCAATTCAAGGAGCTCGCGCGAGCGCAAAACCTACCAAGGAAAACCAGATAATAGAAGAGAGCCCGTTGCAGCAAGAAATTAGTCAATTCCCTGAAAAAAGACTGATCAGCCCATTCAAAACCTGGGTCAAGCGGGAACAAGCTCCAGACCGAGCTTCAGATAGAGAACTTGAAACCAGACAACGCTAGAAATCACCAGCCGACCGAGCCTCTTGATCCGGCAGGATCTCCTGGAGAAGGCAGATAACAACATCTCCACGCCTCTTGAAGCCCAGCTGGGATTTGAGCAGATCAATCTGTGCGATAAGACTAATAGGTATATCCACTGCGACTCGAACCGTTTGCTCCTGATCACTGGCTTTTCTGGAGTCCACCGAGGCACAAGATGCACAAAGCACTTATACCGTCCCTTATCGCCATGTGCAACAGCGCTGGGAATGCTGGATTCTTCGCTTTGGCAACGCCCTTCACAGGCACAACCCTCCAAATCAATCACCTCTCAACAGCCCAAACGTCGCCCTAGCCCTTTGGATGCCTCCTCAGAGGCTTAGCAATGGAATCACCCTGGGCAAGTCAGAACGAGGAGGAGCTGTCGGCAGGTCAACCTGCCAGTCCCAAATCAAAACCATGCGCACCCTCATCGCTTCCAGCCTTCTCGCACTGCCTCTCCTGATCTTTGGCCAGCCAGCCCAGGCTCAGTACTTCAATTACAACTATCATCAAATGGGCCAGTTTGGCCGAGGCACAATCTACGGGCCAAGTGGCTACTACGGAACTCTGCGGCGTTCTGGCATCGGCAATTTCGTTAATACACAATTCAACGACAACAACGGCAGCACGAGTTGTCGTACGAGCTATATGGGCAATTACATCCGAACCAGCTGCTATTAAGCTGAGGATTCGATGGCTCAACTCATTTGTGAAGTAGCCAGCTGCCTCCATCTTTTTTTGGGAGGCAGCACCATCATCGCAGAATCGGACACCACACGCATCATCGCAACCTCGGAAGGGCTCGCTAGGTGCACGAAACTTGCAGCGGCTACACATTGCCGCTATTCGCAAAGAAGCAAGTACAGCAGGTTGTTCCTTGATTAAGCATCTAGGAGTCGGATGACACACGACCAAGACATGATTACCTACAACCACATTCACACGAGAAGCCACCGAGAGAGCAACGTCGCTTGAGGAAACTCTGAACAAGGCCAGACCCGCGCTCCTGGCCGATCTCAATCTCATCCGTGAGACCGCGTCGCACGATTTCTCTGTGCGATTTTCGCCTCAAGACTCTTGATGCAGCCTGAATCATCGTCATTTGCCCAGGATTTCCGGCTTTTAGGCACACTGATCCTGTGAACTCATGCCGTCGCTGGTATTCGTTGCCTGATCTTGTAGAGGTTGGCCAGAGCGAACAGCATCTTGAGCTTCTGATCGTTCTTCTTGAGGCCTCGGTAGCGCGTCTTCTTGAAGCCGAACTGACACTTGATCACCCGAAAAGGATGTTCCACCTTCGCCCGCAGGTGGGCTTTTGCCGTCTCCATTCAACGCCTCCAGTCTTCCTTCCCGCGTGTTGGGCAGCGCGCGGCGCTGACCTGGCCTCATGCCGATCCGGAATTGGCATGCACTGTCTTGGAACGCCTCACGCTTTTCGATGCCGAGATGACCTGAATCTCCGTAGACCACCTTCTCCTCGCCGTGCAGCCGCTCAGCGGCGGTGTTCAGCTCATGCACATTGGCAGCGGTGCTGACGACCGAATGGACCAAGCCCGAGGCCGCATCCACTCCGATATGGCAGCGCATCCCGAAATACCACTGGTTCCCCTTGGCCACTGAGTGCATCTCCGGATCCCGTTCACCCTTCTTGTTCTTGGTGGAACTGGGTGCGTGGATGATCGTGGCATCGAGGATCGTCCCCTCCTGTAGCAGGGCGCCTTGATCTTTGAGCGTCTGCTTGACCGCCTCGAAAATCTGCTCGCCGATGCCGTGCTCCTCGAGGAGATGGCGAAAATTCAGGATCGTGGTCTCATCCGGAATCCGCTCAGAGACCATATCGATCCCCGCAAAGCGCCGGAAACAGGGAGTATCAATCAGCATCTCCTCCATCAGCGGATCCGAGAGCGTGAACCACTGCTGCAGCAAGTGAATCCGCAGCATCACCTCCAGAGGGAACGGCGGCCTGCCTCCCTTGGCAGATGGCTGGTGGTAAACCGGTCGGATCAGTGCATGGAAGTCATCCCAGGGGATGGTGGCCTCCATCTCCTCAAGGAAAATCTGCGGCCGCGTCTTCTTCTTGGCGTAAACCTGCTCGTAATCGCTGAACCCCAGCTGAAGCGATCCGCTCACCGGCCAGTCTCAAGCTTGGACTTGATGCCAGTTTACTGGGCTTTTCAGAGGTTCCCTAGACCATCCACGCAAATCCACCGCGTACACCGCGCCCATCGACGTTCAGAGAGGTATAGCATTTGCGGATGATGATAAAGTGATACCAAAAGAGAATGCACAAAGTTGACCTTCTTTAATCTTTTCGCTGCCTTGCGCAAGCCGAGCTCCATGGTTCGATCATCAATCAGAGTTTTATTATTCACAGCAGTCGTATCAGGTGCCTTACCTAGATTAGAAGCTATGGAAGCCAAGCAGGTGAGAACAAGTTCATCGATACAATGCAAAAAGAACAGCGCGCGTAGAGGACGAGAACTGAGCAACGTTGAAGTTCAGACTCTTAATAGAATAATAAGCAAAGTTGAGTCACTCGAAGAGAAGGGGCTTTTTACAGAGGCAGCCAATGAATACTCCAAAGCCAAAAAGCTTGTTATAGATACCGAAGGAGAGTGCAGCCTAAACAGTGGGGGCTTTAGGCTTATGTATGGCACAAAGCTCTACCGAGCTTTTAGGCTTCAAGAGGCCGAAGCAGAGATATTATCTGGACTGGCAATTATTGGGACAGCCAATCAAGCAGTCAAGGAGACATGCGAAGAGTATTTAGGTGGCCTAGAGTTTTTAGACGAGATCTACAACAAGAAACGTGACTATCAAACTTTTGCCAACAAATTCTTCGAGGGTTGGCCATTTCTCGAAAACTGTCTAAAGACTCAAGCAGAAGCGACAAAACCAGCCCTGTTCACTATTTTCATTCGCCTAAGCAGCGCCTTCTTTGCAGGATATACATCAAGCGATGCAACCGAGGGTTTAAGGCGAGAACAAGCAGAGCTAGCATTTGATGCACTAAATAAAGCCTTCGGGGTAGTCGATGGACAACCGACGGAGATGCAGCTAGCAGACATACTCCTTAAGGAAGGGTATTTCAAATACATTATGGCGGGCGTTGACAAAGGTATGAACAAGCAAGAGCTTCTTAAAAGAGCGAACGAGGCAACCACTGAAGCACTTGAAATACATTTAAAGAACAATGAACACGAGCGAGCAGATGATTCTAGTAAGCAGTTGGCATACATCCTGGAATTACAAGGAGAATACCCAAAGGCCAATAACTTATACAAAGAACTTATCACCAGAGCGTTTAGCAAGCCTCTTCGCGCAACTCGGCTAGACCAGAACTACACATTACTGTCTGGATATGCACTATTCACAAAGAATTGGGGTAGTAAATCTGATTTCAGATTTGCCTTGAAGACTTTAAGGCGATGGGAGTCTTTAGCCTTGAAAACTACTCTTCCATCAATGAAGCCTGTAGAGAGACTGGTGTACCTTCACCTATTTTCTCAGTCAGAGGGCGTTGCGTCACGAGCACTGGTGGCAAACATGATCAGCCCGGATGAATACCTAGACACTTTCTTGCAGCTACGATATGACCTGATCGAATCAGAGCTGATTGCATTAAAGAGCAGGAATGACTCAGTAACTGGGAGTGACTTTAGTGATTTAGCAACCCTGGCAACGCGACTGGAGTTGGCCACCACCGACTACACTAATCAAGCAAGGAAGACGATTGGCAACAATAATGTCTTCGTTCAATTTGTCGAAGCCTCGCCTAATGGATACAGTAGCCGAATTCCAAAGAGTGAGATCGAGACCCGCACACAAGCATTTGTTGTCGGCAATCACGCAACAGAAGAATCATCAGTTCCCTATAAGTTATGTGAAACAGACTTGTGCGAGACCTTGATCTCAGACGCTTTTACCGCATCTGCTCAAGGTCTTTCTGATGCCTCGGATAAGTGGGAAAAAGCAATGGAAGCCCTTCTTAGTCAAGAGCTGATTGCTCGTATTAGGGGATCAGAAAGAATCTATCTAGGGCTGGATGGGGTGATGCAGAGAATACCCATTGGAATCATTCGTAAGTATCTCGAATCAATGGGACTCGGCTCGGCTCGCTTGATCATTGTAAACGACTTAGCTGACTTGGGCATGTCAAGCCGAAGCAATAAGTCTGCTAAACCCACAATATTCTATGCGCCTAACTACGGAGCCGCTCATTGTGGTGGCAGCGGAAAATGTACACAGCGATGGTCAGCGCTGCCTTATTCATTAAAAGAAGGCCAAGCGGTCTCATCATTATCTGATGCCAAATCACTTAAAGGAGACCAGGCCACTAAATCATCTTTAATTTCTGTCAAGAATCCAGGGTTTCTCCATATATCCACTCATGCAGGGTTCTTTTCTGATAGGCAAAATACTACCCAGTCAGCCTCCAATGATATTGACAGTCTGGAACTGCTAGACGGCTTATATGATCTCTATCTGGTCGCATCAGGAGCAAATGTGCTCCCTCCTAGTCTTTCGATAATCACATATAAGGATCTGGCAAGTCTAGACTTAAATGGTACGTCATTAGTGGTTGTTTCCGCATGCGAAACGGGATTAGGGGCCTCAGCTAGAGGCTATGGACTATTTGGGATGCATCGTATTCTTGCCTCTGTTGGCGCTGAGTCCAGCCTTCTCTCCATGTGGAAAGTAGATGATGAGGCAACTTCTGAATTCATAAGTCTTTTTTATTCCGAGCTTCTTATGGGCAATACTCTGGATATCGCTTTGGCTCGCGCTCAAGACCGAATGATTAGTGATCCAAGATTTAAGGCTCGTGGTTGGTCGCATCCCTACTATTGGGCTGGTTGGCAGCTAGCAGGGAATATGAGCCCTGTTAACTTTTCGGCAAAGTAACTCGTCCTGATCTTCCTGTTCTTGAGATGTCATCTGATCATCATGCCCGAGACTTCCTTAGTCCTTATGGCTGCCATCAAATCTATCGATATATAAATGTTCCGAGTGGTTATGGCAGTTGGATATATCGATGTACCTCTATATCAGACCAGTAGTTCTGAACAACGCTTCTAGATCTGTCGGTGACAGCCTTAGGTTCCAATAACCTGCGCATGCGGGATACTGATGCAACTGAAAAAGGTGGACGAACGCCCTCGCTACTGCCGATTCATGAGCTCTTCTGCATGTGGCCAAGGCTGAAGCGTACCGTTGTAACGCCTTGGCCGCTGGATGGGAGAAATTTCTTTCAAGCAAAACTTAGAGTGCGATTGGCGCCTACTTCACACAGGCCTATTACCTGCTTATTGGCAACTGGTTGGCGACTGGCGCCCGATCAAGGGGCTTTGAGCGGCTTCTGGAATCACCCCGCATAGGCCAGAACGAGGAGTCGGTGTCCGCAGGCAAGACCTGCACCACTCATCCCAAACCATGCGAGCTCTTATTGCATCCAGCCTCCTTGCACTGCCCCTGCTTGCGTTCAGCCAGCCGGCCAAGGCCCAGTACTTCAACTACAACTATCGCCAGATCGGTCAATATGGATACGGCAATGTCTATGGCGATGGTGGCTATTACGGAACTCTTCGCCAGAGCCGGATTGGCAATTTCATCAACACACAGTACAACGATAATTATGGCAGCATAAATTGCCGTACTAGCTATATCGGCAGCTTCATCAGAACTAGCTGCTATTGATCAAGACAGGCGCATTGACAATGCATCTTCTTTGCGGTGCGACTACCTGCCTGCAAATAGACCTAGACGGGACGGCAGTGGTTACAGATTCTGGTGAAGCACGGCTTGCCATAACTGATCGTGGCCTTGCTACATGCTCAATGATCTCAACCGTCCACCATTGTCGAATCCAGGTCAATACGCAGCACCCGGAGGCATTCTTCGTCTGAGGTCAAGTATTTCTAGGCACGAATAAGCAAAGCCAGACAGTCAGGCTAGCTGAAGACATCTCGAAAAACTCAGCACAGAATCCATGAGCCCCATCACAATTGAAGCCATCAAAGCAGCACAAACTGCAAGACTGCTGCAAGGCGTGACAGGTATTCCTACCGTTGTTGCCTTGAGCCCGAATGCAACTAATAAGGTCTGCTGCGACATTGCACGAAATCTCAGTAGCCCGAGGATCCAAGATCTCGCCAAGAAAAGCTGGAAGATCGGCATCGTCGTGGGCGTAGCGTATCTGGCAGCCAAAGGCATTGCACACGTGACACGACAAAGTGACAAAGATAAAGACGACAACCGACAAGGGCAGTTGCAGCAGCCATAGTCAATCGATCAAATGCTTAAAAGCCTTTTTCGCCTAATCGGGACAGTCATTATCATGCTATTACTTTGCCTATAAACCCAGCTTCCAAGCCTAAACATGTCCAGCTAGCGCCATAACCACGACAGCTCTCATACCTGTTTTCCCTCTCAGAAATGCAGCATGCATCCTCGCGTGAAACCAAGCCAAAAGAAAGAGTTAGGGTCACCATCGATCTTCCCGCATCACTCATTGCGAGAATTGAGAAGCTGCGCATACGAATGGGTCACCGATCAAGAGGCGCACTAATTGAGCATTTACTTCAAGAGATTCTTGCAGATACTCCAGAAGAATTATTAGTGGACGCACAATGATTCAGGCCCAACCGCCGCCCGACTAAAGAGGGGACTAGTAAGTATTGCTCGCAGTGTGCAAATGCTGTCGCCACCAACCAAGGTACATGAGCGCCAATGCCAATGGTGAAATCACAAGGCGCAACCTGAGAGTGTGAGCCAACGAATCAGACATGGATTGGCTACTACGGTGCACCATGCTCTAGTTGGCACGAAAACCTTTATCGGAGCGCTCGGCTCCTCGACCCCAGAGACGCCGCCGAGACTGTCCCCAGAGGCAAGCGTGCTCAGCTAAGCAACCGTTCCGAGGAAATGGAATCACCCGGAAGAGACCGGAACGAGGAGACGGCGTACCCACCAACCGGCCCCTGGCCGTCCCCCTGATGAAGCCTCTCCTTGGTCTTCTTGCCGTTGCCTCCTCCATGGCCGCCGTCCTCACCTCGGGCACACCAGCTGCTGCGCAGTACTACAGCTCTTACGGCAGCCGTCCCAGCTACAGCTTCACGCCCAGCCAATCGAACACCCGTTACAACGTCTATCAACCCCAGCGTTCCTACAGCTCGGGGTATGGTAGTTCCTTCGGTCAGTCGCGGCGTTCCACCCAGGGCTTTGGCCACAGCTCCGGTAGCTACTTCGGCTGGTGATTCACGCGTGATGCCTGAGGTGCCTGGCCTGTTGCTTCCTGGGCCGGGCACCTGATCGTTCCAATCCTTCCGTATCAGCCATGCTTCCCCTATCCACAGCGTTGCGGGTCAGCGCTTGCCTGCTCAGCGCAGTCACCGCCTTGATCGTGCCGGCCCAGGCTCAGCAATGGGGGCTGCTCTACCCCGATGGCTCCATCCGTGATCGCTACGGCCTGATGCTGGATGGGTCCAGCCCGAGCCGACTTCTGAATGTTCAACAAACCCTGCCGATCAATCGCCAGTCCATTGATCTGGGGAGCGGCTCGATCTACAGGGGCGGTGTCCTGCAGTCAGGCCCATCGCCATCGCTCAGACTGATGATCTGCATGCAGACAGGGATCTGTTGACCCGCCGCCTGCCAGCTCTGCTCCTCGCCGCCATCTTGGGCATCGGGGTATCACTGCCAGTACGGGCCAGCGAGTTATCAGGAGCTCAGGCCACAGAGCTTCTTCAACGTGCAGCCAGCGCGGCAGCTGAGGGAGATCCAGCCACAGCCGCGAACATCTGGAAGGAATTACTGCCCTGGGTGCGTCGCCATGCCCCGCCTGGCTCCGCGATGCTCCCTCAGAGCCTGTTGCAACTCGGGGCGATACAACACAACTTGGGGGAACTCCCCCAGGCACTGGTCAGCTACCAAGAGGCACTGAGTCTGGCGAGGGCGTTACAGCCCCCACGACCCACTCTTGTGGCAGCGCTGCTCAACAACCAGGCCGATGTGGAAGCCGACCTGGAGCACTTTGCCCAGGCTAGATCCCTATTGGAAGGGTCGCTCGCTCTCAAAACAGCCGCACTCGGCCCCGATCACCTTGAAGTAGGCATCGGCCACAGCAACCTTGGTGATCTGCTGCGCGATCTCGGCGATCAAACCGCGGCGAGGGTGCAACTCGAGCGCAGTGTGGCCGTGCTGACCTCCATTGCCGCTGAACATCCCCTGGCTCTGGCAGCGGCTCTCAACAACCTCTCGCGTCTGCAGCAACAAGGTGGCGACTGGACGGGGGCGCGCCAATCCCTCGAGCGGGCCCAACAACTGCGGCTGAAGGCTCTCAAAGCCCCCCATCCAGATCTGGTCCTGGGCTTGAACAATCTCGGGATGCTCGCTCTCAGCCAGGGCGATCTGAAACGAGCCCGTGCCCATCTGGAGCATGCCCTCAATCAGGCCGGGCAGCTCGATGGAGACCCAGGCATCCTGGCCTTGCAGATCGCCAATCTCGCCCGTGTTGACAGCGATGCGGGGCAACTGCCGCAAGCCATCCAGCGGCTGAAGCAAGCGCAGGCGATCTTCGATCGCCAGCTGGGAGCTGACCATCCGAGCAGCCTCAACAACCTGGCGGAATTGCTCCTCGTGGAGCAGCGCCATGGTGATCGCGAGGCGTTGTTGCCATCGCTGCGGAGGCTTCTGCGGGCACGCTTTGCGTTGCTCACCGACCAGGCCTGGCGACTCAGCCCGCGTGAACGCTTGCTGTTGCTCAGGCGCCGCGATCCGAGTTGGTACCTCGCAGATGCCTTGGCGCAAACCAATCCAGAAGCAGCGAAGCTCGCACTGGCTTTGCGGCTCAGTAGCCAGGGATTGCTGCAGGAGCTGCAACGCGAGCAGCGGCTTGTGCTGGAACCACCCCGTTCAGCTGAAGGGGCTGATGCAGCCTCTGCCAGCCGCTGGCTTGAACCGGCTCAGGTCGCCGCAGCGCTTCCGTCTGAAGGCGCACTGATCGAGCTCAAGCGCTACCTGGATCCCGCTCAGATCCCCCAGGATTCAGCGACGCCGCTCCCTTGGCAGTACCGCGCCTACGTGCTCAGGCCCGATGCCAGCCTCAAGGTGGTGGAGCTGGGATCAGCCGCTCGCCTCGAGCCGTTGATTCGCAAGGCCTACGTCGCCACAGCCGAGCAACTGAGCGATGCAACGGAGCTCTGGAATGACGTTTCAGCAGCCTTGCTGTCTCCTCTGCGCACAGCGATCCCAGATGCCCAGGAGTGGTTCCTGGTGCCAGATGCGGGCCTGCACCAGGTTCCCTATCAAGCGCTGATGCCCGAGCGCCAGATCAGGCTCCTGACGACGGGACGGGATCTACTGCGGCTCAGGCAGAACCCCGGAGAGGGAGGCACTGCCCCTGTGGTGGCAGGCAATCCAGCCATCTCCAACAACCTGCCAGCGACAGCCGCAGAACTGCGTGGCGTGGCGCAGCTGCTCGGGGTGAGCCCAGTGGCAGGCCGGGCGTTCTCAACACGCAGCCTCAAGGCCATCAACAACCCGCGGATCGTGCACATCGCCAGCCACGGCTACTGGGATGAACCAGGTGCCAATCAAGGCCGACTGGGCATGGCACCACCAGCAACGGATCCCATGCTCCGCAGCGGCATCGTGGTCAGTGCAGCTGGCTCAGACAGCCAGGCAGAAGCGCGTTTCAGCGCCGCCGATTTCCTCACCCTGAAGCTCAACAAGACAGAACTGGTCACGCTCTCGGCCTGCTCCACAGGCCTGGGCCCCCGCCGTCAGGAATGTTGTCGCCCTTGCTTTTGACCACGCGGGGGCTT
>Ga0194123_10003574_pt1 | contig 18480 bp, 14 predicted proteins | sample TA2MahsurfametaG_5_FD_155479 | JGI IMG/M metagenome (GOLD analysis project Ga0194123, IMG submission 155479) | Freshwater microbial communities from Lake Tanganyika, Tanzania - TA2015023 Mahale A surface | ecosystem: Environmental > Aquatic > Freshwater > Lake | place: Tanzania: Lake Tanganyika... | reverse complement strand
AATATTGGCGAGTTCCGTTTCTGCATCCAAACCGTGAACAGCCTTAAGGTCTTGAGCAAGTTCAACAGAGTACGAAGCAGCAAGTGCGCGAGTCGCAGCCTGAACTGCCACACGCTCAATGCTGAACGCCATTTGGTTAGGAGTCATACTTTCAGCTGCGGAGGTGGCAATGCCTGAACCAGTGGTTATACCACTTGCGGCCGCAGCGTTGATTCCAAAGAACGGATCAATACCTGCACCAGAACCAAATGCTGCTGTATTTCCATTTGCAGCACCACCCGCGTTTGCAGAAGTAGTACCACCACTTGTGGTGGTGGAGGTGCTGCCGCTGAACGTGCTGACTGGTTCGTTAAAGAGGGCTTCGGTTCCACCCGGCGCGCCGTACTTGGACCGCATGGCAAAGATCAGGCCCGTGGGGGCACTCATTGCCTGAACACCGCAAATGTCGTACGCCATAAGGTTGGGCATGGCACGACGAACCAACTGAATAAGAATAGGGTCGTAGCCCTTGAGGTTGGCGTTTTCGATACCGGCAACAGGCGACATACCACCACCAACGCTATTTGTTGGAGCAGTTTCAACGAGCATTTGCTCCTTGATTGCCTTCTCTTGATTTTCGAGCAACTGAGCAATAGTTGCACGCTTGTGGGCATCCGTGATTGGAGCCATATCCTTGTGGTCGATAACAGGCTTCCACTTGCGGATTGCCTGTTCTGTTAAAAACTTCTCTTCCATGTTTTGTATCTCCTTGAAATGTGTTAACAGTCTATTGACTGGGGGTTACTCTTGTGACTTTACTCTTGTGACTTGCTCATTGAACGCGCAAATGCTTCAACAAGCGGGGAAGCCTCGGAAGCGTCCTCATAGGATTCCTCTAGGGACTCCTCATTGGTTTCTTCCTCGGTGACGGTGCTGCCAATGGTTTCAATGTTCTCACGGAGAACACCTAACTTTTCGGCAAACTGTTCTACTGTGTCGAAATCAAGGTCTTCTGCAAGACGGCGAAGTTTCTCGCTGTCTGTATCAGTAAGACCGTCTGCAACTTCACGGAAAACAATTTCACACTTTAGTTGCTCGACTTCTTCAACAAGTTTAATGTTTTTATCAACTTGATCTTGCAGTTCGCTGTCAAGTGCTTCTGCTTGCTCAACAGTAGTCTCAAACAGATCAAGTTTCTCTTCAGGAATCTCAATGTACGACTCAGCAAAGAGTCCACGAAGATTACTGATAAAGTTTTCGGTTATCTCTGTACGCAAACCCTGCTCAATAGCAAGGCGATTGTCCTGCATCCACTCTTCAACCACGTAGTTCAAGTAGTTGTCAATACGCTCAACAAGTTCTTCGGTGACTGCAATCGTGTGCTGCTCAAGCAGCGACTCGTATTTTGCCTGAACCTCTTCTTCAATTTGACGAGCGCGTTCATTAAGGTGAGCTTCAAAGAGAGTAGCAGCAGAAGCCTTGAACTCCTCTGAAAGTTCTTGTCCATTGAAAAGAACAGTAATATCTTCTTTTACGGATGGCTTGACCTCTGGAATCTTGGTTTCAGCTTTTGCATCAGAAGACTTGGGTTTAATAGTGGCCTTGTTCTTTTCACTGTCATCACCGGTTGGTTCGGCAATCTTCGCGGTCTTGCCGTTAGCAGTCTTGTACAGTTTTTCGCTGGCGTAATCAGAGGCTGCTTCTTCCATTTTTCCCTTTTTACCAAATTTACCCTTAAGAAAGGCAGGCAATTTACTTTTGGATTTGGATCCTGCGGCTTCTTCCTCGTCCTCTTCTTCCTCGTCCTCTTCTTCCTCGTCCTCTTCTTTTGCTTCTTCTAATTCTTCTAATTCTTCTTCAAGTTCGTCTTCTGAGTCTTCTGAATTGTCCGAATCGTCTTCTTCGACCAATTCTTCCCCTTCAACAGAATCATTCTCTTCTGAATCTGAAGAATCAAACTGATCTTCATTATCAGAGTCAGTGTTTTCTGACAGGAAACTTTCCCCGAGAATTACCTTCTTGATGACATCTTCTATATTTTCGTTAGACATGACTCGTAATCTCCTTATTTGAATTTATGTAGTATATTCAGAGTTTTGAGATGAAATCTTTGAACAGCAGCATTGCTTGTTCTTCCAAATTTTTTAATGGGGTTTTTTCAATAATACGCTTGTAGTTCTCCACATCAACAGGCTTGAGAACTCCCCCTTCCCATATCCACTCCCGTCCTTCCATGATTCCGTTTACAAACGCATTAGGGGCAGACGGGTCAGCAACCACATCCACCGCAGCAAGCATAAAGTCTTCCTGTACCACATTCACCCCGTCCTCTTCCTTTAGAGAACCCATTCCACGGGAAGAAACCCCTAATTTTACGCCTTCGTCAATCAAATTTCTAACAATTTTACCGTATGGCGTGTCTAGAATTTTTGCTTTCCCGTACACATCCTTTTTTTCAAGGTGCAAATCCTTAATAAGGTGCGAAACCCGCTCCAAATTTACTGTTGGGCCCTCTGGATGTCCCAGTTCGCCCATTGCGCGGTTAGTCTTTACATACTCGTTCGTGTACCTGTTTAGTTCCTTTTCCATGACAGGCATGGGGTACAAACGACCATTACGATTCTTCGCTTCAGCCTGCATAAACACGCCTTCAATAAAATAATGCTTCTGACCGTCTTTGGTTTCAGTCAGTATGTTTATGTCTTGGACTGTTTCAGTAATCAGTTTCATTTGAAAAATCCTGCTCTTTTCTTTGTTTCTTATACGCCTTACTTACAGCCGCCAACACCGCAAGCCTTACGGAATCGTCCTTCATCAAAACGGGGATTGGACTTTTTGAATATTTGAGAGTGGTGTGTAGCAAGTTCTTCGCGCTTCTTTGCATCAGGGTGTGCCTTGATCACATCAGCAACCTGCTGAAAATGCTTGCGGGTCATTACCTCGTCAATCTGCTCAGTCTCTTCCTTCACCGACTTTTTGGGTTTAGAAACACGATACAGTGTATCGCCTTCACCGTGTTGAACGCTTACCCGTTTTCCACTATTGCGAATAGCATTCAAATCGGCTTTGGTCTTCTTCAGAGACTTCCACTCTTCTGAAACCTCATTCTCTTCCTTGACACCAGTAGCACGCTTGATGCCTTTCACGGCATTTGCTTGCTTCCTGCCTGTGAGTAAATTACGGTTCTTTTCGGGACCGTACATCATGGACGACAGTTGCGAGCCACGCTTGGCAACATATGCGTCCTTTGTACCCTTACTCAACTCGTCAATCTGCTCAATATTTTCATGTACTTCAGCGCGACTACCCTTTTTGATCAGTTTGCCACCGCGACCGTAAGTGCGTGGCGACTCCTGTTCTTTTCCTGCACGTTTGAGCAGACTTAATAAAGCAGCTTGGTGCTTGGTTTCCTGTTGTTGTCCACGAGCACCAGCCTTGCCACTGTATTTCATACTTGCAGCAAGACCACTGTCTGCCTTGTCTTCGTGTTTCTTTACCTTACGATTCACTTCTCTCTCACGGGCAGCGGTTTGGTAGTCTTCAGTAATCTCCTCCGTGCTGTTAAACACCGCATCGGCAACAGAGTATCTAACTTCATCAAGTGCAAGAGAAGCACGGGCGTATAGGGACTTAAACAGGAGATCCTTTGCTTCTGCAAAGTCCTTGTTAATTACTGCTTTAGTCAACTGTTTTGTGGTGTCCATTTATTCTCCTGTTTAGACTTTATTATTTAGTTTTCTTCTATTTTTGGTGCAGTTTCATTGTCTTTACAATTTATAGGCTTTCCCGTCAATAACAAATTAGAAACAGTCTCCCTCTCATTATTTATACGCTCTTTCACCTTGTCGTATAGAGCAGTTTGTATTGCTGTTTTAAATTCTTCAAACGGGTTACTCACTGTATACCCCTTTCTTGTTTAATCGTTCAGGTCTTCTTCGTCTTCGGGTACTATTTCACCAATAGTGATTTGCGGTTGGTTTTCACCATCAGTAGGCGGAGCAGGAACAGCACCATCTGCTGGCGGAGCAAGTTCGGGTTGACCAGTGGTTTCTTGACCAGCAGGCATTATCATTCCAGAAGCCTGTTCTGCCTCAATCTGCTTGTTTATTTGCTCAATATCGTCTTCAGTTTGCCGCAGAATATTTTTTCGTACCCATTCACGAGAATAGTACTTGCCTACAAAATCCTCTGCATCTCGCACACTCTGTAAACGATCTTTAAGAACTTCGCTCTCTTTAAGTTCAGAGAAATGGGAGTCTTTTGCAAATTTAAAAGCAAGTCGGTCTTCAATCTCTTCCCACTCTTCCTTTTTTATTACACCCTTCATTACTAATTGTACTCGAAGCAGTTCAAGAAACAACTCAGAAAACTTCATACGCAACCGCTCAACAAACTTAAAGAATTTTACTTCATCTCTGGAAATCTCTGATGCTTTACCCAGATTAAATCCAGTGGTTTCTTCAAGACGCGATGTGGGAACATTAAGAGACTGAAACAATTTCTTTTGAAAGTACTTTACGTCATCCATTTCAGACAGGTTTTGTCCTGCTGCAAGAGTCTGAATTTCTGTGCCACGACCACCTTCTCGTCTAGGCATCCAGAAGTCTTCAAGCATGGACAGGTGTTTGCGTGAGTCCTGTACTTCACCAGTGTTTGGATCGTACATGAGTTTGTTACGATACCTCTGCATGAGTCCCCGAACATACTCTTCTGCTTTCTGTTTTGGCAAGTTTCCAACGTCCACATAGAACACCCGCCGTTCAGGAGCGCGAGTAATACGGTAAATAACCACCGCGTCTTCAATCATACGGAGTTGGTTTAGTGCCTTGATGGCCTTGTGTAGATATCCAATAATTTTTTTATTGTACCCGTCAAACAGTCCGCTGTGTACGAAACAGATAGAATCAGGATAGATTTTCAATCCCTCTAGTTGCAAAGTGGACGAGTTTGGCTGCTGCTCGTTGTACACATAAAACTCTTCAATAGCTGTAACCAACTGCACACCAACACCGGCAACAGCAGCAGAACTATTTTTGTCTACTGGTTTCTTTATTATTTTACGAACTTTGCGAATTTTAGTGGGATCAATTGCACGAAGTTCTCTGATGCCCTTTTTCTTGTTGCCTTCATCCACTATAATGTGGTAGTACAGACGACTGTCGATATACCACTTTCGGAAAATTTCGTATCCACGCCTCGAAAAGTCTAAAAGACCAAGCAATTCACTGAATTCTTCTTCAATTTTATTCTTGATGGAAGCAGACTGCTTTAGATTTGTGGTGTCTATTTTTACTGTGGTAAACGTGTCATCGTACACAATGGATTCGTTACATATGTCTGATATTGCAGACTCTACTTCAGGGTGTAGGGCCATGTCTCGGTACTTGCGAATCATCTCCATGTCGGATTTGATTGCGCCATCAAAATCAATAACTGTACCGAAATACCCTCCTACTTCAATAGGCACTGCTCCATCGTCCGGATCTGGAGGCACAAATGAAAGGGACTTCTTGGATTCCTCCGAAGAAGTCCCTTCGTCTTTAGATAATTTGAAACCAAATAATTTAATAGCCATAGATAAAAAATCCAATTAAATCAGAAAACTTTAGAAACCAGAACCGATATTGATGCCGGCCTGCTGCAACAGGGCGTTGATGTTCTCCTGACCTGTTCCTGTAGCAGAAACTGCACCTCCAGCAGCGGCTTCCCACCACGAGTAATTAAGAGTAACAGGAAACTCAGCAATGCTGTCGTTGTTTTCGTACGACAGATCAATTGCACCCACTTCGCTAGGGAAGCAGCCAACAAAGTTGTAGGTACGCAGTGGTTCGCCATCACGCAGAAGCTGAGTCACTGACCATGTAGGCATAAACTCCATAAAGTTTGTCGTTGTAACATTAGCTACATGAGAATTAAATATTGCGCTCCAGTACTCGAATGCAGAACGCAAACTCATATTGGAATCTGATATGACCGTAATACTCCAGTCTTGGAATGTACGGTCACCAGGCAATTTAATACGGCGACCCCGATACGGAACCTCTATTGTGCCTAACGATGACGCAGGAATCTGCGCTGATTTGCACAGGAAAGAAATTGCACGGTTGTTTGAGTAACCAGGAATGTTTCCTGTAACCATGAAGAGGTTGGTACGAACACCACCACCGGCAAAAGCGTTTACAAATCCTGAAATATTGTTTGTTGGATCTACAGGCATTAGTTCTCCTTGATTCTATTTAGGTGATTAACCACCAACTTCGCTGAAATTTACGCCAGTTTTGGTGGCAACAAAATTCAACTGGATAAAGTTAATACTGCGAGTGGGTTTCACAAAGATGTCGGCAACAAACTCGTTACGGTCAATAACCTCACCTGTGTTGTTGGTTTCGTCACACACCACTTTGAAGTCCGTGATGCCACGGCGTTGCTGAACAGTTTTAAGGAACGGAACCACAAGGTTCTTGAACTGTGCGCGGGTAAACGAGTCGTTCTGCTCAAACAGGAAGAACTTGCTTGCCGTGGCAATTGCCTTTTCAAGAATAATGAACAGGCGACGCACATTGATACGGTCAAAGGCAGAGGGCCTGGTCTGCATGGTTTTGTCACCAAACAGGATTACGCCTTCACCAGGGAACGACACAATGGGATTTACCTGACGGGTGTACAGTTCGTCGCGGTGAGCTTCCGATGTCGGGTTGTACGCCAACTTTACCACACCCTTGATTTGACCACGGTTAAACCCTGCGGGTGAAAACCACGCTTCGTTGGTAAACTCGGTACGAGCAACCAAACCTGCAATGTCTGCGTTCAGTGGCACCAGTCGAACAAGGTTGTTAAAGGTGTCCAACTGGTACTTCCAACCGCTGTCAAGCACTGCATACGAAGAGTTCACATTGAAACTGCTGTCGCGGAAGGTCTTGATGGCGGATAGTGCTTCGTTTGAAAGTTTGTTCTCCACATCAGACTTGCCAGGAGACTTGAACGCAATGCAGTCCAACCGCTTTTCGCACACGTTTTGAATGACTAGTTGTGCAAGGGTTGAGGTGGCATCTCCCAGTGGAAGCAGTGAAACATCAACCGCATCTGCGTCTGCAAACTTGCTCCACCCGTTTGCCCACCGCTCGGAATCGGATGGGTTACCACCAGAAACACCGTTCTTAAGGTGGAAGGAGTTTACTCCTGCTCCAACAGCAGCGGATCCACTGGCAATGGCGGGACCAAGAGCAACATAGTCGGTCTTGTTTCCAGAAAACGCAGTGTTTGCTGCAATATCCTGCTGAAGTGCCCACACGTACTCGGACTTGTCGTTTACAACAGTACGGTAGTAGTTGCTGCTGCCGTCAAAATTGCGTGCATCTGATGCGCGTGAGCAGCCCTCAAACTTCTCAATCAACCCGTTTTGAGTGCCTGTCCACTTGCCGTCCTTGTCCAACACAAGCACATTGATAAGGTCGCCAGCACCGCCTGCGTCTGCTGCAAACACCGAAGTGGTTGCACCTGTTGACACATACTTGGAGTAAACACTCTTGAGATTGAAGTTAGCTCCGCTTGCTTGATCCTTTGGCAAAACACCGTTAATATCAACAAGAATGTGATGTGCGCTTAAACCAGTTCCTAGGAGTGCACTGCCAGTTGGCAAGTTATAACCACTGGTAACTCCAAAGAAATCACCGAATATTGGTGTTAAAGTGGTGTAAGTAGGAGTAGCTGTGTTATTGTTGTTGATTGCTCTAAGTCCGCTTACAGTTACGGAGGTTCCGTCTGCAAACTGAATTTCATCTCCCACAGAAAAATACCTCTTATCTGCACTACTTCCAAGTGATACTACTAAAGAAGTTGCTCCCAAACTTGCTGCTGCCCCCAGTGATGCACCGGTAGTCCCGTTTCCGCTGGTAACAACCACCTTTAGGCTGTTGCCCAAAACGCCTGGATACTTGCCTGCAAAAACTACGCCTGCAGCTGCTTCGGCTGAAGCTAAACCTCCTGCACTCGCACCAAAGTGGGTTTCGTTGTTGATAACCACTTTTGCAACTCCTGTAAGACCATCATTTTTGGACTGCGAGTTGGCAGCACCACTACCAACCACGCGCACAACCTGGCAGTTATTACCGTAGGACAAAAAGTTTCCTGCGGTGAAAAAATCCACAAAGTTGTCGTTGTCTGGTTTTTGGAAAATGCTTGCCAGTTCGTTTTGACTGGTAACAGTAACAATCTGATCCACCGGACCCCAATGGAAGTACCCTGCAAAGCCACCTGGAGTGGTTGCAATTGCGGGAACAACGGTGGTCAGGTCAATCTCTTTAATGCTTACGCCGGGGCTTACTCTAAATCCCATTGGTGTGTCTCCTTCGTGAAGAACTCATTCTTGTGACTGCGCTTCTGTGTTTATGTATTATTTCTGATAGTTTACGAAATTGCTTACTACGAATTCCACAAGTTATCTATATTTTTAGAATTTTCTAGCCGCCAAGCAGTACCTGTAGTGTCTGTAAAATTTGTTTCTACACTGCCGTCTTCCACAAAACCAAAGGGGGTCATTTCCTCTTCCAGTGCCTTCATTTGGTCTTCGTACAGGTCTTTACGAATATCACTGCCTGTGATCTGTTTAAAATATGCCTGAGTGGTGAGCCACCCAAACAGCACAAGAGTCATTACTAGATCGTCGTTATGGTTGTCTTCTGCCTCAAAGGAATCGCCTTTTGCCACAAAGGTACACATCTCGTCCACGGTGTGGAAGTCTTCCACAATCAGTTTGGTGTCCTCTATCAGACTTTTTAGAATAGAGCAGCCAATACGCTTTACTGCACTAGAGGTCTTTACACCCTTTACCGAACCGCCCCTAGTTCCAAAACCGCCGTTCACTACCTGCCCCTTGCACCCCATTTGAGACACATAGATTATGTTGTCGTACTCTAGTTCGTCATGAAGAATGTCTGCAACTTGACCACCAATATCGTTTACCTCTACTAGGCAGTACGCGTTGTTGTACTGGCGTAACACAGAGTAGATGGCATTGGGGTACAGCATGGGGGGCAGTTGGTTGTTGCGAAAAGTAGCAACAACCCGATACGGAAACGCAGACACATCAATCACAGAGAACGCGTGGTAGTCCAGTCCCTGTCCCCGTGCAGTGTCTACCACTGACACGTAGTTGTGTCCTGCTACAGGTTTTTCGTATATTCGTAACCCCTCGTTGTTCCAAAACACAGGAGTTCGGTACACCATACACTTTAATTTCTCTGAATGGATAAGTGTGTTTGTTGAACCCAAGAACTCTGTTTCAAATTCTGTGCGAAACTGCTCCTCGGAGGTGTTAGCAATAGTCTGTTTTTTCCACTCTTCGTCACGACCCGGTACATCACTCCAATGCACCTCTATTGGCACATATTCGTTCTTGCCTTCTTCTCCTCGCTGCTTGTTTGCGTTTACCCAGAAGCGGTAGAACATATTCAACCCCTTGGGCGTTGAAATAATAGTTACCTTTGTGCTTTTTCCGCTCGTAATCGTGGGGTACACAGACGAGAAAAACTCTTCTGCCACATTCTGTGGCACATACGCAAACTCGTCCAAGAAAATGTAGTTAAAAGCACCGCCTCGCACAGCAGACGATGATGTGGCAGACGCAAATACTTTAGAACCATTTTCTAAAACTATTGATCCCTTGTTCCACTCCACCACACCCTGCTGTAACCACATAGGCAAGTACTCGTACGCCAACTGTAAACGCCCAAGCAGTTCACGAGCTGTATTGAGTTTGTTTGCAAGAATAGCAACATTCATGCTCTGATTAAACAGCACATAATGTAACATATACGAAATAATGGTTGTAGATTTACCTGTCTGGCGTGGCAGTTTACCGATTACAAATCGGTTTTCGTGAATAGTTCGTATCATTTTTTCTTGGTAGTCGTACGGTTCAAAAGGCACAACCCCCTTGTCAAGAGACACAATTTTTACATAATTCTTAATGAAGTACAGAGGGTCTTTGGAGCATTTAATGTACTCTTCAATCTGTTCAGGAGAAAAGTTTACGTTTACCCCTGCTGCCTTTAGATTGGGGTTGCCAAGATACTTTATGCTTTTTTTACTCATTGTTTGTTTCTGTCGTTCTCAACCACACCACCAATATCTGGACGATTATTAAATGCCTTTGTAGAAGACCGAGAAGAATTAATAATATCCTGTAGTTCTTTTGTTGAACCAACGTAAATAGATTGATTGGTTGTACTGGTATTTGTTACGCTCTGATCAATTTTACGAATGGTCTTTACACGATTGTGCAGGTCAACTAGTTCACGATTAGTTTCAGCCAGAGTTTTGATTAATTGAGACACCACCTCATAGGCACGAGGTTGATCCCCTTCTTGTGCCACCTGAATCACTCCATCCAATGCAGTTTTTCCCATGTCAACAAGGTCTTTAAGGTTTTCTCTGACAATCTCATAATCTGTTTTCAAGTCTTTTTCTAGTCGCTCTTCTGTTAGAGGAGCAGAGTCAACCTGTACAACAATTGCGGTTTTTGAAACCCCTGTGTTTGTTGGTTCTTGTGTAGGTTCTACTTCTAGAGCTTTTTCTATATTATTAAATCCGCTCATAAAACACTCCTTAAATATTCCAATCCACTGTGTATCCTCCACTGGACATTGCTGATGCGTATGTGGTTCCAGTTGCACCAAACTGATTCTGATACACCTTGGCGTATGGGGTGTATGTGTTTATACTTGAACTTGCACCACTTGGACCAGAAATACCCACCATAACTTCCGCGTAGTTTGGTTTATCTGTAGTAATTCCTGGATAGTATGTAATTCCAGCAACAAAGTCTGATTCAAACACATCAGAGCTCCACAGTCCTGATTCAACCACACGAATTTCTTTGTAGTTTCGTTTTGCACCAAACAAATAACTCTTCATAGTAAAATTAATAGTAAAAACAATGGAACGGCGAGTCTGAAAATCGCCTTCGTAGTCTTCTTCTGACGATACAGAATTAAGGTAAATGGGAACATCTATTTTCTTGTTTACATCATCAAAGTTTACTGTTACAATGAATTCAGGAGTGAAATTAGGCAGAATCTGTTCCACGATTCGTAACCCGTCTTCCATGTTACGCACATAAATGTACAGTCCAAAATCAATGTTGTACGGAACTTCCGAGTAGGTAAAATCAACACCAACAGGGGCATTCGTATTTGGTCTTATAATGTTTTTCTGTAAACTGTTTCGCTTTCGAGCAGAATCGTAAGCGTATCCAGTAATATCGAATGCCATTCGTGGCAACACAATTCCAACAGGATTAGTTAAATTTGGGTCGCTTTCCAAACGCACTTTATACTTTTCTTTGGGCGCATACGATATGGGAACAAGCACGGTTTTTATACCACCACTATCCGCCTTGTCAATGTATATCTGATTAAACAGCGAACCAAATGCCACAACCATGCGGCGTATAGACCCATTATAGAAATTGGTAAACATTAGTAATTACCTTCAGAGAATGGATCAGTTTCAGTAAAATCAAAAATATTATCACTGTTTTCTTCCACTTCCAACTGCTCATTATCTTGATTGTCTTCGTGTGTGGCACTAATTGTGGTTTTGTAAACACCGGCAATAGTATACGATGCTCCGCTCACCAAACCAATAAGAAGATCGTTCACCTTAAACACGCCCTCTTGTTTGTTGACTCGCATAAACTTGGTGCCACCAACAGGAGCACTATACAAATTTACCCGACCGTAAGCAAGTTTATTCTCCACGGTGCCTGTGTACACCTCTTCACCTACAGTATATGTTCCATTACCAGTCCCTAGAGTTATACCAACAAGGTAATCTGATGTAGTAAGTATTTCCGAATCCACTGTTGTTTCTCCTGTTTCGACCTTATCGTTGGAGTACTTGAATGCTTCACAACTAAGTTTAAATGAATACAGTTCGCCTCCAGGATAAAACGGATTGTCGTGTTCAACAAACTTGATTTCAAAAAGACTAGACGGGTAATCAAAATACAGTAGATCGCCTTCTCGTGGACGACTATTTTTCTGAATATCTTTATGGTGTCCCATTACGTCCATGAACCGTTTGCGAGAAACTATAAAAGTAGCAGATTCACGAACGTCCAAACCAAAGCGAGACATCTCTGAATCGCCCTCGTAACCTTCTGCGTTCTCCATGTACATTTCAATGCGATTGGCATCAGTGAATTGTGACACCTCTTCACCCAAAATAAAGTCTTCTTTTACTGTTTCCCGTGGAATGTACACCATGTCATGACCGTGAATTTTTATTGCCTCGGTCGTGAGAGATTCTATAAGGGTTTGTTCTCCCTTTTTGTTTCTACGAAAATACGGATTAACAGTCATGTTTATCCTGTAATAAAGTCAGGCGGTTCTTGGTATTTTAACAACACACTATCCTCAATACTCTGTATGGTACTGGTTGCTTCTTCGTACAGACGCTGACCGTTAAATGTAATGTTGCCTGGCATTGGAATGCCTTCAAATTTTGATAGATTTATACCCCACTGCTGTTTAATAAGTGCAGTGGCATATTTTTTTAACATGGCATCGTTCCACACGTCACTGTACTCTTCAGGGTTAATCACATAAAACCCCTCAATCAGCAGCCACTGGTTTGGAGTAAAATCGTTCCAGTTCATGTCTATTTTTAATTGGTTCTTGTGCTTGTTGAATCGTATCTGTTTTTCTGGATCTAGTAATTGCTGCAACATCTCAATGTACTGCATGGTGCCCACGTAATCACTTATTTTCATGTTGCCTGTACGGAGTCCGTAAAAATCTGTTAGGGCCATTTGATAACGAATATTAAAAATGTTGTTGATCTGTAGGTTGAACCCCACCTGAAAAACTCTGGTAATATTCTGAATTCTTGGACCATTGGGAGAAATACTGTCTGTGTTGATATACTGATTGGTAATGTCTTGCTGAGTAACCTGATATTTCCAGTACTCCCGCTGAATACCCAACGAGTTCCAGTCATTAAAATACTGAATGGCCTGGTCGATACGATCCTCGACCTGTGAGTCGTCCACATTAATCTCTATGACTGGTGCACCCAGTGCGCGAAGACAGTACTCTTTAAATTCTTGTCTGTTTGTAGGCAGTGGCATACAGTTCTCCTTTTAAGTATTTAGAGAACAAAACGAGTCACCAGCCTCTGCATTCCTTACTCAGTCTCAATACTAATCTAGACAGTTCTCCTTCTCGGTCACATATTCTGTTGCATTCAGGACACTCAACAGGGAGGTAAACGGTATTGAATCCGTCCGATGAGTAGTGAATTTTACCGCGCTCGTATACCCGTATAGAAAACCCATAAGGAGCAGAGTATTGTGGTTCTAATTTCTTAAAATCACTGAACGAGTACGCGGTTCCGTTAATGTGTATGGTTTCAAGATTATAATGGACTAATTTCATGCTTCACCACTTGGAACACCCTTTGATCGTGGTTTGGGTCCAAATTTATTATCTTTGTACCGTCCGAGTCTAGCCACCACTTCAGATCGTTTAAAGTCCAAATTACGTTTGTATTCTGGTGGCACACCCCCCACTGATTTATCGTTTTTTGAAAAAACAACAAGTTCCTGAATGAATGACTCTGTGGTAAATCCTGGTATAGAACTTAACGCTTCTTCGGTTGTTGCTCCATTAATTTGAGACAAAACAGAATTGTACTCTGTGTATACACCTGCAAAGTAGTTTTTAATATCCTTGTCCAGAGCCGTAATTGCAGACGCACTCATAGTGTGTACCGTTCCATCAGCGTCCGGAAAATAAAAGGTTGCAGTAGAACCACTCACCCCAGCGGAAATGGTTGACAGTGCGTTTATATTTGACGCATTAAGAGAAAACGAAAATGTGCTTGCAGAGAATCCTGCTGGATAAGTTGAAAACAAGTTGCTCATAGGAGCAGGACTTGCACAAAATCCAACCAGTAGCGTGTTGCTCAAAACACCATACGATAACTTTAGTCTGTTCTTTGCCACTTCCTTTGCACCCGATAAATCAAGCAAATTTTCAACACTAGAAACTTTCAGGCAAGAACCCGTTTCGTAACCAAACACATAAGAGTTTCCGGTTACTCCTGCACTTGAACTGTGTCCTCCATAAACACCAGAAAATGCACTCAGTCCCATTACTGAATCGGTTTCAAGTTCAGTACCGGAAACGTAAAGAGTTCCATCAAAATCACCTTCACAAACAGAAACGACTCGGTTTTTTAGATCCAGAGGAAACAAGGAATAACCCAAAGGACCGTTCATACTCATAAAAGCAAAAGTGTATATTCCTGCATGCCCACCATCGTCTGGAACCGGACCGGTAACACCGTGTGCAAATCCACGAAGAGCCTCTGTTGCTGTGCCTCCGCTTATCATTAAATGGGATAGATATCCAGTATACGGATAGCGTCCTTCCAGATCCGCACCAACAGAAACAAGATTGTTTTCGTTGTTTCTGAAAGATCCAGTAAATCCGCTATCGGAACTTGTACGTATTCCGTTCCAATACGAAGAAACCTCAGCACTACCCCCCGCATTGCTGTACGCTACTGCCCAATGATGCCATTGATTCAGTGTTATTCCGCCAGGAGTAATATACAGAGATCGAGAAAACCCTGAACCGAGGTCGTTGGTGGTTGCCCAAGAGTAAGTGAGACGATTAGTATCTGAATCAATCTGAACAGCCCAAGCGTCAGCACTGGTTCCTGCTGTAATATTTTTTACCACACCAACAACAACAGGATTATAGTTTGTAGACTGTGCAGCACTGAGATACATAAAACCACTTATCAAAAAGTGATTCATATAAGTGGAGTTTATTGATAAAGGTATAACCAAAGTTGCAGCAGCCTGTCCTGCTGAAGCGTGTGGAGTTCCTGGAAAATAAGCGCACCTATGTCCAGCAAACGCCAATGGATCGCCCACATTAGAACCAATGGTTGCCACCACAGGATTATACGCAGCCTGACTAACTCCGTTCACCAAATAATTGTTTCGAAGGTCTAACAGAGCAGTTGTTTGAAACAGCATCTCACTCCGGGCAAATGCACCGTACATTTCTCCTGTCAGTGCTTGACGTGCTGTCGGAGGAAAAGAAACGGATCTTTTCTGATTTCCACCTGACGGCAGTGTGATTAGTCCGTCTACAATAATAGCAGACTTTTTGTCGTCTCCAGGACCAACAAAGAATCCACGGGTCTGTACCTCATCGGTGTCTCCAATAACCACATATCTGAAATTGTTAGTTTCGGCTAGAGAAAAGTTCGTGAGGTCTATTCCCGTCAGCTTTTCAACCCCTCCAAATTTGTCAATTTTTAGTACTGTTGACATTGTTGTTTCTCCTCAATAGACTTGATACGGGAAGACTCCGCCCTTTCCATTTGGTCCAAAGAAAACAAATGATCCGCTGTAACCACGATTGGTGCCTATACTTGGTTTTACCACGTATGTTGAGTAGTTAAAGGAGGACGAGTCCGTTGCTATCGTGCTTGATGCGCCGTAGTCTGCACCAACACCATCAATCATCACAGGCAATCCGTAGAACACCGTGTTTGCAGTGGCAGTAGATGAGGTCGAACCAAGAGGGTGAGTCCAGAATCGGTACATCTGACCTGTAGATGAAACATTATAGAACCGCTTGCTCTGATCGGTCTGACAAACTTGCAAACGATAACTTTGGCTACTATTAGGACCAGACCAGCCAATGGTTCGCACTCGACCACTAGTTGATGAGTTTGCTCCGATTGATGATGTTGGAACAGTTTCTAGCGGAGCAATCTGACCGCCAAATTCACAATACATCTGAAACAAACCGGTGTCTTTACACTCTTCTGTGATAGTCCCGTCTGCGTACACTGCACTATCAGAAAGAATTAGAACTTTTGGAGAATACTGAGATACTGGTACAACCGATCCAAACGAAACGGTTCCTGCTTTTGTTGCACTAACAGGCGATACAGCAATTCCTCGTATTGCGGACAATCCTGTCCAGAAATTGACGGTAGTGCTTGCTCTGGTTGGACTAACGAGAATAGATGTGGAATCAAGATCAATAACCGAACCAACTCCCTCTGAAGAAACTGAAGCCACGCGACCAGAAAGACCAATAATGTCTGGATGCCGTGTAAACAGAGAAGGAACAGAAATTACCGATCCGTGTTCCGCCAAAAGACACGAATCGGTAAAGAATTCTCCCATGATACACGAATACGGTAATCCTCTAGAAGATATAAACTTGTGTGTCTGTAGTTTAGAATTGTTTGTTGCAAGAACACCACAAGCACCGCCACTAACAATCATATTCTTGTGCAGAGTCAAGGTGGAGTTGTTTAATATTACTGTAGAGTCATATGTTCCTTTGCTGTTAAGCGAAAACTTTGCGCCATGCAAATTCAAAAAGCTAAATTCACTAATAGCAGAGTTTTGTGTGATCTTACGCAACTGTAGACCCGTTCCGTTGTCTGTCGTTACACCAACAGTGAGTCCTTCTATGACTAGTTTTGAGGTTGTTCTTGTTGTTTCAGAATCGTTGCTAAAACCAACAAGTTCAATCTTCTTGTTTTGGGAGAGATATGTGTTCAGATTAGCAGTAGAGTTTATTAGACTTGGATCTCCGAACCGCACACCGTAGAAATAAACATTAATTGCGCCAGCACTGCCTGCACCTGATGGGAAAAATTCTGTACTACTTCCAAACGTGGTGGTAGAACTGTTTTCTCCAGAGTAATACGTACCAACAATACGCCCAACAGTTACTCCGTCGGCGTACATTACCACACTGTTAAAAGAAGGACCGTAATTCCACGGATCAAGGCTTTGCCATTTCTGTGGACTGTAGATTCCAGTGGTGTTTCCTGTGGAAAGAGTTAGGCCAGTAAACCGTGGAAGATTGATACCCAAACGGAACGAAGGATACTGAGTTTTATTCAAGAATATCCCGCTGCCGATAGAACACCGAGAGTTCGTGGCTTCGAGAGGAGGACCAGCGTGAGTCTGCACCCAAACTGATTCGTCTGTGGAATGAAATCCTGAAAAGAAAGGGGAAATTCCTGTATTAGCATCACCTTTGCTTGTCGCAGATCCAACAGTAAGAGACAATTCACTATTATCTGCAACAATTCCGCGTCTAATACCGTTAATCATCAACACAGGAGTGTTGTTTTGTGAACCAAGTCTAGCAAAAACCGCAGGTCCCCCCTGAGTGTGTTCGTCTGTAACATTGTTTCCTATCGTGTTTCCGTATTCGATCCAATCACTGTAAGCAGACAGTTTGGAGTTTTTCAGAACAATTGCAGCACCACCCCGGTCACCGAAACCCTGAATTCCGATATGGCGTATTCCTACTTCTGAACCATCAAGAAGAAAACACGGAGGGGTGTTTCGCTCACCTGTATAGGTCACCATGTGAACACCACTGAATCCAAAACTAAAATTCTGCGCGCCCGCAGATGCTCCATCAAACATCTCGTCCACAAACATCAGGTTTCGGATAGCCTTGATCTTTCCACCAGAAACGCGAATGGGTGATATTCCTGGTGTCGCGGTGTCGTTTCCCGTGTAGTTACGATTTATTCTAAGAATTACAGGATAACTTGTAAGCAACATAGGATCATCTGTAATGTGATTAACCGATGGATTTGCGGGATACTGAGACGGATAGACTGTGTACTTGTTGTCTATTGTGCCAGAAGCATAATTTGCACCGTAGTATCCACTCGGAGAATACTGCTGTGCTGGTGGCAAGTTTGCTGCATGTGTAAACAAAGTCATGATACCATTTATATTACCTTTGATTTTTCCACCGCCACTGTCTGTGAAAGACGGAACACGGGGATCACGATTAGAGTTCTTGAACGACAATGACAGTCTGTGTGGACTTGCTGTTGCACCAATAATCGTTGCCAGTCCAACAATTCCTAAAGCGTGATCGTGTGACAACCCATGCGAATACCAAACATCTGCATACGAGTCTACGGTTCTTCTAAAGTACGATGAGTCATCGTGTGGTGGCGTGTCTGTGCGATAACGTCCTGCATAAATCCCGTTCTGTGAATCGTTATAAAAATAAGGAGAAGACAGAGCAGGATTGGAAATGGCAACATACCTGCCAATATCGGTAACCCGAGTGGCATCAGAACCAGTGAATCCGTGGGCAGTGCTTCCGCTGCCGCTGCCGCTTCTGCTAAACAACCGCACATCACCCGTGTGACCGTAGTGACTGTACTTGGAGTAATCCCAGTTGTAGTTTTCGACCCAATATAGGTAATGCTGCTTTATGTGGGCAGGATCGCCTTCAATAATAATGCGGTCGCCGTTGGGATGAAAAAGATTGTTTGGAAAGAATGTGTATGGGTTTGTAATATTGTAAAAACCACTTTGAAAGCGGATGTACAGAGTGGCATTTCCCCTAATTAAAATTTCTCCTGCACGCTCCCAAGCCTTTTTTAGTGTGGCATACGGCTTTGTGTTTGTTCCGTCACCGT
>Ga0194123_10003571_pt1 | contig 18488 bp, 20 predicted proteins | sample TA2MahsurfametaG_5_FD_155479 | JGI IMG/M metagenome (GOLD analysis project Ga0194123, IMG submission 155479) | Freshwater microbial communities from Lake Tanganyika, Tanzania - TA2015023 Mahale A surface | ecosystem: Environmental > Aquatic > Freshwater > Lake | place: Tanzania: Lake Tanganyika... | reverse complement strand
GGCCGGAACGGTTGGCGTATTTCCTCCGCGTGGTGCGCAGGCTCACGCCCGGCCGTGTGGCGGTGGTGATGGGTTGCCCCGGCGAATGCGACCCGGCGCCCCGCCCACTCCTGACCCGGGCCGGGGAGCAGGGAGCGGAACTGGTGGTGCTCACGGCCGCCGATTCCCGGGGCGAACCACTGGAGGCGATCCTGCGCGATATGTTACAAGGAGCTGCGTCCCCTGGAGCCATCCGCTGCGTGTCGGACCGCCGGGCCGCCGTGGCCGCGGCGTTGGCTTGGGCCCGCCCGGGTGACGCGGTGGTGATCGCAGGTCGCGGGGCGGAGGCTTTCCAGCGGATCGAGCGGGTCGCGGTGCCGTGTGACGATCGCCAGCTGGTGCGTGACTGGGTGCGGGGGAGGTCCGGGCGATGAGCGGCGGCTTCAAACCTTCAGACTTGGCCGCGTGGACCGGCGGGCAGTGGACCCGGTCGCCCGCAGGGTCGCTGCGGGGATTTCACTTTGATTCCCGGCGCCTCGGGCCGGGCAGCGTCTTTGTGGCCTTGGCGGGCGCGCAGCGGGACGGGCACGACTTCCTCCCGGCGGCGGCCGCGGCGGGAGCGGCGGCGGCCCTGGTTTCCCGGCCGCGTCCCGAGGCTGGCCTCGCGCAGCTCGTGGTGGGGGATCCCCTGCGGGCCTGGCAGGTGATCGCGCGGGAGCACCGGCGGAGGTTTGCCGGCACCGTCGTGGGAATTTCCGGGAGCGCGGGCAAGACCTCCACCAAGGATCTGCTCGCGCTCCTCCTCGGTGCCGCGGCGCGCGGCGTCGCCGCCACCGAGGGTAATTTCAACAATGAGCTCGGCGTGCCCCTCACGCTCACCCGACTCGACCCGGCCCGCCACCTCGTGGCCGTGATCGAGGCAGGGATCAGCCTGCCGGGGGAGATGGACCGGCTCGCCGCGATGATCGAGCCGGACGTCGCCATTATCACATTGGTCGGGCCGGCTCACCTGCAGGAGCTCGGTGGTCTTGAGGGGGTGGCCCGGGAGAAATCGCGCCTTCCCGCCGCGATGCGGCCCGGAGGACTGATGGTTTTCCCGGAGGAAGTCTCGACTTGGCCCGCGTTCGCCGCACTGCCGGGTCGCCGGCTCGTGGTTGCCGCTGGTGGGGAGCCGGGACCAGAGCGGGTTGTCTGCAAGATTGGCTCCGGCCCCACGGGCACGCGGCTGCGACTGGCGGGGGGTGGCTCGCCCGTGGCTGAGTTTTGCTGCCGGGCGGTCACTCCGGGGCTCGCCAGCAACGCGGCCCTCGCGCTCACCGTCGCCCGTCAACTCGGGGTTTCCGAAGCGGACCTGGCTGCCCGGCTCGCAGCTTGGCTCCCGGCCAGCCTTCGGGCGGAGGTCCGCGAGATCGGCGGTCGCTTCGTCTACCTTGATTGTTACAACGCGAACCCGGCCTCGATGGCAGATGCGTTGGCCGGTTTCATGGCCCAAGCACCGGTGGCGCAGCCGCGGCTGTACCTGCTCGGCTGTATGGAGGAACTGGGCGTCGAGGCCCGCCGCCATCATCGCGAGCTGGGCGCGCGGCTGGCCCCGCTCCTGCGGCCGGGCGACCGGGTGCGCATGCTCGGCACCGAAGCCGCGGCGGTGATCGAGGGCTTGGGCGCCGCGGGGGCACCGCCGAGAAGCGGCGCCGTGCTGGATTGCCTTGCCGCCGCGACGGCAGAATTCGCCGCGTGGCCGGGGGCCGTGCTGCTGAAGGGCAGCCGCCGCTACGCCCTTGAGAGCGTGCTGCCAGAGGGGGAGAGGAGCGTCCATGCTTAGCTATTTAGCCCAGTACGAGGACTACTTCGGGCCGCTGCGCCTGTTCGGCTCGATCACCGTCCGCGCGATGCTCGCGGCGACCACCGCGTTGGTGCTCGGATTCCTTCTTGGACCGCGGCTGATCCGCTTGTTCCGGTCGTGGAAGTTTGGGCAGGGTTACATCGACGATCGCACCGGCGCCCTCGGTGCCACCTACTTCGACAAGAAGCACACCCCCGCGATGGGCGGTCTGATCATCTGCCTTCCTGTCCTCATCAGCGGGCTGCTCTGGGCTGCGCCCAACATCTGGGTGCTCGTGAGCCTGATGCTCTACACGGCGCTTACCATCCCGGGTTTCCGGGATGACCTTCTCAAAGTCCGGCGGCGCAGCCGCGACGGCATCGCCGGCTGGGAGAAGATCGCCTGGCAGAGCGGGGCGACGCTGCTGGCGCTGGGCCTGCTGCTCTGGCACCCGCTGAGCGCTGGGAAGATCCGCGAATTCTGGGTGCCGTTCGTCAAACACGCCGTAACCCCCTCGATGCCCTGGTGGATGCTGCTCCTCCTGCTTTATTTGTGGGTGGTGGGTTTTAGCAATGCGATCAACCTCACCGACGGCCTCGACGGCCTGGCGACTGGCTGCACGATCACGGTGGCCCTCGTGTTCGCGGTGATGGCCTACCTGGCCGACCACGTCTTCCTCTCAGAATACCTGCTCATCAGCCACGTGCCCGGTGCGGGTGAGCTCACGGTCATCTGCGGCGCCCTCATCGGCGGCTGCATGGCTTTCCTCTGGTTCAATTCACACCCGGCTGAGGTTTTTATGGGCGACACCGGTTCGCTCGCGCTCGGCGGCCTGCTCGGGATCATGGCCTTCATGATCCATCAGCCCGTGACGCTCGTCATCGCGGGGGGAGTCTTTGTGGCGGAGGCGCTCTCGGTGATCCTCCAAGTGGGGTGGTTTAAGGCCACCCGCTGGCGCTACGGCGAGGGCCGGCGCTTTTTCCTGATGGCCCCGATCCACCACCATTTCCAGAAGCGCGGCTGGCCCGAGACCAAGGTCGTGCTCCGCTTCTGGATTCTCTCGCTAGGCTGCGCTCTTGCCAGTCTCGCCACCCTCAAACTCCGCTAAAAAAACCAATGCCCCCGCCCCCAACCCCGCTCCCGCTCCCCGCTCCCCTCGCGCCCCGGCCTTTCCCCCTGCGGGGGCGGCCGCGCCTGAGGGTCCCGCTTGCCCTCGCGCTGCGTTCTCCCTCACCTCGGGCGGTTCTTTGCCGCTCCTTCCTGCCCTGCTGCCGGCAACTCCGCTCCCTATGAAACTGCTCCGAATCTTCGGCCTCGTCGCGGGCGTCCATGCCCTTGCCCTTCTCGTCATTCTCGCCAATCCCGGCTGTAGCACAGCCGTGAAGGCGCCGCCTGTCCCGAGCGACACGGTGTTGCGTTCCGCGGACGCGCCCTTGTCGCCTGCGCCTGCGCCGGCCCCCGCCGCTGGCACCGAAGGTTACGTTTCACCGCCGGAGTCCGTGCGTCCGGTCAGCTCGCCGGTCACGCCTCCGCCCGCCGGCGCGATGAGCGCGGCGGCCCCGGCCCCCGACGACGTCTCCCCGGCCACGGTCCGGTTCGTGCCGACGCGCCCGGGCACGCCGGTTGCCGGCGCTCTGGCGGCCGAGAAGGCCGCCGAGGTCACGCCCGCCTCCACCTACGTGGTGCGCCCGGGAGACAGCCTCTGGACGATCGCCCGGCGGCATAAGCTGACGGTTGCCGACCTCACCGCCGCCAACGGGCTCGCGGCCAACGCCGCGCTACAGCCGGGCCGCAAGCTGGTCATCCCCTCCAAGTCTGCGCCGGTCGCCGCGGGCGCCCCCTCCACGGGTGGTGTCGCGGCTCCGAAGGCCGCCGAGCCCGCGCCGGCTCCCAAGGTCGCCGCGGATGGCGTCCGCCACGTCGTCCAGAGCGGCGAGACCCTGGGCGTGATCGCCCGCAACTACGGCGTACGCTCGGCCGACATCGCGGTCGCCAACCGCATCACGGATCCCGCCCGGATCCGGGCGGGATCTGAGCTGATCATCCCTGGCTGGCAGGCCGTCAACGGTCAGGTGACCAAGTCCCCCGCGGCCGCTGCGGCTGTTCCTGCACCGTCGCCGCCGCCGGCCCTGCCGGTCCTCACGACCGAGCCCGCGCCGTCGCCGGCCGTGCCCGTGATCCGCATCGATGACGGTCCGGTCAGCCCGGCCCCGAAGCCCTGAGTCCTCCGGCGTGGTCGCATCCGCTCAGACCAACGTCTCCCGCCGCGCGCGCGCGGCGTCGCTGGTCAACCCGGCGAACATTATGCTGCTCTGCGCCTTGGCGCTAGTCGCGCTCGGGCTCACGATCCTGTTCAGCGCGAGCGCGGGCTTCAAGAAGGGACCTTACTTCTACCTGAACAAGCAGCTTATCGGCCTGCTCGCCGCCGCCGTTCTCTGCCTTGTCGCCAGCCGGCTAAACCTCGACTACCTCCGCCGATATGCTTGGTGGATCGGAGGCGCCTGTGTCGTCCTGCTCGCGCTGGTGCTAGTTGTCGGCATCAGCGTCAATGGCAGCCGGCGCTGGCTGGGCTACGGTTCCTTCCGCTTCCAAGTGTCGGAATTCGCCAAGCTCGGTCTTGTCTTCTGCCTCGCGCACTACCTTGCCCTCAACCAGACGCGCATTGCCGAGTTCAAGCGAGGCTTTCTCTATCCCGGGGGAATCATCGGCACCTTTGCGCTGCTCACCTTGCTGGAACCAGACTTCGGGGTCTCCGCGCTAATGGTCGCCGTCGGGATGGTCCTGATGTTCCTCGCTGGCGCGCGCTGGCGGTACATCGTCCCCGCCTTAGCGGGGGTTACGACGGTCTTTACGATCGCCGTGATCCAGAATCCGAACCGGCTGCGCCGGATGACGGAGTTCCTAAGCGATGAGAAATCCTATCAGCTGCGCCAGGGCCTAGCTGCGTTCGCCGCCGGCGGGGTCGAGGGCGCCGGGCTGGGCCAGGGGCGCCAGCAACTCAGCTACCTGCCGGAGGCCCACACCGATTACATCTTTTCTGTCGTGGGCGAGGAACTGGGGCTCTTCTTCACCCTCGCCGTGGTGCTGTGCTTCACGATCATTTTGGTTGCGGGGCTTTTTCACCTGCGGCGCGCGCCAAGCCTATTTCACTTCCTCCTCGTCCTCGGCAGCCTCCTGCTGATCTGCGTCCAGGCGATCATCAATGTGGGCGTCGTGACGGGCGTCCTGCCGACGAAGGGGATGTCGCTGCCTTTCATGAGCGCTGGGCTCTCGAACCTGCTGCTGATGGGGCTGTTGCTGGGCATCATCCTCAACAGCCAGCGACGGTGGGGCCGCGCCGGCCTGCCGGCCGGTGCGAGCGCGATACGGGAGGTCCGCGCGTGAGCCGGTTCCTGATCGCGGCCGGCGGCACCGGCGGGCACCTCGCTCCGGGCATCGCCCTCGCTGACGCCCTCCGGGAACGCGGGCACGACTGCCTCATCCTCATCAGCCGCAAGCAGGTGGACGCCCGCCTCGTGGCCTGCTACCCCGCAATCCGGTTCGCAGCGATGCCCGGCGCCGGCCTCGGGGCCAGTCCGGTCGCGTTCGCTCGCTTCGTGGGCTCCCAAGTGCGGGCGCTGGCCTTCTGCCGCGGCATCTTCCGGCGGGAATCTCCGGACGCGGTCGTCGGCTTCGGCGGCTTCACTAGCGCGCCGGCCCTATTCGTTGCTCGGTTTAAGGGCGTCCCCGGTGCCCTGCACGAGTCCAACCGAGTCCCCGGGCGTGCCGTGCGCCTGCTCGGCCGCTTGGCCCGTCGGGTTTACCTTCCGCCCGGCGTTGACGTGCCCGCGCTGGATCCGACCGTAGTCCGCGCCGCCGCGATGCCCGTGCGCCGGGAAATCCAGCGCCTCCCCCGTCCCGCGGCCCGGGCCCACTGGGGCTTCGATGACGCCCGGCCGCTGCTCGTCGTGCTGGGTGGGAGCCAAGGGGCCTCCGCCCTGAACGCGTGGGCCTCCGGGCAGCGCGCCGCCCTCGCCGCGGCGGGAGTCCAACTGGCGGTCGTCACTGGCCCCGGGAAGGCGGTCGGCGGCGACTCCCTGCCGTCAGGGGACCCCAAGGCCGTTTTCCTGCCGTTCTGCGACCAGATGGCCGCGCTCCTCTCGGCGGCGGACCTCGTGGTTTCCCGCGCCGGCGCGGGCACCCTCGCGGAATTGGTCCGTTGCCAAACCCCTGCGCTCCTCGTGCCTTTTCCGCAGGCGGCCGATAACCACCAGACGGCCAACGCCGAGCACTTCGCCCGCCTCGGTGGCGGCGAGGTGGTCCCGCAGACTGGTCTTGGTGCGCTCCTCCCTCGGGTGCTGCAATTGCTCGCCGCCCCCGCCACCCTCGCTGAATACGCCCTGCGGCTCGCCGCCGCGGACTCCGCCCTCCGCTGGGAGAAGATCATTCCCGATCTCGAGGAGCTCGCTGCTCCGTCGCCCGTCGCCGCCGCCTGATGTCCGCCGCCCCTGAAGCCACCCCCGCCCGCGATTGGGACGCCCTCGCCGCCGCCATGGCCTCCGCGGTGGGCGTCGCGTCCCGCCTCCGGCGCGAGGAGCCCCTCGGGCCCCGCACCACGCTCCGGGTCGGGGGCGCGGCCCGTATCTTCCTGGAACCCGCTGGCCCTGCCGCGCTGGCCGCCGCCCTCCGCTTCGTCCGCATCGCCGGTGTGCCGTTTTTCCCCTTGGGCCGTGGTTCGAACCTGCTTGTGCCCGACGAGGGCGTCGACGGCGTCGTGATCGCGCTGGAGGGTCCGGCTTGGTCCGCCTTCAACCCGGTTGGGGACGGCTCTGTCTGGACCGGCGCCGGCCTGCGGCTGAAGCAGTTGTGCGGCCTCGCGACCAAGGCTGGGCTGTCGGGCTTCGAGTTCCTTGAGGGTATCCCTGGCACCGTCGGCGGCGCGCTCCGGATGAACGCGGGCGCGATGGGCGGCTGGATGTTTGACCGCGTCGAGGAAGTGGAGCTGATGTCGCCCGAAGGCCACATCGCCCGTCTGCCGCGTGCGGCCTTTCACGCCGACTACCGGCATTGCCGGGAATTGCGGGAAGCAATCGCCCTTGGCGCCCGCCTGCGCTCCGGAGCCTCGGCGACCGCGCTTGCGGAGGACATCGCCCGCCAGATCGACGTCTACCGTCGCAAGCGTCAGGAATCCCAGCCCCGCGAGGCCAGCGCGGGCTGCGTGTTCAAAAATCCTCCGGGCGACTCCGCGGGGCGCCTGATCGACCAGTGCGGCCTGAAGGGACTCCGCGAGGGCGCCGCCGAGGTCTCACCGATCCATGCCAATTTCATCGTGAACCACGGTGGCGCCTCCGCCGCCGACGTGCTGGCCCTCGTCCGGCGGGTGCGCGCTGCGGTGCGTGTGCAAAAGGGTTTTGAACTGCAGCCCGAGGTGCTGCTTTTCGGTCGGCGGTGGGAGGAGTACCTGTGAGCGCCCCGATCATCACCGTTCTGGCCGGCGGCATTTCCACCGAACGCGAGGTTTCGCTCGGTTCCGGCCGCGCCAGCGCCCTCGCGCTCGCGCGCGCCTTGCCCACGCGGCTTCTCGAGGTCACCACCGCCGCCCTGCCCTCGGGCCTCGATCCAGCCCGCGATGTGGTCTTCTCGACGCTCCACGGCACGTTCGGCGAGGACGGCGGGATGCAGCAGCTGCTTGACGCGGCGGGGATCGAGTATGCCGGCTGCGACGCGGTCTCCAGCGCGCTCACGATGGACAAGTCCGCCACCAAGGCCCGCGCCGCGGCGGCTGGAGTTCGGGTGGCGGAGGGCATGCCCTTTGCGTCGACCGCGCGTCCCTCAGCCACCGAGCTGGTCGCGCGCCTCGGTCCGCGTGTGGTGCTCAAGCCCAACGCCGAGGGCAGCAGCGTCGGCCTCAGCCTGCCCGAGGGCCCGGACGCGATTGCCGCGGCGCTGGCGGGCATCACCGCGGGGGACTGGCTGGCGGAACGGCGCCTTTCCGGGCGGGAACTTTCCATCGGCGTTCTCGCGGGCCGCGCGCTCGGCGTGGTCGAGATCCGGCCCCGTTCGGGGGTCTACGATTTCACCAGCAAGTACACGCGCGGGATGACCGAGTACTTCGCTCCCGCGCCCCTCACGGCCGAGGAGACCGCCGCGGCCCAGCGCGCCGCCGAGACCGCCTTCGCCGCCTGCGGCTGCCGCGATTACGCCCGCGTGGATTTTATCCTAGAGCCCGGCGGCCCCTGCCTGCTTGAGATCAACTCTCTGCCCGGGATGAAGGAGACGAGCCTCCTGCCGATGAGCGCCCGCTGCGCCGGCCTCGACTTCAGCGCCCTCGTCCGGGCTCTGGTCGCCCCCGCCTTGCGGCGACTTGCGGCCCGACGGGGCGCCGGCTGAAGATGGCGCGCGTGCTCCCAGTTCCCGGTGGCATTCGTAGCTGGCGGGACATCCCCCAGCCGGTGAGCCTGCGCGTGATGTCGCGGGGCGGCCGTTGGCGCCGGCTCGCGCAGACCCTGCGCGTCCTGCTGCTGGCCGGGGCCGTGGCCGGCCTCGGCGGTCTCGGCTGGTTCACCGCCGGCGCCCTCAGCCGCGATCCAGACCGGGTGCCCGATGTGGCCCGGTCCGTCCCGCTCCGCCGCCTTGAGCTCGCGACCACCGCCGGCGGGGTGCTCGACCTCGAATGGCTGCGCCGCACCCTCGCGCTGCCGCCCACGACCGCCCTGTTGGAATTGGACCTCGATGCCCTCCGCGGCCGCCTGCTCGCGGATCCCCAGGTCGTCTCCGCCATGCTTACCCGCCAGTTTCCCGACGTCCTCGCCGTCCGTCTCGCGGAACGCACTCCCGTGGCGCGGATACGCTTCGAGCGCAACGGCAAGGCCCGCGACCTGCTCGTCGCTTCCGATGGAGTCGTGTTCCCCGGGGTGAACCAGGACCCGGCCGCGCTCGCAGTGCTACCCTGGCTGTCCGGATTCGCGCTCCATCCGGCTGGGGACGCCTTCCGCCCGATCCCGGGTATGCCGGCCGTCGCTCAACTGCTGGCCGACGCCCAGTACGCGGCGATGCCTCTGTACCGGACCTGGACCTCCCTCTCCCTCGCGCGGCTCGCCTCCGACCGGGAAATTGAGGTCCAGACTCGGGACGGCACGACGGTGGTTTTCAGCGCCGCCCGCGACTTCTTTGTGCAGCTGGCGACGCTCGACTACCTCGCCACCCGCGTACGCCGCGAACCGGGTTCGCGCGCGCGCATCGACTTGACGCTCGGGCGCAACGTGCCGGTGATGGTTACGTCGTCGGGGCAGGCCGCAGCCCCTTCGCGCGCTGACTCACGCGCGCCCGGTCGCTTCTCCCTCGATTCCTTCCCTCAGCGCTGAACCTCCCTTGAGCTCACGCCCCTATCACATCGGTGCCGTCGAGATCGGCACCTCCAAGGTCACTGTCGTCATCGGCGAGTACTCTGGCAAAGAACTGGCCATCATCAGCCGCGCCGAGGTTCCCGCCCGCGGGATGATCAAGGGCGCCGTGGTCGACTACCGCGCGGCCAGCGACTGTACGCACGCCGCCCTCGAGCAGGCGGAGCGTGATGCCGGCGAGCGCATCAGCGGCGTCTTCCTCGCCCAGAGCGGGGGCCACCTCGAGGGCTTCTACAACGAGGCGGCCGTGAACGTGAAGGCGTCCGACAACCTCGTTGAGGTTGGAGATGTCGCCACGGTCTGCGAACTCGCCAAGGCCAAGCAGCTGCCCCTCGGCCGCTCCGTCGTCCACCACATCCGCCGCCCCTTCCGCGTCGACGGCCGCCTCGTCCCCGGCAGCCCCCTCGACCTTGTGGGCCATCGCCTGGAGGTCGGATACTGGACCGTCCACGGCCAGGAGCAGCGGCTCGCCGATCTGATTCACGTGATCCAGGGCTTCAACCTGAAGGTGGAGGAGCTGGTCCTCTCAAGCCTCGCCTCTGGCCATATGGTCACGTCGCCCGAGGAGCGCCAGCACGGGATCCTTGTGATCGACCTCGGCGCAGGCACCACCGATTTCGCCCTCTACCGCGATGGTTCGCCCCACACTACCGGGGTGGTGGCCGTGGGCGGCGAGCACGTCACGAACGACCTCGCCGTCGCCCTCCGCCTCACCGCGCCGCAGGCCGAGAAGCTCAAGCTCCGCCACGGCCGGGCCGAGGTCCAGGCCCGCGACCGCGCGGCCAAGGTCTGGCTCGACGGCAACTTCGCCATCGGGGACCGCCAGTTCCTCCAGTTCGCCATCGAGCAGGTCACCGCCGCCCGCACCGAGGAGATCCTCCAGGTCGTGCGGAAACGCCTCGGCTCGGCCTTCTCTCCGGAGACCTGCGCCGCCGGCGTCGTGCTGACCGGGGGCGCCGCGAACCTCCCCGGGCTCGCCGCCGCCGCCAGCCGGGTCTTCGGCGTCCCCGCCCACCTCGGAGAGGCCCCCGGCTGGATCAGCCCGAACCTCCGCGCCCCTGGCTACCACACCGCCCTCGGGCTGCTTTACTACGGCATCATCCACCACGCCGAGCGCCGGGCTCCCGCCCGCGCCCGGACCAGCCTCTTCGCAGGAGTGCGCCGCCTCTTCGCCGACTGATCCGCGCGCCCATGAATCTGAACGAACTTCCCCTCGAGCAGCCCCTGCTCTCGGACCGTGGCATCGCCATTAAGCTGGTCGGGGTCGGCGGCGCCGGCGCCAATGCCGTCGACCGTCTCAAGATGGAGAACCTCGAGCGCCTGCGCCTCGCGGTGCTCAACACCGATCACCAGGCCCTCGCCAGTTCCCCGGTTCAGGAAAAGGTTCTCCTCGGGATGACCGTTACCCGCGGCCTCGGTGCCGGCGGCGACCCGGAACGCGGTCGCGAGGCCGCGGAATCCGACCGAGAGAAAATCGCCGCCGTGGTCAAAGACTGCGACTTGGTGTTCCTTGTGACCGGCATGGGCGGGGGCACTGGAAGCGGCGCCTCCCCCATCGTTGCTGAAATCGCCGCCGAGACCGGCGCCCTCGTGATCGCCTTCGTCACGCTCCCTTTCAGCTTCGAGGGCGGCCGCCGCCTCAAGCAGGCCGAGGATGGGCTGCGCGCCCTCCGCGCCTCCTGCGACGCGGTGATCCCCCTGCCCAACGATGTCCTGCTCCAGGCCGCCGGGGAGAACGAGACGGTGCTCGACGCCTTTGCCCGCGCCGACGACTGGATCGCCCGCGGGGTTCGCTCGCTCTGGGCGATGCTGTTCCGTACCGGCCTCATCAACCTCGACTTTGCCACCCTCCGGCAGGCCTTCCAGCAGCGCGGGGGCAAGACACTCTTCGGGCTGGGGGAGGGGGTCGGCGAGAACGCCGTCGCCGACGCCCTCGCCAGCTTCCGGCAGTGCCCGCTCCTCCACACCCCGGACTTCTCCCGCCGCGCCGACCGACTCCTCGTGAACATCGTCGGCGGCCCCGACCTCACGCTGCCCCGCGTCAACGAGGTGATGACCGCGATCACGGACCAATTCGGCCGCGATTCCCACGTGATTATGGGCGCGGTGATCGACGAGAACCTCGCCGGCCGGGTGGAACTCTGCGTGGTGGGCACTAGCGACCTCGGCGGCCGCAACGTCACCGCCCGTCGCCCTGCCGCGCCCGCCCGCTCCAAGGTCGCCGCGGCCCCGGCCCACGGACCCGCGTTCGCCCCCGCCGCGACCGCGCTGGCCGGCCCGGCTCCCACCTCCGGAGCTCCCGTGGCCCAGGAGGAGTTCGGCTTCGGCGAGATCGAGACCCGCGGGCAGTTCGAGCGGACGGAGCGCAACCTCTTCGACGGCCAGGACCTCGACGTGCCCACCTACCTCCGGCGCGGGATTAAGGTCAGCCTCTGAGCCTGGCGCCGCGCCACGATTCCCGGCAACCCGCTGCGCCGCGCGGCGTCTGGCCTCTCCGCGCTTGCCACCCCCGGCCCCCCGCCAATTCCCTCCGTCCGAGAATGAATCTGCCCAATCTCCTGACGCTCTCGCGCATCCCGCTGATGTTCGCGGTCGTCGGGCTGATGTACGCCCGCTTCCCCTGGTCCGCCACGATCGCGTTCTGGCTGTTCATCGTCGCTGCCCTCACCGACTGGCTCGACGGCAAGATCGCCCGCGCCCGCGGCATCGTCTCGGCCTTTGGTCGGTTTATGGACAGCGTGATCGACAAGGTGCTCGTCATCGGGGTGATGATCGCGCTGGTGAACGGGGACTACTTCGCGGGCTACAACCCCGCGGCGATGCTCCTGCTGCTCTGCATCCTGTGCCGCGAGTTCGCGGTCTCCGGCCTACGGATGGTCGCCGCCACCAAGGGTCAAGTCGTCGAGGCGGACACCGGCGGCAAGGTGAAAACTTTCGTGCAACTTAACGCCATCGGCTGGCTGATGGGCGCCCGGATGCTCTCGCAAGACTTCGGGGAGGTCTACGGCGGGCAGGATCGCTACTGGCTCACGGGGGTCTGGCTGCTGGGGATCATCCTGTTCATCCTCTCGGCGGTCCTGACCGTGACTTCGGGAATCACCTACTTCCGCCGCCACGGCCACGTGCTGGCGGACTGACCCGCGATGGCGGCGAAATCCTTTCGCTGGCTCCGCTTCCTGCCGGACGTTCTGGTGCTCGGTTCCGCCACCCTCGGTCCGCTCGGCCGGCGCCTGCCCGCGGCCGGGACTTGGGGCTCGCTCGCTGGCCTCCTCGCCTATGCGGTGTTTTTCCGCGGCGCCGGCGCCGGCGCCCTGCTGGCCGGCACTGCCTTGGCCGCCGTGGTGGCTGCCCTGCTCTGCGGTGAGGCTGAAGCCAGACTGGGACGTTCGGACCCCGGCTGCGTGGTGCTGGACGAGGTGATCGCGTTGCCCCTCTGCTTTCTCGGCTGGAGCGAGTTGGTTGCAACGCACCCCGCGTGGCAGGTGCTGCTGGCCGGCTTCGCGCTGTTTCGTTTCTACGATGTCCTGAAGCCGCTGGGCCTCCGTCGACTCGAGGACCTGCCGGGAGGGTGGGGGGTGGTGGCCGACGACCTCGGCGCTGCCCTCGCGACCGCCGTCACCCTGCACGTGGCGAACTGGGCTTGGCTCGCCCTCCGGTAGGCGTGCCCCTTCAGGTCCGCCCGCCTAATCCAAGGGCTCCAGATGCTCCACCGGCACGATCACGAGCACGCCCTGCTGCAACACATCCACCGCCACGATGATGCCCCGCGGCGCGTCCGGATTCTCCACGATCCCGGTCAGGCCGTACAAGGGCCCCGCCTTGATCCGTGCCCGTCGCCCCTTGCGCAGCAGCGGCCGGACGCTCAGGTCCAAACCCGCGGCGAGCAATTTGCGCACCTCCTCCATTTGCCTCAGGAAGCACTCCTGCTCCGGCACCGTGATCGCCCGCGCTAGCAGCTCCTGCTGGAAAATCCGCTGCTTTAGCTCCGTCGGCACCGCCGCAAAAACGTACCCGGTGAACAGGGGCTTGGTGAAGGTCCGCGTCCGCGTCCCGTACCGTCGCGCGCTGCTCACCAGCGGCAGGTAGTGTTCGAACCCCTCCGCGCGCATGAGCGCGGCGAACTTCTTCTCGCACCGGGGGCGGGTGTGGCACACCAGCCAGGGAGCCGACCCGCTCATCCGCGCTGCAGCAGGAAACGCACAGCGGCGTGGTAGCCCTCGAGGCTCAGGCCCGTGATCACGCCCAGGCAAAGCGGTGCAGTCAGCGACCGGTGCCGGAACTCCTCGCGTTGGTACAGGTTCGAGAGGTGCACCTCCACCGCCGGCAGCTTCGCCCCCGCGAGGGCGTCCCGCAGCGCCACGCTGGTATGGGTCAATGCCCCGCCGTTGAGCACCAGGCCATCTACCTTCGCGTCCGCCCACGCCGCGATCCGCTCGATCAGGGCGCCCTCGTGGTTTGACTGGAAGAACTCCAGCCGCACCCGCGCCTCAAACTCCGCCCGCAGGGCCCGCTCGAGGTCGCCCAAGGTCGCGCGGCCGTAGATCTCCGGCTCCCGCTTGCCAAGCCGGTCGAGGTTGGGGCCGTTAAGGATGGCGAACGTCTTCATCCGGGCAGCAGAAGGGAGGACGGGGGCGGGGAAAAGTCCCAAATCGACTATAGGGGGTTGTCCGTGGCGATGAACTCCCACGGCAAGCGGAAGCGCCGCGCCAATTCCGCTGCCAGCGCGCGCACGCCGTGCACCTCCGTCGCATAGTGGCCGCAGCAGTAAAGGTTGAACCCCTCCTCCTGCGCCCGGCTGAACCACTCCTCGCGCAACTCGCCCGTCACGAGGGTGTCCGCCCCCGCCCCCCGCAGCTCGGGCACGGCGCTGTTGCCGGAACCGCTGCAGAAGGCCACCGCCCCGACGCGCGCCGGGCCGTACTCGATCGCCACCACCCGGGGGTACGCCGCCTCGAGGCGCCGGCGCAGCTCGGCCCGCTCCAGCCGCGCGCTCGCCACGCACCCGATCGCCTCGCCGTCCCGCACCAGAAAGGGCCGCTTGGGCCGCAGGCCGACCTGCCGCGCCAGCAGGGCGTTGTTGCCCAGCCGCGGGTGCGCGTCCAACGGCAGATGGCTGGAGTAGAGAGCGCAGCCCCCCTCGACCAGCGCCGCGACCCGCTCAAAGGCCGCGCCGGTCAGCGGCCGCGCCGGATCCCAGAACAGCCCGTGGTGCACGATCAGGAAGTCCACGCCCGTCGCCACCGCCTGCCGGAATGGCTCGCGCCCCGCGTCCACCGCCGCGCCGATTCGGGTGACGCGGCCGCGGTTCGCGACCTGGAGGCCGTTCCACGCCCCGGGGGCGTCGCTGAAGGCGCTCCGGCGCGTCCGCCGGTCGCAGAAGGCCACGAGTTCCTCGAGTTTCGCCATGAGGGGAGGGTGGGGGGGCGCCGCCCCACCGGTCAACCCCGCGCGCGGCGCCCCGCCACCGCGGGATTGCCCCCCGGGCCCGCCCCGCCCAAGGTGCCGCTTTCCCGCGATGCCCCCCGACTCCTCCCCCGCGACACCCGCCCCGGTCGACTTGATCGCCGAAGCCGCCGCGCGCTTCGCGCATCGGCCGAGCTGGGACGAGTACTTCATGGCCACGGCCGTGCTGATCGCGTCCCGCTCCAATTGCGAGCGGCTCCACGTGGGCTGCGTGATCGTCACCGGCGGCGAGCACCGGCACCGACTCGTCGCGGCCGGCTACAATGGATTCCTCCCCGGCACGCCCCACGTCTCTCGCCTGCGCGATGGCCACGAGCAGGCTACGGTCCACGCTGAGCAGAACGCGGTCGCCGACGCCGCCCGCCGCGGCAGCTCGGTGGTCGGCTGCGTGGCCTACGTCACTCACTACCCCTGCCTCAACTGCGCCAAGATTCTCGTTTCCGCCGGGATCACCGAGATCAAGTATCGGCAGGATTACCAGAACGACCCGATCGTCGCCCCCCTCCTCGCGGAGGCCGGGGTCCGCATCCTGCGCCTCTGAGCACGATGGCCGGCCGCCGCCAGACCACCCCCACCTCTTTCGCTGGCTCCCTCCTGCTAGCTCACCCGCGCCTGCGCGACGACCAGTTCCGTCGCACGGTTGTGCTGATGTCGTTCCACGGCGCCGAGGGCGCGCGCGGACTCATCCTCAACCGCCCGGTCGGCCGCCGCCTCGGCGAACTCAAGGGCGAGTTCGCGCTTGGGCCCCTCGCATCCGTGCCGCTCTACACTGGCGGCCCCGTCGAGCCCGGGCAGCTCCTCCTCGCGGGCTGGCAGGTCGCGTCCGGTGGCGTCCGCCTCCACTTCGGTCTTGAGCTGGACCGCGCGGCCCAGCTGGTCGGTGAGGAGGACGCCCACGTCCGCGGCTTCCTCGGCTACTCCGGCTGGTCCGGCGGCCAACTGGAGGGGGAACTCCGCGCCCAGTCCTGGGTGGTCGCCCTCCTCGCCGAGGACCTCCTTGCGCTGCCCCACGACGCCTCGCTTTGGCGCACACTCCTCGGCCGCGAGGGGGATGAATGGCGCCTGCTCGCCGGTGAGCCCGAGGACCCGGAAAGCAACTGACGGCGGCCAACTATTCCGTTGACACTCCCCCCGGCCGCGGGGTGTCCTCTCCCCTTATGAAAGTCGTTTCCTCCATCAAGTCTGCCAAGAAGCGTCACCCCGCTTGTCAAGTGGTGCGTCGCCGGGGTAAAATCTACGTGATCAACAAGGTCGAGCCCCGCTACAAGGCGCGCCAAGGCTAACCCTCCAGCCCCTTTTCTGCGATGAAAGCCGAAGGCCATCCCACCCTCAACCACGTCTGCTTCCTAGATATCGGCACCGGCCGCCGATTCCTCACCCGCTCCACGATGAAGTCAGCCCGCAAGGAGCAGATCGACGGCGAGGAGTACTTCATCGTCGCGCGCGACGTCACCAGTGACTCCCATCCCGCCTACACCGGCGAGAAGCGACTGGTCGACACCGCCGGACGCGTCGAGAAGTTTACCACGAAGTTCAAGCGCGGCGCCGGGAAGAAGTAAGCCCCGGTCCTAGCCCTGGTTTCCCTCCCGCCCGGCGATGCCCTCGCCGGGCTCTTGCTGTATGCGCCTCCATTCCTTCCAAGGCCTCGTCCCTGATCGTGCCCTCGCCCCCGAGGTCGCCTGTGTGCCCTACGACGTGGTCAACACCGCCGAGGCCACCGCCCTCGCCGCCGGCCGGCCCCACAGCCTCCTCCATGTCGACCGCGCCGAGATCGGCCTCCCCCCGGAGACCGACCCGTATTCCGATGCCGTCTACGCCCGCGCCCGCGCCAACTTCGAGGGCCTGCAGCGCCAGGGCGTCCTCCGGCGCGAGACCGAACCCTGCCTCTACCTCTACCAGCAGTGGATGGGCGACCACGTCCAACGCGGCCTCGTTGCCGGCTGCCACGTGGAGGACTACGACGCTGGGCTGATCAAGCGCCACGAGAAGACCCGCAAGGACAAAGAGGACGACCGCACGCGCCTCATCGACACCCTCGGAGCCGACACCGGCCCGGTCTTCCTGACTTACCGGGACCAGCCGACTCTTACGCTGCTCGCCGACGCGCTCGTCCGCACGGCGCCGGAACACGATTTCACCGCGCCCGACGGCATCCGCCACACGGTCTGGCGCATCCCGGGCGGGTCGGAGTGGATCCGCGCCTTCGCCGCGGTGCCCGTGACGTACATCGCGGATGGCCACCACCGTGCCGCCAGCGCCGCGCGGGTCGCCCGCCTGCGCCGCGAGCGTAACCCGGCCCACTGCGGCGACGAGGAGTACAACTGGTTCCTTTGCGTCCTGTTCCCGGCCAATGAGCTCAAGATCCTGCCTTACAACCGCATCGTTCTGGACCTGCACGGGCTCGCCATAGATGCCTTCCTCGCGGAAGTGCGCGCGCGCTTCGGCCTGCGCGAGGGCGCCGCCCCCGCCCCGGCCGCCGTCGGCCAGGTCAGTATGTACCTTGGGGGCAAATGGTATGGCCTCACCTGCACTCCCGCCGCGGACGCCGACCCGGTCGCCCGCCTCGACGTCAGCGTGCTGCAGGATCGCCTCCTCGGCCCGGTGCTGGGTATCGCGGACGTCCGCACCAGTAAGCGCATCGACTTTGTCGGCGGCATCCGCGGCACCGCGGAACTGACCAAACGGGTGGACGCCGAGGGCGGCGTGGCGTTCTCGATGTACCCCGTGACCCTCGCGCAGCTGATGAACATTGCCGACGCGGGGCAGATTATGCCGCCCAAGAGCACCTGGTTCGAGCCCAAGCTGCGCTCTGGGCTCTTCATCCACACCTTCTGAGCGCCGCGGCTGGGGTGATCCCGGCGCGGTTCAGGCGTGCTGCAGCTCCGGCCGCAGCACGCCGATGCAGGGCAGGTTGCGGTAGCGCTCGCCGAAATCGAGGCCGTAGCCAACCACGAACTCATCGGGGATCGTGAACCCGACAAAGTCCGCCTCGATCACCACCTGCCGGCGCGCCTTCTTGTCCAGCAGCACACAGGTGCGGAGGCTGGCCGGGCGGTGGCGGCGGATGAGCTTCGTCACGAATTGCAGCGTCTTGCCCGTGTCGAGGATGTCGTCGATCACGAGCACGTGGCGGCGGCAGATGTCGAGGGTGAGGCTGGAGATCAGCTGGGGCGTGCCGATCGAGGTGGTGTGGGCGCCGTAGCTAGAGACGCGGATGCAGTCGAGGCGGACGGGGTTGTCGATCTCGCGCATCAGGTCGCTGGTGAACATCACGGCGCCGTTGATCAGCGAGATGAGGGTGAATTCCTCCTCGCCGTAGACGGCCTTGATTTCGGCGGCGAGCGTGCGGACCCGCCGCCGGATCTGGGCGCCCGAGAGGAGGACGCGGGCGAGGGAGCGGGGGCGGGTCGGCTTCGGCTTCACGGCGGCGGAGCCAGACAGACGCGAGGCGGGCGGGCAACCTGATCCTGCGCGGGTTTCCGCCCTTGACCGACCGGAAGGTTGAGGCACCTTCCTGATACCTTGCCCGATGGTGTAACGGCAGCACAGGCGACTTTGACTCGCCTAGTCATGGTTCGAATCCATGTCGGGCAGCCACCTCGAAAAGAATCAGAACTTTTTTCGAGTTCGGTCAAAGAAATGCGCAAGTCGCTCAAACGCGCGTCAAAGCAGAACTCCCGTTTTTGACTGATCTGGCGCGAAGTTCTTTGTTCTATTAAGTTCGCGAGGTCCTGAGGTGACCGCCGATAATTGATCCGCTGGCGGTGACAGTCTGGGGCGTGTAGAAAGGAACCCAGATCATGAAAGGCAAACGACACACGACTGAGGAAAAGATCCGGACC
>Ga0194123_10003569_pt1 | contig 18495 bp, 20 predicted proteins | sample TA2MahsurfametaG_5_FD_155479 | JGI IMG/M metagenome (GOLD analysis project Ga0194123, IMG submission 155479) | Freshwater microbial communities from Lake Tanganyika, Tanzania - TA2015023 Mahale A surface | ecosystem: Environmental > Aquatic > Freshwater > Lake | place: Tanzania: Lake Tanganyika... | reverse complement strand
TGTATAACTTTATAATATTTATAACAGAGGTTGATTTTAATTCGTTGGTAAAGAATGATTTAATATTTTTGGAAAGTTGTTTATTGGTGCAGAGATTATTAAAGTTAGGACGAAATGTGATATTTCTGCAGTGGAGAAGAATAGGATTAAATAGATTGTAGGAAATTATGATAATTTTTTTGAGCATTTTTTAGAAGTTTAATTGCAAAATTTTTATTTGCAAATCCATTTACTTTTGCGTATTTTCCTTCATATTTTTTGTAATTGGAAAAGAAACAAAATAATTGTGATTTATCCATTTCTGATACATCACTTATATCTTTTATATTATTATATCTAAAATCAATAGAATCAGCAGGATAAGCAATTATATGATCATCATTTACTTTTTTTTAACGTATCACCATCTTCAAATAGTAGAGCACCAACAATTTTTACTTTTATTGATGCAGTTGGAAATATAGGTTTATCGTTTATTACAATTATATCAAGATGACCACCATCTGGCATAAGAGTATTATCGATTCGACCATAATTAAAAGGATAATAAAAATTATCTGGGAGAATACGATCAACAAATATGTTATTTTTTTCAGAGGAGTATTCATATTTAATATTAGAACCTTTTGGAATTTCTATAATAGCATCTATATCCATATTATTATAGTAAGAAAATTTCAGTGTTGATTTTTTTTTTTACTTTTTTTGTCTTTATAATTTTCTCTTCTAATAGATTTTTCGTCTATTTCTTCAGGAACAAATATTTGAGATTCTTCTTCTAATTTTGCTTCATATTTTTGTTTTCCTTTTTCAATAATTTCCAACGCTTGATCTCTATTTGAAAAACCTTCTACATGTGTTATTTTATTTTCATTATTTTTATAATTATTGAAAAAATCCTTCAAAATCATTTTATCAATTTCAGGAATATCATCGATATCACTCATATATTTATATCTTTTATCAACTGATTGCACAGGACAAGCAATAATTTTAGGGTCATTATCTAGATTATCAGAAGTTACACCATCTTTCATCAATAAAACACCAATAGGTCTGACTTTAATGACAGACATAGGGAAGATTGGTTGGTCATTAATAACAATAATATCTACAGCATCACCGTCATCGGCAATAGTATTTTCAATATAACCATAATTGAATGGGTAGTTATATGCGGATGGAAGAATACGGTCAACTCTAATTTTGTTGGTATTATAACAGAATTCATATTTAACTTTGGAATCTTTTGGGATTTCGATAATAGCGTCGATATCTTTTGACATGAAAGATATAATAAAAAAAAATCAGGATGAATACTCACAAATTATTTTACTTAAATTATTTTCTTTAATAATTCCTATTTTTTCATTTATATTTTCTTTAACGGATTCGATATGTGTAATTAGAATAGTTTTTGAAAAATATCTTTTAATAAAATTGAACAAATAATCTATATTACTTAACCTTTCGGAATCGAATGCACTAATACCTTCATCCAAAAATAGAATATCGCATTTCGGTAATTTCGCAAAATTGGATAAAGTAATTTTGAATGCAATATCAAGAATAAAAGACTCCATTCCTCCGTGTATATAAACCGATTTTTCTAAATTATCTGGATAACTATCTAAAATTAAATCATCATTATCAATATGTAAATTTATTTTTCTGGATATAAATGGAGAAATAATGTTATTGATTGATTGTGTAATAGGATTAAGATAATTTTCTAAAATTACTAAAGGAAGTCCATCTTTACCCATACTTTGTTCTAATATTTGCATTAATTTAAATTCACTTCTTTTATTTTTTAGTTCTTCTAGTTGAGAAATAAAATTTTTATTTTCTATAGAAAGGTTATTTTGCTGTTGATATAAAACACCTAGTTTTTCATTAAATTTTGATATAAGCAATTCATTTTTTTCAATTCTATTTTCGAATATTTCAATATTTTTTCTTATTTTCAGGTTAAATTCTAAGGATTCTTTGGAATTTTTGATTTCATCAAGTATTTTTTGAAATTCTTTAATAGATTTTTGTATATTTATTTCTTCATAAATAAATTGTTGTAATTTAATTTCATTTTTAGAGATATCAAGTTGAATTTTTGTTTCATTTTGTATTTCTTCTTGTAATTTTTGATATTTTTCATAAATTTCTGATGAATTAAAATTATCATCAATTTGTTCAATTTTATTTCTTATTTCATCAATTTTATCGTTTTCTTTTTGTATTATTTCATTTTTAGAATTAATTTCGATAATTTCATTAATAATTTCTTTTTGTTTTAAGATATTTTGTAGTTCATTTTCATTAGATTGGTATAGAGATTGTGTATTTTCTTTTTCTTTTTTAAGTGATTTAATATTTTTTTCAATTTCTTTTATTTCCAATATTTTTTTTGATATTTGTTTTGAAATCAATTCAATTTTTTGATTATTTAATTCATTTTCTTGTTTTTTCTTATTAATTTCATTTATTTTTTCTTGTAGAATGGATATTTTTTCAATTTCTATTTCCATTTTAAGAAGAAGATTATCTAGAATTTGCATTTTATTTTTTTTATCGTTTAATTTCAATTCAATATCATAATAACTTTTTTCAGTTTTAATTGGATCAACCGTTTTTATTAAAGAATTTAAATTAGATATTTCAGATTGAATAATTTTTAGTTGATTAATTTTTTCTTCTTTTTGTTTTACAATTGGATGTTTAATGCAGAATTTACATTTTGGATTATATTCGTGATTATCTAGTTCATTTATAAGAGTAAGTAAATTATTTTCTTCATTTTTTTTGAGGTTTAAAGATTTGATAAGAGAAATATCATTTTTCCAGTTTATAAATATTGGAGATTCTAATTCATTAATAAAATTATTGATTTTATTTTGGACTATTTCTTTTTCTTTTGATTTTGTTTTGAATTTCAATTTAATTTCATTTAAATCTGGAATAATTGGAGAAATTTCAGTTATATTATGGATTTTATTTGAGACAATTATTTTTTCATTATTAAATGATTGCAGTTCAGATTGGAATATATTTAATTTATTTTCATTTTCAAAGATTAATATGGATAATTCATTTAATTGATTGGAAAATAGGTTATTTTTAAGTAAATTATATTTATTTTCAAGATTATGGAGAATGGAATCTGTATTTTTTTCTTTAAAAGATATTTTATTCCATAAATTGGAGGTTGGGATTAATGCTTGTAATTTATAATTGGATAATTTTAATTCTAATTTTTTAATTTTTTGGTTTATTTCTTCTTCTTCTTTGTTAAATTGGGAAATAATAATATCTTTTTGTGTAATAAATTGGAAATTATTTTTAGAGAGTTGATTTATTGCTTTTTTAAGATTTTTTATTTGTTCAGAAGTATTTTTAAGAGAGATAATGGAATTATTTAAGTTAATTTCTATTTCATTTTCAGAATATTTTTCGTTTAAATTGGGAATTAATTTAATTCTTTCATTTTCTATTATTTCTTTATTTATTTCTTTTTCATATAATTGTTGTATAATTTTATCTTGTGTTATTTCAATTTCTATTAATATTTCTTGTTCTTTTTCTAGAATTTCTTCTAATGTTTTATTTTCAATATTTTTTTCAAGGTAATTAATGGAATTTTTGAGAGGTTTAATGGAATCAGATATTTTTTTAGCGACATCATTCCAGAGGTTCAGTTTAAGAACTTTATAAAGATATTCTTTACGTTCTTTATCGGTCATTTCTTTGAATGAGTTATTACGATTTTGAAGTTGGACATTAGTGAATATAAAGTCGTCGTAGGTTCCGATGAGTTCAGAGATAATTTTGTCAGTTTTTTTTCTGTCTTCGTCAGTTAGAAGGATTAATGAATCATTTTGTTTATAGAATTCATTTTTTGTGATTTTAACTTTTTCAGACAATTCTCTTTTACCTTCTTTAATAATGACGTATATGTCGGAACCAATTTTAAATCTTAATTTTGAATTGAATGAATTTGCGTTAATATTAATAATATCTTTAGAAATTCCAGTTCCTCTAGTTCTACTGAATTTTGTGAAGAGGGTAAGAAGTATAATATCAATAAGGGAAGATTTACCATGACTATTAGGAGCAATGATACCAATTGGATTATCAGATTTAAATTTGGAGAAGTCGATGTAATTATTTGGACCGTAACTGAATATATTGGAGAATTCAATGTCAATAAGTTCCCATCTAGCGAAATTTTGTTCTTGATTAATTTCAATTTCTTGAGAGAATTCTTGGTATTTATTGATGATAAATTGGATTTCATTGGTTGATAGATTTTTGAATGTTTTTTTAAGATATTGTTCAAGAAGTTGATTGGTATTAAAATTAATTTCAGGTTGAGATTCTTTAATTTTATTTCCGAGGTAGTTATGGATTATTTTTACGTCTTCACAAGAATTTTTGACAATGGAGTTAATTTTGGAAACAAATTCAGTTGAGCAATTATGAATATTTAATTTAACGTTCATAGATGATTTTTGTAGGAATTCATTTATATTTTCTTCTGTAATAGGTTGTTCTTCAATAAAAATATGGTTGTCATTAAGATTAAAGACGAAGAATCCACAGTCATTTTCGATGGGGTAATAAATATGGTTATGATTAATAAGATCCCAATGAAGAAAGCCGTGTGGACTGTTCCATTCATTAAAATTTTGGGCGATAAGAGATGAAGCATATGCGATTCTTTTATTTTCAGGGTCAAGAAATTGGAATTTATGTATATCTCCAAGAAGAACAAAGTCAAATCCGTCAAAATCTTCAATTAATTTTTCACCTCTAAGACGGTAACCGACGCCAGTGTCACAAAGACCGACTGGACCGTGATAAAGAGCGATTTTATGGGAAATATTTGGGAGTTGGAATGAATTGGAGTAAATCCATTTATTATCGATAATGGAGTTAACAGCGATTGCGAGATTGGAGATGAAATAAACGGCGGAATTTTTTAGGTAATAAAAATTTGGGATATTTACTTTTTCAAATATAGCGGTAATACTATCTTCGCGTTGATTATTCGTTAAGAGAGCGTCATGATTTCCTGCAATTAATAATGTAGTTGCATAAGATGCTAATTTAATTATAAAATTCTGAGTAATAAGAATGCATTCAGGAGAAAGAGTATTTTTGGAATGAAGAAGATCACCGGTAATAATAATAATTTGGTTTGGGTTATTTAAAATAAGATTATCGATAATTGTGTAAAGTTTGTCAAACACATTGAGATATTCTCTAGAACGATTATAAAGGCGAATATGGATATCTGATAGATGAATAATATTATTAATTATTTTGTTATATGGAATATTAATAATTGGCGGAGTCCAGAATGGATGAGATTGGATTAAAGTGGTTATTTCAGGTTTAATATAATTAGGTTCGAAGTGGTTGTAGAAGTATTGGAGAAAATTTTGTAGTTCAATTTTTTTATCGGGGGTAGTTTTGGGTGAATTAATGGATTTAGAGATAATATTAAGGTATTTTTTGTCATTATTAAAGATTTCAGTGGCTAATTCTTCGAAAGATAATCCTTTATATTTATTTATGGAGATTTTATGATGTGCATATTGAGAATAATTCATTTAAATGAATAAATTGAATATTTTTTAAGTTAAATTTTTTTAAATTTAAATTTTCAAATAATATATTACATAATGAATACAGTAAAAGATATTTGTCGGAGGATTGTTGGTGGTGGATATGTTTATTCAAAAAATGCATATCCATACATGGCAACAATATGGTATTTAGACAGTGAAGAATTTAAGTTTAAGAGTGGCGCGATGTATATTGGGAAAAGATATTTTTTGACAGCGGCACATTGCACTAGAAAAAAAGATATAAGGATGATGTTGGTAAGGATGGGAGACACAAATTTAAAAAAGTTACCGAAGACGTATAGAGTAGTGAAGGTGCATACACATCCTAATTTTAACAGTAATACATTGCATAATGATATAGCGATAATAGAGGTGGATAAGGATGTTAATGTAGAGCCGGTAAGATTGGTATGTGAACATTTGAGAGATTTTTGTTATAATTTTGGAGTGATTGTAAAGGTTTTAGGATTTGGAAAGGATTGTGCTTCAAGTACACAGCAATATTTAATGAATATGAAGGAGGTGGATTTAAAGATAAAGCCGATAGAGGAGTCACGCTATCATAGGAGTTTGATAACAAGTGAGATGTTTTTGGCGGGGAATATAATAGATGGTAAAATAGTGGATGCTTGCACAGGGGATAGTGGAGGACCATGTTTATGTAATATAAAGGGTAAATGGGTATTGATTGGGATAGTAAGTTGGGGTAGTGGATGTGGAAAGAAGGATTTGCCGGGGGTGTATACAAAGGTGATATCATTTTTGCCTTGGATAAGGAGTATATGTAAATTTGGAGTATGTAACAATCATGATTTTTGAATATTATTCCAAGTATTTATTGATTTTTTTTATAAATAAAATAATGGGAGTTATATGTTCAAGAATGGATAATAAGATTTTGACAATAGAACAGAAGAGGGAAAAGGAGATAGAAAATGGATATTATTATGGAATAAAGGGTTTAATGAGATTGTCGGAGATTAGACGAAAATAGAATAATATAAGTAAAAAGAAATAAAAAATAAACTGTAATAATATTAATGTCATTAGTAAATCCCTTTTCATTATTGGGGGTAAATATCAAATCGACAAGAGAAGAAGTAAAAAAAGTTTTTAAAGAATTAGCTTTAATATGTCACCCAGATAAGGGAGGACACGAAGAGGAGATGAAGATATTATATAATGCATATAAATATGTTATTGAGCAGATATCATTTCAGGAACATGGAAGAACGATGGAGGAGGAGGAGGAATGTTTTAAGAAATTTCTTGAAGAGCAAGAAGATGGTAAAATACCAAGTATATTTGAGATAATGACAGATGAATCGAATAAGAAGTTTAATGATATGTGGGAGGAGAATAAGAAAGAGAAGTTTGATATGTGTTATCCATCAAATTATGAGGAGAAGATGAAGCAGGAGCCGGAAAAATTTTCCACACAAGTTATAGAGTATAAAGAACCCAAAACTATTGCGGAAATTGGATTCAGTTCAGTATTAGATTTTACTGTAAATCCAGTAAAAGATTTTTCGGATTATAAGGGTGGTGTAGGATTTGATTATGTTTTAGCGCATACAATAGAAGAAGTTGATGAAAAAATAGAGATGAAGGATGTTTTAAGTGAATTTGAATTGCTTAAGATAAAAAGAGAAGAAGAAGATAAATTATTTGATAAAAAAATAATAAAATTGGAAGAGCCAGTTCTTTAAGTGGTGAAATTTTGATAAAAAAGAGGTATTTAAAAGAATTTTTCAGATTTTATCTGAAAAAAGGGGGATTTAAAGAAATTTTTCAGTTTTCATTTAATTTAATAAGATTTTGGATTTTGGGGTTAAGGAATGGGGTGACAATTTTTAGGGTAGCTTTGATATGCCAAGTTGGGTTAACAATTTGAATTTTTTGTAGTGAATTGGAGTATTCATTAATTAATTTTGCTAATTTAATGGCGAGGTCAATATTTAATGCGTGTTTAGCGGAGAAATTATCGGCATCGAATATCCATACCCAAGGATTATTTTTATTATCTTCTAAAACACCACGGTAATGGTAAAGGATTCCGTCAGTATCGTTATATTTTTTGGCTTTAGCAGGACATGTATAGAAGTAATTTATGTTATCTTTGACGGCAATTTTTTTGAAGGAATGTGAAGTTGGGTCGATAGAACAAACAGGACAAGAAAATGACATATTAATTTGATGAATTTATTCTGCATTTATTGACGATAAAGAAGAATTTGAAGAGAGAGAAATCTTTACCTTTTTCTGTATATTGTTTACTTAGATATTGGGATGTGCCGATGAATATGAGGGCGAATATTACAATTTGAAGGATATTAGTTATAATTATTTGTTTATTTTGGAATTCTTTAACATTTTCGTTATTTCTGATTTTTATTTCAAGTTGTTTTTTGAGGGATTGTGTGATAACAAGAAGGATGAGAACAGGAATAGCAAAATACCATCTTGATTTGGTCATGAGAATGAATAGGAAATATACTAAAATTGTTTTTACCCAGATTATGGCGATATTGGAAGTGTTATTATCAACAAGTGTAAATAGAAAGAAGAATGCGATAATTCCGAAAAAGTGAATCCAGTATGGATTGGATTGAAGAAATCTCTGAAGGTCACAGTTAATGAGGGTTGAAAGGAAACCAAAAATGAGCCATAGAAACATTCCGGCTAGAGCATTGGTGGTATCAAAAGTTCCAGAAAAATTTAACATGAATATAATTTACATATAAAAATTTTATTGGATAAATTATATGGTTAAAAAAAAATTTATAAAATATAAAGGATTTCCCGATTTAGCAAAAAAATTTATTATAGCAATAGTTGTATTTATAGTTTTCTTTCTCATAGCGAAAATAATATCAACTTTTATAGAAAAAACATCAAACAATAATAAAAAAATAGAAAATATTTCAAAAAATTTAGCATTTGATTTATTTAGAAAATTTCTCTATTTTTTTATAATACTTGTTGGTATTTTTATGGCTAGTTCAATAATGGGTATTAATATTAGCACATTATTAGTAGTATTAGGAAGTGCAGGTATAGGTATAGCGTTAGCACTAAAAGATTTTTTGACACAGTGCGTAGCAGGTATCGCAATTACTGCTTTTGGATATTATAAAATAAATGATATAGTTCAAGTTGGAGATTTGATAGGAACAGTTAAAAAGTTCGATTTACTTTATACTACAATTGATAATTATGAAAATGTCACACATATTATACCGAATAATAATATAATTGGAGATGAATTTATTAATTATTCAAAAAACAATACAGTTTTTGTTGATACAAATATATGTATATCAAATCAAGTAAAAGGAATAAAATATAGTGAAATAGTTGATAAATTAGTTAATGAATTGAAGACTTGTAAATACATAGTGGATAAGGAAGCGAGAGTTAGGGTTACTAATATGGAGTTACAGGGGACAATTATAAATGCACAGATGAAGATAGAGGGAAAGAATTATTTCGAAGGATTAAACGAGTTAAGTTTAAAGGCAAGAGATTTTATGAGTAAAGAAAATATCTTGATGTGCGATTTCAACTTTTGTGAATGGTTGAGTTAAGTCATTGGTCTAAGAACACCATTATCAATTTTATATTTTTTAGGAAACATATCTCCATTATAAATTGTAGGATCATGAGATACAATTATAACAGTTGCATTTTTAGATAATTGTTCGATCATTTCTAGAACATAAATTTTATGGAATTGGTCAATAGCTGAAGTGGGTTCATCTAATATGATGATTGGATTTTCACGGAAATAGCATCTAAGCATATATACTACTTGTTTTTGACCTCCACTAAGATTATCACCATATTTTCCTGCGTTAGTTTGTAGACCATTTGGAAGTGTTTCGAAGACTTTCATAACTTTAAGATTTGCTAATTTAGGTTCGATTTCTTCAGGGGTATATTTTGTTCCAAATGCGATATTTTCAAGAACAGTTCTATTAAAAAGTTTTACATTTTGATGAACAATTGATATTCTATTTCTTAAATATTCACGATTAACTTTGCGTATTTCTTTATCTCCAATAAAAATATTTCCTTTTGTTGGAAGATAAAATCCTAATAATAATTTTATTATGGATGTCTTACCACTTGCACTTTTACCAATGATTGCTACTTTTTCTCCTTTTTCAACCTTAAAACTAACATTATTTAATGCTAATTGTGGGCTTCCAGGATATTGAAATGTTACATTTCTAAATTCAATATCACCTTTAATGGTGAATCTATCTAGATAGCCATCTACCATAGTATCTTTAATCAATGATTTGATAAATTCATTATTTTCGGTAAGAGTTCCATAGAACATGAATATTTCGCATACTCTTGGACCAGTAAATCTGAGATGTTTAACCATAAAAATTAAGACAACAATGAAGGTTATTGTTAGAGAATTACTGATATAATTATTTTTGTATAAATATAATGTTGTTGCAGCTAATACTGAGAAACTAATGATATTAAGCATACCAGTAACCCAGCGAATATTTGTTCCACTTTTCATTTGATTGTGTAAAGAATCATCAAATTTATTGTGTATTTGGTCAAGTCGTTCTCTTTCATCTTTAATTTTACCAGATGTGATTACACTGAAACAATTATGAAGGGTATCGTCGATATCTTCTAGAAGTTTATTTTCTTTTGATTCACGTTTTTTGGATTTTTCGATATCGGTTTTGCAGACAAGATAGAAAATGATAAGATAGGTTGTAAAAGTGACTAAAGAAATTAATCCCATACGAAAACTCATAATAAAGAAGAATAATACAACACCAACTATAGTGATTAAAAATGGTAATACCCATCTATTAAATCTTTCGTAGAAGAAACTTACAAAAGTTGGTATTTTAAGGAGACGGCCAACAAATTCTCCATTATTAATACTTTCATAATTAATGGACATTTTATTAAAAATGAGGTCAACAAGTTGAAGACGAATGGAATGTTCCATTTTGGGGTAATATTTTGCGTCAATTCTTTCTTTAACTAATGTAAGAGATTCAACAATTATATAGGCAATAAAAATAAGACCGAAGAGATAACAGATTGAAGTAAAATGTTTTTTGATATCTCCGATTTTACTGAAAATTTTACCGAAAAGATATGCAAATACTATAATTTCAAGCGGATAATATATGAACATAATTATGATATTGGTAATTGGCCAAAATAGATTTTTTTTTTGGAAATCGAAACAGGCTAAATGTAAATTCATACTACATGAATAATAGAATTTATTTTTAGTAATAAGTTCGAAAATAATATAAAGTTTATTTTATATTTATCTAAAATTGTTTAAAATACTTATAAAAATATATTAGTTTCAAGTAGTGCAACTGTTATTGCTGAATTTTTAACATTACCAATTTGCACAATTAAAACAAATTTTCAGAATATTTCTGACATGAAATTTCAGTCTATAATATGGGATGTTACTAAGAGTATTTATAATAGAGGTGGTTTCTCTCCTTTTTATGCAGCCAGTTTTCCAGCTATATTTGGGCAAATTTTTTCTACAACAAGTAAATATACATTATATCGTTATTTTGAGAGTAATAATGAATATCCAGTAAAGAATAAATTTTTGAATGGGATGACAGCTGGAATAATAAGTAGTATATTTACACATCCGATGGATGTGATAAAAGTTCATTTGCAGATGGGTAAAAGAGTAGGAATAAAAGATATAAATATTTTTTACAAGGGATATTCTAAAACATTTTTAAAAATTGGGATTAGTAGTAGTTTATTTTTTCCATTATATGAAATTATCCAGAAAAAAATTGAGAATCCATTTTTATCTGCTGAAGTTCCGGAATAGTCGCTTGTTTTTTAATGCATCCTGTTGATTATTTGAAGACTAGACATATGGCTGGGTTAAAATTATATGATGGTTGGGATCCGAGGGTATATTATAGGGGATTAAGTATAAATTTGTTAAGAATAGTTCCGCATTTTGTGGTGACAATGGTTGTAATAGAAAAATTAAAAGAGAAAATTTGAAAATAAAATGGGGATATAATTTAATGAATGTATTGGTAAGATGTGATTCGTCGAATATAATAGGGACTGGACATGTTATGAGATGTTTAAATTATTGTGACAATATGAAAAACAATTGTATTAATTTTGTATTTTTATGTAGAAATTTTAGGAATAATATAAGTGGGAAGATAGTAGAGAGGGGATATAAATTGATATTACTGGAATATACTAAGGAACCAGAATTAAATAATTATAAGAGTTGGTTAGGAGTAGAGGAGAAAGATGAGATAAGAGATTTAAGAAAATTAAAAAACGATTATGATGAAATAATAATTGACCATTATGGGATAGATTTTAAGATTGAGAAAGAAATAAAGTATAAGAAAATCACAATTATAAATGAGTTATATTTTAGACATTATTGTGATGTGTATATAAATTTTATGTGCGAGGATATGAAGAAGGCAAGAAGATTAAATTTGAAGGGTGAAACGGTGTATAGAATTGGGATGGAAAATTTAATAATTAATAAGAAATTTCATGGGATAAAGAAAATTTTACAGGATAGAAAAGGAAAAATATGCATAATGATGGGAGGTGCGGATCCAGAAAATTATACGATGAAAGTGATAGATAAAATCGATAGAATAATTAAAGAAGAAAAAATAGAAGTATTTGTTATTTTGGGAAAATCAAATATTCATTTGGAAGAAATACAGAGAAAAGTAGATGAAAATTATAAGATATTAGTTGATTTATGTTATGAAGATTTAATTAAAATTTATATGGATTGTGATTTATGTATTGGATCATTATCTGTATCTGCATATGAGAGGTTGTATATAAATATGGAACAGATATGCTTATGCATCGCAGAAAATCAGAAGATAGTAAAAAGGAAAGAATTCAACATATGCGATTTGGAAGAATTGGAGATTAAATTTTCATTCCATCTACATAACAATATTCAGCGCATTGTTTAACATCTGGAGTTTGTTCTATACCACCATTATATATTGTTTGTATGAAAGTATAACACGTTTTATATTTATCAATAAATGGTTTACATATGGGTGATTGATGAAATAAACCGAAATTTTCTTGTTTGTTATCTAATTGATAGAGAATGGCGGCTGCTGCTAAAATAAGAAGTAAAATTAAAACTAAATTAAGATTAATCATACATTATATAAAGATAATTATATATCGGAGGAATGTAATTTTGTTCTTCTTAAACAATTTCTCCATCCTTTACATTTTGGATCGTGTAATTCTTTTGCTATTAAAGCGATAGATTTATTAATTTCATCTGGTGTTTTATCAGTAGTATTTCTTAATATTTCTAAATAATTGTTAACAGCTCTGACAACAGAATTTGGTAGATTTTCAATATCACTATCTTTTAATTTATTTTCTATAATTTCTTCCATAGATTTGAAAAGGGATTCATGAATTTTTATTACATAAGCGATTCTAATTTTTGTAAATTTTATAGGAGAAGAATCAAATTTTACATACATAAAATATCTATATCCAGAATCTTTATTAAGTTTATTTATTCCAGAATTTTCATTAATTTTACCCAATTCAAAGAAAAGTTCTTCATTAAAATGTTTAAGGAAATTTTCAATTCTTTCTGAACCCAATCTTCCTAATTTGGAAAAAAGAAACTTAAATAATGGGAGACAAGCTATCAAAGTAGCGGGGGAAAGAATAGATGCACCGATTCCAGCGAAACATGCAATTACTCTTCTTTCTATTACTTTTCTAGCAACTGGTTTTTCAAAATATTGTTGTTTTGTTGTAGCTCTAATTAGATTTTTTTTTTGTTCAATATCATACGAGTTTTGTTGATATGATTTAAGTTGGATCACCATATTAAAGAATGTCATTATATTAAGAAATCTTCCTTCTTTTCTGGAGATTAAAGAGGATATTTTACCTTTTTTACAGGGTTCTTTATTTGAATTTTTATTACACAAGTATATTTTTTTTCCATTAATATCAAAGAAAGATTTTTTGATTTGTGTTTTAAGGAAGTATTCATTTTCAAAATCTCCTTTTGGTGCATAAACTTGAAAAAATTGGTCAATTTTATTTGGAGATTTATTTGAAATTCTATTTTTAAAATTTCTGATATTTTTAGTTGGTATAGTTGACTCTAATTTTTGGAATGTTATTTTTTTTTCACTTCCAGAAAATATTCTTAATTTCGCCCGATTTGCCCAATCAGGAGCAGGAACATTCAAAGTTATTTTATCATCTACCGAATTTACTTTTATATTATTATTTTCAACATACGTATATACTCCCTCATTATTATATTCAGCGATGACATTTTCCGGTATACGATAATTAGCAGAAGGAGGTTTAATTTTATAAACATTTATATTCTCTCCAACTGCTTCGTATGGGGAAACATTTTTTATTTTTTCTTTAATTATAATTGGAGGTGGGTTTGTATTTATTTCATTTGGAATATCATAATTTATAGATTGGACTTCTCTATTATTCTTTTTTTGTTTAACATTTTGTTTTGGAATTATATTATAAGAAAATAGTTCTAGTGATGGTTTACTTTCTTGTGATTGTTTACTTTCTTGTGATGGATTACTTTCTTGTGATGGTTTACTTTCTTGTATTCTTGAAATACTTTCTGAAGAATTTTGAGCAATTTCTGGTGTTTTTGGTAATGGTGAATTTGTTTTTCTAGTATTAATAATTGGTGTCACTATTCTTCTAGACATAATTTATATAATAAAAAAAATATGATTTATTTTTTCTGCATATAAACGTAACCTCTTTTTTTTATGTTATCGTCACCAAAAAAAATCTTGAAATCATAAGTTTTTTTTTCAAGAAATTCGTTTACTGCTTTGCAAACATCCAAATATTTATTTTTGGTATAGTCATCACAAATAATTACATCACCAGATAATTGATTTTTGTCGCAAAATTCGAGTTCTTTTATTAAATTTGCATAATGATGATCTCCATCGAGAAAAGCGAAATGAATTCTGTCTATTTGTAAATGAGGGATAACATTATTGGATTCACCAGTAATAAAATTGCAGTAATTATCTCTTAAATCTTTCCATCTTTCTAAAATTTCAAATCTGGATTTTGGAGCATTTTTGGTATGATCTTCTATACTATTCCAAAAATATTTATTTAAATGTCCAACCTTATCAATCGTATGAATTATTCCTTTTCGATTATTTTTATCCAGAATATGTGCCATTATAAGTGTGCTAAAACCCATATCTGTTCCGGTTTCAAAGATATAAATATGTTCTATATTTTTATTGGAAGTGATAAATTTATAGAGAGCGGATGATATTAGATAGCCGTGGATATATATTGGAATTTGATTTTTTATGCGTATGTGTAGGTAAAGAGCAAAGTAATCAATTTCGAGTTTATTGTGAATGTAGTCAAAATATTCTTTAATTTCATTAAGAATTGATGAATTATCGAAATTTTTAGCATATTCGTGTAATTGCAGATATTGTTTTTTGTTACCAATTTTAGAGTTAATTGACATAATTATTTAAATTTTATTTTTTTATAAAAATGATTACGAAGATAATTGTCAATATAAAATCTTAAATAAATTATGAAAAGTATTTTTCCCATATTTAAAAATTTACAGGCAACATCCATTTTTAAAGCTTTTATAATAAATGGAATAGTTGCAGCAATAATTGCAACTTTTACAATTGAATTAAGATTTAGATTGAATGACGAAAAGAGTGATTATTATGCATTTTCGCAGAGATTATTTAATAGAAAAAAATTGAGCAATTTTCATAAAATATTAGTTGTTTTTGTTTCTTCATTTTTAATATCTTTCATAGTCTACCATATAATGTTATTTTTCTTTGCATATGGAGGTGGAATGTTGACGACAAAAGTATTTAATAAATTGAGTTATTTGCAGTACGTCGATGATTTAGTTTAGATATATAATTATTTATAGAATTAGCGAATATTTTTTGGATATTTTCAGATGTAAAATTTTTATCATTGCATTGAAAATTATTGTAAAAATAACTAGTTGGATCAATTTCCATTTCATTTGTGTAAATTCTTATCAATTTATCATTTATTTTTATGGAATATTTATCTTGAAATTGTGGTTCGATTGCGTAAGAAACGTCAATACGAAATAGAATTGGTGGTAATTTATTTTTCCATATCATTGGAATATAATTTAGATATAATTTGGCTGCAAATTTTAGAATTTCTTTTTCAAGAGGATTTTTCCAAGCGTCTGAAATGCATATATTTGGTAATTTTGAGCCTTTTCCAATGTAAGATGCAATACCATTTATAAAGAATATTCTATATTCATTTTCGCGTTTTGTTACTATTTCATTAAAACCTTGAAGAATATAGTAGCGGGTAATTCCATTATCTAATTTTCTGGAGTTTGTTATTTTACCCCAGAATTTTTTGAAGTTCATTTTACCGAATTTTTTTGTAAAATCCCCATAATTTTTAATTTCATTTTTATCCAGAAAACAACTTGTTTACCTTCATATGAATATCCTTTTTTAACAACAACTTTGTCAAATATTTTCCATAAAGATTGGACATTTTTCCATATAATTTTTTTAATTTTATAATCATTCGTATAAGATTTATAATTTGGGAAAGAAAGAACGCGGGAGTGAGGTAGAGAGGACCAAGGTATTTTTTTTTACAAGAGTTTCATAATATTTTTTTGATCCAAATGTATCAGTAATTTCAACACCAGGATAAATATATATTTGATTGGATAATTTATTAAGATAATTTTTCATTTGAAGGATAGTTTTATTGTTAAGATTGGCATCAGATAGAACATCTTGGAAAAGGAAGAATGCTGTAATATTTGGAGATGAATTTATGGTGGAGATAAGTTGAGATGGATTTTGGATGATAATATAATTTAGATTGGATTTTTTATATTTTTGAAGATTTTGGAGTAAGAAAGAGGCGGGAGAAAACATTCCATAATTTGCAAACCAATATTCTTCTCCCAGTATAATTATGGTATCCATAAAATTATTGAAGAAAATAAAATTATAATTTTATCATATAAATTATGGTAAAAAAGAAAATAAATATAGATAGTTGGCCCGCGAAGATAGTTTTAGGAATAATAATATTTTTAATATTTTATGTTTTATCGAAGATAGTAGTGATATTTATTTATAAATACAATGATAAGAAGAAGAAACAGGAATCAGCTAAAAAATTATTATTTGATTTTGCAATTAAGGGAATTGGATTTTTTATTGTATTAGTAGGAGTTTATATTGCATTGAAAATATTTGGGGTTAAGATGGATACAATTATGGTTGTATTAGGAAGTGCTGGTTTGGGAATTGCATTATCATTAAATACTTTTATTGCAGGATGTGTAAATGGATTAGTAATAATAGCACAGGGTTATTTCAAGCCCGGTGATATGATACAAGTTGGGAAAATAACAGGTAAGGTAGTCCATTTTGATTTATTGAATACAATAATTGAGGATATAGATGGAGTTATCCATAATATGCCTAATACAGATATTGTAGCTAAGGAGCAATTAAATTATTCTCAACCGGAATATATTTCGGCTGCTGCAACTGCTTGTATATCAAATTCAGATCCCAAAGTAAATCCGGAAGAGATATTAAGAGAATTTGGGGAGGAGTTAAAGAAGATGAAATTGAATGAGAAGGGTGATTCGTTTACTTATATTAAGGATATGAATGAATTTGGGACATTTATTGAAGGAGGATTTAATGTAAAAGCGGAAAATTTTTACAAATCAAGAAAGGAGATGAGATATGGATTGAAAGATTATTTAAGAAAGAAGGGAGTGTTGATGTGCACTGATGGATCCAATTATATAGGAATGAATAAAAAATAATGTTGATAATTTTTTTTATAATATTTTATTATGAAGAAAATAAAAAATTTAGATAGTAATTATTTTTTAAAGGTTATATTGGGTATAATAGTATTTGGAATATTTTATGTTATATCAAAAATAGTTCCAATTTTAATATTAAAGTATGAGAAAAAAGCAAAAATATATAATAATTCAAAAAAATTATTACTGGATTTCCTATCAAAAACAATTAGTTACGTAATATTATTAATCGGTGTTTTTTATGGATTATCTATCATTGGTTTTGATTTAGGTTTTATAATGGTTATAATTGGAACTTTGGGTTTTGGTATTGCATTTGCATTAAAAGATTTTTTATCAGGATGTATAAATGGAGTTATAATTATTATCAGAGATTATTACAAACCGGGTGATTTAATTATGGTTGGAGAATCTATGGGAGTAGTAAAAAATTTTGATTTATTAAATACCGAAATAGAGGATATTGATGGAATCTTACATTATATGCCAAACACTACCATTGTTAATGCACCATTTCAAAATTATTCGAGGGGTGGAAACTTAAAAGTGACAGCAAATGCTTGTATATCTAATGCAGATAATACAAAAGATATTGTTAGTTTATTAAAAGAATTTGAGGGAGAATTAAGAAAAATGGATTATAGAATAAATGATAGTGTTTTTGCAATAATTATTGCTATGGATGAGAATGGAACAGTTGTTCAAGCTGGTATTACAATTAAAGCGGAAAATTTTTATGCAGCAAGAAAAGCATTAAGAATGAAATTAAGGATGTTTTTGAGGGAGAGAGGTGTATTATTATGTGATAGGGGTTCGAGATATATTGGATCTAGTTAAAAAAAAATATTATAATATTATATGGATATAATATTATATACTGGACACCCAACACCAATTACTTATAAGAAAGAAGAATTCAATTTAAATGATAAAAATGCA
>Ga0194123_10003568_pt1 | contig 18499 bp, 21 predicted proteins | sample TA2MahsurfametaG_5_FD_155479 | JGI IMG/M metagenome (GOLD analysis project Ga0194123, IMG submission 155479) | Freshwater microbial communities from Lake Tanganyika, Tanzania - TA2015023 Mahale A surface | ecosystem: Environmental > Aquatic > Freshwater > Lake | place: Tanzania: Lake Tanganyika... | reverse complement strand
CACCATTTTCAATGGTTGCTATCGATATTGAAATAATTCTCTTTTGATAATTTTTTTTTATATAATTAGGCACAGCATATCTTAATAAACTTAAATCCTCAGATTTATAAGGATCTTCAAAAGCCTTTGATCTTAAACCTTTTCCTGTAACTATTAAAATACTAGTAAGACTTTTTTTTTTACTTAAATCAAAGATTTCATCAACCTTATCAAAGGCTTCTTGTAGCGAATACCCATGAAGATCATATTTTAGATCAAATTTAAATTTTTTTGACGGTTGATGAACATTCAAGTCCTTATCTTCAAAAGAAATGTTATCTTGCTTTTTAAAATTTTCCCAAGAACTAATGTCTTCTTTCGTTATAAAATCTATGTCTTTATTTTTTTGGATCTTTCTCATTTAAAGTTTGAGAAATTTCTGTTAAATACCAAGTTAGATCATCTGAACTTAAATCTTTGCTAAAAACCCAAACATCATTTACTGTCTGAATTTCATTATTACTTCCATCAATTATTTTTCCACTTTCATCTTTTGTAGCTGATATAATTTCACTTATAAATCTTACCTTAACTTGATATAAAGAATTCTGATTTTTTATTTCTTCAATTTTTGCTTTTTTAATACCTATAAAAGTAAATTCATTTTTTATTTTTTTTGATTGCCTATCGTCTATTACGGATAAAAAGTTCTTATATATTTCAGGAGCTATAAGCTCTTTTAAAATTTTTTTATCTCCATTTGCAAATGCATTCACTATCATTTCGTAGGCAGCTTGAGCGCCTTTCAAAAAACTTGTTTCATTGAACTGATTAGCTTCAGTAGAAATTACAACATCTTTATTTATTTTTTCTACAACGTCCACATTTACAGATTGCATATTTTTTGCTCTCAGGGCACTGTCCTCAGCACCCTTGCCTAATGAATTTCGAAGTCTTAAAATTATTAAACCGGCAATAAAAGCTAATAATATAATGTCTATAAATCCAAAATTTTCATTCATAAAGACAAACTATACAATAAAAAGTAAAATTATACTAATTAAAGATTATGAATTGGTTATTTATTTGCCAAGGACTTAAACCTTTCGATATTTCAACAATAGATAAATTTCCACTTGGAGGTACAGAGTCGGCATTAATTTATTTAATGAAAACTTTGTTAAAATTTAAACAAAAGATATTTTTTTCTTCAGAACATATATTTGATGAAGAAAATAACGAAATTATTCATATCAATCTTAAAAATTTAAAAAATTTAAAAGCAAACAAAATTGACATAATAGTATATAACGGTGTTCCAACTTTTATTAATGAAATATGTAATGATTTTTCAAAAAAACCTATAGTTTACTGGATTTCTCATGCCTCAAACCAGCCAGCTGTTAAGCCGCTTTTTAACAAAACTATTGTCAATAATTTAAGAAAGATAATGTTCCTCTCTAACTGGCAAAGGAAAGATTTTATAAAAAGATTTAATTTAAGTGAAGATAAAACATTTAACATCGGTTATGGGATTTCTTTTGAATTTCAAAACATGTTTAAAAATATAGATGATTTTAAAAATGCTAAAATAAATAATAATGGGATTTATTCTTCTACCCCTTATAGGGGTCTTGGTGTTTTAGCAGCTACTGATTATTTTATAAAAAAGAAAAACTTTAAGATTGAAATATTTTCAAGTATGCATATTTCAAAACAGGACGACAGTCCTTATACTATTTTATATGAATCATTAAAAAAAAAAGATATTTTTTCTTATAAGGGAAATACAAACAAGAAAGAACTAGCTGTGAGCTACAGGAATAAATCCTTTCTTTTTTATCCTAGTACTTTTGCTGAAACATTTTGTTCTACTACATTAGATGCTTTAGCCTCTGGCTGCGAAGTTGTAACAACAGATCTTGGATGTCTTAAAGAAACTTGTATGGGGTATGGGGTTTTTATGGATGTTAATTTAAAGGACACGTTCGAGGAATTTACAAAAAAATATTCAACATTAATGGAAAAGACTATATCCAATAAAGAAAAAAACTTATCAAGTTGGATTAATAATCAATACAAACAGTATACTGAAATAAATAAAAATCATAACTGGGATATTAAAGCAGATGAGTGGATCAAATTTGCAAGCTCTCTTTAGATATAAATGAAGATTTCTAAAACAGATATTAATACAAATAAAAAATTTGAAATTGTAATGGATTTTATAAAAGATATTTCTTTTGAGATCCCATCAACTGATGCTTACATAAGTTCTGTTAATGACCTTGAAAAATATCAAACTAAAATAGACATAAAAAACAATCCAATATCTAATAAGCTAAATGAATTAAATTTAAAAATATTTTTTGAGGCTCCGCAAGATATTAAAAATAAAATTCATGCAGAAATATGCTTAATTATAATATTTAAAATATTAGAACAAGAGGTAACTCAAGATGAGGTAAAAAAGATTATACTTGCTGAAATACCAAATCTTTATTCAGAAAAAATCACTAATACTCTCAGCAATATATTCCAACAATCAGGATTTAAAGAATTTAAATTTAAAAAAAAAATTGATTTTGCTGAAATGTATGAAAGTCAGAAAAAAACTAGTATTTCAAACTAACGGGATTAACTTAATTTTTTTAAAAACTTTTTATAATTCTCTATTTCAACCAAAGATGGTTCTATGACCTTCCCAAAAGATTTTTTTTTTTTAACCTCATTAGTATCTTTATCAGCTTGACTATATGAAAATTTAAACTCTTTATCGTCAATTAATTCAACATAAACTCTAGATAAAAGTTGACAGTCTAACAAAGCAGAGTGTTTTTCTCTTGATGAAATGTCGATTTTAAATTTTTTACATAACGCTGTAAGATTTTTTGCCGTTGACCCGGGAAATTTCTCTCTTGCCAAAACCAAGCTATCTATAACATTTTGTCTGTTTATTGGCTCTAAATTGAGGTTTCGAAGTTCTTTATTTAAAAAATTTAAGTCAAAATCCGCGTTATGAATTATAATTTTTTTTCCTTCAATAAATTGTAAAAAATTTTTAGCTATCTCTTTAAACTTTGGTTTATCATTTAAAAATTCGTTGGAATAACCGTGTATTTCAAAAGCATCCTCAGAAACTCTGACACCCTCTGGGTTTAAAAAAGTATGAAATAAATTCTTTGTTGCTAAATGATTATTAAGTTCAATGCAAGCAATCTCAACTATTCTATCCTTTTCAATTGATAGTCCTGTCGTTTCTGTATCTAATACTATCTCTTTAATCATGAAGTACAACTTTATTAAGAATGGCCATTGTTTGAGATTTTAAGAGGCTTAAAGTAGTATTTTTTATCACAAAATCTGACATGGCTTTTTTTCTTTCTTTATTGAGGTGATATTTTTCCAAAACATGAATTAATTTTGCACTAATTTTTCTTTTCTTTCTAAATCTGGCTAGCATTTTATTTGCTGTGTCTACAAAAACTATTATATCAGCAAAATATTTAAAATTGGTTTCTAATAACAAAGGAATATCTAAAACTATTAATTTTTCCTTTTTATTTTTTTTTATAAAATTTAATAATTTTTTTTTAACTGCTGGATGAATAATTTTATTTAGTTGAGCAAGCTTAAAAGGATTTTTTATAATTATATTGGCTAGATCTTTTAGATTTAGTTTTTTTTCACTAAGCTTGAAAATTCTGGATATCTTTTTATTTATAGATTTATTTTTTTTGTAAATTTTATGAACCACTTTATCTGCATTAAAAACATTATAACCATAATGCTTAAAAACTTTGCTGACGTATGTTTTGCCAGATCCAATTTCTCCAACAATTCCAAGAGCTATCACAAATATCTTTTAAGTAATTTATAGGTCCCCTTATTTACCTTTGGCAAAATATTGGTCCATATCTTAAATGATTTTTGTGCCTGGTAAATAAACATTGGTAGACCTGAATAAATATAATTTTTAAATTTTTTAGCTGATTTTAAAAATAGCGTTTGTTCTGGATTATAAATTAAATCAATAAATATTTTCTTTTTGAAAAAAGAAAAATTTAATTTAATTTTATCTTTTAGTCTTAGACCTAGGCTTGAAGTATTTATAACTAAGTCAATATTGTCTTTAAAAATTTCAAGATTTTTATATTTCACTACTATAATAACTTTACCAAACTTACGCCTAAGAATGAATGATTTTCTTAAATTTCTATTTGCAATATAAATTCTTTTTAATCTCCATTTTTTCTTAAGAGCGACTATAACTGATGAGGTTACACCGCCCGCACCAATAATTAAAATATTTTCACATTTTCTTTTAATCTTACTTAATATCCCATTATAAAAACCAAAAACATCTGTGTTATCCCCACATAACTTTCCATTTTTAACATAGACTGTATTTAAGGAGTTAGTTTTTTTCACTAATGAAGTAGTAAAATCTAGATATGAAATTATACTTGATTTTAATGGTAAAGTTACATTGGCTCCACAGTAAATCTTTTCTTTCAAATCTTTAATTATCTTGCTCAAATTCTTTCGTTTAACTTTTTTTTTTAAGTAAAAAGAATTTATTTTATATTTTGAAAACCAATGATTATGTAAAATTGGTGATAAAGAATGTTTAATTGGATCTCCGATAACTAAAAATTTAGTTTTATTTTTTTTCATTCGTTGTAAAATAATTGATTAATGCATCAATTGGCATTCCCATTATAGAAAAGTCCTTTCCTTTTATTTTTGAAAAAAGTTTTTTTCCTTCACTTTCAATTTGATAAACCCCATAACGTTGCAAAATATCATCAGAAATATTGTTTAAATACTTATCTAAATATAAATCATCAAACTTTTTCATTTTTAAAAAAGAACTTTCTATATAGCTCCAAATAAGTGAACCATTTTTGGCAAGGCATATTGAGCTGATAAGTTCATGTTCCCTGTTATTAAGTTGTTGAAGAATTATTTTTGCTCCTTTTTTGTCTTTAGGTTTACTAAATATTTTTTTATCAAGGGTTAAAACTTGGTCTGCGCCAAGAACAATTTGATCTTTATATTTATCGCTAATTTTTATTGCTTTTAGCCTCGCAAGTGTTTCTGCAATCTCTTTGGGTGTTGCATTTTCTTGTATTAATGATTTTTTTATTTCCTCTTCATCTACGTTTGGAGCGTGAACTAAAACATTAAAATTGTACTTTTCAAGTATCATTTTTCTAATCCCACTTGAAGAGGCAAGAATTAGATCTTTCATAAATTATGCTTAATTTCATGAATTTTAATTATTGAAGCAGAAGTCTCTTCAACAGATCGTCTTGTAACATCAATAATTGGTATATTTTTTAAACTAAAGATTTTTTTTGAATCTTCCACCTCTTTTTGAATACTTTCGATGTTAATATAATTTGTGTGCCTATCCTCAGTTATTAAGTTTAATCTTGTTCTTCTAACATCTTCTAATCTGTGGGGATCAATAATAAAACCAACAACAGTTTTTTTTTTAAAATCAATTAAATAAGAATCTATATTTTCTGTTCCAGTAAGTGGGATATTTGCAACTTTATAACCTCTATTTGCTAGATAAATGCTTGTCGGTGTTTTGCTGGTTCTGCTTATACCAAAAATTATTATATCAGCCTCATTTATAGTTTCTAACTTTTGGCCATCATCGTGTTCAAGTGTAAAATGCATGGAAGAAATCTTCTCATAATACTCCTTATTAAGCACATGTTGACCGCTTGGAACGTGATTTGCTTTTTTGTTTAAAATATTTTCAAATTTTAAAACAAGATGATCAAGAACACCGAAACAAGCAATTTTTTCTATTGAAGCCGTATACTTTAGATGGCTGACCACCTCTTGCTCAACCAATGTGTATAAAACAATCGAATTTTTATCTTTTTTACATCTTTTTATAAGTGTATTTATTTGATCTTTGGTTCTTATAAATGAAAAATGATGAATGGATAAATTTACATCTTCAAACTGAGCTTTTAAAGCGACAGCTATCCTGTCTAGAGTTTCTCCAGTTGAATCCGATACCAAATAAAGATGAAATTTACTGTTCATAAATATGTTAATAAAAACTAAAAAAAAACAGTTTAATGAAAAATGTTGTAATAAATTAAGATTATTAAGTTTTTTTTTAAAGATAATAACATTTTACCAAATTTATCTTCATAAAAATTATATGATCTAATATTGTTTATAATTTTTTTTATCTCAAGTTTACTTATATTATAATAAGTTCAATGGTCGATAACTTTGTTAATAAAAGTTTAATATATTTTTTTAACATAATAAACAACATCATAAGATACAATAATCTTTAATTAACTATTTTATGTCTAGATTAATTCAAACTTTAAATTCTAAAATTAATTTATTCCCTATATGGTTTATGAGGCAAGCTGGAAGATATTTGCCTGAGTATAGAAAAATAAGATTAGAAAAAAGAACCTTTTTAGATTTGTGTTTTGACTCAAAAATTTCAAGCAAGATTACATTACAACCAGTAAAAAAATTCAATTTAGATGCAGCAATAGTATTTTCCGATATCTTAACTATACCAAATTCACTTGGTCAAAAAGTATACTATATTGAAAATGTGGGTCCAATATTAGAACCTTTACAAAAAAAGGTTTTATCAAAACTTTATAAATATAGAGATTTTATTAAAAAAAATTACGAAGTGTATAATCAAATCAAAATTATAAAAAAAAAAATTAAAGGAAAAGCATTAATCGGGTTTGTAGGTGCACCATGGACGTTAGCGGTTTATATGTTAAATAGAAAATCCCCAAGTCATAATTTTAAAATTAAAAACTTAAATTTTAACAATAAACTTATAAATCTACTTACAAAGTTTGCTACTATTCACATAGAGAAACAAATTGAAAACGGAGCTGAAGTTATCCAAATTTTTGATAGTTGGGCGGGATTAATTAGGGAAAATCAATTACATAAATTTTGTTATCATCCAACAAAAAGAATGTTAAAATCATTAAAGAGAAAGTTTCCAAATATACCAATAATATGTTTTCCAAGGGGAATTGGAAAAAAATACAAAGATTTTGTAAATTTTGTAGGACCAGACTGTATTTCAATCGATCAGTCCATTAACCCTTCCTGGGCAATAACTAATTTAAATGGAATACCAATCCAAGGGGGCATTGATCCGATCATTTTTTGCGGAGAAAGAAAAAATGTAAGAAAGATTACCTATAAATACTTAAATATATTCAGGGATTATCCATATATATTTAATTTAGGTCATGGAATAACACCTGATGCAAAAATTGAAAATATAAAACACATGGTTGAGATTGTTAAAGAAAATAGATTATGAAGAGAGCGGTTATATTACTGAATTTAGGCGGCCCTGATAAGCAGGTGTCCGTAAAGCCGTTTTTGTTTAATTTGTTTAACGATCCTGCAATAATAAATATTATTCAACCTTTTAGATTCTTTATTGCAAAATTAATTTCATCGTTAAGAGAAAAAAAAGCAAAAGGTATATATAAGTTGTTGGGAGGCGGATCTCCAATCTTAAAATTAACTGAATCCCAAAAAAAATCTTTAGAAAAAAATCTTAGAAAAAAAGGTGAGTATAAATGTTTTATTATTATGCGGTATTGGAAACCAAGAGCAAATGAAGTCTATGAAGAAATAGTACAATATAATCCTAAAGAAGTCGTTTTACTCCCTCTTTATCCTCAGTTCTCAACGACAACAACTGGCTCGTCTATAAATGAATGGAAGAGTATAAATTCAAACAATTTTAAAACTAAAACGATTTGTTGTTATCCAAATGAGGAAAATTTTATTAATGCGCATGTAAAATCAATCAGAAAATATCTAAATACTAAATTACTTTCAAAAACAATACTTCTTTTTTCTGCTCATGGACTTCCCCAAAAAATTGTCGATTCAGGTGACCCATATCAATGGCAGGTTGAGGAAACAGTAGAAAAAATTATAGAAAAATTGAAAATAAAAAACTTAAATTTTAATGTTTGTTATCAAAGCAGAGTTGGCCCTTTGAAGTGGATTGGACCATCCACGGATGAAGAAGTAATCAGAAATTCAAAGCAGAAACTTGGTATTGTTTTGTGCCCTATAGCCTTTGTATCAGAGCATTCCGAAACTCTTGTTGAACTTGATATTGAGTATAAAAATTTAGCAAAAAAAAATGGTGCATTATTTTATAAAAGAGTTCCTGCGCTTGGTACAAATAAACATTTTATAAAGGGACTTACAAATTTGGTTTTAAATGTAAAGAATTACGGAACAAAAGGTTTAAAACCACCTTTTTGCGACGGTTCTTTTAGGCGATGTTTTTGTAAAACATAATTATGGATCTGTATTTATCGGTAAAAGTTATCCATATTGTTGCAGTTATATCCTGGATGGTTGGTCTATTTTATCTTCCAAGACTTTTTGTATATCATGTTGAAAATAAAAGTTATTATTTAGAAAAAACGTTTCTTGTGATGGAAGAAAAACTTTTGAAAATAATAATGTATCCTTCAATGATTGTAACTTGGGTTTCAGGAATTGTTATGATTTGGATAACTGGATTTGAAAGTTTATTTATTTTTTGGGTTTATACTAAAATAATTTTTGTCTTTTGTTTGTCAGCTTTTCATGGTTTTTTAGTAACCTCTTTTAAAAATTTAAAGGCAGGAAGAAACAAAAAAAAAGGAGATTTTTATAGAATAGTAAATGAAATACCTACAGTTTTGTTAATTTTAATAGTAATTTTAGTAGTTTTCAAACCAGCTTGAAGTTTCTACTAAAGTATTATATTAAAATTCTTTCTTAATTATTCCTAATAGTTTTCCAAAAAATTAATGAACCTACAAGAACTTAAAAATAAATCGCCATCAGATCTTATCTCTCAAGCTGAAAAGCTTGGAATTGAAAATCCTAGCACGCTTAGGAAGCAAGAGATACTTTTTGCAATCTTAAAAAAACTTGCAGAAAACAATGAACAAATTACAGGGTCAGGCGTGTTGGAGACTTTGCAAGATGGATTTGGTTTTTTAAGAGCGACAGAGTCAAATTATTTACCTGGACCAGATGATATTTATTTAAGTCCGAGTCAAATTAAACGTTTTGGACTAAGAAAGGGAGATACTGTCGAAGGAGAGATTAGAGCACCAAAAGACCAAGAGAGATATTTTGCACTTCTAAAAGTAAATAAAATTAATTTCGAGGATCCTGAAAAAATTAAACACAAAATTAATTTTGATAATTTAACACCGCTTTATCCGGATGAAAAAATTAAATTAGAGGTTGAAAGTAATAGAGTTGAAAAAAATCCTGATTTAACATCAAGAGTAATCGACCTAGTTGCACCAATTGGTAAAGGTCAACGTGCTCTTATTGTGTCTCCACCAAGAGCTGGTAAAACCATAATTCTTCAAAATATTGCGCACTCCATAACTGCAAACCACCCAGAGGTTTATTTAATTGTTTTACTTATTGATGAAAGGCCTGAAGAAGTTACCGACATGCAAAGATCTGTTAAAGGAGAAGTTATAAGTTCAACTTTTGATGAACCGGCAATCAGACATGTGCAAGTCGCAGAAATGGTTATTGAAAAAGCGAAACGCCTTGCCGAGCATAAGAAAGACGTAGTTATATTACTTGATTCTATTACAAGACTTGGAAGAGCTTTTAACGCAGTTGTTCCAAGTTCAGGCAAAGTTTTAACTGGAGGAGTTGATGCAAACGCTCTTCAAAGACCAAAACGTTTCTTTGGTGCAGCTCGTAATATTGAAGAGGGTGGATCTTTAACAATTATTTCAACTGCTTTGATTGAAACAGGATCTAGAATGGATGAGGTTATATTTGAAGAATTTAAAGGAACTGGCAACTCTGAAGTTATACTTGACAGAAAAGTTGCAGATAAAAGAATATTTCCAGCAATTGATATAACCAAATCAGGCACTAGAAAAGAGGAGTTATTATTTAAAAAAGATGAACTTCAAAAAATGAATGTTTTAAGAAGACTTATTGCTCCAATGGGTAGTATGGAGGCTATAGAGTTTTTAATTTCAAAATTAAAAGATACAAAAAATAACCCATCGTTTTTTGACTCAATGAATAAAAGTTCTTAATCTATAATTCTTGCTTGATCTGGAATTAGTATAGGAACACCTTTTTCTATTCTATAAGCAAGTTTAGATTTTTTTGATACTAATTCTTGTTTTTCTTTATTATAGATAAATTTATCTTTACCTAAAGGGCAGATAAGTGTTTCTAATAATTTTGTATTAAATTCCATTAATGAATTTTTCTATCTTGTTGATTGTTATTTCCTAAAATGTAAAAATTAATTATTTGGTTAATTAGATTATTTCGTTCAATTAGATTTTTAGCTTCCAGTAATGTTTGTTTCTCACTCACTGAGAAAGGGCATATCATGGATAAAGAGTTTATCAATTGATAGGGATCAACTTTTTCAACAACTTTCCAATCAGTTGAGAGTTGATGGATTTTAAAAAATTTTCGAGTTTTATCTATCAAATCAATAACATTTATTTTGTCTGAAAATTTAATTTTTTCTAAATCCTCTAAATAGTCCTCGTAGGAAACCTTAAATCTTCTGTATGGAAGATTAGTTTCCAATTCATATAGTATCTTAAAGCGAATAAGCCCTGTTAAATTTATCAAATACCTCCCATCAGGTGTTTTTGAATGGGTATCAATTTTACCAAGACATCCAACACTAAATACTTCAGGTCTAATAGTATTATTATAATTTTTTGTTTGAACCATGCCGATGAGTTTATTATTTGATAATGCATCTTCGGTCATTTTTTTATATCTAGGTTCAAAAATATTTAGCGGTAAAACTGTTTTCGGAAAAAAGATTGCATTTGAAAGTGGAAAGATTGCAATTTCGTTTGGAAAATCTTTTTTATAAATCATTGTAAAAGAATATATTACTCATTAAGATTTGTAATTAATTTTTATAGACAAAACATCCATCTAACATTAATCTAATTCTTTTCTAAAGCGGGTGTAGCTCAGTGGTAGAGCGAAACGTTGCCAACGTTTAGGTCGTGGGTTCAATTCCCTTCACCCGCTCCAAAAAAACAAGTAATTACTATTTTTTTCAAATTTTCGTATTTTTTGATGACAAACAACTTTTGAATAACTTTAATAATTTAATAATAGATTAATGCATTTTGGAGATAAGTTTAAAAAAAATTTCTTTATAACAAAGGAAAAAAAACTTCTTAAAACTTTATATTTTTTGTTATAAAAATTTGTACTTATGGATAATCACCAAAATCGTTTTAATTTCTATAAAAAATTAGGTTTAAATTTTGTAGATGTCTTAGATATTGGAGCATTTGAAGGTTATTGGACAAAAAATTTTAAGGAAATATTTCCAAATTCTAATGTATTAATGATTGAGGCAAATTCAGATAAAGAAAAAAAACTAGAAAAAATTGGTAGATATAAGATTGAACTATTAGGTGATCAAGATGAAAAAGAGGTAAAATATTTTAAATGCAAACATAAAGGTATTGAGAGTGGAAACACTATTTTTGAGGAAAATACAAAATTTAAATTTTTACCAGAAATCAGATTTACAAAGAAACTAGATACGTTATTTCCTAATAAGTCTTATGACCTTATAAAGATGGATGTTCAAGGCTCTGAACTCGACATACTTAAAGGTGGCAGTTCATTAATTAGAAATACAAAATATTTATTATTAGAACTACAAACAGCAGAATACAATAAAGGCGCCCCTAGAGCAGAGGATGTAATCTCTTATTTAAGAAATATTAATTTTCAATTTATTGACATATTTGACTTAATTTACAGAGATGGTTGTTTAGTACAGTTTGATGCTTTTTTTCAAAACAATTATTTAAACCCAATAAAAATAGTTTTTAACTAATATTTTAGGCAGACAACCTCTTTCGCAAGAATTGATTTTATTATGTTAGTTTGGTCGTAAATTTTATTATTCATTTTGAAGTATAAATATTTTTCTTATTATCTTTAAGTATTAAACTTAATCCTTAATATATTGCATGTAATAAAAAATTTATAAGCACATTATTTTGTATGGTGAGTTCTAAAGTTTCTGAAAGTTATACAGCTATAGCTTTAGAGACTTTTTTTTTAAATACTGTCATAAACAAAGAGGATATTTTTTTATTTATAGATAATGATGCAACAAATAATTTTCGCAATTTAAAATATCCAATAAATATATATGAAAACAATGATACGCCAAAGTCTTGGGCTTCAAATTTTAATAAAGGAATAAAAATAGCGTTAGATAAAAAAATGGATATGGTTTTGATCACAAATGATATCGCCTTTGCTAAAGGTTGGTATGATCCATTAAAGATTTTAGATAACGCAATTACAATACCTTGTTGCAATATTTATGTTAATTATAGAACGCCAAATTTTAGAACAAATGTTCTAATGAATCTTTCTGATTACTCTGGTAAAGAGCAAGACTTAGATCAATGTGTTTACCATCACAAGCTAAGATTTAAACTAAATGAATTTTGTGAAAAAAAATTCACCCAAATGTACTTAGCAAGAATTCCTCACATAATATTAAATAAAGTGGGATATTTTGATGAAACAATTTCTAATTGTGGAGGTGAAGACATAGATTATATCATAAGATCAGCTTTAAATGGTTACAAAACTTTAGTTGCGTATAATAGCTATGTGATCCATTTTCATGGGAAGTCATCATGGGATGGATCTGAAACTCACGAACAAGCGAATAAAAGAAGAGATACTTATTTAAAAAGATGTAAAGAAAAATGGGGAGATAATTTAGTAGATGTTTTTTTAAGTAACAAAGGTAAAGAAAAAGCTTATGAATTAGGATTTAAACATTTGTACGATGAAAATAAATTTTATGAGATCATAAGAATTCTTTTAAAAAAAAATAGATCTAAATAAAGTTTATTCTAATGAAATATTCAATAAGTATAGTCGCATTGTTAAATTATAAACATGCCGGAGTTTTTAATGAGATTATTAATTTAATATATTTTAGTTTTAAAAACTTAGGTCTTGATATTATTTTATCAAAAAAAATAGAAAAAGACCGAAGAAATATTATAGTTGGTGTTAATCTTTTAAGATATAAAAAAAATATAAATATCGCCGATGTAAGGGATTTTTTTCCAAAGGACACAATACTTTATAATGCAGAAAGTGCAGAACAAGCTGAACATTTTGATACAATAACTCAAGCCTTTTTAAGAGAATATGAGGTATGGGATTTCAATGATTATAACGCAAAACTTTTAAATGATAGGTATGGAACAAAAATAAAAAAAAGTTTTTTAATGGGATATATAAAACAACTTGATGTGATTAATCACGATAGAACTAAAGATATTGATATATTGTTTATGGGAGCCATAAATAATAGAAGAAAAAAAATTTTGGACGATATGAAAAATATTGGACTCAATGTAGTTCATTTATTTGGAGTTTATGGAAAAGAAAAAGATTTAATCATTGAGAGATCTAAATTACATATTAACATTCATTCTCAAGGACCCAGAGTATTAGAGCCATTTAGAATAAATTATTATTTAATTAATGGTTGTCCAATATTATCAGAAATGACAAATGATTTAGTTGAATTTAAAACCCTTAAAGATATAATTTGTTTTAGAGATTATTCCGAGCTTGCTATTACAGCACTACGTCTTGTTAATGACGAAAAGCTTTTAAATGATCTTAAAAAAAAATCATATAATTTTATAAAGTCTAGACCATTAGAAAACCAAGTTAAAAAACTTTTGTTATAATGTCCTATGAAACTATACAGTAAAAAGTGCATACCATGTAGTGGAGATATCCCTCCATTTTCTAAATTAGAGATAAAAAAATATTTAAAAAAAATAAAAAATTGGAAAGTAAGTATTAACGAAAAAAAAGCTTATTATTTAATTAAACAATTTAAGTTTAAAAACTTTTTACAAAGTTTAAAATTTGTGAAAAAAATTTCAATTATTGCTGAAAGGGAGGGCCATCATCCAGATATTAACTTTGGTTGGGGGTATGTAAGAATATTAATTTACACTCATGCAATTAATGGTCTTTCAGAAAGTGATTTTATTTTAGCATCAAAAATAGATAGATGTTAAAATGAAATAAAAAGAATGCCAAATATAGATTTTAATTTTTTTAGGCCATTCGGTCCATTAATTGGAGTAACTACTTTACCAAATGACATTATTTTTAAGCTTAATGATTTTTTTGATAAACATTTAGATAATGAATACAAAAAGAAATTTGATGCTGGAAGCAAGTTAGTTGGTAACGTCTCAGAGGAATTAACGTTAAGTGATGAAATTTTAGATAAATCAGGTTGGAAAGATTTTTTATTTTTTAGTATAAAAAGTTATGTAAAATTTGCGATAGGTATAAGTCCTGAACAGATTGATCTTCATGGATCTTGGATAGTCAGACAATACCAAAATGAGTATAATCCAACTCATTGGCATTCAGGGCATATTTCTGGTGTTGCTTATTTAAAAGTTCCTGAAAGTTACGGCAAACCCCTCCAATCAACAAAACAAAATATAAGCGTTAACGGAAATATTCAATTAATTCACGGATCTAGAATGTTTATGTGTGACTCTCTTTTTACTCATAAGCCAAAAGTTGGAGATTTTTTACTTTTTCCGCATTACATGATGCATACCGTTTTTCCTTTTTACGGTACAGATAGTGAGAGAAGATCTTTATCATTTAATGCTTCAATTGAAAAAAGTTTGTTTGAAAAAGCAATATTATAATTTTAAATTATTTATTAGTGCTTAAAATTTCTAATACCAGTGAATACCATTGATATTTTTGCTTTATCAGCAGCTCTAATTACTTCATTATCTTTTATTGAGCCACCTGGTTGAATAATAGACTTAACTCCAAGTTTTACTAATTCCTTAAGTCCATCAGCAAAAGGAAAAAAAGCATCTGATGAGGCTACACTATTTTTAACATTATTTGTAAAGAATAACTTTGCATTTTGACAAGCAATTTTACTTGAAGCTAATCTGCTCGTTTGTCCAGCACCAATCCCAAGGCTTTGCCTATTTTTTACAATCACAATTCCATTAGATCTTACGAATCTACAAATATTGAAAGCAAACTTTAAATCTTCAATTTGTTTTTTTGTTGGTTTTATTTTAGTTACAAATTTTAAGTCCTCAGTTTGTAATTCTTTGGTATCTTTATCTTGAATTAAAATTTTTTCACCTATGATATTGTATGTTAACTTTTCCTCAATTTGACGTTGAGTCTTAATTAATCTAAGATTTTTTTTCTTTTTAAAAAAGTTTAGGGCATCGTTTGTAAACTTGTTTGATATTATAATCTCATAGAACGTATCTGAGAGTTTTTCAGCAAGTTTTTTATCAATCTCATCATTAAAACAAACAACACCGCCAAATGCACTTATAGGATCTGCATCTAAGGCTAGTTTGTATGCATTATATAAGTTGTTGCTTGCAGCGCATCCACAAGGATTGTTGTGTTTCACAATTACACATGTTTTTTTTGTATTATCTAAATATTTTGAAATAGATATGGCGGCATACATATCTAAATAATTATTATAGCTAAGTTCTTTACCCTGAAGCTGCACCATATCATTTAAAAGATCTTTTTTATAATTTATGTTGTAAATAGATGCCTGTTGATGAGGATTCTCCCCATATCTTAACTCATTTTGAATTGATCCACTAATTGTAATTTTTTTTGGAAATTTATTTTGTCCTTTGTTCATCCAATTAGAAATTATAGAGTCGTAATAGGCAGTTTCGAGGAATGCGTTAGTTGACATTTTTTTTCTAAAACTTATGGAAGTTGATCCTTGATTTTTAGTAAGTTCATTTATGCATTCATCATATTGTCCAGGATCAGAAATAACTGTTGTAAATTTATAATTTTTTGCAGCAGATCTAAGCATAGATGGACCTCCAATATCTATATTTTCAATTAAGGTTTCTTCATTTGCATTTTCAAGTAATTTTTTTTCAAAGGGATAAAGATTAACAATGAGAAGATTTATAATATCGATATTTTCTTTTGAGATTTGATTTATATGTTCTTTGTTATCTGCTTTTGCGAGTAATCCTCCATGAATTTTGGGATGCAACGTTTTAACTCTTCCATCTAATATTTCTTGAGATTTTGTATAATCAGAAACCTCAGTGCACTGATAACCTAAATCTTTAATGTATTTAAAAGTTCCACCTGTGCTTAATATTTGAACGTTATAATTTTTTAGAGTTTTTAGAATTTTATCTAAGTTTTTTTTATCAGATACGGAAATAAGGGCTTTTTTTATCTTAATAAGATCCATTAAGGATTTTTTATATACGATGTTTACTTGGCTTTTTCTAGATACCAAATAATATTAGTAAGTTCGCTTTCTATTTGTCCTTCAAGTAATATAAAAAAATTTTCTTTAATGTTATCGGGGTTTCCTAGATATAAATTCTTCTCAAGTTTCGTTGGAACTTGTGGACATCTAAATATCCATCCATCACCTTTATCACAGCTTAATAGGATATCGTTTCCCATAGTTTTTGTTATTCGTATATCTGGATGAACATGAAACCTTATACTGTAACTTAAAAAACTTTTTTTTTTTTTTTTTAATTTTAGTTTTTTTTTTTTTTCATTTTTTTTTTTTTTTTTAAGATTAAGGTATCTATTCCTTCAATTATATTTTTGTTTTTAAATAAGGTTAACTGTCTTTCAAATTTGGTGCCAAATCTTTTTTCATAACCGTTGTGTGCAAAAATGCACTGTGTGGTTTCTTTGTCAGATTTAAATTCTTTTTTATAAATAACTAAGTCATTGATTAGTGAATTTCCAAAGTGTTTAGTAATAAGTTTATTTTTTTGAAAAATACATGACGAAGTATCATTAATATTCAGTGTCGAATGAGCAGCAGTTGTTGAACTTAAAAAACCTAAGTTAGTTCCTGAATATTTCCCAGATCCAGTATTAGTTATAAATTTTTGACCTGAGGAATATAACTCAAACGATAAAGCACCTGCCTGATAATTTTTTGCATAAGATGTATTTGCGGGAGTATTTCCATCTATCAATATTTCTATTTTTTTGTGCTTAATTTTTCCAAATCCACAGAAAATATTTTCAACTTTATTAAAGGAGTATCCTCTTGATCTTATAATTTCGTCAAGTTTTTGAATATTGATTTCATTTGCTCCATTAAAAAGGGGGAGGGTATCATTATTCAACTTTAGAAAATCAAAACATGTTCCGAGCGAATGAATATACGATGTAATATGTATTGGAGTTTGTCTTCTTGAGTTTAAGAGCCACTCATGAATTATAACTAAAAAATAAAGTGTATAATAAAGATCTTCAGGATTTTTACTCTTAACAAAGCCATCTTTATTTATAAAATTGCTAAGTTCTTTTTCAATTTCTTTAAGACCAACCTCTAAATATTTCTCATATTCAGTAAAAGAAATACCAACTAATATTAATGCTGAAAGGCCTATGATTTTTTCAAGTCCTTGCTCAAGTAGATTAATATTTTTAAATAAATGCTTTGCCTGTTTTACGATGCTGTTAATGACTTTGCTTTTGTAGATGAGGTCAGTGTCTTTAAAAATAATATCGTGGCAGCTAATCCAATTAATTATTCTAAAGCTTAAGGTTTTAAGACTCCAATATGTTGAATGATAATTTTCAAATTGATTAATCCATTCATCGACTAACTGACATCCAATAACTTTTTCAGTTTTAATATTTAATGCAGGTAGAAAACAAAAGTTATGAAGTTTATATAATTTATAATCTTCAATATTCGATATTTTCCAAACATTCGTTTTATATTTTCTTATTGTATTTAGTAAAACTTCTTCGAAACTTGTAATAGGTTGAACTAGATGAATGCTAGAATATTCATAAATTCTATAAGGCTGAATAATATTTAAAGAGACATCATAGTTCTTGCTGTTAAACTTAATGTCTCGAAGTCTGCCTTGGAAGTTTTTACGTAATGCCCTTAAATATAGTTGAAATGTTTGAAAATTTGGCACTTAAGTGCAAGTTCTAAGTTTTTGAATATTATCTTTTAAAGATTTTCCAGAAAATATGGTTGTGCCAGAAACTAAAACATCAGCTCCAGCTTTAATTGCAAGAGCACCTGTTTCAAAATTTATTCCTCCATCAATTTCAAGATCAGTTTTTAATCCTTTAGCATTAATTATTTTTCTAAGCTCTTTAACTTTACTTAAAACTTCTGGCATAAAACTTTGACCTGCAAATCCTGGATGTACACTCATTACAAGAATTAGATCTAGTGTATCGATAACTTTTTCTAGGGATGAAATGGGTGTTTTTGGATTTAAGGAAACCCCAGCTTTCTTTCCAAGAGACTTTATAGTCTTCACACATCGTTCAATATTATCCGTTGCTTCAGGGTGAATGGTAATAATGTCTGCACCCGCATCTGCAAAAT
>Ga0194123_10003564_pt1 | contig 18523 bp, 15 predicted proteins | sample TA2MahsurfametaG_5_FD_155479 | JGI IMG/M metagenome (GOLD analysis project Ga0194123, IMG submission 155479) | Freshwater microbial communities from Lake Tanganyika, Tanzania - TA2015023 Mahale A surface | ecosystem: Environmental > Aquatic > Freshwater > Lake | place: Tanzania: Lake Tanganyika... | reverse complement strand
GACGAAATCGGGCGCGGAACCGCCACCTACGACGGCCTCAGCATCGCCCAGGCCATCGCCGAATACCTTCACGACCACCCCTTCAAGCCGTTGGTGCTGTTTGCCACCCACTACCACGAGCTCAACGAGCTGGCCGACCACCTTCCGGGCATTGGCAACCGCCACGTGCGCATTCAGGAACTCGATGGCCGCATGATCTTCTTGCGCACCCTCGCTGAGGGCGGATCCTCGCACTCCTTCGGCATCGAAGTCGCCCGCATGGCCGGAATGCCGCCGAGCGTGGTGCTTCGGGCCCGTTCCGTTTTGCGCGAGCTTGAAAAAAATTCAAATCCGGAAAAATCCGAACGAAATCCTGGGACGCCCGCAGCCCAACTTTCCTTCATTCAGTGGGAGGACCCCGCCGCCCAGGCCTGGCGCGCCGAACTCGAGGGACTCGACCCCAACGCCATCACGCCCATGGACGCCCTAATGCTGCTCCATCGCTGGAAAAATGAATTTGGGGCCTAAACCGACCACCCAATTATTCGGATTTTTCCGGATTTACTTTTTCCCAAAAAACAAAAAGCCCGACCTAACGGCCGGGCCCTTCGCTCACGAGCCTTGCTCGCTTACTTGATCACCACGAATTCTACGCGGCGGTTGTGCTGGTCCTTCTTGGAGATTGGGTCTCCTTCGCCTTTGGTCACCACCTCAAAGCGGGACTCGGGAAGGCTGAAGATCGTAGTCAGGGCGCGAAGAACGGCCTTGGCGCGGCGCTCGCCCACCTTGAGGTTGGTCTTCTCTGAACCCGTCTTGTCGGCGTGGCCGATGATCTGCAGGCGCAGGCTCGGATTCGCCTTGAGCATCTTGGCAACCACCGCAAGCTTGGCTTCTTCCTCTGGCGTAACCGTTACGCTGTTGGTAGCAAACTTGATCTCGGGGATGAAGGCGCTGGCAACTTGGTTGTTGATGCCGCCGGTCTCGATGCGCTTGCCTTGGAAGTTCACCAACGAACCCGCGGGCGTGTTGGGCTCTTTGTCCTTGCTGTCTGAAACTCCGTCGCCGTCGCTGTCGAGCTCGGCACCACTGGCATCTACGCGCACGCCGCGCTGGCTGAACGGATCCACGTCCAATTCATGACGCACTCCATCGCCGTCGAGGTCGAGCGCACGGCCTGAACCGTCCACCAAGGCGCCCTTCGGCGTATTGGGCTCGAGGTCGAACGCGTCTGAAACGCCGTCACCGTCGCCGTCTTTTTGAACTTTAGCCAATTCGCCTTTGAGCGAGGCCACTTCGGTTTCGAGGTCTTTCACGCCGCACGAAGCCAGCATCAAGGCGCTGGCGGCAAGAGCTACGTACTTCATAAATCGTTTTTGTTAGAATTTGAGCAAATATACAGCATTCTCGTCGGAACATTGCCCTAAAAGATCAACAACGCGCCCTCCCGAACTCGCGGCAACCCAGTCGCCCCAGTGCTCCGCAAGTGGCTGTAATACAAAGCGTCGCAAGGGCATCCGCGGATGCGGAAGCTCTAAAACTGGCCCTGAAATGGTCCGAAACGGCGACGACAGTAGCAGGTCAATATCGATGCGTCGGCTGGCATACCGCGGACCAGCCGCGTCGCGAACCCGTCCGAGCTCCCGCTCCACCTCGAGGCAGAGCTCAAGCAGGGCCTCGGGTTCGCCGAGCCACTCCATTTCAAGAACTTGATTGACAAAGTCCGGTCCGTCAAAGCCCCAGGCCGCGGTGCGCCATAGGCTTCCGCTTCGCGCAACGTTGGCCCGCTCCGCCAAGGCTCCGCGGGCCTCCGCCAAAACCTTCACGGCATCTTCGCTGTTGCTTCCGAGCAGGAGCAGGACCTTTAGTACCTTGGCTTTCATAAACATTAAGGGCGTTTGCCCGCGGCAAAGAAACACATGAAGCAGTTTTTTGGTGCCCTCGTGGGCTCGGTAGTTGGGTTTTTTCTTTTAATCGCGATCCTTGTGGGCTTTGCCATCGGGGCGGCGGCCAATGCGAGCGACCCGGTTATCGGGGTGCCTGAAGGGGCCGTTCTCCACGTGCAGCTTGAAGGCGGAATCGCCGAGCGCCCCAACGAGGTCGATCAGCTTTGGGCGGAACTTCTCGACGAGCCCGCTCCGCTGTCGCTGTACGAACTCACCGAGGCCGTGCGTGGCGCCCGACTCAGCGACGGCCAAGTCAAAGCCATTTGGCTCGACCTCGGTATGGTCGACGCGAGCTGGGCAGCCCTGACCGAGCTGCGGGCGGAACTCGCCAAGGCGAAAAAGGCCGGCGTAACCGTCGTCGCCACCAGCAAGGCCTACGACCCCAAGGCCTACTTTTTGGCCAGTGTGGCGACCAAAATCTACCTCGCCCCCGCCGGAATGCTCGTGCTCAACGGCCTCAGTGCCAGCCCGATGTACTACAAAGGCGCCCTCGACAAGCTCGGGGTAAAGGCCCACCTGGTGCGCGGCAGCGGCAACGCATTTAAAAGCGCTGGCGAACCCTTCATTGCCGAAGAAATGTCTGAGGCCAACCGCCTGCAGTACACCGAATTGCTGGGCGGACTTTGGTCCGAATTCGAAACCCGGGTGCGCGCCAGCCGTTCCGCGGTCGCCGACAGCGCCTGGAACCACGTACTCCAGCTCGAACCGCTGCTTACCGCCTCGCGCGCCCTTGAGCTCGGCCTGGTCGACGCCTTGGCCTACCCCGACGAGCTTCTGCTCAGCGATTGGGGCGGTGCTGAAGACGGACTGATCTCAGCCACCGACTACCTGGCGACGCTCAGCGACGACGCGAGCGCCCCCGTGCTTGCCGTAGTGTTTGCCGAGGGCGACGTCGTCGACGGTTCCGACCCCAACGCCATCGCCGATTTCGACTTCAACGAGACCGTCGACGACCTGCTTGAGCGCGACGACATTGAGGGGGTGGTGCTGCGCATCAACAGCCCTGGGGGTTCGGCCTTGGCTTCAGACGAAATTCACCGCGGCGTCACACGCCTTGCCGAAGCCATGCCCGTCGTGGTTTCGATGGGCGGAGCCGCCGCCAGCGGCGGCTACTACATGGCGGCGCCGGCCCGCGAAATCTGGGCACAGCCCACGACGATCACGGGGTCCATCGGCGTCTTTGGCTTGCTCTTCAGCGGCGAAGAGCTCTTCAACCAAAAGCTGGGCATCAAAAGCCAGCCGGTGGCGACGCACCCCTTCGCCAACTTTCCGTCGCTGGACCGCACCCCAACCGAGGACGAGCTGGCCGTGGTTCAGCGCTCGGTCGACCAAACCTACGCGCGCTTTAAAGAGGTGGTGGTCCAGGGGCGCAAGCTCGAGGACAGCGTAGTCGATTCAATCGCTCGCGGACGCGTATACACCGGCCGCCGGGCCCTGGAACTCGGCCTGGTTGACCGGCTCGGCGGGCTTCACGATGCCCTTGCGTCCTGCGCCAAGATGGCCAAAATCGCTACATACCGAGTCGAACTGCTTCCCCGGAGCGAAGAGCCGTGGCGGCAAGCGTTGAGCGAAATTGGCGTGAGCCTACGCAGCGCGAACCTTGAGGCCCAGCTCCGCGGAGTTCAAACCCAAATTCAGCGCCTTGGCGGAATCCAGGCGCGAGAAACCCTCGTGCTCTAATCCATGTCTGACGACCACGAACTCCACGTAGGCCCGCTCGAAGGCCGAAACCTCGCCACCTATATGGCCTTGGCGGCCCTGTTCATTGCCGCCTTGGTCGTCTGCAACCTGGTCTCCAACAAATTCATCGAAATCGACCTGGGCTTCAAAACCTTCGTCATCTCGGTCGGAATTCTTCCGTACCCCCTCACCTTTCTCGTCACGGACCTCCTCAGCGAATTCTACGGAAAGCGCCGCACCGACTACGTCGTCTACAGCGGATTCGCCGCCCTCCTCCTCGTTCTGCTCGTCATCTGGCTGGGCGGAATTTGGCCTGCGCTCCCCTTCTCCAAGGTCGACGACGAGGCCTACGGAATGGTCTTTGGCAACTCCGTCCGCGTCATCGTGGCCTCCATGGCCGCCTACCTGGTCGCCCAGCTCGTCGATGTACGCCTCTTTCACTTCTGGAAGCGCGTAACCCGCGGCAAGCACCTGTGGGTCCGCAACAACTTCTCAACCATGCTTTCTCAGGGCGTCGACAGCATCCTGGTCATTCTCATACTTTTTGTCGGAGTGCTTCCGACCCCCACCCTTGTTCAGTACATCGGCGACGCATGGCTCTTCAAAATCCTGATGGCCGCCCTGGACACGCCCTTTATGTACGCGGGTGTTTGGATGTACCGACGGTTCATAAATAAGTAAATCCGGTTATATCCGAATAACCACGGCTCCGTCAGGTCGCCTTGCGTCAATTTTGGACCTTAATCATTCGGATTTTTCCGGATTTACTTTTTTCATCATGCAACGAACTTTTCAACACACTGGAATTCAACTTGTTGACGAATTGGCCGGGCAGCTCGGCAGACCTCCACGCCACCCTTGGCGGGGCTGGATTTTTCATGCCCGAAACGGACGACGGTTGAGCAACGCGGACTTTGCCCGCCGCATGGGCGTGGCCCCAAGTTCGGCGCACGAGCTGGAACAGCGCGAAGAAACCGGACAAATTACCCTTAGGAAGCTGCATCAGGCCGCTGACGTGCTCGGACTGGACCTCGTGTACGGATTTGTTCCGCGGCTCAAGCCGTACTTCGATCATCCCGACCGGGAACCCCAAACGCTCGAGGAGCTATACTACGCTGGCCTGGACCAGCCCGCCTACCGGGAACTATTTATGCAGCGCGTACTCGCTCTGAATTCCGAGGAAGAGGCCCTCGTGGGAGCGAACGTTGAGGACGCGTCCGTCGGCGAAGGCCACGTACTGGCCCCGCTGGCCGGCGAGGACCCCCTCGAGCACATCCCCGGGCTTGCTTAGCTTGACCGACTTCGCCGCAAAGCCAGGGGCCAACGACCAATGCGCCCGGTGCTCCGTGCCGTCCGCGACCGCAAAACGCTGAAGGTCCGCGGGAATCGACGCAAGGGCGCGACCCACCGCGGCATCAAATTCCGCTCCGAATTCAAGCCCCGCCAGCATTTTGCGCCAATCGGTTTTGTCGCTAAAGTGCTGCTTTAGCGCCACTTCTATAAGCCCGGCCTCGTAGCGGTTTTCGGTTACCGCGATCACGCGGGCCCGCGTTGCCCCTTGGTCGAGCCAGCGCGTAACCTGCTGCCGGGTTCGGGTGACGCCGACCTTGATTCCGCCCGAATCGGCCAGGTACACCGTGTGCGGCTGCAGCTGGTAGGCGCGTTCAAACTCGAGGTCGCGGTCGGCCTTGCCGAGGTGGGCCGTGGACAGCTCGGGGCGCACGATGCTGGCGCCCGCCATTGGGCTGTCAAAAAAGCACGTGCGGCAAAACCCCTGGGCGTGGAGCTCCGAAAAAACGCCACCGCAAGACTGGCACTCGGCCATCCCGGGCCACTCCAGGCGAATCGGCTTGCCAATCAGGGCGTTCACATCGATGAGGTGGCGTCCGAGCGGGATCCACGCGCGCACCGCCGGTTCCGAAACCGACAAAATCATTTTGCGCACGGGCGCCGCGGACCAAGTGTACGACATCTGAACTACCTTTTGCCCACCAAAGGTACCTTGCCGCATGGCCTTTTCGCCCATCACCGACCTCGTCAACTGGCGCCTCAGCAGCCGGATTCCGCGCCTGCAGTACATGCGTGAACAGCCCGTGGCCGCCCAGGAACAGGTCTTTCGCGAACTCATGGCCGCAGCAGCCCTCACCGACTACGGCAAGGCCCACGGGCTCACCGCCGCCACGACCTATGCCGAATACGCGGCGCGCGTGCCCATCGTCAACTACGACAAGCTCTACCCCTGGATCGAGCGGAGCATGCGTGGCGAAGCCAACGTCCTCTGGCCGGGCGTCACCAAATGGTTCGCCAAAAGCTCCGGAACCACCGCGGCCAAGTCCAAATTCATACCCGTTTCGCGCGAATCCCTCGAAGAAAACCACTTCAAAGTCGGCCGCGACCTCCTCGCCTTCTACGCGGAACAGGTGCCGGACTCCCAACTCTACGACGGCCTCAGTCTGCGCCTGGGCGGATCGTCCAAGATCAACGAGCTCAACGAGCACTCCTACTACGGCGACCTGAGCGCCATCATGATCGACAACCTACCGATGTGGGCGAGCTGGCGCTCCACCCCCTCCCACGACGTCGCCCTAATGGACGAGTGGGAAGCCAAAATCGAGAAAATCGCCCAGCAGGTGGCCCGCCAAAACGTGACCTCCCTCTTCGGTGTTCCGAGCTGGATGCTGGTTCTGCTGCGCCGCGTCCTCGAAATCCGGGGCGAAACCACCCTCGAGGCCGTATGGCCCAAACTCGAACTCTTTGTGCACGGCGGCGTCGCCTACACCCCCTACGAGGCCTCGTTCGCCGCCATCTTGCCCGCCGCCACGCGCCGCCTCGAAACCTACAACGCTTCTGAAGGCTTCTTTGCCGTGCAGGACGCCCTCGACGCCGACGGCATGCTCCTGATGCTCGAACACGGAATCTTCTACGAATTCATCCCCGTATCCGCCTTCAACGGCTCGGACTCCCGCGCCATCCCCCTTTCTGAGGTGCAGCTCGGCACCAACTACGCTGTGGTTCTCAACACCAACGGCGGACTCTGGCGGACCATTGTCGGCGACACCGTCGAATTCACGTCAGTCGCACCCTACCGCATTCTCATCACCGGTCGTACCCGCCTGTTCATCAACGCCTTTGGCGAAGAACTCATGATCGACAACGCCGAGCGCGCCATAGCTGAAGCCTGCCGCAAAACCGGAGCCCTCGTCGACGAATACACCGCTGCGCCGTGGTTGGCGCCGGCCGGCGAAGCCGGCGGCGGCCATGACTGGCTGGTCGAATTCCAGACTCCGCCCTATTCCCTCGACGCCTTCGGAGCCGCCCTCGACACGGCCCTTAAGGCAGCCAACTCCGACTACGAAGCCAAACGCTACAAAGACCTAGTTCTCCAATCGCCACGCATCCACGCTGCCCCCCTCGGAACCTTTCACAATTGGCTCAAATCCAAAGGCAAACTCGGCGGACAAAACAAAGTTCCGCGCCTGATGAACGACCGCAGCTTAATAAACGAGCTACTAGCAGCTAGTTGCTAGCTACTTGTTCCCGCGAGGTAGGCCTCTGGCGAGAGTGCGGTGATGCTCGCAAACTCCTTAAAGTCCTTTGCGTTTCGCGTCCAAAGCATGCGCACCGCTGCGTGCTGCATCGACAGCGCAAGCACCGCATCTTCGTAGTCGGTGTAGTCCACCGCCCGCTCCAAAGCAGCCTTCGGAACCCCAATGAGCTCCACCGAATCCAGCAGGTCGAGCCAGCGCTCGAGGCTCCAGTACTCCGCATAATGCCGCTGGCCCACAAAGTAGGCGTTCTGCAGGACGCAGGCCGTCGTTACCAGCTCCACCCCTTGGCTTTGGGCCGCGTGCACCGCGCGCAACGCCGGCTCCACGTGCCCCGCCCGCAGCACGAGCAGGTCGAGCAGCACGTCGGTATCCACCGCGATCCTCATGCGTACTTTGTTCTAAGGTGGTCCAAGCGAACCGCCTTCTGGTCAACTAGCTGCGGAGCCTGCGGCTGCCCTTGCTCCAACTCGCTGCGAATGCGCCGCACGAGCGCCGAAGCCCCATCTCCATCAGGCAGCGCGGGAGTAGCCCGCAGCTGCGCCAAGTAGGTTTCGAGTAGCTCCGAAAGACTGGTTCCGCGCTCCGCCGCATAGGTTTTACCGTACGCAATCAGGTCGGGCTCCAGCGCCAAGGTAAGTTTTTGCTTTGCCATACGTACGAAATTACAAAAATTATACGTAGTTGGAGGACGTGCTTGATTCATGACGGCAATTTGGTGCGGATCAGTAGGCTAGCCGTCCCTTAAGCGGACTTAGTCGTTTATTATGGTTTAGCGCGCCGGAATACCTTATTTTTGGGCTTATGCACGTCGCAATCGCCGGGAACATCGGATCAGGGAAGACCACCCTCACCACCCAACTCGCCAAGCACTACGCTTGGCAGCCCCACTTTGAAGAAGTGGACGAAAACCCCTACCTCAACGAGTTTTACGACGACATGATGCGTTGGTCGTTCAACCTCCAGATCTACTTCTTGCACAGCCGCTTCCGGCAGATCCATAGCTTTCGGAGCCAAAACAAAAACGTCATCCAGGACCGCACCATCTACGAAGACGCCCACATCTTTGCCCCCAACCTCCACGACATGGGCCTCATGTCGTCGCGGGACTTCAACACCTACCAAGAACTCTTCGGCCTAATGGAAGAGTTCATCAAAGCGCCCGACCTCTTGATTTACCTGAACGCGAGCGTTCCGACCCTCGTGCGCCAGATTCAAAAGCGCGGACGCCCCTACGAAAACAGCATCCGCCTCGACTACCTGCAGAACCTCAACGACCGATACAACGAGTGGGTCAAAGGCTACGACAAGGGCCGCCTGCTCGTCATCGACGTAGACCAACTTGAATTTGACAGCAAACCCGAGGACCTCGGCAAGGTGATTGAAAAAATCGACGCGGAACTGAACGGACTTTTTTGAAAAAAGTAAATTCGAAAAAATCCGAATGCTGGGCTACGCGTTCGTTCGGATAAATCCGAATTTCAAAATTTTTCACCGGACCTTTGCTACATGTTTTTAATCTCCGGACCCTGCGTTATTGAATCCCTCGACACGGCCCTGCGGGTGGCCGACCACCTCGCCGGCATCCGCGAACGACTGCCTCTGAGCGAGGTTATTTACAAATCGAGCTTTCAGAAGGACAACCGGAGCTCCGTCGACTACTACATGGGGCCGGGGCTCGACGAGGGCCTGCGCATTTTGGCGGAGGTCAAGCGTCAGTACGGGTTCCGCCTGCTGACCGACATCCACTACCCCGACCAGGCGCAGCCGGTGGCCGAAGTGGTGGACATCCTGCAGATTCCGGCCTACCTCTGCATGCAGACCACGCTGGTGGTTGAGGCGGCGCGCACCGGGCGCACAATCAACCTCAAGCACGGGCAAATGGTGGCTCCGAGCACCATGGCTAAAGTCTGCGCCAAGGTCGAGTCGACCGGCAACCGCGACATTATTTTAACCGAGCGCGGATACACCTTCGGCTACAACGACCTCGTGGTCGATCCGCGGGCCTTTTATGAGCTCAAGCAGACCGGCTACCCCGTGGTGTTTGATGCGACGCACTCCATTCGCAAGTACGGAATTCCTTCGGCCGACCCCAGCGGCGGCGCGCGCCAGTACCTCGAAACCCTCGCCCGCGCGGCCGTAGCCACCGGAATCGACGGCCTCTTTCTCGAAGCCCACCCCTGCCCGTCCGAAGCGTTGTGCGACGCGGCCAGTCAGCTTCCGCTCGAGGCCTTGGAGCCGATGGTTGAGCGCTTGCTGGCGATTGACGCGGTGGTGAAGAGGCTAAGCTAAAAGAAGGAACTTTTCAAGCGAGAAATCCACAGTTTAAGCCACCCAAAATGGCATAAGTGGGTAAATAAATAATTTTAAGAATGCTCAAAGCTTTTCGTGCGGCCCTTTTAACCCTGATAACCTTACAACCATTGTGGTCTCAGGTCTCAATTACGCATGTTATAAATGGAACTCCGACTCTTCCGACTAGAGCAGATTCCGCACTTTGCGCCGCGAGTTCATTTAATTTAATGGCTGATGTTTCCAACCCATCTGCCACCACATTCCAGTGGACCATTTCAAACTATTCCGGCAACTCGATTAGCATCACCAATGGAACTACGGCTGCGCCAACCATTACCACTACTTCTCCCAACCAAATTGAAACCGCTGTTTTAACGGTAACGGCCACTGTTTCAGGATCTCCAGTATCCTCGAACATCACACTTATCTTGTTTCCCACCATCAACTTCAACCTCGGAAACTACTGCTCGAACCGGCCAAACTTACTCCTTACAGCTACACCCAACGGAGGAATTTTTAGCTCGACAACCTCAGGCTTAATTCAGCAGGTAGGTAGTGCGCAGTTCTTAAATTTTAACTCCATCAGCTCTTCGGGCAATTATGCCGTAACCTATAAACTTTCGCATACCGGCCCATCAGGATTAGTTCGAACCTGTTCAAAAACAGAAACCACCAACATTGAGTACATTCAGAACGCCACGCTCAGTATTAGTCCAACTTCATTTTGTCAGGGTGGCGGGGCAGTTACGCTTACAGGTGGCTCACCCTCGGGCGGAACTTATTTTGTTTCAGGCTACCCCAACGCGGTGGTTAACGGGCAACTAAACCCGAGCTTACTGTCAATCGGTAGTTTTAGTCTTGGTTATTTCATCACAACGGGCTCATGCTCAGATACAGCAATTCAACAGATTCAAATTAGCGGAACAAGGGCTGGTGTAACAGTATCTCATTATGGACTTTCCTCATTAGGCACAGTTATTCCTTGGTCCATTTACAATGGTGATACAACGTTCAAGTATTGTCAGCCAGCAGCCCCATTAACATTCGGCTTACAAATCGCAAATTTTAGCAGCTTCACCAGCTATTCAATCAACTGGGGTGATGGTCAAACGTCCAATGGTACTCCTGCATCAGCTCCAATCACACATTCTTATTCTGTTGCTGGGATTTACGCCGTAACCGTAAACACTACTAATACAAATGGGTGCACTACGAAAAAGACATTTAATCTATTTTTTGGTTCTAATCCTCAGCTGGGCTTGGCAACTACAGGAAATCAAACAGGTTGCATTCCAGCCGACAGTACAGGTTTAAATTTTGATTACATAATAAACCAATGGCAAAACGATGAGTTAGGCATTAATTATAATTTTTCGATAAACGATGTAAGTGTTCCTCAAGTTAATGTCGCTGCACCTTTAGTAAATGTTACAACTGGAGTCACTGCCCATCCTAATCTCCGCTACAATCAAGCAACAGGAGTACTTATTTACAGGCAGCGCTATACCAAATCATCATGTGGCTTCAGTTTTAATAATCTAAACAATGCATTTGGATTTACTATCGTAAAAACGAACCCCTGTGATGAAACTCAGTCAACGATTGCGCCAATTAGAATCTCTAAAATGCCAACTGCAGGAGTCGTTTCACCATCAAGTATTTGCGTCGGGAATAATGCGGTCTTTACCGATGCGTCTAGTGGTGGAAGCGTGATATCTGGAAGCACCTGTAGTAACTCAACCAGTGGCGTTTGGCGAATTGTAAACACCTCTGGCTATACAATTACGGCCGGCAACTTAGGCAATTTAGGTACTGGCGGAAACAAGTTCGTTCCACCTTTTTGGAGTGCCGGGTCGTCAAGTATTACAATAAACTTTACCACATCGGGCACCTATACTGTCGTCCGTTATATTGGGTTATCCGCTTCCGGAGCACAACTCTGCGGAATTGACTCCGTGGTGCGTACCATCACGGTACACGCCCTTCCTGTTGCGCCTACCGCGAACAACCTCAGCGTTTGCCAAGGAACCAACCCCATCTTACCAACGGTTTCGAGTGTTACCGGATTAACCGCCCGATGGTATTCTTCTTCGACCGGGGGTAGTTGGTCGGCTACACCCGCCACCTACTCGACATCAAATGCCGGCACCTTCCAACGCTGGGTGAGCTACTTTGATGCTGCCACGGGGTGTGAGGGACCGCGGACTTTGGTTACCATTACCGTACTTTCCCAGCCCAGCGCTCCCGTAGCCCCAAGCCGCACCTACTGCATCGGCGACGCCGCCACCCCGCTGACCGCTACCGCCAGCCCCAGCACCTTTGACCTCTTGTGGTACACCCAAGCCTCCGGAGGCACCGGTAGCGCCACGGCACCCACCCCCTCCACCGCCGCTACCGGCACCACCAACTACTGGGTCAGCCAGAAAAACCCCACCACCCTGTGCGAAAGCCAACGCACCCTAGTCAGTGTTACCGTACTGGCCCTGCCTGCTGCCCCCACCGCTCCTAATCCCGCCGTCTGCTTTGGCACCGCCCTGACCCTCTCGGCCACCGTCTCGCCCGGAAACACCGCCGTCTGGTACACCCAAGCGAGCGGCGGCACCGGCACCACCGTCGCGCCTAACTTGCCCGCCACCACCGCGCCGAGCACCTACACCTACTACGTCGCCCAGCGCACCTCCTCAAACTGCGAAGGGGCCCGAGCTACCGTCACCGCCACGGTCCATCCCCTGCCCCAAAAGCCGGTGGCAGCTGACCTGGTCCTCTGCCAAAACGATCCCCTGCAAACCCTCACCGTAACGGCCGTCACGGGGCTCACCCCGCGGTGGTACGCCGGACCCACGGGCGGCACCCCTGCGGCAACTCCTGCCCCCTACGTCACCAGCACGGCCACGACTCTATTGCGCTACGTTAGCTTCTTTAATGCCGTCACCGGATGTGAGGGCCCGCGCGACACCCTGAGCATCCTGATCAATCCCCAGCCCAGCGCTCCCGTAGCCCCAAGCCGCACCTACTGCATCGGCGACGCCGCCACCCCGCTGACCGCTACCGCCAGCCCCAGCACCTTTGACCTCTTGTGGTACACCCAAGCCTCCGGAGGCACCGGTAGCGCCACGGCACCCACCCCCTCCACCGCCGCTACCGGCACCACCAACTACTGGGTCAGCCAGAAAAACCCCACCACCCTGTGCGAAAGCCAACGCACCCTAGTCAGTGTTACCGTAAACTCCGTTCCGCAAGCCCCTACGGCGCCCTCCGTTCAATACTGCCTCAATGCAACGGCGTCCCCCCTGACGGCGACGGCGGGCACGGGAGCGACGTTAAAATGGTATAACGCCGCATTGGTTGCGCTCCCCAACGCACCGACCCCCAACACTTCAACCGCCGGAATACAAACATTTTATGTGAGTCAAACCTTTACCAGCAGCGGTTGTGAAGGCCCTCGCACCCTGATTACGGTCACCGTTCATAACCTACCCGCCGCGCCCGTCATAACAACTCCGCCCGCCTACTGTCAGGGGGATTTAGCAACCGCCTTAATCGCTACTCCGGCATCCGGCAGCACGCTTCGATGGTACACCGTCGCAGTAGGCGGAAGCTTTAGCGCCACCGCTCCAGTCCCAAGTACGAGTGCCATCGGAACCTTTAGCTGGTGGGTCAGTCAGTTTAATCCCACCACAGGATGCGAAGGTCCTCGAGCTCCGATCAATGTGACCGTTAACCCAAACCCCGCGGCACCTGCTGTTTTTAACCGTCAATACTGCCTTGGAGACCCCACGGTTTCGGTGGTCGCCACACCACTCGCAAACCACAATCTTGAGTGGTATTCCGATTCTACAGGCTCTACAACCCTCGCGGGGGCGCCTGTACCGAGCTCCGCTGCGGTCGATACCTTTACGTACTTTGTGCGGCAAGTCAGCAACCTGACGGGATGCGCAAGTCCGAGGGTTCGGTTAACGGTGGTTATCAACCCACTGCCCGCGGCTCCGAGCATCGACACGACGCGCTTGTGCTTGTCGCAGGCACCGGCGGCGCTCAGCGTAAGCCACCCCGCGGGAACAAGCTTGGAATGGTTTGACGCCGACACCAACCTTTTGGGAGGAAGCGTGGTCGTAACCGCGCTTAACGTGGACACCCTACTTTATTGGGTGCGGTCCATCCAAACCACCACCAGTTGCGAGAGCCCATTTAGCCCACACTACGTCATTGTTGCTGCCATTCCCGGAGTTCCGGTGGTGCGCGATACGGCGTTGTGCCAAGGGCAAACCGCGCTTCCGCTCCACGCGTACGACACCACGGGAACGAACGTGCAAATTCGATGGTACCTGCAGAGTGCGGGCGGCACGCCCATAAGTGGTCCGCCGACTCCAAGCACGCTGCAAGCGGGTATATTCACGTACTACGTTTGCTTGGCGGTTCCCCTTTCCAACTGCGAAGGTGTGCGCGTGCCCGTTCAGGTAACGGTGCTGCCGCAACCGCCGATGCCGTTGGCCAACGACACCTCCTACTGCACCAGTCCGAGCCCGGTCGGAGTGCCGTTGCGCGCAACCGCCTTACCCAACCACACCCTACTTTGGTATACTTTGCCATCGGGCGGAATTGGCTCCACGGTGCCGCCCATTCCAAATACCACGGTAACCGGAACCTTTACCTACTTCGTCGCACAAACGGGCCCCAACGGCTGTGAATCTCCCCGTAAGTCCGTCGTAGTCACCATCAACCCATTGACGGGGCCGACCGTACAAACTCCGGTATTCTATTGCGTCAACGACGGCCCAAGCGCACTGCAAGCCACGGCTTCGGGACCCAATACCTTGCGCTGGTACACGGTCGCCACAGGCGGAAACTTCTTTACCACCGCCCCAACGCCGAGCACGGCGAGCTCTGGAGTAACCAGCTACTGGGTTAGCCAGGTAAGCCCCGTTCAGGGTTGCGAATCGCAGCGGGTGCGCATCGACGTCAACGTTCAGCCTACCCCGCCAACCCCTCAGGTTCTCAATGTCACCTACTGCCAGGGCGACACGGCGGTACCCACTATTGGCGTTCCGACACCTGGACACACCTTGACGTGGCACCTTACCTCTATTGGCGGAACGAGCAGTAGCCAAGCCTTTGTGCCGAGCACCTTGACCCCCGGCTCCTACGTATTCTGGGCCGCGCAGACCAACGACAGCACCGGGTGCAGCAGTCCAAGGGTGCCCTTGACCGTAACCGTGAACCCCAAACCCAACGTTCCCGTTCCCTTGAATGTACAGTACTGCCGTGGCGCCGTTCCGGCCGTACTCACCGCCAACGCGATGCCCAACCACAGCCTCGTTTGGTTCACCTCGCTCACGGACACCCTCGGCCTCACGACCCCGCCGGGACCGTCCACCGCAACGGCCGGGGTCACCACCTACTACGTGGCGCAAATCAATTCGAGCGGATGCATGTCTGACCGCGTTCCGCTCACCGTGACCGTTTTTGCGCTGCCCGCCGCGCCCACGGCCCAAAGTGTGGCCTACTGCCTAAACGACGTGGCCACGCCGCTTCAAGCAATGCCTGTGTTTGGAAACTCGCTCCGCTGGTACACTACGCCTACGGGCGGAACCCCGCTCGCTGCCGCCCCCACGCCCAGCACGGCCACTCCCGGAGCCCAGTACTATTGGGTGAGTCAATTTGACGCCAACACCTGCGAAAGCCCGCGCACCGTGGTGCAGGTCTATGTGCACCCCCTTCCGCCGGCCCCGATCACCCAATCTGTGGTCTACTGTCAGGGCGACGCGAGCCTTCCGTTGAGTGCTCAACTTCTGCCGGGCCATACCGCCAAATGGTACCCATCGGCTACGGGCGGAATTGGCGTTCCTACCGCCCCCTCGCCCAGCACGGCGAGCCCGGGCACCTTTAATCTGTATGTAAGTCAGGTGAATACCGCGACCGGCTGCGAGGGTCCGCGTGCCGCGGCTACCGTTACCGTCCACCCCAAACCGCGCGCGCAGTGGTCGGCGCAATTGACCGACGGCGATAGCTGCTCGATTCCGCAGACCTACCTGTTTACCAACACGTCCACGGCTCATTCCAGCCGAGTTTGGCGCCTGTATTTCAACGGAACCCTTCTGCAGTCCGACACCTCTTTGCACTACAGCCGACGTTTTAGTACGTCAGGCCGTTTTGTCCTAGAACTGCTCGTAACCAATGCCAACGGCTGCCAGGATACGACTTCGCTCGAACTAATAATCAATGCGGGTATCCAAAACACCTTAACTGCCGTTCCGCTTGAAGGTTGTGAACCGCTTGACGTAACGTTTGATTTAGTTCAAAGCTTTAATTCGGACCTTGACAGCCTCTACCAAATCGAGTTTTTTCCTGGAGACGGCAGTTCAGTTAGCCTTTCACTTGCTCAAAACCAGCAGTTTACGCATCAGTATGTGCGGTTCGGAACCTACGTGCCCTACGTCATCACTCGAATGTTCAGCGGCTGCAGCGACACCGCCTACACCCCCAACGTAGAAGTGTACCTCACGCCCAATGCCGACTTCACCTACACCCTGCTGAACTACCGCACCCTGGCCTTCCAAAACACCTCTACCGACCTCGACACCTCGAGTACCTACCTATGGACCTTCGGAGATGGCAATTCCAGCACCGACTTTGCGCCCGTACACACCTACCGACCTGAGGACCTCGGCAAGGATAGCATTGAAGTCTGCCTGATCATCACCAACTACTTTGGCTGCAGCGACACCCTGTGCCGCAACCAATGGATTTGGCCCGCCCAGCTCAACGTACCCAATGCCTTTGCCCCTGAACTCGTCTACGTCGAAGACGACAACCTCTTCGCTCCCAAGGGGCATTCCCTGCAGTCCTACGAACTCAAAATCTTCGACAAATGGGGCAACTTGGTGTACCAAACCACCGCCCTCGACGCCAAAGGAATTCCAAGTGAACCGTGGAACGGACAACTCAACAACACAGGCGAACTGCTGCCCATGGGCGTGTACGTTTGGACCATTGAAGCCTACTACAACGACGGCACCCGTTGGCCAGGACAAGAAGACAAATTCGGTCAAACCCGACGCTACGGCACGGTAACCCTCCTTCGATGATGCGACGACTAGCTACCCTATTGGTCATCTTGGGCCCTGCGTGCATGGGTCAAGACGGAATCTTCACCCAGTTCCTCGCCAACAAACTCTACCTCAACCCGTCGTTTGTTGGGTCCAACATGGCCGCCTCGGACTTTACCCTGAACAGTCGTCAGCAGTGGTCCAACGTGCCCGGGCCAAGCAACATACCCATTCTAGGTGCCTACCGTTTTAACCAAGCCAGCTTCCAAAGCTACTGCTCGCAGCAAGGCCTTGGCTTTGGACTCCAGCTGCGGCACAGCTCCGAAGGCGAAGGGGTCTTAAACGGCTACAACGCCACCTTTTACCTTGGACAAACTCAGAGCATCTGGGAGCGCCGCAGCGCGCGTGCTACCAAAGGCTTCTTAGGATTCAACCTGCAGCGCGTACAGGCATCTGCGGGTATAGCCATGGGATTAGTCCAGCGAACCATTGATTGGTCGGCACTCCGGTTCAGCAGCCAATACCACCCCTACCTGGGTTTCTTTCAGCCTAGCTCGAGCATCCAGCCCCAAAACGATCGGAGTAACATTTACTTTGACCCGAGTTTCGGCGTGCGATTCAAAGCCATGTATGGAGATAAAACCAACTCCAAAACCACCACCTTAAGTTCTGGATTTGCCATCTTCCACATCGTTCGGCCCGAAGAAACCTTCTTTGGCCTAAACCACAGCATCCCGCGGCGCTACAACGGATTCCTTACCGTAAACTACTTCAAATCTCCGCGGAGGCACAAAAACAATCCCTTGTTCTCGTCGCTGAGCATGGTATATGACTACCAAGCGCCCTTGAGCACCTCTACCATCTCCTTTGGACAGCAACTGCACCCCCAACTCATGGTCAGCGCAGGCGTGCGACGACGCAACTTTTGGGACATCGACGCCCAATCTGACGCTGTACTCTTTGCCGTCAACGCCCTCGCGGGAGAAACGCAGTTCGGAATCTCCTACGACCTTACCACCTCGGCCCTATCGCAGGTGCGCACAACCGGGAGCCTTGAAGTCTCCATGACCATACCGCTGAGCAACTCCTACTGCCTTCCGGGCGTCTATTCCCGTGGACGGCGTCGCGACTACAACTGCGTCGACAGCGAACTCCAGCGCATCCGCCCTAAAGACTTCATCAATTTTATCCCTTAATGGGTGCCCTTACCGTGCTCCCCGTCGCCTACCACCTTGAGGCTCCGGTCATAAATGGTTCTGGATTTGCGCCCTTCCTCGGCGGAGCTTCCCTGAAGCAGCCCGAGCCATGGGCCCGCAACCTGCTTCGCGACGACCAAGGCGACCACGTCAGCGACCGCAACCCCCACCTGAGCGAGCTCAGCGTGCTCTACGCGGCCTGGAAGAACCACCCCGAGTGGACCCACTACGGCATCGCCCACTACCGGCGCTTTTTTGTGGCGCGGCCCAACTGGATCCAGCGGTGGCTCGTGCAGCCTGAGCATCGACCCTGGGCGGCTCTCGACCCGTGGACGCCCGCATTCGCCCTCAAACCTGAGGACCTCAAGGGGCAAGACCTGATTGTCAGCACCACCCGTACCTACCGCGAGTCACTGCGTGCCGACTACCTTCGCTGGCACGACGCGCGCGACCTTGCGGTGCTCGAGCAGGCCATGGAACGCCACCACCCCGGTCTGAGCGCCGACTGGAACCGCTTTCTCGACTCCAGCCACGACTTGACGCCCTTCAACATGCTCTTTGGGGCCCGCGAACACGTGGACCGCTACTGCGCGTGGCTGTTCCCGATGCTGCTTGACGCCGACCGCGAACTGGGCCAGCGCCCCGACGGCTATGCGGCCCGCCACGCCAGCTTCTTGGCCGAGCGCCTTTTTAGCTTTTACCTGCAGCACGAGCGGATTTCGGTACGCCGCCTCCCGGTGGTGCAGTTGGGCCAAAAAAGCGCCAACCGCTACCCCCTTTTGCACGGAACCTACGACTGGCTCAAGCGCCGGTAAAGCAGCGCAGAAACCGCGAGCAAC
>Ga0194123_10003562_pt1 | contig 18532 bp, 14 predicted proteins | sample TA2MahsurfametaG_5_FD_155479 | JGI IMG/M metagenome (GOLD analysis project Ga0194123, IMG submission 155479) | Freshwater microbial communities from Lake Tanganyika, Tanzania - TA2015023 Mahale A surface | ecosystem: Environmental > Aquatic > Freshwater > Lake | place: Tanzania: Lake Tanganyika... | reverse complement strand
TTGAGCGGGTCCAGCATCCTGATCTGCTCGGCCGCGAAGCGATAGCCACTGCCATCGGCAGCATGGAAGCGGGCGTGATTGCCTTGGCAGAACGCCCCGATGAGCGCCCGCACCTTGTTGGGATTGGTGATATCGAAGGCAGGGTGGGTCAGCAGTCCGCGCACGCGTTCCAGAGTCTCCGGCAACCGAGATGAGGCCTGGAGGCTGAACCATTTGTCGAGCACCAGCGGCTCATCCTTCCAACGCGCGTAGAAGTCTGCCAGCGCCTCCGCACGCTCGGGGCAATCACAGTTGGCAAGCGCGGCCAGCGCGGCGCTCGCATCCGTCATGTTGTCCGCCTCGCGGAACTGCGCCATGCACACTGCGCGCACTTCCGGCGTTTCGAGTTCCATGAGGTAGCCAAGGCAGGCATTGCGGAGCGCGCGGCGTCCGGCTGCTTCGGGAGTTGGCGCATAGGGCCCCGGCACTCGCATCGTCTGCCAGGTCTTGTGCAGCAGATCGCGCAAGTGCTCGGCCAGGGCGCGACGGAGTGCGGTGCGTGCCCCGAGAATGGCCTCCGGATCCACCACCGCCATTTCCTCCGCCAGCACACCGGCGCCGGGCAGGCTCAAAGCCTCGGCGGCGAAGGCGGGATCCCGCTCGCTGTGGGTCAGGGTGCGGGCACAGGCGTCGAGGAAAGCGGAGGGGAAGCGTGGTTCCCGCCTTGCCTGCAGCTCGCCGATGGCTGCAAGCAGCACGCCTGTTGCCAGACGTTGACCCGCCTCCCAGCGGTTGAACGGGTCGCTGTCATGGGCCATCAATAAGGCCAGATCTTCCGGCGAGTAATCGAAGTTCAGCACCACCGGTGCGGAGAATCCGCGCAACAGAGAGGGCACTGGCCGCTCGGGCAGACCTTCCAGAACAAGAGAATCCGCAGCCTCGGTCAGCAGGAATACCGGCTGCTCGCCTGCACGCAGGGCGGGGTGGCGGCTTTGCACCGGCAGTTCATGTCCCGCGGCGGATAACAGGCCGAGTGCGATCGGAATCGGGAACGGCTTTTTCTCCGTCTCACCCGGGCACAGGGCGCAATGCTGGGAAAAATGCAGGGTGTAGCGGCCTTCGCCCGGATGATGCTCGGCAGTGACCTCCACTCCCGGGGTTCCCGCCTGGTCGTACCAGCGCTGCATGAGCCTGAGGTCAACGCCGGAGGCATCCTGCATGGCGGCGAGGAAGTCCTCGGTGCGCACCGCCTGGCCGTCGTGCCGGGCGAAGTAGAGATCCATGCCACGCCGGAAACCGGCAGCGCCCAGCAGGGTGTGCATCATGCGCACCACCTCCGCGCCCTTGTTGTAGATGGTCGCGGTGTAGAAGTTGCTGATCTCCATGTAAGCGGACGGCCGCACCGGATGCGCCATCGGGCCTGCATCCTCCGGGAACTGACCTGCACGCAGGCCACGCACCTCCTGGATTCGTTGCACGGCGTGCGAATATCGATCGCCGCCGTATTGCTGGTCGCGAAACACGGTCAGGCCTTCCTTCAGGCTCAACTGGAACCAGTCGCGGCAGGTGACCCGGTTGCCTGTCCAGTTGTGGAAGTATTCGTGCGCGATGACCCGGTCGATCATCATGAAGTCGTAATCCGTGGCGAGATCCGGCCGCGCCAGCACGTACTTCGTGTTGAAGATGTTGAGGCCCTTGTTCTCCATCGCGCCCATGTTGAAGTCGCCCACCGCGACGATCATGTACTGGTCCAGATCGAGCTCCAGGCCAAACACTTCCTCGTCCCAGCGAATGGCGGACTTGAGTGCCTCAAGCGCGAACGCGCATTGATCGAGACGCCCGGGCTCGACGTAGAGGCACAGTTTCACGTCCCGTCCTGAACAGGTGCGGAAAGTGTCTTCCAGCAGATCGAGCCGACCCGCCACCAGCGCAAACAGGTAGGCGGGCTTAGGGAAAGGATCTTCCCAGCGCGCCCAGTGCCGATTGCCCTCTTCCACCCCCGCGCCGGTCTGGTTGCCGTTGGAGAGCAGCACGGGAAAACGCGCACGATCAGCGTGCAGGGTCGTGGTGTAACGGGACATCACGTCGGGGCGATCCAGGAAATACGTGATGCGGCGGAACCCCTCGGCCTCGCATTGGGTGAAATAGCCGTCGGCCGAGGCATAGAGGCCCATCAGCTGCGTATTGCTCTCCGGCTGGATGCGCACGACGGTTTCCAGCGTGAAGGATTCGGGAACGTTGAAGATGCGCAGGCGATCCCCGCTGGCCTCGAACTCGCCGGGCGTCAGTGTGCGGCCATCGAGCGCCACGCTGACCAGACTCAAGCCATCACCCTGAAGCTCAAGCGCTGCGTCGCCGCCGGGCCCGGCCGGGTTGCGTTGCAGGGTGAGTTGCGCGCGGACCTCGGTGCAGGCCTCCAGCAGTTCGAAATCGAGCCGTACTTCGGGAATGAGGAAAGCCGGCGGCTGGTAATCCGTGAGGCGGATGGTGACAGGTTCTGGATTTTTCATGCGCCCATTATAGGCGGGGGCGCAATCGACTTCGCCGGGTGGGCACGCAATAATCCGGGTCATTGCATAACGCAGGTGGCAACTCATGAATGGTGCGCATGCCCTGATCGAAACCCTGGTCCGAAGCGGGCTCGATGTCTGCTTCGCCAATCCCGGAACGTCCGAGATGCAGCTCGTACAGGCCATCGACCAGATTCCGGGCATGCACCCAATCCTCGCGCTGTTCGAGGGCGTGGTGACAGGTGCGGCCGATGGTTATGCCCGCATGGCGCGCAAGCCGGCCTGTACCCTCCTGCACCTCGGCCCCGGCCTCGCGAACGGGGTGGCCAACCTGCACAACGCACGCAAGGCGCACACGCCGGTGGTGAACGTGGTGGGTGATCATGCGCTCCATCACGTGCGGTTCGATGCTCCGCTGACGTCCGATCTGGAGGGCATAGCGCGCCCTGTCTCGCACTGGGTGCGTAGCGCGCAATCCCCGGCGGAGCTCGCGGCGCTGGGCGCGGAAGCGGTGGCTGTGGCGGGGACCGTTCCGGGGCGCATCGCCACCCTGCTCGCGCCGGCGGACAGCGCGTGGACAGATCTGCCGGCCGATTATCGTGCGCCCGCCGTGCAGGCTGCGGCGGCGCTGCCACAGGTGCCCTCGCACCAGATCGACGCCGCCGCCAAGGCGCTGCGTCAGGCTCGCAACCCGGTGATCTTGCTGGGCGGGGAGGGGCTGGTAGGCGAAGGCGCGTTCCACGCGGGTCGCATCGCCGCTGCACTGCCGGTAAGGCTGCACGCGGAGACTTTCAACCGTCGCCTCGAGCGGGGCGCGGGCCGCGTACCCATCAGCATCCTGCCGTATTTCGGCGAGCGGGTGCTGGAGACGCTCGCCGGGGCCGACCTCATCTTGCTGGCAGGCTCCAAGCGGCCCGTCGCGTTCTTTGCCTACCCGGGCAAGCCAAGCGTGCTGGTGCCCGAGGGCTGCGACGTGGTGCCGCTGGCGGGTCCGACGGACGATGCCGCGGCGGCGCTGCGGGCGCTTGCGGATGCCTTGCAGGCACCCGCCTCGCCAAGCCGCTTCCAGACCGCAGTGGAGATCCCCCGCGCCACGGGCACGCTCACGCCGCAACTCGTTGCGCAGGTGGTGGGCCGCACGCTGCCGGAAGGCGCCATCGTCATCGACGAGGCCATCACCTGCTCACTGCCCTGCCAGATGGCGACGCTGGGAGCGCCTGCTCATGACTGGCTGCAGCTGATGGGCGGCTCCATTGGTGATGGCTTGCCGCTGGCCGTGGGCGCGGCCGTGGCGTGTCGCGATCGCAAGGTCATTTGCCTGGAAGGCGATGGCAGTGCCATGTACACGGTGCAGGCGCTGTGGACCATGGCCCGGGAAGGCCTTGATGTCATCAACGTGATCTTGGCCAATCGCAGCTACACGGTGCTGAACATCGAATTCGAACGGGTGGGCGTGGGCTCTCCGGGACCGCGTGCGCTGTCCATGCTGGATCTCGGCAATCCCTCCCTGCGCTGGACTGACTTGGCCCGTGGCATGGGTGTGAATGCCGCGCGGGCCGAGACTGCGGAGGAATTCGAGCAGATCCTGCGCAGCATGCTGGGGACTCGCGGTCCCCATGTCATCGAAGCGGTGATCTGAACGCCCTGATTCGGGATCTGTGAGCTCGGCAGGCGCGGGCAGCGCCTCAGGTCACCTGGACCGACGGCAGGGCGTAGAACGCCGCCAGCGCCCGATACAGCGCAAAGGCATCGGCAGTTCCGGCGAGCTCGCGGATCGAATGCATGGCGAAGGTTGGTACGCCCACATCCACGGTGCGTATGCCAAGGCGCGTGGCGGCGAGGGGGCCGATGGTGCTGCCGCAGCCCATGTCGCCCCGCGCGACGAAGGACTGCACGGCCACGCCCGCGAGCTCCGCCGCGTGCATGAACACCGCCGCGGATTCGCTGTTGGTGGCATAGGACTGGTTGGCATTCACCTTGAGCGCCGGTCCACCATTGATTACCGGGCTGTGCCGGGCATCGTGCCGGTCAGGGAAATTGGGATGAACCGCGTGCGCATTGTCCGTCGAGACGAGCAATGACCGCGCCATGGCCCGCGCCTGCGCGCCGTGATCATCAAACACCCGCAAGAGCACGCTTTCCAGGAAATTGCCGCGCGCACCGCTGGTGGATGCGCTGCCGACTTCCTCATGGTCATTGCACACCAGCCATTGCGAACCCTCGCCGCCTGCTTCCCTGAGGGCGCACAGGCCGGTGTAGCAGCTCAGCAGGTTGTCGAGGCGTGCGGAGGCGATGAATTCGCCGCGCCAGCCTAAGATCTGCGCCGGCTGCGTGCCATAAAAACTCAGCTCGAAGGCCAGCACGCGGCTGCCCTCGAGGGCCGGCTCCTCGCGCACCAGGGCCAGCAGGACTTCTGCCTTCACATCGAACTGTTCGGTCGATTTGCCCTGGATCAGCGCCGGCAGATAGGTCTGGCGATTGATGCTTCGCTTGTCGTTGGCTTCGCGGTCGAGATGAATCGCGAGGCTCGGGATGATGGCCAGCGGGCAGCGGAAATCGAGCAGCCGGTTGCACAGGCTGCCATCGGGGCGAATGAGCGTCACGCGCCCGGCCAGTGAAAGATCGCGGTCGAACCACGGATTCAGCAGCACCCCGCCGTAGACCTCTGCCGCGAGTTGCTGGTAGCCCTGCTGCACGAGTTCCGGATGTGGCTTGAGCTTGAGGCAAGGACTGTCGGTGTGTGCGCCGACCAGGCGCAGACCCGTGCTCACCAGCGGCTCATGCCCCAGGGTGAAGGCAATGAGCGAGGATTCATTGCGTGTGACGAGATATCGCCCGCCCGCTTCCGGGCGCCAGACTTCATCCTCCGCCAATTGCGTGAAACCGGCAGCAAGCAGTGCCTGCATCATCTCGCGCGTGGCGTGGAAGGGCGTGGGGGAGCGGTCCAGGAAGGCCAGGAGGCCCTGATTGAATTCTTGCGGTGTCATGCGGGCATCTTAGCAGCGAGTGATGGAAGCCTGTCAGTGGCGGTCGGGGCGCTGGCCGGGCGAGGGCATCCAGCCCTGCGGGGCTGCATGGTGGCGTTGTCTGTCCGGGGCGACGGGTTTGCCACCCGCGTTGCGCTGTCGCTATTCTTGCCGGGTGAATCCACGGGTGAACCCCATGTTGCCGAGAATCCTGCTCCTTGCCCTGCTGACGACACTTGTCACGGACGTTCTCGCCGTGGGCGCACAGTCCGAGGTCGACTTATGGGAGACGCTGCTTCGTCCCCAGTACTTCCAGGATCGCGAGATTGCACTGGGCAAGGAGGCGGTTGAATTGCGGATACCCTTGCGTGCGGAAGATGCCGGCGTGGTGCCGGTTTCCATTGACGCCAAACAGCCGCAGACCGCCGAGCGTTACATCCAGCGCTTGTTCGTGTTCGTGGACAAGAATCCCAAGCCACTCGCCGGGGTCTTCACTCTGACACCCGAGATGGGCGAGGCGGATCTGGCGCTACGTCTGCGCATCAACCAGTTCACCAAGGTGCGGGTGGTGGCCGAGATGAATACCGGCGAGCTCTACATGGATGAGGGCTACACGCGGGCGAGCGGTGGGTGTTCGGAGCCTCCGCCATTCCTGAAACTGAAGGAGGCCCGCGAACGCATCGGCCAGATGCAGTTCCGTGCCACGCGCGACCCGGTGCGGGACGGTGCACTGGGACAGTTGATGATTCGTCACCCCAACATCACGGGCATGCAGCTGGATCAGCGCACTCGCGCGTATATTCCCGCTGACTACGTGACCCAGGTGGTGATCCACTTCAACGGCCGGCACATCATGACCGCGGAGACCGATATCTCCATCAGCGAGGATCCGAGTTTCCGGTTTTTCTTTCAGCCTCAGCAGGGCGGTACGCTGGAGGCCCGCATGACAGACTCCGAGGGCCGCAGCTTCACGCATACCTTCGAGGTCGATCCGCCGCCAGCACCGGGTTGATCCGGGTGCTGGAGCGGCGCGGTTCCCGCGCTCTCAAAGCGCGCGCAGGAAATCCAGCAGCACGCGGTTGAAGATTTCCGGTTGCTCGATGTTGGCCAGATGTCCCGCGTTGCGGATCACCACCAGCGAGGATCCAGAGATTGCAGCCGCCATCTCGCGCGCCACGCCGGGTGGCGTGAGCCTGTCCTGATCCCCCACCACGATGAGCGTTGGCACCCGCACCCGGGAGAGATCCGCCACGCGCTCGTAGCGCGTCATCGCCTCGATGGTCTTGATGTAGGACTCCTTGTGCAGCCTGCCCATGCTGTCCACCAGCGCGTCGATATGCGCCGCTGAGGCGCGCGAGCTGACCAGAGTTTTAGCGACGGTAGGCGCGATATCGCGGGGCTCCTTGCCTTCGAGCAGGGGTTTGCGCCGCAGTTCGATGAATTTCTCGCGGGCCGCCGGCGTGAAGGATTCGTCGTAACCGGCAAAGGTGTCGATGAGCCCGAGGCTCAGCACCCGCTCCGGGCATTGCTCGAAGAAATCGAGCGCGATGCGCCCACCCATCGACAGCCCCACCAGATGAGCGGCTGGGACGCCGAGGTGATCGAGCAGGCGCCCGACATCGCTCGCGAAATCCGGAAAGCGCAAAGGCTCGGCATAGTCCTCGCTGTCGCCGTAGCCGCGTGCATCCCAGGCAACGGCGCGGAAGTGGGTGCAAACCGCCGGCATCTGCTCCACCCAGTTCCGGCGATTGCCGCCTATGCCGTGCAGAAAGATGACCAGCGCACCCTTGCCGGCTTCACTGTAAGCAAGGCGCGGAGCGCCCGGGACAAATCCTGTCGAGTACTGATCCATGCCGAGATCAGCCCCAAGGCAGGGGCATGGGCGCGCCATCCGCCGTGCGGACCTGCACGGGGGACATGGCGAGGGCTGCCATGATGTAGAGCTCGTCATCGCCACCGTTGCAGATCTGGTGGATCACGCTGCGCGGAATCAGCAGGGATTCATCGGCGCGGATGACCGCCGTCTTGCCGTCGTAGTGACATTCCGCCGTGCCGGACAGCACCGTGATCACCTCTTCGCAGTCGTGGCAGTGCACAGGGGTGGCGGCCTTGGGCGCGATTCTCTGCCGCCAGATCTCGAAGGACTTCATGCCATCGCGGCTGCCCGCGAGGGTTTGGTGCTCGAGGCCGGGCAGGTTGAGAGTGGGCAGCGTGGCGTGGGAATTGACGCGCATCCGGAGTCTCCTGGCCGCTTGCGACAGCGGGATTTACGGGTTTGAAATAGCGTGCCGGTATCCCAAACGAGGGCGCAAACCTTGTCAAGCAAGGGGGCGCCCCGTTGTTGCCGGGGCTGTCTGGTCAGGTGCAGCCGCCCGGCGTTTGACCCTCCGCGCTTCGCACTGCGTGCGGCGCGCTTCGGGTTCAACCCCCGGCCGGCTTCTGGCGCCTGCACTCGGCAGCTTTTGTTTTGGTGATCGTGGGCGGATGTGCAGGGGAATGCCCTGTAGCGGACATTGGAGTTCGTCCGCGGAAGGGCGCCCCCTGTGCAGCCGCGTATGGCAAGGCTTGTGCAGCCGCCCGGCGCTTGACCCTCCGCGCTTCGCACTGCGTGGGGCGCGCGTCGGGCTCAATCCCCGGGCGGCTTGGGGTAGCCGTTATTACTCAAGCCGCGTTCGCGCGGGCCGATAAATGCAGCGAGGACTCCCCGAATGTCGGGTGGGTCCACGCGGTTTTTGCGGCGATTCCGTCACGAAAACTTCATCCACGGTGGTCACAGTGCGGGCCCGTCTGCATTATGATCCGTCAATGAATTCAGGAGTGAATCCACCCATGGCCGTCCCCGCAGCAGTCGTGCAGTTACGCGCCGCGCCCATTTCACCAACTCTCCAGTCCCATCTGCTGGCCGCCGAGCGCGCGGCCCGCAGTGATGCCGGCAAGTCCTTGAGCTGGATCGTTTCCGCCATCTCCAGTGCCTGCAAGACCATCGCCGCCCGCCTGCGCACGGCCGGCATCGACGGCAATCTCGGTGCGGTCGGCAATATGAATGTTCAGGGCGAGAGCCAGCAGGCGCTGGACGTGATCGCCAATGAACTCCTCATCCGCGAACTGCAGTCCCGCGAGGGGGTGGCAGTGCTTGGCTCAGAGGAAAACGACGAACTTCTGGTGGTGGATGACGCCCAAGCCAGCGGCGTGCGCTACTCGGTGCTCTTCGATCCGCTGGACGGATCTTCCAATCTCGATGTCGGCGGCAGCGTCGGCACCATCTTCTCCATCTACGAAGTCCCTCCGGGCACGGAGCTTGAACTGCAGGCCGGGCGCCGTCAGGTCGCTGCAGGCTATGTGCTCTACGGGCCTTCCACCGTATTTGTGATGACCATGGGGCAGGGTGTGGACATGTTCGTGCTCGACCCTTCGGTCGGCACTTTCGTACGCACCGCGAGCAATCTCCAGATCCCCGCGCGGGGCAAGAGCTACTCCGTCAACGAAGCGAATTTCGACAGCTTTCCGGTTGGCTACCAGCGCTTCATCGCCGACTGCCGCAAGGCCGGTTACGCCAGCCGTTACGCGGGTGCCATGGTGGCGGATGTCCATCGTGTGCTGTTGCAGGGGGGCGTGTTCCTCTATCCGCCCACGGCCAAGGCGCCCAAGGGCAAGCTCAGGCTGATGTACGAGGCCAATCCCATGGCCTGGTTGCTCGAGCAGGCTGGTGGTATGGGCAGCACGGGTGAGTTCGACATCCTGGATGTGGTTCCCGATTCCCTGCATCAGCGGGTGCCGGTGATTCTCGGCAGTCCGGAGGACGTCAAGGCGCTGCGCGCCTTGCTCTGAGCTTTTTCTGCCCCCTGCGGCTGCACAGGGGGCGCCCTTCCGCGGACGAAGTCAGATGTCCGCTACAGGGCATACCCCTGTACACCCGCTCACGATCACCTTGGAAAAAAGCGGCCATGTGCTGAAGCCGACCGGGGAGTAGACCCGAAGCGCGCCTCACGCAGTGCGAAGCGCGGAGGGTCGCTCGCCGGTCGACTGCACGAGATATCCCTTACGCTCGCGGCTGCACAGGGGGCGCCCTTCCGCGGACGAAGTCAGATGTCCGCTACAGGGCATCCCCCTGTACATCCGCTCAGCATTACCTTGGAGACAACTGCCGTGTGCGGATGGGTGAGGCAAGCCACGCCGCGAGATCCTCCCGAATCCGGGCGAACACGCCCGGCCAGTCACCACCGGCGGACTGACGATAAAGCGATATCGAGGGATACCAGGGCGTCGCGGTTCCATGCCACATCCAGCGCCAGTCGGGCGAGAAGGGCAGCATCACCCATACCGGTTTGCCCAGCGCCCCCGCGAGATGGGCCACACTGGTATCCACCGTGATGATCAGATCCATCGCGTCCACCAAGGCCGCGGTATCGGAAAAATCCCTGAGCTCATCCCCAAACCAGGCGACATCAGTGCGGGAACGGATGGCGGCCATGTCGCCCTTGCGACACTCCTTTTGCAGGCTGACCCAGTTCACCGGCAGATCCAGTTCAGTGAGCAGATCGTGCAAGGCGATGCTGCGCTCCCGGTCGCGGCCGTGTGTCGGGCTGCCGCTGACCACCACGCCGACACGCGGTGTGGGTACAGCCGCCAGGCGTTGATGCCAGATCCGCAATTTCTCCGCCTCGCTTGTGAGGTAACGACCGGGTGCGGGGATGGTCTGAAGGCTGGTCTGGAAGGCAAAAGGCAGGCTCAGCAACGGGCACTGGAAATCATGGGCGGGAAGCGGATCGCCGCGACCGATGATCACATCCGGGCCCTCGAGCGCGCGCATCAAAGGCACCAGATCGCGCTGCACTTCCAGGATCACCTGCGCGCCTTTTGCCTTGCACAGCGCGGCATAACGACAGAACTGCACCGTGTCCCCAAAGCCCTGCTCATTGCGCAGGAGGATGGTCTTGCCCGCCAGCGATTCCCGCCCGGTCCAGCGTGGCTTCAGATGTGAATCCGGCGGCAGGCTCACCCCGGGGCGCTGCCAGCGCCATTCGTATTTGTCCCAGCCGCGCGGCAGCTCGCCCGCCACCAGCAACGCCAGACTCAGGTTCCAGTGCGCTTCCGCATGCGAGGGCTTCAGCGCAATCGCGCGCGCATAGCTGCGCATGGCGCCCTCAACCTGTCCCAGATCCTGTTCTACCAGACCCCGGTTCACATAAGCCTCCGGATACTCGGGGCGCAGAGTGATGGCTCGGGTATAGCTGGTGACCGCGGAATTCAGCAGTCCCATGGAGCGCAGGGTGTTGCCGCGGTTGTACCAGGCCTCGGCATGGTCTTGCCGTACGGTCACCGCACGGTCATAGCTGGCGAGGGATTCGTCGTAACGCTCCAGGGCGTGCAGGGCTGCGCCGCGATTGCTCAGCGCGTCCGGATAGTCGGGACGCACGGCCAGCGCGGCGTCGAAACTCGCGAGGGCTTCCGCAACCTTCTTTTGGTTCTGGAACACGATGCCGCGGGAATTGAAGGCCTCGGCGTAGTTCGCAGGCAAGGCGATCGCACGGTCAAAAGCGGCGAGCGCCTCGTCCTGCCTGCCCATGGCTTCAAACGCGAGGCCACGGTTGAAATGCGCCTCGGGAAAATCCCCCTGCAGAGCAAGCGCTTTGTCGTAGCTTTCCAGAGCCTCGGCATGACGACCCAAATCCTTCAGCACATTGCCGCGGTTGTTGTGGACATTGCTGTCACCGGCATCACACGCCAGCGCGCGGTCATAACTCGCGAGTGCATCGTCGGGTCGCTTGAGTGCACGTAACGCAGAGCCACGCGCATTGAGCGCGGCGGCCGAGTCCGGCTTGACCGTCAGCGCGCGATCCAGCCACTGCAGTGCTTCCGCTTGGCGTTGCCCGCGGATGGCGACGAGGGCGAGCCAGTAAAGGGCATCGAAGTTGTGCGGTTCGCGCTGCAGGATGCTGTGGAAGGCCGCCTCGGATTCCTGGAGACGGCCCGCCCGATGGAGGGCGAGCGCCTGCTGCAGCAGGGTGGCGATGGTGTTTTCCTGATCACTCGTGCGCAGGATGGTAAACCATCCCCGGGAGGGAGTGCGTGTCGCGCCCCGGGCAGCCGTTGATCAGGAGTGAGAAGGTTTTTTGAAAAGCTCCACGGCCAGCGCACAACGCGCCTCGGCGGTTTCGGGCAGGGATTCCTGGGCATCGATGGCATCGAGGCGCAGCTTGAGGCCACTGCGGTTTGCGATCTGTATGGCAAGTCCGGGGCGCGCGTTCAACTCGAGCAGTAATGGCCCGTGAGTGCGATCGAGCACGATGTCCACGCCGAGATAACCAAGGCCCGTCAGTTCGTAGCACTGCGCGCCCAGTTCCAGCAGGCGCGGCCACGTCGGGATCTGGATACCGGCCAGGGGCACGCCGTAATCCGGGTGTTCCTGCACGGCGCGGCTGTGCCATACCCCGCCGGTCGTCAACCCGGTGGCGATTTCGATACCGACACCCACCGCTCCCTGGTGCAAATTGGCCTTGCCGTCCGACTGCCGCGTGGGCAGGCGGACCATCGCCATGGTGGGTACCCCGCGATAGACCAGCAGCCGGATATCCGGCACGCCCTGGTAGCTCACCGGATCGAAGATGGGATCCACGCGCACGCGGTATTCGATCATCGCCTTGTCCGGCACACCTCCGAGGCTATAGATGCCGCTCAGGATGTTGGAGGCGTGATACTCGATTTCGGCGAGCGGCAGTCCGCGACCATCGGTCTTGACGAACATCTCGCGCCGACGGCCGTCGATGACGAGCACCCCGGCACCGCCGGATCCGCGCGCCGGCTTGATCACGAATTCGCTGTAGGGCTTGAGGATGTCTCCGAGTCCGGAGAGGTCATGTTCGGTGGCGATCACCCCATAGAGCGGTGGCACCGAGATCCCGGATTCGATGGCGAGCTGCTTGGTCGTGAGCTTGTCATCCACCAGCGGATAACGCCGCCGGGGATTGCGCTTCATGATGTAGGCGCGATTGCGCGCGTTGAGGCCCAGGATGCCTCGTTTGCGCAGGGCGAGCCAGGTGCCGATCATGCCCGCATCAATCCTTGGCTAGATCCTTGAAGCGCACGATCTCGCTCAGTCGGTAGCCGGTGTAGGCGCCAAACACCAGGCACAGCGACAACACCACCAGCAGCAGTTCCGGGAACACGAACATCAGATACACCAGATGCTCTTCGGTCATGGCGAAGTAGCCGAAGATGGCAACCGTGAGGCTGCCGAGGAATTCCTTGATGGCGTTGGCGGGGCCGCGCTCCTCCCACACGATGGACATGCGCTCGATGGTCATGGTGAGGATGACCATGGGGAACAACGCAATCGAGAGACCCTGTTCGATATGCAGCTCGTTGCTGATGAGGCTGACCGCGAGCATCAGCCCGATCACGATGACGAGCACACTGGTGAGTCTCGGCACGAGCAGCAGGCGCAGGTGCGTGACGGCACTGCGGATGAAGAGGCCGGCGGACACCACGATGAGGAACAGGGCCACGCCGGCGGCGAGACGGGTCTCGCGGAAAGCAAGCGCGACCAGGATGGGCATGAACGTGCCGAAGGTGGGAATGCCCACCACCATGCGCATGATGACGATGACGAAGGCCCCCAGCGGCACCATGAGCAGCACGCGATAAACGTTCTGGGTGGCGACGGGGAGCTCGCTCAGCGACAGGGTGAGCAGCCCGGTGTTCAGTTTGCTGTCCACACGCTGCGCCACATCGAGCTGGGTCATGGGGGTCTGCGCGGCGGAGAAAGTCACCGACACATTGCTCACGCCCTTGGTGCTCACCAGTTCCCGGTCCGCGAACTTCCACACCAGAAAGTTGGTGGGGTAACCCGGCTGGCCGGTACGTGGATTGAAACCCTGCCACACGTCTCCGTTGTGCACCTCCAGCCAGGGCATCAGCTCCCGCCCCGTGAATTCTCCGTCCAGCGCCAGGCCATGCACGATGCGGCTGGGAATGCGAGCGCCAGCCAGGATTTCAGTCAACAGCAAGGGCCATTGTTCTGCGGTCGCGGATTTGAGGATGACTTTGGCGTTTTCGTCGTCCGAGTTGTTGAGCGCGGCGAGCAGAAGACTGGTGAATGTGACCACGTCCGCCGACTCGGCTCGGGCCCGCGCGAGAAGCGCGCTCACGGCGGAGGCGAGAGGTTCCTCGTACTCCGGTACCTCGGGGAAGGTGGGCGGCGGGCCATCGGTGATGGCGCGCGACTGATCGCGCTTGGGATAAACCTTGGTGTGGTAGTAGAGCGCCTGGGAGCCGCCGGCGCGACGCACGGTCCAGACGGCCTCCGGGGTGGCCTTTTCATCCTTGCCCACGGTAAGCCCGTAACCCCGGGACACGAAATCTTCATCCAACACGGCGAAGCCGCGTGGTGCACCGGGCAGCGCCAAGGCCACCTTGGCAGGCAGCCCGCGACCCTGGAAGGTCACGCGCGCCTCCACGTCCCACACGGTGGCCTCCGCTGACGGGTCGAGCGGGATACCGAGCCGACTCACCTTGAGGCCGGCAAGCCCCAGTCCCAGCGCGGCGAAGATAAAAGCCCAGACAAAAACGGCCGAAACACGCACCTGCTGACCTCCTCTGGGATCCGGTCCGTTACTTCTTCGAGGCCGGACAGGTGGGGGTGGAATTGTATTTGGCAGCGGGATCGATCACGGCGAGCTCCGCCAGGAAACGACGGCCAAGCAACACCGGATAGTTGAACTTCTCGCGATTCGTGAGCGTGAACAGCGCCTGATAGCGCTTGCCCCCGAGGCAGAATTCCATCTTCACACTGGGGCGGAGCGAAGTCTTCTCCGTGCCACGCAGCTTGATCTTGACCTTGCGCTCCAGACGCTTCTCGACCAGCAGGGTTTCGGCCTTCGGGTCGCGGTGATCCAGCGACAGCTTGAAGCGCACCCATTCCTTGTCGTCCTTGTCGAAGTATTCGATGTCGGTGGCGTGGATGGCGGCAGTCTTGGCACCGGTGTCGAGCTTGGCCTTCACCACCACATCCCAGGGCTGCAGCCGCACCCGCTCGAGCCAGCCCAGTTGCAGAGGGTCTTTGGCGCTCGCGGACGTGGAGAAGAAGAGGGCGGTGAGGACGAGTAGGGCGAACAGACTGCGGCTGCCGCGTTGCGTGACCGGACGCATGGTGTGTGGAGGCCTCGGAGCAGGTTGGAGAGGTGGCGATGCCGGGGTGCTTGATGATAAGCCGAAAGACCGCAGGCATGTTAGTCGGCTGGACGTGAATCGGAGGCAAATGGCAGACACGCCCGGTCCATCCGCGATTGGTCGCAAGGTCGTGTTGGAAGCGCGTACACTTCGGTCACTTTCAGCCCCCTGTTACGGAGTCCGCCATGCAGTATTTCGAGGACAACGCGCTCTCCATCGGCAACACGCCACTCGTGCGCCTCAACCGTGTGGTCGCGGCAGGTCGTGCCCTGGTGCTCGCCAAGATCGAGGGTCGCAATCCCGCCTACTCCGTGAAGTGCCGCATCGGCGCGGCGATGATATGGGACGCCGAGCAACGCGGACTCCTCAAGCCGGGAATGGAGATCGTCGAACCGACCAGTGGCAATACCGGCATCGCCCTCGCCTTCGTCTGCGCGGCCAAGGGCTATCCCATCACCCTGACCATGCCGGAAACCATGAGCCTCGAGCGTCGGAAAGTGCTGAAGGCCTTCGGGGCCAAACTGGTGCTCACCGAGGGCGCCAAGGGCATGTCCGGCGCAATCGCCAAGGCCGAGGAACTGGTGGCACGCGATCCGGCCCGCTATTACATGCCGCAGCAGTTCAAGAACCCCGCCAACCCCGCCATCCATGAAAAGACCACGGGCCCGGAGATCTGGGACGCGACCGACGGCCAAGTGGATGTGATTGTCTCCGGCGTCGGCACCGGCGGCACGATTACCGGCATCTCGCGCTACCTGAAGCACACCCGCGGCCGAGCGGTGCTGTCGGTGGCGGTGGAGCCGGCCACCAGTCCTGTCATGTCCCAGCAGCGCTCGGGTCTCGCGCTCCAACCCGCGCCCCACAAGATTCAGGGCATAGGCGCGGGCTTCATTCCGGAAACCCTCGATCTCTCGCTGGTGGATCGCATCGAGCAGGTAACGAATGAGGATGCGGTCGCCTACGCACGCCGTCTGGCGACGGAGGAGGGCATCCTGGCGGGGATTTCCTGCGGCGCGGCGACGGCCGTGGCAGCGCGCCTCTCTGCGGAGCCGGCGATGGCCGGCAAGACCATCGTCGTCATCCTGCCCGATGCGGGGGAGCGTTATCTCTCCAGCGTGCTCTTCGACGGTATCGAGTAGGGCAGCGCCCGCAAGGGGCGGGCTCAGAGGTTCGGCGGAATCAGCAGCATTGCTCCGACATTCACCAGCATGAGCACCAGCGCCACGAGGAAGGTGTAACCGACGATCTCACCAAAGCGCAGCTTGGTCACCGCGAGAATCGGAATGGCGAAGAAGGGCTGGATGAGATTGGTGGTGGAGTCCCCATAAGCATAGGCCAGTGTGGTGGTGACCACGGACACATCCAGCGAGGCACCAGCCGGCAGCAGGAACGGTGCTTCGATGAGCCATTTCGAGCCGCCCGAAGGGATGAACAGATTCATGAAGCCCGAGTAGAGGTAGACCACCAGCGGATAGGTCTCCGTGCTCGCCACCCGTGCAAAGAATTCGCCCAGCCAGTGGCCCAGCGGCGTGAACTGCAGCAGGCCGAAAATCCCCGCATAGAACGGAAACTGCACGACGATGCCCCAGGCACTGTCCATCGCCGCGCGGCAAGCACGAAGGAACGAGGTGGGGCGTCCGTGCAGGAGCAGCGCAAGCGCCAGGAACACGATGTTGTAGGAATCGATGGTCCAGCTTTCGGCGAAGCCCTTGGTGTCCATGGTGTTGGCGAGTGGATAGATGAGCAGCAGCAGGGCCAGCCACACCCAGCCCCTGAACTGATCGAGCCGTTCGGCGGGGGTGCGGGGGGCGGGATCTTCCGGCGGCGGGGCGGGCAGGATGGCCTCCGCCTGTTCCCGCGAAAGTGTGCGTGCGCCGTGACGGGGATGCAGGATGACCACCGTGGCAAGCGCCACCACGAAGATCACGCACAGATAGCCCAGGTTGAAACTGTTGAAGAGCGTTTCATTGATTGGATAGAGCCGCTCCACCACCGCCGTGCCGCCCGGTGTAGCCGGGGTGACCAGCGGATTGTTCGGGGTGGCCAGAATGAGTGGCGCCGAGCCCGAAAAGCCGCCATGCCAGATGGTGCCGAGCCCCAGATAGGCGCTGGCGATGAGCACGCGCACGTCCGCACGCGGATTGCGGCGGATGAGAAACGGAGTGAACAGGGCGCAGGACACCAGGCAGAACGCCCAGTTGAGGTAGCCCGTGAACATGGAGAACACGCCTGCCAGCACCACGGCCTGCAGGGGGCGCTCGGGATTGGGCAGGCCGGCCAGCCAGTCGAAGAGGCGCCAGGCGGGACGCGACGCAACGCATGCATACGCTGCCACCATCGAGAGCGTGAACTGCATGCCGAGCGTGAGCAGTTTCCACACGCCCTGACCCCAAGCCAGCACGGCCTCCTCCGGCCCCACGCCCGGGCCGGCCATGGCAATCACCAGCGCGACCGCCGTGAGCATCATGCAGATGACCCAGGCATCCGGGAGCCAGCGTTCCGTGAATTCGGAAAGGCGCGCGCCGAGGCTGCGCAGGAGGTCAGCGGGGTTCATGCAACTGGAAAGCGCCTGAAGTCGGGTGATTAGTCGGCAAGGCGGCCGTAAAATAACCGGTTATATGCGTATAAGCGAACTCTTCCACAGCATCCAGGGCGAGGGCCACCTCACCGGCAAGCCCATGTTCTTCATCCGGGCTCAGGGCTGCGCCGTGAAATGCCCCATCCGGGAAGTCTGTGACCAGCCCGAATCCCTGGGTTTCAAGGGCGGTACGGAGTATTCCCCGGTGGAGCTCGCGGAGCTCGCCCTGCAGGCGGTGGGGCCGCGCGGCTGGGTCTGTCTCACCGGGGGCGAACCCGCGGAGCATGAGGATTTCGACCGCGTGGTGGCCGAATGCCGGCGGCGGGATCTCCATATCAACATCCAGACCTCGGGCATGCGCCGTGTGAACGCTCCGTGGGACTGGTGCACCGTTTCGCCCAAAGGGCTGGTGGACGAGCTCGCCATGGATTTCGCCCAGGAGCTCAAGATTGTCTACACCGGCCAGTCGGCGGAGGTGCTCAGGGATTACTACGAGCGATTCTCGGCCTGGAACTACTACCTGCAACCGTGCTGGTCGGGCTCAGGCAGCAACCAGCAGGAGACGCTCGCCATGGTGTATGAGCTCAATCGCCTCGGCCTGCGCTTCGAGTTCACTGCCCAGTGGCACAAGCTGTTGGGCGTTCATTGAGGAATTCCCACACCGCGCCCCGTCCCTGAGGAGGCCGGCCCGCACCCGCAGACCGGGCGCCGGCAAGGCCGTTGACGCCCCCGCGAACCATTGCGTACCTTCGCCGGACCCGTCCATCTTCACTCCGCAGGGGATCTTCCGCATGCCTTTCCGAATTTCAGTCGATACCGGCGGCACGTTCACCGACGTGGTCGTCACCGACACTGCCGGCCGCTTCACCATTGGCAAGGCGCTGACCGACCGCAGCCGTGCGTTTGCCAGCATCGCGGCGGGCCTCGACGTGGCGGCCGAGCAGTTGGGCCTGAATGCCAAGGATCTGCTGGCCGACACCTCCATGTTCCTCTACGGCACCACGCGCGGCACCAACGGCATTGTGGAGCGCAAGATAGCCCGCACCGCCTTCCTCACCACGGAAGGCTTCCCGGACATCCTGCTGCTGAAGGAAGGTGGCAAGGCCGAGCCACACAACCTCCGTATGGAGTATCCCGATCCTTACATCCCCCGCCGCTATACCTTCGAGGTGCGTGAACGCATCAACGCCGAGGGCGGGGTGGAAACGGCGCTGGACGAGGCCGCCGTGCGCGCCATGCTCCAGACCTTTCCCAAGCGCGGCGTCGAGGCGGTCGCGGTCTGCCTGCTGTGGTCGATTGCGAACCCCGCCCATGAGCTGCGCGTCGGCGAG
>Ga0194123_10003561_pt1 | contig 18533 bp, 8 predicted proteins | sample TA2MahsurfametaG_5_FD_155479 | JGI IMG/M metagenome (GOLD analysis project Ga0194123, IMG submission 155479) | Freshwater microbial communities from Lake Tanganyika, Tanzania - TA2015023 Mahale A surface | ecosystem: Environmental > Aquatic > Freshwater > Lake | place: Tanzania: Lake Tanganyika... | reverse complement strand
GACGACGCGCCGGGTTGAGGCCACGCTTGGCGCTGGTGTTTCCGCTCTTGCCGCTGGTACGGTTTTGGGTACCGCCACCTTGACGGTACCCGCGGGCCGTACATTGTCAATCGCGGCTTCGCAACTAGGTACAGCGCGTATTGAGGGCGCAGGAACGCTGGCGCTCACCGGGGCAATCAGCGCCAGCACGTCGCTGTCGGGCGCAGCCACGCAAACGGTTGATCTCACCGCGGCATCGCTCGCGCCCACCACCGCGGTGGGCACAGAAATTACGCTTTCCAGCGCATCGCGGTTTGTTGTGACGCCGCAGCAGCTGCAGACCACCAGCATTCGAGGTAACGCGGCGAACAACACGCTGATTGTCGATGTGTCGGGTCTTAGCTTTGTAGAGGATGGGAGCGGTGCTCCCACCGCGCTGATGCGCCTCAGTGTGGTCGATTCATTGGGCGGCGACGACACCGTCACCTTCCGGTTTGGTCAGGGTAGCCTCAACCGGGTCGTGCGCCTGGATCCAGCCTCGGTGATCCAGCTTGGCCAGATCGGAAACGGAGAACGCAACACGCTCGAATCCAGCAACGGTGTTCTCGACATCAGCAAAGTGCCGCTTGCCAATGTTGGCGGGTTCTCTCGCGTGCTGGTGAACTCTGCCTTGACCGTTTCGGTCGAGCAGATGAAGCAGTTGCTCGATACCGGAGGGCTGGCTGAATTCCTCGGTGACGGCGTTCTAACCGTGGAAGGCGAAATCAACCAGGAGATCGACCTGCGCAAGATTGCTTCCTTCCAGCCGGGCGGCGCCATCAAACCTGAGATCCGATTCGTTAACGCTTCTCTCGGCCAGGTCAAGGATCCCTCCACAACCGGAAAGGGTGTGATCCTGCCTCCTTCGGGCAGTGCGGTTCAGATTCGCCTCGGATCGCAGCTGGCCCCAGGCTTCGGTGTGCCCGGCGCGCCGATCGCTCCGAATGCCAGCGTCGTGGTGTTCAATGGGCGGCAACTCGAGGCGCTCGCTACGCATCCGAATGTTGCAAACATAGCGTCGCTCACCCTGACAGGCGACATCACGATCAACGGTTCTGTAAATCTCGGTACGGGTGGCCCCTTCCGTTCAAGCCTTGCGCTTGTCAACGGAGCTTCGTCGATCAACGTTGCGGCTGGCGCTACGCTCACAATGACTGCGGTGCAGGCGGCGGGCGCCAAGATTGGCGGCGCCGGCCAGGTTCGTGTCACTGGGCTTTCGAACCTGATTCAATCGCAGTCGGCGGTATCGTTCGCTGAACTTTCAGCGGCCACGACGGTGGTGGTGGACTCGTCGATGACGCTGCCGGCTGGCATCAACCTTGGTTCAGCGGTTCTTGAGCTTTCATCTGCAGTTGAACTAACCGCCAGCGTTGATCAGGTCACCGGGCGGGCAGTGAAGGCTGGCGCCGGTACAAAGCCAACCCTGACCATTGTTGGGCTGACTGCCGGTACCGTTGATTTCACCGGTGTTGCGCCCGCGGCCGAACTTAACAGTCGGACTCAGGTGTCAGCGAATCTTCAGGTGTCCTCAGGCAGCAGGCTTGGCCCGGTCGCGCTGATCCTGTCAGGGGGGGCCGATATCAGGCTGGCGGCTGCTCAGGCAAGCCTGCGCGCAATCTCCGGTTCGGGATCGGTGAGCCTTTATGGGCTTGATGGAGCTGCATTCGATCTCTCGCGCGTCGATGTGCCGTCTTCGGCGACGATTGGCCGTGGCACAGAGATCAACGCTGGCTCTGTGCTTGGTGATCGTGTCTTGCTGCAGATCACCGATGATGCAACGCTCGTGCTGACTGCTGCCCAGGTCACCACCGGCAGTGCTGACAACATTGGCGGTCGTGTCATCTCCGGCATGGGGTCGGTAACGGTTACCGCGCTTGGAAGTGCCCGCGCGATGCTTAACAACATCACGGTTACGGGCCTGGTGGCCGCGCAGGTTCCCGCCAGCGCGGTACTGAACACCGCCACCAATCTTGGGGGCGCTGTTCTGGTCGTTGATTCAAATGCAACGCTCACGCTGGAACCCTCTCAGACATTGATTGGAAGCGGTGCGAACGCCGTCGCTCGCGAAATAGTTGGCGCGGGCGCGATTCGATTCGCGCTCGCTACCGGCACCTCTGCGTCGCCAACAGCATTGGTTGGCGCGAATCTTTCGAAGAGCGAAGTCGTACTGAACGTGAGCGGTCATCAGAGTCTGTCGGGAATCTCGCTCGGGGCGACTCCTGTTGTCGTGGATTCGGGCGGCTCGGTCACGCTGACGGCTGCGCAGGCCAACGGGCGTAAGGTGAGCGGTGCGGGGCAGGTGTTCATCACAAGTTTGGGCTCTGCGCCTCAGGCTGATCTGTCTGGCGTGACGGCAGCCAGCGCGAGCGCGCTGGTCGCGTCTAGCACCGTTTTCAAAGGAACGATCGGTAAGGCGCAACTTGTAATCAGCCCGGCCGTTGTCCTCGCGATCAACGGGCCGATTGTCAATGGCGCCACCGTGACGGGCGGCGGCCGCCTGATCGTAGTTACAGGCGAGATTGTTGGCCAGTCGGGCAGTGTTCTGACGCCGGCTCAGGCACTTGCCACGTTCGACCTGTCGAAGGTGGCTAAGTCAATTACAGTTGAAGCGCGGATCAATTCCGGTACCGAGCTGGAAACGGACGCTGTGGATATCCGGGCGCTTGGTCAGCTGGCGGGTGCCAATGACGTGGTTCAGCTTCGTCCAACGGCCGATACCAAGGCCATCCGTCTGGCTGGCGTGCCAGGCGTTGGCACAGCCGATCCGCTCTTTATCAACACCACTGATTTGAGAGAGATCCAGATTAAAGAGCTGGTGGTTGGGTCTTACACCGGCAGGCATGTCATTGGTGTCGGCGATCTCGGCAGTTCAGCCCAGATCGTGTTCAGCGTCCCCCTCACGCTGCAGGCACCGGTGTCAGGCGGTCATGTTTTCCTCAATCAGCCGATCAGTGGTGAGGCGCTTAAGATTTACGGCTCCGGCGCCACGACATCGCTCAACAGCGACATCCTGATGCGCGATGACGTGCTGATCGACGATCGAGTGATCGTTACGGGGGGCCGAACCATTGTCGCCAGAACAGCCTTGCCAGGCGGCCCCGGCGTCGACGGCATCCGGATCAGTGGCGATGTAGTCAGCAATCCGGTGGCAGGAGACGACAGCCTCACCCTGACGGCTGGCGGCTATGACATCACGTTCAACAAATCGGTGCAGCTGAACGGTATGTCCCTGTCTAACTTCGACGATCTCAAGTTCGAAGGCGACGTTGAAATTGATCAGGGGACGCTTGAGATTACTTTAGGCGCCGGTGACACGGTTCGATTCGGCGGCAAACTCACCCTCAAGAATGGCGCGCGGTTGGTGGTCAACGGTGCTGCGAACGCCTCTGAGATGGTCATCTTTGACGGGGGGCTCGTCGTAGCGGACGGCGTCCCTGCTGCGGTCACTGCAACGCTGCTGAATGTTGATCAGGTGGTGGTGAATAACGCAGCGGGCGCGGCAGCGACCCCTGGCTATCTCAGCATTAACAACGCCAGCGACGTGAGGCTGACGGCCGGTACCTCCAGCGGGCGGACGTTGATTGAAGCGAACCGATCCGATGGCACGGGGGTGTCCTTCGGGCTTCCCTCTTATCCGTCGAAGACGGGTCTCACGTCGCCAGCCGCCTCGTCGTCCATGTCGCTCAGCAGCATCGATCTGGTGGTGAACGCGGCGGGCGTAGTGCAGTTCAATTGCGGGCTAGCGCTGCTTGGCGGATCTACCGTAGACATCAATGGCGGATCGGCCTCTGGAACAACAAACCGCGTGACCTTCGATGGCGGCCTGCGTAGCGACAGCGGAACTGCTACGACCCAGCTGACGATCGATAATGTCGCCAGTGTTGACTTCGGTGTCCTGAGCCTTCCGGCGAATCCCGCGACAGCAGCAATCGCGGCGAACCTGCGTATGTCAGGAATCGCGTCGGGCGGCGCGGCGGGTTCGCTCAGCCGAGTTGAAATGAGCTTTGGTGGGGCGGAGGCGCAGCAGCTTCTGATTCGACCAGCCGCGGGACAGGGCGCGGTGCTCGGGGCCATCAACGGTACCTCGGCGGTTATCGCTTCCGATACGCGCTTCGACGTCACCGCTGCAGCGGTAAGGTTCGATCAGTCGATGTCGATCAACGCGCTTTCGGCCCGTAGCGACGCAGGTGGCTCTCTTGCACTGGTGTCGGGTGCGCCGGCAGGACAAACTGTCACGGTCACAACGGCAGCCACCAGCGGCCGGGCGGTCGAGCTGGCGGCTGATTCGACCATCGACATCGCATCGGCGGTCAGGTTGCGCGGGTCCGGTGGCGAGTTTGTCCTTCGTCCTACAACCGACACTCGCCCAATCGTAATCGGCGACCTCGCCAGCGATTCGAGCTCGCTTAGAATTCTCGCGCGGGGTGGATTCGATAGCGCCTTGGATGGCTACAGTGCGCTGGTCGCTGGCAGCAATTCACAGCAGGGAGCGGTTACGTTGGGTCAATCGGTTGCGGGCCTCAACTTCGCCGATCCGATTGAGATTCGAGTGAAAGCGGGCGGCTCAGTGCCCGTGCGGTTGCAGAACGACATTCGAGGCGTATCGCTTACGACCAGTGCGGGCAGTGCGGTGGTCAGCAGCGGGCCGCTTCTTAGCTTCTCGGACCGTATTCAGATGGGCGGCTCGGTTCAGATTGCAGGCAGCACCACACTGCAGTCGAAGACTGTCGATTTCCGTGGTGGCGCCGGGTCGGTGAGCGCAACAGGGTCGGCCACGCTCACGCTCCAGCCCGCCTCCCGCGACGCCAGCGTCCAGTTGGGCGGAACTGAGAATGGCAGTTACGTCATTGATCAGGACTCGGTGCTTGCTCTTGCCAGCGGAAGCGGCCGCGTGGTGGTCGGTTATGACTCCACCCAGGGTGCTGGAACGCGCGGACAGGTAACCGTCTCCGGGGCAGTCGGGGTTCCACGGCCGTTGTCGATCTTCGGTCAGTCGCTGGTGATGACTGCGGCCGACTCCATCACGGCAAGTGATGTCCAGGTTCGCCTTACCGGTAATGGCTTGATCTCCACCCTGAAGGGCGATTCGTCGGTGGCGGTTTACAGCACAGGCGGCGTTCTTCGGTCCGCTGACGCAAGTCTTCTCAACATCAGCAACCGTTCTGGCGCTGCAATTCCGTTGCTGGTGGTGAGCGGACGGGGCCCTGCAGTCGGTTCCGGCCAGGCACCGCTCACCGCGGCAGCCGACAGCGTCAACGTTATGGTGCCGTCGGGCGGTGTAGACCGAACCCAACTCGCTAGCGGGACGACCCGTTACCTTGGCTACGATGCTAACGGCCGCTATCTGATGCTGAACGTTTCGGCAGGCCGCTCTCAGTTCAACCCCTCCATCTACGATCCGCAGGGTGACAGCTGGCAGCAGAGTCAACTGGGCGCAACCTCGGTCGCATACCGTGCCACACCGTCCAGCACCGCGCTGCTCGCGTTGAAGTCGCTGGATACTGCGCCCTTTGCAGCGCCCGGATCGTCATCGAGTTCCTCCGCCCCTGCTTTGAAGGGACACAACGCCAGCACGCAGAGCTATCTGCAATCGCTAGGTAGCGCCGAACGGGTGAGCGTTGGTGCCGCTCCGAACTGGGGCTCCGCGCGCTCGGGTGACTCACTTCTTGACGAACTCTTCGATCCGCTCGAAGCCGATCGCGCGACCGATCCCTCGAACCTCGATAACGCCTGGTTGCTCGGAACCCATTCATACCTGCCTGGCGCGACGGGGGTCGATACGATTGGTTCGAGTGCGTACGAATATTGGAGTGATGACGATGAACTTAGCATCTGAGCAGTGTGCGGGTTCCGCTGAGTGCGGCGGCCCGGCCTGCGTGCTACGGGCAGATGGATTGCGATCCGTGCGTGCGATTTGCGGCGCGCTGTTTGCAGTCGCGTTGGCGGCGTGCGGTGGCGGGGGCGGGGGCGGGGGTGGGCCCACAACGAGCACCGCTTACTTCGAGGGTTCGGTGAGCGGCCTCACCACCAGCAATGCCGCCGGGCTGGAGGGCGGTGGCATTGTGTTGAAGGGCAATGACGGCCAAACGTACCCCTTGGCAAACACCTCGTCGTCGCTGCAGTTGTCCGTGTCAGGTGCGGGTGGTGTGGCAACGCTTGCCGTTGAGCGTCATCCGGTCAACCAGATCTGTACCCTCAATACGTCGACGACGGCTTTAGGTAGTCGCGGGGCTGCGGCCCTGTCCTGTGTTTTCACGCCAGTAAACGATACTGGGTTATCGCAGTGCATGCCGGGTGTTGACTGCGCACTTCAGGATGCCGGAGCCGGCCGCAGCGCGCTTGCGGCTCGTCTGGGGAAAGTCAATCCTAATTCCCCTGGCGGCTTCGACTACACCCGAATTTGCAATAACGGGAAGGCGGAGGGGTCCTCTGGCTGTTCGCTGGCTGCGGGCGCGCAGCCCGGACCCGCCCAGACCGACTGGGGCTGCACCCGAGACAACGTCACGGGTCTGGTCTGGCTCGCCACTGATTTTGACGGGCGCTATCAGCAGCAAGACGTCAATGCGCTCATGACAACATTCAGCGCCTGCGGAAAAGGGGGTTGGCGGATTCCGTCGGTCGACCAACTGCACTCGTTGATTTCCAGTGCTGGCGAGAAAGTCAACAATACCGACACGGTCGCTGCAAATCTGACGTGGCTACCGATGCTTAATTTTTCCCGCAGGAATAGCCGTCCCGACGAGGTTCCACAGTCTGCGGAACGGCCCGAGGCGAGCGGTTATTGGACGAGCAGTCTGGCGGGCTCGCCAGTAGGGGTTGAGGCCTGGAGCGTTCTGTTTGAAGGAGGGGGCCGCGTTCAGCCGGTGGCGAGTACATTTAAGCTTCGTATCGCACCGGTCAGCACCGCAGACCTGGCGGACCGGTTCGCGGATTCCTATCATCGGAGCGCACGCTGGTCAGCCGATCTTGCAGCGGGCACGTTGCTGGACAGGCGCAGCGGCTTGATGTGGCAGATCTGCTCGATCGGCAAGACGTTTAACGCTGGGGCGGGGCAATGCCAAGGCCAGGGTACCGATCGAAGCTTTCGTGATGCGTTGACAGACTCGTCCGCGGTCAACCAGGACGCGACGCGAAACCGTGGCTACACCGACTGGCGATTGCCGAACCGGGCTGAGTTGGCGAGCCTGGTTGATTGCCTGCGCTGGCGGCCGTCCGAGGCGGGAAGCGTAAACGAGGCCAGACCGGCGGGATGCACCGAGCCGGACCTGCAGCGATTGGTTGCGCTCGACGCTCCGGCCTCGTCTTACTGGAGTTCGTCCTGGCTTCCTCCCACCCCAGCACAAGGCGGCACGGGTGAAGCCTTCACGGTTGAGTTCAGCAACGGTATGGTCGGGCTTGAGCCCGACCTCAACATCCAACTTCGGGTCAGGCTCGTTCGCAGCGCGCGCTGAGGCGCTACACTGCGGGTCCTTTGATTTGGTATCAACTCATGTTTGAACGTCTCGTCCCCGTTAGCCGCGAGCAGCACGGCAAGCTTCGAATCAAACCGGTTACGGGATTCGGCTTTTCGCGCGGCTTTCATTTGGCATCGCTTGCCATGCAGGAGTTTGTCAGAGCCTCCGCTTTTTACCCGATCGTATTCCTGGACGATCGAGAGCGTGATGTATTTCGTGCGGTGGCGCTGCTGGGCGTCGAGTCTGGAGAAAATCTTTTTCTGGAGCAGGACGGCTCATGGCTGAAGGGCGCCTACATCCCCGGCATTCTTCGGCGCTATCCGTTCGCGCTGGCGGATACCGAAACGCCCGATGAGTACGCGGTGTGCGTCGATGAAGGCGCGGGTCTGCTTGATGCAAATGAAGGCCTCGAGCTTTTTGGTCAAGACGGTTCCCCCACCGATACGCTCGAGAACGTCAAGCGGTTCCTCGGAGAACTGCAGCAAATGGATGCGCTGACGCGTCAGTTTTCATCCTTTCTGTCGCGACACAATCTTCTGCGTCCGCTCAATCTGCGCGTGCAGATTGCGGGTGGTGCACGCGACATCGCCGGAAGCTACGTGGTCAATGAAGAGCGTCTGGATGCGCTCAACGATGCCGCCTTCCTTGAGATGCGATCGCTACGGTATCTGCAGCCAATTTATTCGCACCTGTCGTCCCTGCCACAGATCGATCGCCTGGTTCGGCTGAAAGAGGCCAGGGCTGTGCCGGCTATCGAGGCAACTCAGGCCGCTGCGCCAGCCGCCGAAACTCCCAGCGTCAGCGAACCACGCCCACGCGCACGTCGCAGCCGCTCTGCGCAGAAGTCTTGATGACTCAACCGCGCCCATAGCACCACGCAGCATGAACGACCCCGGCGCCCCCCGATCGCTCAGACCCGCGCAGCCCGATGCTGCCGGCGCGAGAGTTGACGCGAAGGCTTTACTCGCTGCCATTTTTGCGCTCAGACGAACTGCTCAGGACGATCGTTTCTGGCTTGAGTTTGCACGTTGCGCCGCGCTTCTGTGTCGCGCCCAGGCCTCCATCTGTGCGCGTGTGTCGTCTGAAGGCTGGCAGGTGTTGGCCGACTGGAATGCGCAAGAGTCTGGGCTGAGCGCTCGCTGGCTGGCTTTGGCACCCGATCTGTTTGAGCGCCTCGGCGAGAAGGGGTTTGGAACAGTGCCAGCGGGACCTAGCACGCCTGCCATTGCGCTGGGTGTTCGTCTGTCGGGGCTGAACGGGGCCATGCTGGTGCTCGAGATTCCAGAGGCCGAGCGTCCCCGGCTCAACGAATTGGTGCTGCGCGCCCAACTGATCTCCGACATTCCGTCTGACCAGGTTGGGGCATCCGCCGAGCCTGCGCTGAAGGCTGGGTCGCCCTCGACCGAGCGCGGGCTGGCACTGTCAACGGAAAGCCGCGGTACATTGCTCGGCTGGCTCGATCTGGTCATTCAAGTTACGCGACATCAGCGCTTTGGCGCTGCCTCCCTGGCGCTCGTCAATGGTATTGCAGCGCAGACCGGTTGGACCCAGGTCAGCCTTGGCTGGCGTCGCGGGCCATACGTGCGCATGCGGGCGATCAGCCATCTGGATCGATTTGAGCGGCGCGCTGATCATGTCCGCCTCATCGAAGCGGCCATGGAAGAGACCTTGGACCATGACGTGCCGGTTCATGATCCGGGTCTTGATCCCACGGGTATCCCCACGATTGCCCACAACAGGCTGCGCCAGGGACTCGGTTTTGCCGCGCTGCTCAGCATTCCATTGCGGGGCGACGACGATTCCACGGAAGCCGTACTGCTGCTGGCTCATGATGATGCAAACCCGCCGCCTGTGCCCATCGAAACGCTTGAGCTTGCGTTACAGATGGTGATGCCATGGCTGGCGGCGCTTGAATTGCGCGACCGCTGGTTTGGTGCGCGGCTCGGTCATCATCTGAACCGGGTCGCGGTGGAAACGGTCCGTATCAACCATCTCGGGCGCAAGTCGCTCGCAATCGCCTGCGCTGCGCTGCTGCTCTACGGAATCTTCGGTACCTGGCCCCATCGGATCGACGCCAATGCCGAGCTGGTAACCGACAGCGCGCAGCTGCTCAATTCTCCGTTCGACGGTTACATGGATCAGGTGCTGGTCACCAGCGGCGATACCGTTCGCCAAGGCAGCGTCCTTGCCGTGCTCGACCGGCAGGAGCTGCTGCTGCAAGAGTCTGAGATACGCGCCGAGATCCGACGGTTCGCGGCTGAATCCGAGAAGGCGCGCGCATCGGGCAACACCGCGGACGTCCAGATCTCGCTCGCCCGGCGCGCCCAGGCCCAGGCGCGTCTTGACCGTACGCTCTATCAGCTCGATCAGGCTCGGATCGTCGCGCCGTTCGATGGCGTCATTGTCGAAGGCGAGCGGCGAGAACTGCTTGGCTCGCCCGTCAGGCGTGGCGACAAGGTGTTCCGGGTTGCAAAGGTTGAGGGGCTGTACGTCACCCTCTATATTCCTGAGTCGGACATGCGATTCATAACAGCCCAGGCGCGGGGCGAGATTTCGCTCCTCAGTCAGCCTGATCGCAACTACCCCATTGAAATCGAGGCGGTCATTCCCGTTGCCCAGGTCAAGCCGCAGACCGGTAATCTGTTCATGGTTCGAGCAAAGCTGCTCGAGCAACCCGAATCGTGGTGGCGCCCTGGCATGACCGGTCTGGCAAGGATCGATGCGGGAAGGCAGAACATTCTCTGGCTGATCACCCGCCGCGCGATTGATGCGTTGCGGATGAAGCTCTGGTGGTAAGCCGCCCAGGCGGTGTTTGGCAATCCGGAGACGATACTTGACTGCGCAAACCTTCAGCGAGTCCTGGCACCGAATCGCCGAGGCCCGGATCGGTTTGCTTCCCAGTGTTCAGGTGCAGCGTCAGCGCTTTGGCGGTGCCGACTGGTATGTGCTTCAGGACCGCTTCACGCAGCGGTTTTTTCGGCTTACCCCGCAGGCCTGGCGATTTGTATCAAGGCTCTCGCCCAGAAGAACGGTGGACGAGGCATGGCGCGAAGCGCTTGAGCAATTTCCCACCGATGCCCCAAGCCAGCATGAAGTGATCCAGCTACTCGGGCAGCTGCATCAGTCAAATCTTCTGTATTTTCGAAGCCAGCCAGACAGCGCTGAAATCTTCGATCGATACCGTCAGTTCAAGCAACGTGAACTCTATGGAAAGTTGCTGGGCTTTCTCTATCTTCGTATTCCGGTCTTAAACCCGAATGACTGGTTGAATTCAATCCGCCCGCTGATCAATGCAATGGTCAGCGTGCCTGCCGCGATTCTGTGGCTGATCGTCGTGGCCATTGGTGCAAAAGCGGTGGTCGAAAACCTGCCGCAGATCGCCAATCAGTCGCAGGGCATTCTTGCGCTCGACAACCTGATCTGGCTCTACCTGTGCATGGCAGGCATGAAGGTTCTGCACGAGCTCGCTCATGCGTTTGTCTGCAAGCGATTTGGCGGCGAAGTGCATGTGTTTGGAATCATGCTGCTGGTGCTTGCGCCGCTGCCTTATGTTGACGCGACAGCAAGCTGGGCCTTCCGAAGCCGCTATGAGCGGGCACTGGTGGGTGCGATCGGCGTGCTGTCCGAACTATTCATGGCGGCAGTGGGCGCCATTGTCTGGGCGAACACCGGGCCCGGGCTGGTTCACACGCTCGCCTTCAACGTGATGCTGCTTGGTTCAATATCAAGTCTGCTGTTCAACGGCAATCCGTTGTTGCGATTCGATGCGTACTACGTGCTGTGCGATCTGATCGATATCCCGAACCTGTATCAGCGCGCAAACCAGCAATGGCTCTACTTCGCCGATCGCTATCTTCTGGGAACCCGAGACGCGAAGAGCCCAGCGACCGATCGGCGCGAATGGTGGTGGCTGACCAGCTACGGTGCGCTCAGTTTTGCCTACCGGATGCTGGTGGTTGCCCTGGTGCTCGAGTATGTCGCCGACCAATGGTTTCTGCTGGGCGTCGTGTTCGCTCTGACCACCTTCATCATGCTGATCGCAATGCCGCTGGCCAAGCTGTTCAGCCATCTCGCCGGTCAGGCGGTTGCTCGCAACCGCACCCGGGCAATTATTGCCAGTACGGTGGGTCTGCTTGTTCCGATTGCGCTCATCGCGATGGTTCCCTGGCGTGATGCGATACGGGCGCCGGGTGTCATTGAATCGCTGTCGGCGAACGCGGTTGCGCCAGGGATGGCCGGGCGCCTGGATACCCTGCATGTGCGCAACGGCGACCGAGTCAGGGCGGGGCAGTTGATTGCGCAACTGAGCAATCCCGAACTTGATTTCGAGATTCAGGCGGCGCGCGCGCAAATCATTGAAACTGAACTTCTTCGTAACCAGGCGCTGGCAAATACGCCGGCCGATGTCGAGCCGCTGCGCCGTCGTCTGGCCATGCTTCGCGAACGGATGGTTGAGCTCGAATTCAGAAAGGCGCAGCTCGCCGTGGTCGCACGCCATGACGGCACCTTTGTCGCACCGAAGGCAAGCGAGCGGCTCGGCAGCTGGGTTCAGCGGGGCGAATCAATTGGCGATGTGGTTGACCTCGATAACCTGCGTTTTGTCGGCGTGGTCACCCAGCAGCAGGCTGATCAATTGTTTTCATCCACCATTGAAAGTGTGGCGGTGCGTCTCAACGGTCAGGTTGACCGCGAGGTGCAGTCTGCTGAATTTAATGTGCTCCCTTATCAACGTCAGCGATTGGCCTCGGTCGCGTTGGGTTGGACGGGAGGCGGCAGCATTCCCGTTCGCGCAGATGACGAGAAGGGGGAAATCGCCGCCGACCCGTTCTTCGAGGTCAGGGTGCGGCTTGATCCCACTACCCCCGATCTGCTCACGCTTAACGGGCTGACCGGACAGATGAGGGTATCGCTCACCCCCACGCCCCTGTTGACCCAATGGCGCAAATGGGTCATGCAGCAGTTGCAAAAGCGCTATCACATCTGACGACCTGCAATGGATACGCCAGGCTCGCAGAGAACATTGCGCTGGTATCCGCCTCGCGAAGAAGTTCCCGTCATCGGCGAGCGGTGGTCTGACTGGCTACGGTGGCTGCATTTCCGACTCGGCATCGCCGCCAGCAAAATTCGGCGTGAGTCGCGGTCCGTGGTTGCTGAGGCCGACGCGCTGAAAGCCATCAGCGATGCCGAACTTTCCGAGCGACTGAAGGTCTCCAGCGGCGTTCTGTCTCGAACCTGGCGACGAGGTGCGCCCACCGACCGCAAGCTTGTGCTGTCGACCCTCGCTCTGGTGTGCGTTGGCGCCAGCAGAAGGGTGAGCATGCAGCCTTATCCCGTCCAGGTGCAGGCTGCACTGGGGCTTCTTGAAGGCTGCGCCGTCCAGATGAATGCTGGCGAGGGCAAGACGTTGTCGGTTGCCCTGGCCGCTGCCATGCACGGGTTATCGGGTCGGCACTGCCATATCGTGACGGCGAACGACTATCTTGCCGCCCGGGACGTCGATCTGATGCGCCCGCTGTTTGATCTGTGCGGACTGAGCGCCGGCGCGATCAGTCCCGATGATGATCCCGACCAGCGAATCGAGCTTTACGCGAACGATCTGGTGTATGCCACCGGCAAGGAACTACTGGCCGATTTTCTGCGTGATCGGTTGGGCGGCTCGAGCTCCGGAACCGGTGCGCTGCGCACCCTCAGAGCCATGCGAAACGGCCGAGGCGCGGTCGTCATGCGCGGGCTTGATGCGGCGATCGTTGACGAGGCCGACAGCGTGCTCATCGACGAGGCCACAACGCCGCTCATCATCTCCTCGGGCGAGGGGAACGAGATGCTGATGGAGGCGGTGCGTGTCGCGCGCGATCTCTGTGACGATCTGGTGGCAGGGCGGCACTACAAGATCGATCAGCGGTTTCGCGATGTTGACTTTACCGACGAGGGGCTGGAGTTCATCGAGGAACTGACCCGTCATCTGCCCGGGCTCTGGCGCTCTGAAGCGCGCCGCGAGGATCTGCTGGGGCAGGCAGTTGTCGCCCGCGATCTGTTCGAACGCGATCGTCATTACATCGTTCAAGACGATGAGGTGGTGATTGTTGACGAGAACACCGGGCGCACGATGCCGGGTCGCTCGTGGAGTTATGGCCTGCACCAGGCAGTCGAGTCGCGCGCGGGTGTTGAAATGACCGAGCCGGCGCGAACGATCGCCCGAATGAGCTTTCAGGACTTCTACGCCCGCTACCGGCACCTTTCCGGTGCCAGCGGCACGTTGCAGGGGGTCGGCTTCGAGTTGTGGCGCACCTACGGCCTGTCCTCGATCGTGGTGGCGCCCCGGCTCGCCAGTCGATTACGCGTCCCGCGGCCGAGACATTTCGCCACCTGGGAGTCAAAGTTCAACGCGCTCATCGATACAGCGGTTTCGCTGCAGGCGTCGGGGAAGGCGGTTCTGGTGGGTACCCGCCGTATCAGCGACAGCGAAAAGGTCGCCGAGGCGCTCGCGCAGCGACAGGTCGAGTGCGCGGTGCTGAACGCCAAGCAGCATGACCAGGAGGCGATGGTGATCGCTGCGGCAGGCGAGGTTGGACGCGTCACGGTTGCCACGAACATGGCAGGGCGCGGCACGGACATCCTGCTGAGCGGCCCGGTCATCGCCAATGGTGGGCTGCATGTGCTGATGCTTGAGCCTCACGAGTCCTCTCGGGTCGACTGGCAGTTGTTTGGGCGAGCCGGTCGGCAGGGTGCGCCGGGTCTCGCCCGCGCCTTTGTCAGTCTCGAGGACGACCTGCTCAAACGCCACGTCGCCTGGTTTGCCAAGCCGCTCGCGTGGCTGGCTGCATTACCCCCGTTTCGGCCGATGCTGATTTCGGCGCTCGTCTGGTTGGCTCAGGCGCGCGCGCAGGCGCTCGCCTGGGGCAGCCGCCGGATGCTGCGATCGTTTGAAAAGCGCCTGAACCGTCAGCTGTCGTTCGTGGGCGAGTCGGGGAAACCCGGGGCTGGGCCGGGCGGTCCAGGATAGGGTTCGTAGAGCGTGAAATCTGTCAGGCTTGGTTAGCCATCTGACTGATTTTCTCTGCTATTCTCATAGGCTCAACTTTTTTAAACATAGAAACCGGAGTCCTACGATGTTCCAAAAAGTCGTTCCGATCAACCGTGAGCGCCACGCAAGCAAAAAAATCAAGCAGGCCACCGGTTTCGGTTTTGCATCAGGTTTCCACCTGGCCTACGTCACCATTCATGAATTCGCCCGCGCTGCGGCCATCTACCCAATCGTATTCCTTGAGGACAAGGAAGCTGACGAGTTCCGCCCGGTCGTGTTGCTGGGCCTGGAAGCTGGCGAAAACCTGTTCGTTGCCGGCGACGGCAAGTGGCAGGCCTCGTACGTGCCCGCCATCATCCGCCGCTACCCCTTCGCGCTGTCACGCACCGAAGAGCAGGACCGCTTCACCATCTGCATCGATGAAGACAGCGAACTCGTGAACGAGGCTGAAGGCGCTGCGCTGTTTGACGACAAAGGCGAGCCCACCGAGGTCATCGAAAACGTCAAGCGCTACCTTGCCGAACTGCAGCAGATGGATGTCATCACGCGCGATTTCTGCAAGTACATGGCCGAGCACAACATGTTCACGCCGCTCAACATGCGCGTTCGCGATACAGACCGCGTCAAGAACATCACCGGCTGCTACGTCATCAACGAAGAGCGCCTCAACAATCTGTCCGACGAGCGCCACCTCGAACTTCGCACCAAGCGCTATTTGCCTGCCGTTTACGCGCAGCTGATCTCGTTGGCGCAGATCGAGCGTCTCGTTACCCTGCGTGGTGGCGGCGAAGCCCCCACCATCAGCGCTGACACGCAGGCCGCCTAAAAAAGGCCTTGTTTCGGCTTCTCACCGCATTTGTCCTAACCGGCCAGGCGGTGCAGTTGAAGCGCTTCAGCGGCCCGGATGCTCAGACAGCGTCCGGGCCGTTTCATTTGTTTACCAGTTCCGGTGCGTCGATCATGTCGATCAGACTTAGCACGCCAGTCATTGCGCGTTGGTTCGCCGCTTGCGCCTCCGGCGCACTGGCGTTGCCGCTGCTCGCGCAATCGCTCCCGCTTCCGCTGCCGGCATTACCGCTTCCTCGCACTGAGGCGCCGTTCGGGGCGTCCCAAGCTGAAGAGTTTCGCCGGGGGCCCTCGGTTAACCCCCGCGCGCTGACAGAGGCGGCCGCCAGAGCGGCTGATTTGGGGCCTCTGGCTCAGGGCAACGACCAACTCGAGCTCGATCCAACGTCACTGTTGCAACTGGTCATCGAGCGCAACGCGCAAATCCTGATGGCGCGCATGCAGGCCCGCGCTTCGGGTCTGGTGGCAGAAGGCGAGCGGGCCGTGTACGACCCGGTCATGTACAGCACCCTGCGTCGTGAGGGACGCGCCCGGCAACGCACCGGTGATGAAATCATCACGACGCTCAACGCGCCGGTGCAGACCGAGCTGCTCGACGAGGACATCAACACGCTGGAAAGCGGGCTCAGGCAGCGAGCCAGCTCGGGCGCCGAACTTAGCATGAGCGTTCGCCTGAACCGCCGGCGCAACAATCTGGTGCCCACGACAGCGCTGCATCCGGAGCAGCGACAGGCGCTCGTGGTCACGCTTCGGCAGCCGCTCATGAAGGGAATGGGGCGGCAGGTGGTTGAAACCGATATGGAAGTTGCCCGGCTTGACGGCGAAATCGCGCTGCTTGACTACCGGCAGCAGCTTGAGCGCATCAGCGCCGAGGCGCTTACCGCTTATTGGCAATTGCAGCGTGCGCATGAAACGCTTGCTGTCCTGGCCCGGTCGCGCGATACGGCTCGATCGTTACTGCGAGATATCGAGGCCCGTGTTGAAGTAGGGCGGGTTGCGCCAATCGGTGCGGTTGAGGCGCGGGGCACCTTGATCCTGCGCGAAGCTGAAATCGCGCGTACCGAGCAAAGTCTTCGCGACGCCGAGGCTCGCCTCAAAGGGTTGCTTCGCGCAACCGGCGAAGAGCGTCGCCCAGACGCCCTCAAAATTGTCGCGACCACGCCCGCGCGCAAGTTTGAACACCAGCCCGATATGTCGCTGGGAGCCATCGAACGTGCGGTTGATCGTTGGCCCGCTGTGCGAATTGCAATGCTGCGTCGCGATCAGTCGGTGGTTCGGCTCAATTTCGCTGACAACCAGCGCAGACCCATTCTTGATTTCCAGGCCAGTTACAGCACGTCGGGTATCGCTTACGAATTCGGTCGCGCCTGGGAGCTTGCCAGAACATCTCGGTATCCCGACTGGTTCGTTGGGGTCAATTTTGAGGTGCCGCTGATGGGTAACCGAAAGGCGAATTCGCTGTACGAGGCCCAGGCGTTGCGGTTGCGGCAGAGCGAAGAAGAGCTCAATAGCGTTCGCGCGGGTATTGCCATTGATCTCAGAGCCCGGCTCGACCAGTTGATTTCGTCGCGTGATGAAATCGGTCGTTATGCCGCCGAGGTCGACCTGCGCCGACAACTTGTTCAGCTTGAAAGGCAGCAGCTTGCACTGGGTGTGTCTCGGGTTGGTCAGGTACTACAGCGCGAAGCTGACTTCGTTGAAAGTTCGCTTCGAATGCTTGAAAGCGAGACACGCGCGGCATTGCTGCTTACTGGAATCATGCTGGCCGACGGATCTTTGTTACCCAAGCATTCGATTGAGGTTGAGCAGTAATGATCGGCAGGGTTCTTTCTCGCTATATGGCAGCGACGCTCGTAGCGCTCGCTCCAGGGGTATCCACCGCTGCAGAATTCACCGGACTCATCATTCCACGGCACGATATTCTGGTTAGCGCTGGTGTCGCTGCTTCAGTCATGCAGGTCCAGACCGAGGTCGGCAAGCGGGTCAAGGAAGGCCAGCTGCTGGTTCAGCTCGATGATCGGTTGCAGGTACTGGAAGCTCAGCGTCGGCGAATCATTTTTGAGGACGACAGCGAGCTCAAGGCAGCGCGCGATCGTGTTCGAATCCTGCGGCCGCTCGCCGAAGATTCGCGGCGCGCGTTCCAGGCGGGTGGGTCGGTAAGCCGCGAGGAGCTCACAAGACTCGAGCTTGACCTGGCCTCTGCGGCAGCGAGGGTCGAGCAGTTGCAGGCTCAAAAAGTCCGAGAAAAGTCCGAGCTCGACATTGCTGACCAGGATCGGCTGCTTCGCCGTGTCACGGCGCCGGTCAGCGGCATTGTTACCCGGGTTGATCTTGAAGCCGGTGAATGGGCGAAGATAGGCGAGCCTGTCCTTCAAATTGTTGACGCCGACGTCTGCTATTTGCGTGTTGCAGTGTCGCCCATGGCCATGCGCAGGCTGAAGCTCGAGCAGCCCCTCACCATCCAGTTTGAGCCTATTCTCAAGATTGCTCCGGTACGAGGGCGGGTCAGCTTTTTGTCTCCGGGCATTGACCCAGCCAGCGGGCTGGTGGAAATAAGAGTGACGTTTCAAAACCCGGGCTGGCGGGTACCGCCGGGCGTGAAAGGCTCGATAATGCTTGAGGAAGATTGAGCGAGTGCTGGCGCACCGTCTCGATTGTTCGGGGCTTCAATGCGTCCCGCGAGCCAATGGTTTGCGCTAGTGCATTGACTGGGGCGGCACCGCAGGAGCGGGCGTTGCCTGCGGCGTGGCTGGCGCGGCGGTGGCAGCCTCGATTGCCCAGTTGGCGGTTGCACTTAACCGACGCAGCAGTTGTTCGAACCCAACCAGTAACGACGCGTTGCAGTTAAGCGTGAACTGCTCTCCCGTTATAGTTTTGAAGGTGAACGTGGTGACGTCATTCTGCCGGCCCCAGGACATGGCGCTGATCAGCGGAACCCGCTCGCCAAAAACCGGCTTTCGGCCTTCGCCCTCATAAGGCTTCTCAAGCGATACACCCGACATCGCCTTCTGGTCGGCAAATTCGCGCGCGACCTGCGGGTCGAGCGTGGGCGCACCAAGCTCTTCAGCGAACCGCGTTCCCGCATCCGAGCGCTGGGTGCCGATCACCTTCAGCAGCTCGACGGTGAGCAGCCGGGTCATGAAGAACCGAAGTTCCTGGTGGCTCGAGATGCCGATGCGAACGATGAGGCG
>Ga0194123_10003558_pt1:0-17500 | contig 18553 bp, 15 predicted proteins | sample TA2MahsurfametaG_5_FD_155479 | JGI IMG/M metagenome (GOLD analysis project Ga0194123, IMG submission 155479) | Freshwater microbial communities from Lake Tanganyika, Tanzania - TA2015023 Mahale A surface | ecosystem: Environmental > Aquatic > Freshwater > Lake | place: Tanzania: Lake... | reverse complement strand
GGGTAGGGCAGCTCTTCTTCCGCCTTCTTTTAACCGTTCTGTATACAATCCTGCCATCCTTCATATTCGTTTTACGGAGTCTCGCCAGCGTCTTGGCGGTTCCAGTGGCGATGCGTTTCTTGATATAACCCTCATTCCGCTTGAGGGTGAGCCTGAAGGCAGAAGGGTGGAGCTCTCTCAGGAGGCGTTTGCTAATGATCTGAGAATGCTATATCGTCAACTGTCGCGGCAAGAATCGCTTCGATTGGATGATCCTAGATCTCCGAGTAGAAGTTTGTATGACCAGCTTTTCGCGGCTATAGCGCCAGTTTTGCGGCAACGCCAGATCACTACACTGTTGATTTCAGTGGATCGGGGTCTGCAAGCTGTCCCTTTCGCCGCTTTACATGACGGTCAGGACTATTTCGGTGATCGTTACGCCTTCTCGCTCACCCCTTCGCTTGCATTAACCAATTTGGATCCACCACTACGGAATGCCGGGAGATTGTTGGCAGCTGGCGCCTCAGAGTTTGACGGTTTGGCGCCGCTTCCTTTGGTTCCTGCAGAACTTTCGATGATGAGTTCTGCGCCTAAGAAAGACACTGCGTTGAATAAGCAATTTACGCCTAGTACGATATTGGAACTCGCTGCGGACCCTCGATACACCCGGGTTCATGTGGCCACCCATGCCGAGTTTCTGCCCGGTGGCCCTGCTAAGTCGAAGCTCTATTCAGGGACCGTCCCTGTATCTCTGTCTGAATTTGTAAAGCTTCGCCTTGCACGTCGAAATACGCCTCTCGATCTAATCAGCTTTAGCGCCTGCCGTACCGCGCTAGGGGATGCCGAGAGCGAACTTGGTTTTGCAGGTTTGGCACTTCAGGCTGGAGCAAAAAGCGCGGTCGGTACTCTTTGGTATGTCGATGATGTGGCAACTTCGGCCTATTTTGTGCAGATGTATCGCTATCTCGATGCTGGTGTTCCCAAAGCCGAGGCTCTTCAGCTGACGCGTCAGGCCTTTGTTCGTGGCCTTGTGTCTGTGCAAGGTGATGCGGTTGTCGGACCCGGAGGTGACGCGTTGATTACAGGGCTCACTCCATCACAGCAACGTCGGTTCGAGCGCGGCTTCGCAAATCCTTACTTTTGGGCCGGTATTGAGCTGATGGGGTCTGCTTGGTGACGTCTTGTTGAAATTGTGAGGTATGGCTGCCAGACTATCAATCTGGCCATGCAGTCCCTTCCTGTACAGCTATATGGCGTTTCTTTTTGCGCGGGCTCCCGAAGTTGTCATACGCCGGTGGCGCTGGGTCTTGCTTCTTGGTTGGCTTCTGTTGCTTGTCTCGCTGTTTCTTCCGTCGCTAAGCCTGCCAGTCGCGCTAACTCCGGACTGTGTTGGCCTGATCGCCGACCAGTGTGCTGTGCACCGGCAACCTGGCAACCGTCTGTTCTGGGGCACGGTTGTTCCAACAGGTGTCCTGCTGATCGGTGTGCTCAGTCATGAACTCTGGCGTCGGATCTGTCCGCTGTCCTTTGTCTCTCAGCTCGGGCGATCTCTGGGATGGCAGCGCACCCGTCCTGGTAAGGGCGGTCGTCGCGAGGTGGTAAAAATTGAGGCTGACTCCTGGCTTGGCCGTCACCACACTGAGCTGCAGTGGACGCTTCTGATCTCTGGACTCTGTTTGCGCCTCCTCGGTGTTAACGGCAGTCCCATCGGTCTGGGTGTTTTGTTGCTGCTCACTCTGTTGGCTGCTGTGTGCGTGGGATGGGCTTTTGGTGGTAAGGCCTGGTGTCAATATGTCTGTCCGATGGGCCCAGTTCAGTCTGTTCTGACTGGCTTGCGAGGCCCTTTCGGGAGTACGGCTCACCTCGGTGCCAATTCGCGTATCACCCAGTCCATGTGCCGCACCATCGCGGCTGATGGTCGTGAGCAGAGTGTTTGTATCGCCTGCAAGACACCCTGCATCGATATCGATGCAGAACGAGCTTTCTGGCAGACGAGTCGTGGACAACGCGGTCTGCGATGGGCTTGGTTGTCGTATCCAGGTCTTGTCTTGGCTTTCTTCTGGTTGATGGAGGAGAGCGTTGAGGGTACAGGTTTGTCGGTTAACACCCTTGGTTATCTGCGCTCGGGAGCGTGGGCTTTTGATGCAGGTCTTCCTACCAGGGTTTTGCTTCCTCTGGATCACGTTCCAGCGTTGCCGCGACTTCTAGTTATTCCGCCGGTGTTATCACTCGCTGGCGCGGCTTCAGTGGGTCTGTTTGGTCTTGTTGAAACAGCTCTTCAGCGCCTGTACTCAGGTCGTGGTCTCAGTGAGCCTGAAGATCGCGCTCTGTTGAACACCCGCTTGCTGGCAACGTTCCTGGCTGTCAATACATTCTTCTGGTTCGTTGATCCCTTTCAGGGATCTTTTGGCTCCGCTGGTGGTCAGATTCTACGATCGCTTGTGCTGGCTCTTACGGCCATCACGCTCTTTCGCAGTTGGTCTCGCGATCAGGCTACCTACAAACGCGAGAGCAGCAGCGAGAGTCTCCGGCGCCAGTTGCGCGATCTGCCAGGTTTGGAGGCAGCGCTCGATGGTCGTTCTCTCGATGCGCTCTCACCGGGTGAGGTTTTCACGCTGGTGAAGGCACTCCCAGCTGTCGGACGGCAACAGGCCGAAACCCTGTATCGCGGTGTGATGGCCGACATGTTGCGCAATGGCCGGCTCGAGCGGGCATCGGCTTTGCTTGAACTCCAGGATCTCCGCCAGAGTCTCAGTCTTGACGAGGCCGACCACCATGCGGTGGTGCGTTTGCTGGCGGCTGAGCAGCCTCAATTGCTGGACAACGATCGACTGCAGAGGCAACGGGATGAGCTGCGTCTAGAGGCCGCCTCGGAGGCTGTGTCTGATCTGCTGCGTCAACACCAACTGGATGTGCTGATGCTTCATCAGCTCCCCGCCTCGGTCAGCCGCAAGTTGAACCAGTTGTCTGAAACCAGTGGCCTTGACCCTGATCAGTGGCAACAGCTGCTTCAGAGCTTTGGTCCACGTGGTGATCTGGAGCGTGAGCGCCTCATTGTGTTGAAGGAGCGTTGGATCGCTGAAGCAGAGCTGCAAGTGTCCTTCGCTGGGCAGGCGCAACACGATCCTCTCCTCCGGCCGCTTCATCAGGTGCTGATGAACCGCAACGAGGGGCTTCGCCAGCAGCTAATCGCTCGTCTTGCTGCGGCTGGTCTTGATCCCCTGCCCGACCAGGTGGAGTCGTTCGCCAGCGCTGCAGTCACGGAACAGGTTTTGCAGCTGTTATGGGCAGATCCAGACCCCGACACTGCTGGCTGGGTTCTGATGCTCGCGCGCGATCGTGCGCCTCAGCTTGCGGCGCAGATGCTTCAGGATTCACGCGAAGGCTTGGGCGATTCTCCCTTCCTCCAGCAGCAGCGTGTGGGTGTGGTTGAGACGGCTAGAGATAGCCTAATCGCGATTGCTGGTGCTGATCTCTTCGCTGATTTGATGCCTGCCGGTGTGCTCTGGGTTGCGGGCCAGGGCCGCTTGCTTGATCTGGCGCCTGGTGCTTTGCTGATGCGTCAAGGCGACAGCAGTGATTCTCTCGCCCTTGTCGTCGCTGGAACCGTGCAGTTGACGACATCGACCGGCAAGCCCGTTGAGCTCGGAGCTGGTCAGTCGGTTGGAGAGATGGGTGTCATCAGGTCGCAAAGCCGTAACGCGACCGTTTGTGCCGGTGTTGATGGAGCTCAGCTGTTCCTGCTTCCTGCTCATGCCTTTGAAGACTTGTTAAGGCGTTCGTCCCAGTTCAGCCGTGGTCTACTGGTTCAGTTGGCTGAGCGTCTCGCTCGTGCCTGATCTGAGGCTGATCTGCGGTTTTGAGCCAGTAGCCAAATGGGCATTCACTAGACATCCTGGAAGTGTCACCCAGGCACCGGCCTCCATGCCCCTCGACTCAGCCTCCGGCCTGTTCTTGACTCTGGTGATGGGGCATTGCCTGGGGGACTTTGCTTTTCAGAGCGACCGGATGGCGGTCGAGAAGTGTGCCGGCTGCGATAAAACCCTACCCTGGTACTGGTGGTTAGGGGCTCATGCTGGTATTCACGGCTTTCTTGTCACGATGATCACAGGCCAGCCCTGGTTGGGGTTGGCTGAGTGGGTAATTCATTCCTTGATTGATATCGGCAAGTGTCGACACTATTACGGGCTTGCTATGGATCAATCTTTGCATATTCTCTGCAAGTTTGTCTGGGTTCTAATTCTTGCTCGTCTGCTCGGTATGCCTTTGTTCTAAGGTCGTTCAGTAGGCGTTCATTCCTGAAGGTAAGTGCTCTGTCGCAGGCTGTTTTCAAGATGGGCCATTAACCGGCGTGCTTCGCTGATGTGGAGATCTCCCTGCTGAATGGCTGTTTCACTGGCAACGCGCAGGCGTTCCAGCAGAAGCTCTGGGTTGTGTTCCATCGCTTCTAGAACATCTGCATTGGTGTTGCCGCGCACCACATGGTCGACCTGATAGCCACCTCCCGGCGCGAGCCGGATGTGCACGGCATTGGTGCTTCCGAACAGGTTGTGGAGATTGCCCATCACTTCTTGGTAGGCGCCACCGAGGAACATCCCGATCAGATACGGCTCTTTCTCGTTCAGGTGATGCAGTTCAAGAAGTGTTTTGGCCTGTCCACCAGCGCCAATAAAGCGTGCCAGTTTGCCATCCGAATCACAGGTGAGATCGGCGAAATGGCCGAGCCGAGTCGGCTGCTCGTTGAGTCGGTGAATCGGCATCAGCGGAAAGAGCTGCTCAATCGCCCAGGTGTCCGGGGCTGATCGAAACACCGAGAGGTTGGCGTAATAGATCTCGGCCAGCGCCGCGCGTAGGCTGCGGAGGTCTTCGGGGACCGCTGATTGTGGCGGTAGGCGATCAACAATGGCCTCCGCGCAAGCCCATGTGAGCTGTTCGGCCATCGCCCGCTGAGGCAGGCTCAGGTATCCCAGGCGAAACGCATCGAGAGCATCCTCTTTGAATTTAATGGCGTCATTCCAGGCTTCCTGTAACCGTGCTAGATCACTGCTGTCTTCGGATCCAGACGTGAGGATGGACTCAAGTGTGCTCCGAAGGTTGCGAACCGTGAGCGGTTCTCCTGGCTGAGAGGGGGGCGTGGCACAGGGCATGGCGGAACTGCCCAGAATGCTGAATACCAGTACGGAGAAATGACTCGCGATCGCTCGTCCGCTTTCGCTCACGAGCGTGGGTACCGGTACGCCGTGGGGTTCACAGCATTCCTGCACGGTTGCTACCACGTCGTTGGCGTAGTTCTGCAGTGAATAGTTGGTTGAAGCCGCTGTGGCTGTGCGGCTGCCGTCGTAGTCCACACCCAGGCCTCCGCCCACATCCAGAAAGCCCATGGGGGCACCGAGTTTGGTGAGTTCCACATAGATCTGCCCAGCTTCCTGTAGGGCATCCTTCAACACACCGATGTCGTTGATCTGACTGCCAACATGGAAATGGAGAAGCCGAAGATCATGGAGAAGCCCGGCTTCTCTCAAGGCCTCAACCGTACTCAGGACATCGGGAATCGCTAAGCCGAACTTGGCCTTTTCTCCAACCGAGCTTCCCCATCGACCTGTGCTGCGGCTGGAGAGCTTGGCGCGGATTCCGATGAAGGGAGCCGCTTCCAGTTCTTGGCTGGCACGAATGATGCGCTCCACCTCGTCGTGCTGTTCAATCACCACTACCGGCTGGCGTCCGAGTCGGCGGGCAAGAATCGCCGTCTCGATGTAGCGCTTGTCCTTGTAGCCGTTGCAGATCAGTAGCGCTTCGGGATCATCAATCAGCGATAAAGCGATCAACAATTCGGCTTTGCTGCCGGCTTCCAGCCCGAAATGCCAGCGTTGACCGCAACTCACCAGCTCCTCCACCACATGGCGCTGCTGGTTGCATTTCACAGGGAATACGCCCTGGTAGCGCCCCGGATAGCTGTAGTGAGCAATGGCCCGCTCAAACGCGCCATGCAGTCGCTCAAGCCGGTCCTGAAGGATGTCGTCGAAGCGGATTAACAGCGGTAGGGAGAGGTTGCGTCCCTGCAGGCCTTGCACGAGATCGACCAGGTCCAGGCTTCCACCTCGTTCCCCCTGGGGTTGCACGCTGATATGTCCGCGTGCATTGACCGTGAAGTAGGGCTCGCCCCAGCGGCTGATCCCGTAGAGCTCAGCGCTGTCCTGCACGCTCCAGTCGGCGGGTCCTGCAGACAGCATGAAGAGGGTACAGCGATCGATGGGCGAAATCTAGAGGCCCATCCCGGCGGCAACATGCCGAGGTGCTTGCCAAGTGGTAGGCCTGGCGCAGACGATGGACATGATCTATCATTTTGAATCGCCATGGCTGCCGAACGCACATTTATTGCGATTAAGCCTGATGGCGTCCAGCGTGGTCTGGTAGGCGAGATCCTCGGTCGATTTGAACGGAAGGGGTTCAAGCTGGTCGGTCTCAAGCAGCTCACGCCGAGTCGTGACCTTGCGGAGCAGCACTACGGCGTTCACCGCGAACGTCCCTTTTTTGCCGGGCTTGTTGACTTCATCACCTCTGGTCCTGTGGTGGCGATGGTCTGGGAAGGTGATGGCGTGATCGCGAGTGCCCGAAAATTGATTGGCGCCACCAAGCCGCTCGAGGCAGAGCCCGGCACGATCCGTGGCGATCTGGCTGTGAACATTGGTCGCAATGTGATCCACGGATCTGACGCCGCTGAGACGGCTGCGTTCGAGATCGGGCTCTGGTTCCAGCCCTCCGAGCTCAGCGATTGGACTCCCTCCGATCAGACCTGGCGCGTCGAGGGCTGATCGGCTGGTTCGACCCAACCCTCATCACCCCGTGCGTTGAGGGTTGGGCGCCTTGGCAGCCACACTGTTGTGTGGTCGGTTCCTGGGGGCGACCCTAGCTTGAGGGCAGCGATACGTCCGTTTGGTGGCAGAGCTTCCCCATGACCATGCGGTTAAACCCGCCCTCTCGTCTGGTCAACTCACGCAGCTTTTCGAGATCGCCAAGGCGATTTCTCGAGAGTCGTCGTTGGAAGGTCTCATCGACCGCATTCTTCAAGATAGTCGTCCCTGGCTCCGTTGTGATACCTGCTCACTGTTCCTGCCTGATTATGTGGCCGGCGATCTGGTTCTTCATTCTGCCCAAGGGGGCGAGTGTACTCACGGGCAGATCCGTGTCCCGATGGGGGCTGGAGTTGTTGGGGCAGCGATGGAGAGCCGAGAAACGATCAAGGTTGATGATGTCCGTCTAGACCCGCGTTTCTTCGCTGCAGCTGACAAGAAAACGGGCTATGAAACCCGTGCTTTGATCGCAGTTCCGCTACTCGATGGTGATGTCTGTCGCGGAGTGATTGAATTTATCAATCCAGAAAGTCGCGACTGTTTCTCTGACGCTGATGTGGCGCTGTCGGAGTATTTTGCTGGGCTCGTTGCCAGCACTCTCTATCGTATGGAGATGGCTGAATCGGCGGTTCGTAGTGCGCTGATTCAGCGCGACCTGGATATCGCTCTTGAGGTGCAGCGCGGTTTGCTGCCAAAAGTCTTTCCGCCCTTTGAGCAGTATGGAGGGTTGGATGTGTGGGGTCTTTGCGATCCTGCTTTGGAAGTGGGTGGAGATCTCTACGACTTTTTCCCGGGCCCGGATGGCAAGCTCTTTTTCTTGATTGGTGATGTGTCTGGCAAGGGTGTGGGTGCTGGCATGTTCATGGCACAGACCCGCACATCGATGCGAGGCGTAGCTCGTTCGGGCGGAACTCCCGCCGGCATTCTTGAGGAGGTCAACAGTCTGCTGCATCCGGACAATGAAGCGCTGTTGTTTGTGACGATGATCTTTGGTTGTTATGACCCTGCCACCGGTGAGATCGAGTATGCACAGGCGGGGCACAATCAGCCTGTCTTGTGTTCAGGGTCTGCGGGTGTTGCCTATGAGCCGTATGGCGGCTCGCCGATTGGTCCGTTCCCGATGGCCAACTGCGCAACGTTCCATGCCAAGTTGAGTCCTGGTGACTGTTTGATTCTTTACACCGATGGTGTCACCGAAGCGATGAATGCAGGCAAGCAGCTCTATGGCGAAGACCGCTTGCTTGCCTTCGCCAGCGCGATTGCGAAAGACGCCTCCAAGAACATCGCCACGGCTTTGCGAGAGGATGTTGCTGCATTTGTTGATGGCGCTGAGCAGTCGGATGACATCACGATTCTTGTGTTGCGCCGCGAGTAGATCGGCATTGACGCGCGAGTTGGTGTCTCGCAAAGCATTGCGCCCGTCAGAGTGAGGCTTGGTTGTCAGGATCCGCCCTTTTAGGCTGCTCCAAAGCGACGCCAGTTGAAGGCCATCAAGCGCTCCTCGTCCTGTGGATGGAGGGTCCCAACCAAGCAGGCGCTGACCAGTTCTGCCGTGATCGCTGCCAGCAGAACGCCATTGCGGTGGTGTCCGGTCGCCAGGTAGAGACCGTCGAGCGGCCCTGGGCCCAGCAGCGGCGCTTCATCGGGGGTGCAGGGCCGGAATCCCCACCAGCGTTCCATCGGCGGCCACTTGCTGGCGGCGGGAAGCAGCGCTTCCACACCGGCCTGCAGCTGCCGTTGGCCAAAGGGGGTGAGGCCCTCGGTGAAGCCGGCTTCGCGCTCGCTCGTAGCCCCCACCACCAGCAGGCCGTCTTCTCGCGGCACCAGGTAGGTGCCCGGGCCGAAGATCACCCGCTGCAGGGCATCGCGCGGCCCCTGCAACGACACCATCTGCCCCTTCACCGGGAAGATCGGCAGCTGTGGCAATAGTTGTGCACTCCAGGCGCCGCTGCAAAGCACGGCGGTGCCGGCCTTGAGGGTTTGTAGATCGGCCGCGGCGTCACGCACCCGCACGCCGCTCAGTCGTCCGTCCTCCTGAAGGAGTTCCAGCACCTCCGCGCCCTCCTGGAAGCGCACTCCCTGTTCCACGCACGCCCGCTCCAGGGCCCGCATCAACTGGCGACGGTTGTCGATCTGGCCGTCCTGGCGGAACAGCAGCCCCGCCTGCCAGCCGGGGCCGATGCCGGGGAGTTCACGTTCCAGGCCCTGCCGGTCGAGAGCTTCCCCCCAGGCTGCCGTCGGGTACACATCTCGTTCGGCCGCCGTGGCGAAGGGCACCACGATGCCGCAGGGGCGCAGGCCGCAGCTCAGGCCGCTGTCGGCTTCGATCTGGGCCACCCAGGCGGGGATGCGCTCGAGGCTGCGCTGGCCGAGTTCCAGCAGGGCACCGCTCAGCCCTTCGGCGTGGGGGGCGAGCATCCCGGCTGCCACGAAGCCGGCCGCTTCGCTGCGGCGCCTGCTCAGCACCTCCACGGCTCTGCCGCTGCGCGCCAGGGCATGGGCCAGGGCCAGGCCCATCAGGCCACCGCCGAGGATCAGCACCGGTGCAGCGGTGTCGGTCGCGGCGGTGGCGGCCATGGCTTGTGGGGCAGCGGTAGACGGCCCTTCAGTGTTTCAGTCCGCAGCGACCGATGGCTACCGGCCCCTTTCCATAGGATCGGCGCACGCTTGGAGAACACACATGGCTGCTGAGGCCGCCTGGGAAGCCGTGATCGGCTTGGAGACCCACGTGCAGTTGGGGACCAACAGCAAGATCTTCACCAGCGCCTCCACGGCCTTTGGCGACGACCCCAACACCCACATCGATCCGGTGGTGTGTGGGCTGCCGGGCACGCTGCCCGTGCTCAATCAGAAGGTGCTCGAGTACGCGGTGAAGGCGGCGATGGCGCTCAACCTCAACATTGCTGAGCACAGCAAGTTCGACCGCAAGCAATATTTCTACCCCGATCTGCCGAAGAACTACCAGATCTCCCAATACGACGAGCCGATCGCTGAAGACGGCTGGATCGAAGTGGAGGTGGCCGAAAAGGGCAAAGACACCTACCTCAAGCGCATCGGCATCGAACGCCTCCACATGGAGGAAGACGCTGGCAAGTTGGTACATGCCGGTAGCGATCGCCTGGCCGGCTCCACCCACTCACTGGTGGATTACAACCGCGCCGGTGTGGCCCTCGCCGAGATCGTGAGCAAGCCGGATCTGCGCACCGGCCGTGAGGCAGCGGAATATGCGTCCGAGATCCGCCGGATCATGCGGTATTTGGGCGTGAGCGACGGGAACATGCAGGAGGGCTCCTTGCGCTGCGACGTGAACATCTCCGTGCGCCGTGGACCCGATGCACCCTTCGGCACGAAGGTGGAGATCAAGAACATGAACTCCTTCTCGGCCATCCAGAAAGCCTGTGAGTACGAGATCCAGCGGCAGATCAAGGCCTACGAAACCGGTGAGCCGGTGGTGCAGGAAACGCGCCTCTGGGATGAGGGCAAGCAGCTCACCAAGAGCATGCGCGGCAAGGAAGGCGCCAGCGATTACCGCTATTTCCCTGATCCGGATCTCGGCCCGATCGAGGTGAGCGCCGACCTGCGCGAGGGCTGGCGCGCCGAGCTGCCGGAGCTGCCGGCCGCCAAGCGCCACCGCTACGCCGAAACCCTCGGCCTGTCGCAGTACGACGCCCGCGTACTCACCGATGAGCGCCCGATGGCCGAATACTTCGAAGCCGCCGTGGCTGCCGGCGCTGATGCCAAGGGCCTGGCCAACTGGATCACCGGCGATATCGCCGCTTATGTGAACGCCAACCGCCTCTCCTACACCGATCTCCCCTTCCGCCCCGTGCAACTGGCCGAAATGGTGCAGCTGATCGACGGTGGCAAGATCAGCGGCAAGATCGCCAAGGAGATCCTGCCCGAGCTGCTGGAGAAGGGTGGCTCACCGGTGGCGATCGTGGACACCAAAGGCCTGGGCATGATCAGCGACCCTGCGGCGATCACGGCGATCGTGGAGGAGCTGCTCGCCGCTCACCCCGAGGAGGTGGAAGCCTTCCGCGGCGGCAAAACCAAGCTGCAGGGCTTCTTCGTGGGTCAGCTGATGAAGAAAACCGGCGGCAAGGCCGATCCAAAGCTGGCGAACCAGATCCTCAATCAGAAACTCAAAGGCTGAGCCGGCCCAGCTCGCCGTGAATCGGATTGAGCTGATGGCTTCAATTCCGGCCAGCTGGAAGGAGTGGTTGCTGCATAACCGTCAACGTGGCTGCTCCTTGGATGGCCTGATTGAGCGAGCTGAGGCTGCTGGTTACAGCCGTGATGCCATCGAAGCGGTGCTGGAACTGTACGAACCGCCGTCTGATCAGGGTGTGCCCAGCTGGATCCAATGGTTCGAGCCCCCGCTCACCCGACCAGACCATTGCCCTCGCGCTTGGCGTCTCGATACACCGCTGGCGCAGATCTACGAGATTCCCGACTTCCTTGATCACCAGGAGTGTCAAATGCTGATCGAGGCTATCGATCGTCAGTTGGTGCCTTCCACCGTGACCTATGGCGATGGTCATTCCCGCACCAGCCGAACCTGTCACCTGCGCGGCAGCGATTTGGCGGAGAGGTTGGATCGCCGGCTGGCAGCGGACTTGGACGGTGATGATCTATCTGAACAATGTGTCGCGCGGCGGGCAAACCTGTTTCAACAAGCTCGAACGTTGCTTCACGCCGGTGCGGGGTCTTGCGCTGGCCTGGAACAACCTGATGGCCGATGGCACTCCCAACCCGTTCACCCTGCATGAGGCGATGCCGGTGCAGGAGGGGACTAAGTGGGTCATCACCAAGTGGTTCCGCGCTCAGTCCGGTCGCAATGGTTGAAGGTTGAGGGCAGATCGTCTTGATGTCTCCGCCACGCCTGCTCTGCTGAACGTTCGAGCTCGTACTGACCGCCCCTGTTCTCGATCAGCTGATCCGCAAGCCCTCGCTTGCGCCTCAGGGGCCACTGCGCGTTGATTCGCGCCTGTGCATCCGTCTCACTGAGCCGATCCCGTTCCATCAGGCGCTGTAGCTGCTGCTCGGGTTCGCAATCGACCATCCAGATTTCGCTGCACAGGCCTTCCAGGCCAGCCTCAAACAGCAGCGGAATCATCAGCACCACAGCAGGTTCGGCGGCCAGGTTTGCCAGTTCTGCTTCAAACCTTTGGCGCACCAAGGGATGCACCAGCTCTTCGAGCCAACGCCGCTCCTCAGGGGCGTGAAACACGATCTGGCCTAGAGCGCCACGATTGATCACGGGCAACCCAGAACTGTGGTCCTTTGCCCGCACCGTTTCGCCGAAGCGCTCAAGGACGGTCTGGGCCGCGGTGCTCCCGGGAGCCAGGGCATCGCGGGCGTATGCATCGGCGTCCAGCACTGGTAGTCCCTGTTCCGCCAGCCAGCGGGCCAACGTGCTTTTGCCGCTTGCGATGCCGCCGGTGAGGCCGATGCGCCGCTGTGTTCCGGTCCAGCGGGGCGAAGGCACCATGGGCGGAAGGGTCGGGCGATCAGCGCTCAGAATCGCAGCATTCGAGCGTGCAGCGGCAGCCGTGACTCACCCCTGGCATCCCATCTCTGGTGGCGTCACGGCCCCTGAAGGCTTTCTGGCCGCCGGCATCACCGCTGGCCTCAAGGCCTCCGGTAAACCCGATCTCTCCCTGCTGCTCGCGCCCGAAGGAGCTGTGTGTGCCGGCACCTTCACCACCTCGCTGGTGCGGGCCGATTGCGTGGATCTCTGCGCCGAACGGCTGCAGGCCAGTGGCGGCCATGCCCGAGCGGTGCTCACCAATTCCGGCCAGGCCAACGCCTGCACCGGTGATCGCGGCTTGATCGACAGCCAGCGCGCCACGCAGGCGATGGCCGATCGGCTGGGGCTGGCAGCTGAAGAGGTGCTGATCTGCTCCACGGGCGTGATCGGTGTGCCGATTCCGATGGACACGTTGCTGGCGGGCATCGATCCCCTGGCGGAAGCGTTGAGCGCCGAGGGCGGCGCGGCAGCGGCTACCGCGATCCTCACCACCGATCTGATCGACAAGCAGATCGCCCTGGAGGCCGAGCTGGGCGGCCGCCGCGTGCGCATCGGCGGCATGGCCAAGGGGTCGGGAATGATCCACCCCAACATGGCCACGATGCTGGGCTATCTCACCTGCGATGCGGGCGTGCCGGCCGACGTTTGGCAGGCGATGGTGAAACGGGCGGTGGATCGCTCCTTCAATGCGATCACGGTGGACGGCGACACCAGCACCAACGACACGTACCTGGCGTTTGCAGCCGGTGAGCCCCTGAGCCCCGAGCACTTCGAGGCGCTGGAGGCCGGCCTCACGGCGGTGTCGCAACATCTGGCCAAGGCCATCGCCCGCGATGGCGAGGGCGCCACCTGTCTGCTGGAGGTGCAGGTGGAGGGTGCCGGCGATGACGCCGCTGCCCGGGCCATCGCTCGCACCATCTGCGGCTCCTCGCTGGTGAAGTGCGCCGTGCACGGCCGCGATCCCAACTGGGGCCGCATCGTGGCGGCTGCTGGCCGGGCCGGTGTGCCCATGGATCCTGATGCCGTGGTCCTCTGGCTCGGCGAGCACCAGCTGATGGCGGCGGGCCAACCGCTTCCTTTTGATCGCCCTGCTGCTTCCGCCTACATGCGGGATCGTGCTGCCGGCGCCTACCTCAGCGACGACACGGTGTTGATCCGCATCCAGGTGGGCTCTGGCTCTGGCAGCGGCCGCGCCTGGGGATGCGACCTCTCGGATCAATACGTCCGCATCAACGCCGATTACACGACGTAGGGATAAACCTGTTCTGCCGCAAAGGATTTGGGAGACATGCGATCGACGCTTACGCAACGCTTACGGAGAAGGCAGACGTAAATCCCAGTGCTGATCTGGGTAGTCATTACGTTCAGGTCGAGGTCATCCCCGTAAACCCCATGCGGGGCAAATGATTTCTCCGTAAGCAAAGCGGTTTCACCCCGCCTCAGGACACCACCCAACCGCCACCTCCCGCCGAGCGACCCACTGAGCGCACCGCTTCGTCAGGTGCTCGCCCTTGGGAGTCGTGCTGTTCAGCGGGTCTTGCAGTAACCAGCACCCGCATAACTGGACCCACCTGGGCAAGAGGTCCCACCGCTGCCACCAGCAGGGAACATTTACTGTGCGGATGATGGAGTAGTCAGTAGTGCAAGGGCGGAGCTAAGTGCGGCACCAACCAAGACGCCAAGGGAGGGTCTCATAGTTGCCTGTAAGAGAGGACACAGTCAGTCCTATCCCTTGGACGCAGCAGGAGTCAACTGGGGTCTTACTGGGGCACCTGTTGCTCTCTGGATGCTGGTGGAAGCTGAAAGGAGAAATAACCAATGTACTTCTGTGAAGACACTATTTCCATCGGATATACTTAAATATAAATTCGATAAGTCTGCACCTGCATTATGATTACAGAATTAATGATGTATCCTGCGCTTATGGGTGCTGTTATTGCGTTCTTGTACAGGCAGTATGTCGCTTACGAGACATCGCAGAGAGGTGTTTGGTCTATTGTTTATACTGACCTCTTCTTTGCTAAGTTTTCGACTATAAATGTGTTGAGCTTAGTTTATTCTATATTCATCGGCACTGCTACTGGGTTTGGACTTGGTTGCGTTCTTGAGTTTCTAAAAGGAGAAGGCGCTAATTCATACCTAATGCTATACGCTATAGCGTCCCTTCTTTTCGTTTTTTCTACTCGTTTAAGTTTTGAAGCAAGCGCAATCCTTTTCAAGGTAGCGCAAAAATATCTTGACTCATAAACCGTCTCTTACTCTTCCATCAAGTGCTGCTTTCGCTCTGGTGCCTATGAGTGCTGGGAGTGCCTGACCCAGAGGGCGTGGGGGTCTTACGGAGGCACCTGCTGGTCTCTGGGTGCTGGTGCCTGAAGGTGCGGAGGGAGGTCGCAGGGGGCTGAGAGGGGCTCAGTGGGGCGGAGTGGCTCTGGGAGTGGCTTGGGTTCTGGCTCTTAGGGCTCTGCATGGCAGGCGGGTAGTAGCCACAAACCAGTGCTGCGGCGCCAGGCTGATGCCATCAGGGAGAGGGCAACCGCCCCTCGTGGACCCAGCGGCAGCCTCTAAGAGGGGTCTCAGGGCAGCAACAGCACGCTCAAAAGCACTGCAGGAACAAGGGCTTGGGGAATCTGCCGGAAACCTGTAGGAAATAGGCAGACCTACTCATCTAAAGCCAGGTCCCATGCGTCTTAAGATTGACTTAAGCAATAGGGCGCTCTCGCTTTGGTGTGGGCGCGGCATCTTCCTCCGCACCGACAGCTATGGCTCCAATTACACGCGGTAACAGCCTTTACACCATAGTCGAAAACACATCAGGCGGCTGGGGTGCAAATGGGTGGACGAATACAAGAGAAAAAGCGAAAGCGATAGGCGGAGATTTGGTAGTTTTCGAAACCAGAGCAGAACAAGATGATGTTTATATATTATTGCCCTACATCCATGGCGGCGGGCAGGGTCTTGCCATAGGCATGACAATAAGCGATGGAACAGCTAGATGGATATCCGGAAGCAGCCTTAACTACAGTCACTGGGGAAACTGGAACCCGAGCAATACTCTCAATGGATACGTTGGGATATTAGCTGCCTACTCAGGAGGTGGTGAAAGATTTTGGGATGCGTCAAAAGATGGTAGTTGGGGCTGGAATGGGTTGGCAGAAATCCCCCTAGTATCAAGTATCACCTTTTCCACTACGCCTAAAGAAGGCGCTGGGGTCTTCACAACATCAATCAACCTCTCTGCTGGTAATCAGAGCACAGGCAACCTTGCCAATGGTGCCACCGTTTACTGGACCGTCTCAGGCATCACTGCCGATGATCTGGCATCAGGCGCCCTGACGGGTAGTGGAACCATCACCAATGGAAAACTTGATATCCAGCACTCTCTCAAGGTTGATGCTGACACTGGTGAGCAGTTCCAAGTCTCTGTCTTCTCTGACAGCGCAAGATCACAACAAATTGGGACCCAGATGAGCATCAATATTCAGGAGTCGCAAACCACACCAGCACCCACCTACTCCCTCTCCACATCTGCCTCCTCCATCAACGAGGGCTCCACTCTCACCACAACCGTATCCACAACCAACGTCAACGCCGGTACCACCCTCTACTACTCCCTCTCAGGCACAGGCATCACCACTGCTGATTTCTCCGCTGGTGCTCTGACTGGATCAGGCACCATCGATGCCAACGGGTCCTTCTCCTTCTCTCACACCCTCAGAGAAGACCTGACCACAGAAGGCACAGAAACGCTCAATATCAAGCTCTTCTCTGATTCGGCACGCACCACACAGGTCGGCTCCACGGTCTCCGTCACCATCACGGACAACGACACTGCCATCGCCAAATCCACCTTCTCCATTGATTCCACAAACGTCTGGGAAGGGGATACCGCATCCGTCGTCATCACACGCTCTGGCGGTCTCTCCAATGCCATCAACCTCACCGTCAGCACTGCCAATGGCACTGCCAAAGCAGGGTCTGACTACACATCACTGAACTCAACCGTCACCTTCCTGGTAGGCGAATCTTCCAAGACAATTTCGATCGCCACCAAACAAGATACTGCCAAAGAATCTGACGAGGCATTCACGGTATCCATTGGTTCGTCAGACTCCCTTGCTCAGTTCAGCACGTCAACTGGCACGGTCACCATTGAGGACGATGACGCAGAAAAAGGCAATACAACCAACAACAACACCAATGGAAACAACAACACGGTCGTCACTGGCAATGGCAACACTGTCAACAACACCACTGTCATCAACAATACGACTAATACCGTCAACAACAACACGACCACCAACGTCACCAACGAAACCTCAACAAGCACAAGCAATACAACCAACAACACAAACAACATCACCAATAACTTCTCAAATATCGTCGGCAACATCACCGTTGATCTCTCGTCTCTGATTCAAGGGGTATCCAGCAAATCAGACGCCATCAGTGGGTCAGCAAAAGATGATGTTCTCGGTGCTGGCAAAGGTGCCGACAAACTCACAGGTGCCAGAGGTGCTGATCAGTTCGTCTTCAACACCAAAGATTCATTTGGAGCAAAGGGTGCTGACACCATCACAGACTTTAATCCAGAAGAAGGTGACCAGATCATCCTGAGTCCAGATGCTCTACCAGGACTCAAAACAAATCCGTCTCTTCAATCCGTCACATCTAAGAAAGCACTCAAAGCAGCACAGAAATCAGATAGCGACCTGATCTACTACCAACCTCTGGGACAACTTTTCTACGACCAGAACGGCAGTGCAAAAGGATTTGGGAAGGGTGGTCTCTTCGCCGTGCTCTCAGGAGCACCCGTGCTGACTGCCGAAAATCTTGGGGTCATTTAATCCAAGAGGACACCACCCAACCGCCACCTCACGCCGAGGAACCCACTGAGCGCATCGCTTGGTCAGGTGCTCGCCCTGGGGAATCAGACCCTGATGAATCGGACAGGTCAGCACCGTGACGCAGTGCCTGCCGACCTCATAACGGAAGTGCTGACAGGTGATGCAGACGGCACCAGAGCGGGCAGGACGCAGGACATCCGCATCCAGGTAGTCCCACTCCTCAGAGGACAGCACAGGGCGGGCAGCAGGCATCACAGGCAGGCAAGTACACCTGTACTACTCGCCTTCTCTGAAAG
>Ga0194123_10003556_pt1 | contig 18578 bp, 11 predicted proteins | sample TA2MahsurfametaG_5_FD_155479 | JGI IMG/M metagenome (GOLD analysis project Ga0194123, IMG submission 155479) | Freshwater microbial communities from Lake Tanganyika, Tanzania - TA2015023 Mahale A surface | ecosystem: Environmental > Aquatic > Freshwater > Lake | place: Tanzania: Lake Tanganyika... | reverse complement strand
CGTCATCCAATCGAATATGTACCAACGAATGATCTACATACTCTCCCCCGCTCGATTATAGACGATCTTGAACTGCTTCACAAAAAAGAACAACAACCCGCTCTGAATGAAGACTCTAGTACAACACCCTCTGTCGGTCTGTATGCGAATGTCTTCAATCCGCAAACTATTTTCGCGAATCATTATCTGTATCAATGGAGTAAATACTACACAACAAACATAGATTATCTTAAAGATACCCAATTATTATTCAAGCTCCATTCTGAAAAGAATGTGGATGGAACGTTATGTTTAGTAAAAGAGTGCGCAGAAATAGATACTGCATGGAGCGACATTAAGTGCAACGGTAACGTCAGCGAGTTTCGCGAGAGATTTAGTTATATTGATGTTCCAATTCTTGAAAAACTAAACTCATCACCACATGTTCTTCAGCTAGTGAGTGTATATAACATTTCATCCCCCTTACTTGCTCTCGCAACACCAATCTTCGTACTCATCTTGCCGTTTTTTATTCTAAAGCTTCGTGGTTTCGAACTTACAGTTAGTTCGTATATTGATGTACTAAAACAGATAATGTCGAATCATGCTATTGGAAAACTATTTACGCAGTTTGACGAGGTGTCATGGTCGCAGCGGCTATATATACTTGTCTCGGTATTCTTTTACTTTATGCAGATTTATCAAAATGTTATGGCATGTCGGCGGTTTTACAAGAATATGTATTTGATTCACGACCATATTATATTAGTAAATACCTACTTAAAGGCGACTGCACGAAACATTCGGTATGTAACATCTCTTACATCATCATTACATAGTTATACTGCGTTTCGAGAGGAGTTGATGAATCGATTTAAGCGTATATCTGAAGTAACTGCTACACTTGATTGTATTACTCCATTTTCAGTGTCGTTTTCAAAGTTTACGCAGGTTGGGGTGGTTATGAAAAAGTATTATGAGTTTTTTGCGAGTGAAGACTTGGATGAACTTATACATTATAGTTTTGGATTAAATGCTTATTTGGAACATGTGGGCGAGTGTGGATTATTGATAAAAGAAGGATTGTTGAACCAATGTACATTTGATACGTCGAATGAAGATGAAACAGAAGATGGTGTTACGGACTCAGAATCAAAGGCGGATGACGAGGACGAAGACGATAATGAGGATGGTAATGAGGATGGTAATGAGCATGGTGATGAGCATGGTAATGAGGATGAGGCCGAGGACGGGGAACAAGATGATGTCACCAAAGATAATCGCAAATCTATAACACACTTTACGAATCAGTATTATGCTCCTTTAATGCGAAAGTCTCCAGTAAAGAATGACATCTCTCTTAAAAAACAGGTAATTATAACAGGACCCAATGCCGCTGGAAAAACAACCATTATAAAGTCGACCCTTTTTAATATTATCCTCTCACAGCAGATTGGATATGGATTTTATGATACAGCAAACATTATTCCATACCACTACCTTCATTGCTATCTTAATATTCCCGACACATCTGGTCGAGATAGTTTATTTCAGGCAGAGTCACGACGATGCAAAGAAATTATAACATGTTTAACATCTAACTCGGATAAACGACATTTCTGTATTTTTGATGAACTTTACTCCGGCACAAACCCATATGAAGCAGTTGCCGCCGCGTACGGATACATTCATTACCTCTCGAAAATGCCAAATGTTGATTTAATGCTTACGACACATTATATTGAACTTTGTCACTTATTAAGTGAACACGATCGTATTGATAACCTGCATATGGAAGCATTAATCAATGATAATTTCGACCTAACCTACTTGTATAAAGTTGCAAAGGGTGTGTCAACCATAAAGGGAGGAATGAAAGTTCTTCATGATTTAGAATACCCGAGAGAAGTGATCGATGCAGCAACCGACATTCTTACAAAACCGCGGAAATAATCGACATTTTATTTGTTGTATAATTGTAATATTGATAGCGTATACGACTACGAAGATATACGATAATCATATGGATACCGCGTCTAATGTAATGGCCGCAACCACTGCATCTGTATCAAACACATTTGAACATGTTAATAATGTATTACCGTCGGGTGATAACTTCCAATTATACGTTGGAATAATTGTTACTTTAGGTATTTGTATTTTATTAGTTACGGCACTATTTTATTATGTTCGTCAGCGTATTGCAGTATTAGAACATTCACATAAGGAACAAGTTATGGTGTTACATGACTTTATACGAGGAACATCGAATGATTTAGAAATAATGAAACAAATGTTGATGAATATTCCGGTTGTTTTTAACGGTCGACATGTAGTTGAACATGAACATGAAAAAGAGAGAAATACTAAACTAATACATATTTCAACTGATGACGAAGAGAGTGATAGTAGTGAGTCGAGTAACTACGATAGCGATGATCAAAGCAGTAGTAGTAGAAGTAGCAATACAACTGTAAGTGATGACGATGAAGATGATGAGGATGAGGAAGAAAATCATTGTATAAAGAGCGAGAATAAGATAAAGGTGGTTGAGTTAATTGACGGTATGCCAATTGACTATATTAATGGGAAGCATACAAGTGACTATTATAGAGGCATGCATGATACCATGATTAGTAAGGATCAACAAAAACGGCAAACCACCAATGAAACCTACTATAGCAGTACAGGCAGTGATACTGGAATTGATAGCGGCAGTGATAGTGATAGTGATAGTGGAAGTGATAGTGATACAGATATCCATGCCAACAGAAACATACATGTTGTATCCCAGTCATCATGCGACCTTGATATCAAGTGTATTCATATTGATAATATTGATAACATTAGCGATTCGTCTGTAATTGGACAACCTGTAAAAGAAACAGCGTCATCATCCGCGTCAGTAACATCATCAAGAGAATCAATATCTTCTAGTAATGGAGATAGTCAAGGTAACATTCCTATATCAGATATCACAATTTTATCAGATGATGTGAAGTATGTTCATATTATTGATAGTATATCTCTTGGTACAACAAATGTTACTATACCACCTCCGGTTGCAATTGATGTATCTTTATCATCATCATTGTGGCCATCATTGCCATCATCATCATCCGTCACCGCATCATCATCCGCCCCCGTAGCATCATTGTTACAAACCGAACAGAGTGTAGCAACAGAAAGCAACGTAAATGCTAAGAAGCAGGTTCCTTCAACCCCATTGAAATCCGCTGCCGCCTATATGAACACTTCAGTGGGAGATTTAAGGCAAACTCTTCGAGATAAAATAAAGGAACTCAACATTTCAAATGAAAAGGTAATGGAATATGGAGATATAGCAAAACTGAAGAAGCCGATTTTAATCAAGATTTTACAAGAATTATAAATAGAGTAGAGTAGCTGTATAGGAGAGGATAGACAATAAGTTATATAATTGTAACGAGAGAAAAAGGGTGGAAAATATTATATGTAAAATATATACGTGTATCTTAGACAATATAAAATAAATGTCCGAATCATTTTCATGGAAGAATAATTACAGTGGTAGTCACAATGTATACTTCGAGTTTCCACCTCTCATGAGTGATGGTAGAAACTTTGCAGGGTGGCAGAGAGGTGCGGTTATTAATGAAGACATTCGCAAAAATAATAATATTGCTAGTAATTGGGACTATCGTCAATACCTCACCAACAATGCAGTAAAAATAATCGAGGCGAATCACCTTGACGCAATTAATGAAGCTGGGTATTCGCCTTTCTCTCCTGCTTCGTCTCTCAGTGGAGAAGGCGCACAGAAGAATACACCGTTTTTATTTTCATCGGTGATGGATGAGAGAGTTCCGTTTGGGTACCAAACAAGTGATTTAAAGGACGTGTATCTCTCCCGCAATCAACTTCAGGCTCGTATGGTTTCTCCTGCAATCTCACAGGATCAATTATTCAGCAGTCGCTCATAAGTATTACAACATATAACAACATATATGAACATAAATACAAAAAGTAATTATATTCATCTCTTAGTTATCTTTATTATATCATCAATGCGTCTTATTAGTTTCGATGTAGGTATGAAAAATCTGGCGTATTGCATAGTTAACATACCACAATCTCTCGCGAATGAAACTCTAATGAGTATGTCACTTCAAGAGATTACTTCTTCTATTCTTATTGAGAAATGGGATGTAATTGATTTGCGGGTTCCACCAGAACAAAAGAAAGAGGGTAACGGAGAGGGACACGGAGGGGGAGAGGGAGAGGGAGAGATAGGTTCTTTACATCCTACAAGTATCCAACCATTACTATGTTATCGCGATACGAAACGTGCAAAGTATATGATGATTTCACCCCCAACGACGGATAGCAGTAGCATGAACCACTCAATCAAACTTTATTGTGCAAAATGCGCAAGTACTAGCGGTTTTATAATACCCGACCGAGAGATTCTCTCATATCAAAGAAACAAATCTCTCTTACAAAAGAAAAAAGTACATGAGTTGGGCGAGCTGCTTGATCGCTTGAATAAACAATGTATTCCCACCGCATCAGTCGCCACAATGTTTTGTAAGGTGCCGGAACCAACACAACTTCAACCATCCAACAAACGTATGAAAAAAGAAGATATGGTTCGAGAGATTGAGAGAATAATCGCCGCACGATTTGTAAGTACTTGTCCCACTGATATGACAATTGAAGGTATTACTCGCATGTATTTGCCAGGATCGAATAAACCAGTTCTTCCAAAGAAAGCACATGACCTTGATTTAATAACATATGGACGTAACCTAGCGAAACATTTAGACGCAATTCTTTTGCATACCAAGGTTGATATGATGATTGTTGAAAACCAAATAAGTACTATTGCTACTCGGATGAAAACACTTCAAGGAATGATTACACAATACTTCATAATGAGAGATACACCACGTATTGAATATATATCGGCAAGCAATAAATTAAAATTATTTATGGAGGCCGATGCAGAGACAACATACAGCGATCGAAAAAAGATGGGTATTGATATTTGTCGAAGGTTACTTCCTAGTACCAATCCATCACTTAAACCATGGATTGAGAGATTCAACTTACATAAAAAGAAGGACGATTTAGCAGATTGTTTGTTACAAGGATTGTGGCGTATTAAGCAGGGTTTAGGGAAACAACAGGAAATATGTATCGATGACACCCTAGAGATGAATGCGGATGAATCTGAATTATAAGTTCTAAAATATTCATAAGAGTAATAAGCAACATAGAGAGATTGCAATTAAGGAATAATAAGACATAGATAATGAGTGAACCTGAGATTATTGATATTGGAAGTTTGGACAGTTTGTCTGGTACGAGATCTTCATCCAATTTTGGAGGTGGGTTAGAGTTATTAATGAATGACCGGTTTAAGAAGACAGATGGTGGCGGTGGCGGAGGCGGAGGTGGGGGCGGAGGTGGTGGCAGTATTGACATTGATGACCTAAATGACCTTGAAAATGAACTCAATGAACTGTCTGATGCTCCTAAACGTAGTGCGCGAGAGATGAGGTCTGATATTTTTGGTGGAGGTAGTGGTGGCGGTGGCAGTGGAAGAAGTAGGGGGCGGGATGAGGATGATGAAGGTCGCGGTGGCATGAGTATTGGCCTTGGTGCATCTACTGCAAATACAGATGATGATGTAAAAACCTGGGACGGGTTTGGAAAGTTTAGTAATGTTCCGATTGATCCTGATTCTAGAGCGGAAGCAGCTCCAGTTCCATTAACAAAAGAGGAGATGTTGAGAGAGAAGTTCAAAGTATTACGTAAATTGGAAGAGCTTGAATCAAAGGGTGTCCAGTTAAGCAAGAAATATTCTATGGAATCATCGCTCTCTGAAATGAAGGGTGAATATGAAGCACAGGTTGAAGAGAAGGAGAGATCAAATAGTGTAAAGTTTCAAGGTAAGATGTTGCTTGCGTGTATTACTGGTCTTGAGTTTCTGAATAATAAGTTTGATCCATTTGATTTGAAGTTGGATGGATGGTCAGAACAAACGAGCGAGAGCTTGAATGAATATGATGAGATTTTTGCCGAACTGCATGAAAAGTATAAATCAAAAGCAAAGATGTCTCCTGAGTTGAAGCTTTTGTTTCAATTAGGTGGAAGTGCAATTATGCTTCATATGACGAACTCTATGTTTAAGTCTGCTATGCCTGGAATGGATGATATTATGCGTCAGAATCCAGAACTTATGCAGCAATTCACCCAAGCGGCAGTTAATTCGATGTCTGGAGGTGGTGGCGGAGGAGGTGGCGGCGGCAGCGGTGGCGGTGGGGGTCGTGGCGGATCTTCCGGGTTTGGAAACTTCATGAGTGATATTATTGGTGGAAATGGTATGTTTGGAAAGTCGAATGACATGCAACCACCTCCTATCATTCCTCAGAGGCCCCCTCCTGCACCCATTGCAACAAAAGGACCAAATGCACCTCCTCCTCCGAATCGACCCGGAAACATATCAAACCGTCCTGATTTAAATATGGGAATGGGTATGGGTATGGCGTCAAATACAGGAGTTGATGTAACTAATAATTACGGTAACCCATCATCTACAAATATTAGAAATAAGACACCAAGCAACAATGACTTTAAACCAAAGCGTCCTGAAATGAAAGGACCATCCGCGGATGTATCTAGTCTATTATCTGGATTAAAGACCAAGACAATTAACATCCAACCTCCGTCAAATGTATCTACTGCCCCTACGACATCCTCATCCAATATCCTTGGAGACATTATATCCAATATCGGGGGTGACATTGAACTAGACACGATTCACGATGCACCCACATTTCCAACCACAATTAATGTATCTGATATAAAGAGTGCAGATATTTCACTTGACTCATTGCCTCACAAGACAAAGCGTCGCCCTAGATCAGAAAAGAATACAGTAAGTCTTGATATCTAAGGTATACAAATGCGACCGATAATCCCACCAATGTAAAATTGATACAAATATTATATTATTTACTATACCATTATTTACAGGTATGATAAATAACATTACAACCAATGATCCCGACAATGTAATTACAGAATCACTCATTGCATCATTTTGTGAAAAGGTCCGAGAGATACGAGAAAAATACGCAAATCAACCACCAAAGTCTCTTCGATTCATATCATACCATAACCTCTCCATGTATCATGACCCAGCGAATGCAAATGATTGGAGAATGGAATATAATGACCACGCAAAAACAGATGTGTTAACTGCCGAATATTATAACCTTGTTCGACACGGTATAAAGCTCATTTATCGAGTACATAAACCGATATCATGTAATGTGGGTCATCCCAGTGATGCATATAACCAGTTCTTCATGTTTGATGGACATTTACACGACCGAACTGGATATACATACGACCCATCTCGTGTTATAGTTGAATGTCAAAGCACACCCGTATTTAGTATCGAAACATTCAAATCAATTCTTATCAAACTGTCATACTACAATAAAACATTGACACATTTGTCGAGAGAAGACCGTATTTTGTTATTCATTAAAGGCGCACTAGGGTATACATCTCTCGCTGGATACCTCTATTACTATGATGCACTATTTGAATTGAATCATTGGTTTCAAGAGACCATTGGATACTCGATGGAATCGCCACTTATGATATTGTAAATAGACAACATACATACATACATACATACATACATACATACATACATACTATAGACCAGAATAAACACATGTTGTTACGTAAAAATGTATTAAAAGATATTGTTTGTTTTTATACATATTGGTTGTTACTGATTGTTACTCATTGTTCTTTATTATTTCGATGTCTAGTAAGCAAGCGACGGATGAGTTTAAGGTAGTATGTTCGAAAGATCAAATGGTTCTTCGCAAACACAAAACCCAAAACCTTTTTTGTCTAGAGTTTGGATGCAAAAATGACAACTTTAACCTTACTTCATTCATCACATTTAAAATATTTGACCTTGTGTTTGAGTTAAACCGCGATGTGTTAGATGCAATCAAACCAATGAAGCAAATATCTGATACGGAATATGAATATATCTACCTTTTTAAAAACCTGAATGAGGATTTAGGAATGAAGAAGAAGTATATGTATGTAAATAAAACAATCAGCTATAATGACTCAGGCCGAGAGATTGTTATTACAAGTAAAAGTGTTCCATTTGATGGTCATGCAGATATGGTAACGAACGGATATGATGTAATGGAGACATCACTCTCTGTACAGAAGTTTGTATGCACCGATAATCATACAATGAGGGTCTTACATATGTTTAAGATAAATATTGTCGATGATCTTCCAGTATATATGGAAAATACAATTGGAATTGTTATTAAAAAGATTTATCACAGATTCAAGATGTTTATTGAATCAATGTCATGATTACCAGTTCTATGACCACACATAATACGTATATATGTATCAAAATAACATATCAAAATAACATATTGAAATAAGATTCATATATAAAATAAGATATTTATAACATTTACACCACCATTCTGTTTTGTGGTAACATGCTCTCATACTTTGTGAATAGATTTAGAACGAATTATCGTGTGAACGAGAATAATGCAGCCAAAGATATCAATATACTAGATTATGATGCACCTCCTTCTCATCCGCTATCACCTTTAGTAACATCCCACCAATATAATGAGTATTGTTATAGTACTTCATATAAGTCACCAACCATTAAAAAGTGTCTCTTGTTTTCTACGAATGCAGAGTCTACCCAACCTCCCACGGAACAAACAACGCAAGAACCATCATACGAGACAACCGAAGAATACGACAACAGGATTCATACGTTTTATTCACACAGCAAGATTTTGAATATAAAGGCCATCATTTTTACGATAAAAGCATTGACAATATGTTCATTCGAATACATTAAGTACCAGTTCAATATTCTATCATTTAATGACATGATTAAGAGTATCGCAGTAAAGCTGGCAAATCAGAATATGTTTTATATTAAACTCTTTCAGGCATTTGCAACGAATAACACCGTGTTAGATGATGAGCTTGGCGAGTTTTTCACTCGATACACAGATAATGTTCCGTATACAGACGATGAATACGACGTTGAAGATCTCAAGAGGTTGGAAGCGGTAGAACTTGATGAACAAACGGTTCAATACTATTTACGACGTGTTACATCTTATTCTTGCGTTGCAACATCGGATGACAGTAACAATAATAGCGATAATAATAACAGCAACCATAGTTCATCCGATAGTCTAGAAATGGTTAACCCAGAATATGAAAATCACCATGAAGAAGTGAAAGAACGGTACCAACTACGTATTTTACATAATTACACACCAATCAAATCAGGTATGATGTCTATCATTTTTGAAGGTGAAATCGCAGGACATCGCGTCATCGTAAAGTACCTTCGCAAAAATATTCATGAGAGATTTAACGAGGCGATTGATGTAATTCTCAATTTTGCAACGTTTGCAAATAAACTACCACGGCTTCGGTATATGAACATCGAGGAAATTATTTTCGAGAACGCAATATCAATTCATGAACAGATTGACTTCCATAACGAAGTAAATAATATCAAAATGTTCTATTCTAAATGGGAAAATAATAATTACGTCAAGATTCCATATGTTTTTAATGAATATACAAACATCAATAAGAATATTATTGTAATGGAGAGAATATATGGCATGAAGTTAGGAGAGATACATGTAGATGACCGAGATGGGTTTGCAATTGCTCTTTCAAAGTTTAATATGAAGTGTGTTCTATATGACCGAGTATACCATGGCGACCTTCATCCCGGTAACATGTTATTTATGCATCACGGTGACCAATATATCATCGGTGTCATTGACTTTGGAATTATCGGAAAAATGAATAAGTCGGAGCAAAATAATATTTATAACGTAATGAAACTTATTTTCAAGAAGAAGTTTACCAGCTCGGCCACATTAATGGTGAATGACTTTTCGGAGATGTCGACTACTATTTCACCGAGATATAATAACACCACAGAACAAGTTATTTGTGAAGTACGGGATTTAATGATGAAGAGTGAAACAGAAATACGGTGGGTGGGTGTTGCTGATCTATATAACATAAACCGCGTTTTAAATGAGAACGGACGCAAGTTCAAGAATGTATTATACAAAGTACTTCTTGCGTTGGCTGTTGGCGACTCGATCGGCCATAAACTGGGGACAAAACGATCATACTTTGACCACTTTATTCGATCATTTGGAGAGATGTTCAATATCACATTTGATGAAAGTGAACGAGAGGTTGTGATAGAAGGGTCTGATGTGAATATACATTCAGAACATGACGATGTTTCTGAACTCGGTGAGGTTGCTGAACTCGGTGATGATAACAATGCTGAATGCAAATTGTCCGAGAGTATGAGTATGTCATTGTTACAGGACTTTATGGATTAGTATAACCTCGCGATTTGTGTGTGTGTGTTGTAAAATAATTACATATTACATATTACATATTACATATATAAACATTCATTTATGTATGTAACTAAATAGGCGACAACTTGATAACTCATAACTCATCCATTTTTACACTATTCATATTATGAGAATCGGCATTGTTGGCAATGGATTTGTAGGAAAAGCGACACAACTTCTTTCCCCAACTGCCGATAATAGCGACATTCAAGTACTAGTATATGATATACGACCTGATGCATGCATTCCTCTCGGCACAACATTACGCGACCTTGAGAATAAATGCGATATCATATTTTTTTGTTTACCAACACCACTTAACCATGATGGTACATGCTATACTAAAATAGTAGAAGACAGCATTCGTTCCGTAAATCACCCATACAAGGTAATTCGAAGCACAGTTCCTGTCGGGTTTTCGATGCAACATAACTGTTATTTCATGCCAGAGTTTCTTACAGAGGCGAATTGGAGAGATGACTTTATTCATTCGAAACGGTGGGTATTTGGTATACCAGTATCCTCGCCAGAAAACATTGAGAATACTGCCCGTCATGCCAGGTTTATTTCAATTGTAACCGACTTAATCAATACAAGCCAGAAAATAAATGCAATAAAGCATAATACGATCGAAATACTAACAAGTAATGAGGCGGAAATGCTTAAGTTGATGAAGAACTGTTTTTTAGCAGCAAAGGTTGGAATATGCAATGAAGTATATGAACTGTGTGCGGCAACAAATACGGACTATAACCGGATGATTGATGCTGTAAAAAAAGACGAGAGAATCGGACATACCCATACAAGGGTTCCTGGACCAGATAATAAACGCGGATTTGGCGGAACATGTTTTCCCAAAGACACGCACAGTTTATATGCACAGTTACAGAGTCATAATGTGCGGTCTTATATTTTCCCTGCAGTTCTTACACGAAACGATACACATGATCGTGTAGAACGTGAATGGGCTTCAGATGTATGGCGCACGACCCTTCCTAGAAATGAAAGCAGTCCGATTGCTGTAGTAATGGGACATAACCAAGATGTCCCTACCTTAAAACTTGATACTTGTGCAAAACTGATAAATGACGGCTATACCGTAGTATGGGTTGATCCACCACAAGGTATGTCTGTGCCATCTGCTACCATGAACCCGTCAGTAGAACAATCTGAGTCAGAAGCGTCTTATAATCATGTTATCACAGCACTAGATACATTACAAGACAGCGAGAGGTTTATGTTGAAACGGAGTGATTTAGGATCACCGATATTTTTTCCGCATGTAGATCAAATATGGTTTTTAGGATTCTATGTTGAAGACAATTATGATGTTATCAGAAAAGTAAGTATTATTAAAAACTTGTTTGAGTTATGCGAACGTCATCCGAAAGCAAGTGTCTTTGTTGTTAAAAATGCATCAACCTCTCAATATGACTCTATATTTGCAGAGTTTATTGGAAGATGTAATAAGGAAATACATAACCTCACATTTTGGGTTGTATAGATCATTATTTTGCGATATGACTATTTTTTAATCTAAATGTTATATAGTATAATAAATAATGTCTCAAGAGTTACCAGAAGACCCATTCGAAGTGTATGTTAAAAATTACAAGAAACAAATATTCGATGATCCAATAACCATGATTAATATGTTAAAGGATAAAAAAGTTATAAGTGATGATGAAGATGCTAGGTATAATATGTTAAGGTTCCATGCGTGGATGATGAATCTTATTCAAAAGTATTCACATAATCTCCTTACAACATCATTAAGCAAGTTAAAAGAAATTCTAAACGACCAAGAAGACGTTGCCACATCATATCCAGAACCATATAAACCATTATACGAAGAAGGAAAAAATGTTTTACAATCAATAAAAAAGGATGAACCATTCTCTCCATCAGATACTGATATTTCAAATATTCGCGGTATATTTGAAAAGATACAAGAAAAATCCACCGATATATCATCTCCACCTCCAATCTATGAAACCAAAGTATTTACTACACTACGTAGCATATTAAATTATTCAATGATTCTCTCATGTATTAAAAATGGGAACGACCCTAGTTTGGATTATCTTATGAATCCATTAGAAAATTATACAAATGTATTCAAGTCAATGTTCTGTAACCTATTATCAAGTGAAGATATACATCATAAAGCAACCAACTGGCGAGATATTATTGAACACATACCGGCAGTCAGTCAATGTCTTACGGTTAGGGGTCCAACTTCATCTATTGACTGGAATAAATGTTATATATGTGGTGAAGGGGATGACAAAACCGCATATGAATGCGAACATGTACTATATGCATTTTTGGCGATTGGTCTGGGTGAGGGTTCTGGAATTATTCAGTCAGGAAGACTGAATATTGATGAAATGGATAAAAATAGTTTTATACCCGTATGGCTTCGAAATGAGTATGCGAACGCACATCGATGTTGCAATCAAACCAAATCAGATGATAGTTGGGTAACGATTGAATATGATGAAGACAAAAAACAGTATGTTATTAGTCCATCATTTGAGTTGGTTAAAACAACATTAAAGAACATTAATGATGGAATAAAAAAAGCATTAAGGAAAATTAATGAGGGAAAAAAAGATGGATATAATTGCAGTACTATATCGCCACTTGACATTGATGACCGAGCAAGTATAATCGAACCACGTTTAAAAGCTCTATGTAACCTTGCTACAGCCGAAGCAAGTAAATATAAGTCACATTTTATTATTAGCATGCGATTAAAACAGTTAATTGCACTACGTCGGACAATCAAACAGATGTCCGATAACTTTTTAAAGGCAGGACTAACTCGTCCACCTGAAGACCCAGAAGAAGAAGCGAAACGTCTAAAGGAAAAGGAGGAAAAGGAGAAGAAGGAGCGTATAAAAAATGCCTACAACTTGTTAAAGGACGCCCCGTCTCTTACCGGTAGAACAATGTCTCTAAAAGATATGTCTGGTGTATCACTTCGAGACACAACTTCATATATTACAAAACAAACGAATGAATTAATTGATGATAACTGTAAGAATGTATTTATTAAATCTGATACAAAAGTTACAAAAGATACAAAAGGTATACATGATTATTTTAATAAAATTAATAAAATTAATGAAATTAGTGAGGAAAAAAAGAAGTTCGAAGAGTTAGTAACAGACATTACTGGCAGCCCCGTTGAAGGTACACTTATACACCCCCTCACCCCCAGTTATATTTCAGATTTATTTACACCCGTTATACGCGATGATATTTTGGAAAGTAGTAAGGGATTTAGAGAGCGACTTATGAGTATGTATAATCCACTACCACCAGGTGGATCTTCTCCTAGTAGTCCAATAACACAAAATAATGAAGTAAAGATTCATCCATCAATTGCAAAGACAATTATTGAGATTGGTGTATTACAAGTGGGACGTAATGTATTTACAAAGTTTATAGAACGTTGTGAAACTCATACTGGTAACCCATATATTGGTTTTGTTGTGAAACAGCTTGGCAAGATTGTAAAGAATACGCAACACCATATAGACAACCTTAAAGGCAATTTTACTAGATATATAGAATCAGAAAAACAAAAAACAAGTAAACAACTATCTGATGACGAACTTGATAAACTTGCTCAATTTATAAATGATGAAGGGAACTACTGTATGTCGCCTCGTAAGTCAGGTAGTGGTTCAATTACTAGTGGTGGTGGTGACGATGAATGTAACCAACTAACCTTATTTGATGAAATTGGAAAAAGAACTCTTTCAGGTACTCTTAATCCGGATTATATGGTGTTATACCTTGAGACCGTATATGGAAACCGAGGACATGTTCTTCAAACAACATTCGATGAACTTTATGATGACCTTTTAGAGGATCAACGTGACGATGGTGGTTTCATTGAAGATAGTATGCAGGATAATATAATTAATGACATAAAGGATGGAATAAAACAAATATCAGATAGTATTCATGCCAAATACCAACAAGTGGTACAAGAGTTTATAGATGATAAACCCATACTCCGCTACGATTCACCAATAAGTGTAATTGGTGTGTCGGATGTTGAGAATGATGATATATCAGAGGATGATACACCTAACTCTCCTTCTTCTCTTGGCAAACGTCATAGATCATCATCACCAAGACGTGGTGGAGGTTCATCTATTACTAGAAAACGTAGAGTAAAACATAAACGTGTCCACAAATCGCGCAATAAAAAGCGAGTAACCAAACATAGAGAAACAATTCGTCGAAGTAAACGTCGTCATATTCATAAATATAGTAAAAATAAACGAAACCGACGACAAATATAATGTGTATAACAAATTACATCCACAGTATAATTCACGCAATACCTTATTGTAGAAATTATATTATCAACATGGTATGTATATAAACAACTACCATTTAAGATGACAACGAATAATAGTTGTACTGTATCACATTCCTATGAACATTTGAAAACCGGAGATCTCTTATTATGCGACAATTTAGGACATAGCGGGCTAGGACTGTTCGGATGGTTAATAAAGTACTTCACATATAGCGACTACTCTCACATTGCAATGATAATAAAAGACCCCCAGTTCACAAAAGAACCACTCGATGGGTTATTTGTATGGGAAGCAGGGTTTTCCTCGAGTGATGTAAATGACGCGGAGGATAACATTCATAAGTCAGGTGTACAAATCGTGCCACTATCTACGTTTCTTCAAAAGTATGAAGGAAAAGTATATGTTCGAAAGATCGATACACCAGATATTGATACATATGAACATATATTTAACACGGAATCGCTGCGTAAAATACATGATGTAGTATATGATAAGCCATACGACCTCGTAATAAGCGACTGGTTAAGTATCTACGCTCAACATGACAAAAAGCCCCAAAAAACAAATCGATTTGTGTGCAGTTCTCTCGTTGGTTATATTTATTCGAAGCTCGGACTTCTTCCATCAACGATTGACTGGAGTATTTTATCTCCTGCATTCTTTTCATCAGACAATAAGTCATTTCCGTTAGTTGCTGGGTTCTCTCTTCACAAAGAGAAAGAAATATCATCGATGACATAATGCGTCACCCCGCTATATCCTTCTCACAATCAACTTCTTAACAAAATAAGAATAATAATGTCTTCGTATATTACATACAAACACATTATACACAGACATAATGTACCCAGTAAAATATGTGCCATTAAAACTCTCACAAAAAGATCGAAAAACCCAGCGACATCTTCTTGACAAGTCCCGCAAACTTTACAAAAAGGGGATTTATGTAAATCGAGTAAAAGACGGCAAGACATTGTCATCATATCCTCACAAAAAGTCGAAGCATATATCTCATGCCGAGAAAATATACACAATTAAAAATATTCATGCATCGCCTGAACTCGCAAAAAAGACAGGATGTTCTGTCAAAGCTCTCGCTGAAATCGAACGCAAAGGTGAAGGTGCGTATTATTCGTCGGGAAGTCGCCCTAACCAAACTGCACAGTCATGGGGTCGGGCGCGTCTAGCGAGTGCAATTACTGCTGGAAAGGCCGCCGCGGTTGATTATAGTATTCTTGAGAAGGGATGCAGTACAAAAAGTAAGGCACTTACTCTCGCAAAAAAAGCAGTGAAAAAACACGGACATGGTACTAGACGTGTACCCAAGAAAGGTGGCGCAAAACCGGTCGTTGTAAACACCGATGATCTTATATCAATTCTTGGAGATAATAATGAACTTCTCTTGTTCAATCAAAACCATTGGGATTATGACAATGACTTTTACGATAAGTATACATATGATGGCAGTTTTCCGCTTTCATCTGTCCCATTGAAATACCGTAGGATACTAAACAAACAAGGGTTCACGATTCCATTAAGTTATACCCAAACAAATGCGGACGTGCTTATACCAAGAGATCATGACACTCCGGTTTCGTTTTCGTCTCCTATGTCATCGCAGGGAAGTCCACGAACACCAGGAAGTACATTATCTAGGTATGATTCATCATCGCCACTTATATCCGAATACGTCTTTTCACCAATCAACGAAGAGGGTGACAATTTGAGGTCTCCTAATAGAAGGGTGGATAGTCCAGTTCTTCGGACAAACCCATTTCAATCGTATCCTAGTCCGCCAAGGTTATCCCCTTAATCCGATTCTGATAGTGAATGAATGAACGAATGAAATAATATTAGTCAGTGTCTCGGATATATTACATTTATTTTCTAGATCGTTTTGTATAATAGTGACTCGATGCAATCATATCATTTTTCTTGTTATGTTTGTTTCTTTTTGTATACTTTCTCTTATCATTTTTTAGTTTGATAGTCTTTCTATTATTTTTACTAGTACTTCGAAGCAATGCCCTTTTCGTATGTTTTGAACCTCCTCTACTAAGTCGTGATGGTGGTGGTGGTGGTGGTAGTTTGTGCTGTGATTCAGGTTTTTTTTCTTTCGAAGTCTCAGTAGATGTCAAATCCATCGCAAACGCAAGGGTTTTGACAGATGCATCATAAAACTTAGGCGTTGTTTCTTGTCGCACACACGCAAACATTAAAAATTTAGTTGGTTTATTTTTTGACTGGTCATGTAACTTTAGTTTGTCTATACTACGCAGCATTTCTGTCATTCCTATAAGTTGTTCCCATTTCGCCTTTTTATTATTCCATGTCGGATCATTCTTAGATATAGGTTTTATTGCAAAATTGTCTGGGTTATAAACTCCATCAGTAGTATATATTCCATATTTAATTGTCGGGGCATTACCTCGTCTTTGTTGAAAGTAAAGACGTATATAATTCAATGTTTCATTTATATAATATCCTTCTTTACACGTGTCCAATACATACTGTACTTCATTCATAATTCTATCATTATCTATTTTATAACCTTTTTGTTGTAAGTTATTAAGTTTGGTAGTTAAAATATTGTTAAAACTTTGTTTAGCAGTTAATGCGGTTTTTAACGAAGATCCTGTAATACTTTCACCTCTACTGCTACTGCCAACTGGTAATTTTACATTTTCATTATCTTTATTTACAACTGTTATTGTACTATTTTGCCAAATTTCATCTGGGTTTTCACGCCCGCCCATATCACAAACAGTTAAATAACCATCTCCGATTTGAAGTGTTATAAATAAATGCCCTCTTGATGACTCTGGATTATTCACAGTTGCTTTTATTCTACCATCTCTTAATCGTTTACCATTAATAATACCTAATAGGTTCAAAAAATTATCTTCGGTTGGGTTAGTATTAAACTGGTTTATCGCATTTGGGACATTAAACGAATTATCAAAAGTATTAGTATTAGTAGTAGTATAATCAATTACATTTGTATCGGTTAATCCATAGGGGGTTGTATCATTTGTATCCATAGTAATATTAAAGTCTTTACTATACAATTCTTTCACTTGGTGTATGGAGAGCATGAGACCTTTATCTATAAAATGATCGATTGCTCGTATTATGACACCAGGGTCATTTATGACACCAGGGTCATTTATGACACCAGGGTCATCTCTTTTGTTGTTAAGCAATGTATATGTTTTTCCACTACCAGAATATCCGTACCCAAAACACGCTATGTGATATCCCATCTCTATTTGGTCAAATGTTGTTTTTAACTTATTAAATAAATATTCGTTGTTTTTGTCGGGTTCAAACACATCATAGTACGGTCCTTTATCACCAGCATTATACGAAACAATTTTACTACCATCATTTCCTTCAATTGTATATGTTATTGGAATCGCTTGATCTGTGCCATTCTCCTTTTGTAAGGGTCCACCTTTTACACGAATAAATACACGCACCGACCCATTTAAATCCTCATATGTTCCAATTAATTCTTTGTGATATTCAATCATTTCATTTAAAAAATATGTAAGTCTAACACTTTCACCTTTTATTGCTTGATACTTTGTTTTTAGTTCACCTATTAATCTTGTCTTTAGTGTTGTCTTTTCTATTTCGGATTGGATAGGAATATCATAATCACCCAAATAATATGGATTGGTGGGTTCGTTTTTCATATACTTCGGCCTAACATTCTTAATATAGTGGTTTATTACTGACATCACATCGGCAGTGCATCTATCCCCGCAGCTTTTACAAA
>Ga0194123_10003548_pt1 | contig 18602 bp, 14 predicted proteins | sample TA2MahsurfametaG_5_FD_155479 | JGI IMG/M metagenome (GOLD analysis project Ga0194123, IMG submission 155479) | Freshwater microbial communities from Lake Tanganyika, Tanzania - TA2015023 Mahale A surface | ecosystem: Environmental > Aquatic > Freshwater > Lake | place: Tanzania: Lake Tanganyika... | reverse complement strand
GGACCGCGGTACTCGATGCACGGAATTGGCAGCCCCAAGATTGCTCGGAGGTGCAGATCAAACTCGCTGAGGTCTTGGGACACCATCGTCACCATGCCCGTGTCGTGGGGGCGCGGTGAGAGTTCGCTGAAGATCACTTGATTGCCTCTCAGAAAGAACTCGACCCCAAAGAGTCCTGCACCTCGCCTGCCTGCAATGCGATCGGTGATGAGCTTGGCCATGCGCTGCGCTTTGCGAACGGCGGATGCACTCATCGGATGCGGCATCCACGACTCTTGGTAATCGCCGCGCTCCTGCCGATGTCCGATTGGCCTGACGAAAAGTGTCTTGCCTACTTCCGGTCGCTGCTTCACCGTGAGCAGTGTGATCTCCGAGTCAAAGCGGATGAACTCCTCCGCAATGACGCGCACCGTATCGCCGCGCATGCCCTCAAGCGCCTTCTTCCAAGAGCGCGCAAGATCAGATTTCGTTCGGGCGATGGACTGACCCTTTCCAGATGATGACATGATCGGCTTGATGACGCACGGCAGGCCGATGGATCGCTTCCCGCTCCCAATCACAATGCGCTCGAGTTCATCTGCACTGCTGGCAAATGCATATCGAGCCGTTGGAAGCCGCAATTCCTCTGCGGCAAGCGAACGAATGGCATCACGGTTCATGGTCAGGTGCGCCGCACGTGCGCTTGGGATCACAGTGGTGCCTGCTGCCTCGATGCGCAGGAGTTCCTCTGTGCGGATTGCCTCGATCTCAGGCACCACGTAGTCCGGTGCATAGGTGCGCACGAGACGGCGAATGGCGGCGCCATCGAGCATGTCGATGACCGCGCTTTCATCAGCAACCTGCATGGCGGGCGCGCCTCGGTAGCGGTCGACGGCGATCACTCGGCAGCCAAGCCGTTTGGCGCTGATGACGAACTCGCGGCCGAGTTCGCCGCTGCCAAGCAGCAGGATTGTGCGGGGGAGCGAATCATCCGTTCGGCCGCGGCGGCGCGCATGTGCAGTGGGCATCCCCAGAACGATAAACGCGCACGAACATCTGTGGGGAGGGCGTGCGGAAGCACGGTCGACTTACTGTCTTGCCTGCAGGGGTCGAGCGAGGAACTGTCCATGTCCCGTCTGGCCAACGAATCGCCCATCTTCGACGGCGCGAGCGCCACGCATCCAGACATCGCGCACCGCTCCAGCCACGGACATCCCCTCAAAAGCGCTGTAGTCGACAGCACTCGAATGGGTTCGCGCCGAAATGGTTGATCGCGCGCGCGGGTCGAAGATCACGAGATCCGCATCCGCGCCCACGGCGACAGTGCCCTTGCGCGGATGTAGTCCGAACTGTTTCGCAGCATTGGTGGATGCAACGCGCACCAATGTGCACAGGTCGATCTTGCCCTCGGCGACACCGCGTCCGTACAGCACCTTCACGCGCTCTTCGATCGAGGGGATGCCGTTTGGGATCTTCGTGAAGTCGCGTTCGCCAAGTCGCTTCTGCGTGGCAAAGTCGAATGGGGCGTGATCGGTCGCCACGGTATCGATGTCGCCGCGGCGGAGCGCGTTCCAAAGCACCGCCTGATTGGAGCGATCGCGCAGCGGCGGCGACATCACGAACTTCGCGCCCTCGAAGTTCGGGCGTTCCGCATACTCCTTGTCGAGCACGAGGTACTGGATGAGCGTCTCGATGCCGACCCGTACGCCGCGGGCACGCGCGGCAAGCGCGCGCTCAAGTGCCTCAGCGCACGACAGATGAACGATGTAAGTCTCCGCACCCGTCATCTCCGCAAAGGTCATCAGGTGATCGACCCCGCTCGCTTCCACGCGTGGTGGACGGCTGTCGTGGTGCGCTTCGGGACCCGTGCGGCCAGCCGCGAGCAGTTCGCGCGAGCGTTCCGCAATCAGCGTCTCGTTTTCACAGTGTGCGGTGACGACCACCCCGAGTCGACGCGCGAGCGCCAGCGTGCGATACAAGACCTCGTCGCCGATCCCAAACGCGCCCCTGTAGGCGAGAAACACCTTGAACGAGGCGACGCCGCGGCGCACGATCGAAGTCAGCGTCGCTTCCGTCGTGTCGTCCCAGCGGGTGACCCCCATATGAAAGGAGTAGTCACACGAAGAGCGATCGCGCGCATTCGACATCCACAGATCAAGCGCAGCCGTTGGATCATCGCTTGAAGACGGGCACACCATTTCAATCAGCGTGGTCGTTCCACCGAGCAGCGCTGCCTTGCTCGCGGTCTCCCATGTGTCTTTCGCCAGCGTCCCCATGAAGGGCAAGTGAATGTGGACGTGTGGATCGATGAAGCCGGGAAAGATCAGCATCTCGCGTGCATCGACCGTTGTGCAACCCGCGGGCGCATCGATGTGCGGCGCAATCGCAGCGATGTGCTCACTGTCGATCAGGATGTCGGCGCGAAACTGGCGCGTATCGGTGACGATCTCGCCACCACGGATCAGGGTCTGTTGCGGTGCGATTGGCATCGGCGTGCTGAAAGTCTAATGGGCAGGGGAGTGCAGGCTGTTAGACTCTCACCATGTCGGCAGCGCAGATATCCGCTGATGCGCTCGTCATTGGCGGTGGCGTTGCGGGACTTTTTATTCTGGACTCGCTTGTGCAGGCGGGCTGTGGTGCACTGCTTGTGGACACCAATCCACTCGGGACAGGACAAACAACAAGCAGCCAAGGCATCCTTCATGCAGGAGTGAAGTATGCGCTGGCTGGAACCGCGGGCGATGATGCCGTCGAGGCGTCTGAAGCGGCTGCGCTTTGGTCCGAGATGCTGTGTGGTAGGGCGGGCAACGATCTCCGCAGCGTGCGGGTACTGGCCGATCACTGCTGGCTGTGGCGGAGCGCATCATGGGCCGGAGTGGCAGGCATGCTTGGCGCCCGCCTTGCCCTTCGTACCGCGCCCGTGGCAGTTGCCGAGTCCGAGCGGCCGCCGTGGTTGCGAGGTGTCAAGGGTGACATTTTGAGACTCGGTGAAACAGTGATCGACCCGCGTTCACTGCTGCAGGTTCTTGCCGCAAGACATGCCGCGCGCATCGTGCGCGGTGATGTGCAAGCCATTGTGCGCCTTTCCAGCGGCGCATCGGTCACGATTGGCGGAACACATGAGTACCGCGTCAGCGCATCGAATGTGGTCCTCGCTGCGGGCAGCGGGAATGAACGCCTATCCGCGCTCGCGGGTTCTCCCGAGCCGATGCAACGTCGTCCACTTCGCCAGCTGATGATCCGCGGGGCACTCCCGATGGTCTTCGGTCACTGCATCGATGGTGCGCGCACGCGCGTGACAATCACGAGCGATCGAATGGCCGATGACTCCGTTGTTTGGCATGTCGGCGGTCAGATCGCAGAGGATGGTGTGCGCATGGAAGCAAGCGACTTCATCCGCCATGGGCTCGCAGAAGTTGCGAGTGCGCTGCCTGGTGTGGAACTTGGTGGCTGCGAGGTGGGTGAGTATCTGGTGGACCGCGCTGAACCTCGGACAAAGGACGGTCGTCGTCCACCGCGGGCGTTCGCGCAGTGGCAGGGGCCGATTTGCACCGTGTGGCCGATCAAGTTGGTGCTTGCGCCGCTGCTCGCACGGGCAGTGTGTACCCATGTACGCGAGCGATCTGCACATTCCATGGGAAGCGCATGGAGCGGATCGGAGCAGAGTGCGAATCTCGCTGATCGTCCGTGGGAGTCGCGCTGGAGCGATCAACGGGTGGGAGCGTGATGACCGCGCTCGTGCTGCCGGAGCGGGGCGCTGCGCGACTTCCACGCAAAGTCCAAGTGATCGGTTGGGGCGCGTTCAAGATCGGTCGGAATGAGGGGATCAAGTACCCCGTGGGCTATGACCTTCCGAGTGAAACCGAAGCTGTCGCGCTGGTGAAGCAGATCGTGCGGATGGGGATTCGATCGATGGACACGGCGCCTGCCTACGGACTGTCCGAGTACCGCGTCGGTCTGGCGCTCGAGGGGTTGACTGCGCACGAGAGAAGCGCGGTGTTCCTCTCGACGAAGGTGGGGGAGCGATTCGAGGGTGGACAGTCGACATACGACTTTTCGAGATCGGCAGTTGAGTCGAGTGTCACGCACAGCCTCCGCTCGCTTCGCACGGCAAGGCTCGACCTCGTTTGGGTGCATTCCGATGGCAGCGACACGCAGATCCTTGCAAATGGTGGCGCGATCGGGGCGCTCGCGGAATTTCGTGAGCGTGGCATTGTCGGCGCGGTCGGATTTTCAGCCAAGCATGTGGACGGTGCGCGTGCAGCGCTCGCCGATCCGCGCGTCGATGCTCTGATGCTGGAGTACCACCCGAGCAAGCCGGACATGGAACCCGTCATCGCAGATGCAACGAAGAGCGGCCGCGCCGTGTTCATCAAGAAGCCGCTCGCAAGTGGCACCCTCGATCCGGCACACGCCATTCCATGGATTCTGCGGAACCCGGGAGTCACGAGCGTGGTCGTTGGTGGACTCTCGCCCGAGCGCCTGCGCGCCAACGCTGCGCTTGCAGCAGAGAGCGTGGCTTCCACGCGTTGACACCCCTGTGAGCGGTCTTTACCATGTGGGATCTCGGTGCAATCGGCACCGTGTTCCCTTTGGCCAGATCGGGAGAGCCCACATGATCCTTGGAAAAATCAAGTTGCCATCCACTCGCACGGAGCCCGCAATGAAGGCTGCTGCAGTCTCTGTTGCATGCATTGCACTTGCCGCGATTGGCTGCAACTCAAGCAACCGTGCGGCACCGACCACGTTCACCACCTACCCAGCGTCATCAGACGGAGCCGCACAGCAGATCGGGTCTCTGCAGACAACCCAGAACCCAGTCCCGATCGACCCCAGGATCCACGTGCACGGACCGAACAACACCGCCGCGTTCGGGCAGCAGTTTCACCCGACCAGCGTGATCGATCCAAAGGAGCGAATCGATCAGAACACGGTTTCAACCACGACGACCACCACCACATCGACAACCTTCCCACAGGTCAAGCCATGAGCACACTCAAGAACGCGGCTCTTCTCTCGCTCGCATCGATCTGCGTGGCCTCCTCAGGCTGCGTGTCGCGCCAGTCGCTGGTGTTGGATGCAAGCCCCACGGCGCTCACCTCCTACGATGCCAACTACACGGAGACGGCGTACCGCGCCGTGCAGTACATGCTGCACAACGCTCGCGATCAGATTGTGGGCGATGATGCGTTTGATTCCACGCGTCCGGTGCTCTGCGCGGTGTGCGTGGACTTGAACGACATGAACAAGACGACCAACTTCGGTCGTTTGATGGGACAGTCGCTCAAGACAGCCCTGCAGGCACAGCGCGCCAACAAGATCATTGAAGTGGATCTTCGGCAGGCGTACATTCCGATTGTTCAGGGCGAGAACGCCGGCGAATTCCTGCTGTCCCGCAACCTGCTCACGCTTGCGCCGCGCTTCAACGCTGGTGCGGCGCTCGTCAGCACCTACAGCATCGCGCTCAACAAGGTGTATGTCACGGTGGAGCTGATCAACGTCGACCAGAACGTGATCGTCGCGGCGCACCAGTTCGAGGTGCCGATCGGTCCGCGAACATGGGCTCTGCTGACCAACAAGGCGCTGCCACCTGAGGCGGATTCGATCCTGCAGTACCGCCCGCCACAGGCGGCGTCGGGACAAATGGAGAAGCCGTGGCCGTTCGCCAATCCCAGCTGATACCGATTCCCGCCCTGTACGGTTTCTGAACTCCAAATCCAAAGCGAATCCCATGACTCTCTCGATCCGATCTGTGCCCTCACTGCTTGCTCTCGTTTCGCTCTGCGCCTTGACCGCGTGCCAGACGCCAAATCAGCCGAACTCCGTTCCGCTGGCGCAGGTTCGTGCGCAGTTGCCTCCAGATTGGTTGTCGTTGCAGCCAGACGATTGGCGCATGGCTTACCTCGACAACCCAACTCGCCAGTCGCTGCGCGACATGAAGAAGGAGTTGGCCAATGAGCGCGCAACGCACACGTTTGCGTTCAACAATGGATACTCCGATGCGACCTACGCAAAGATCCGCGATGTCAACGAGGCATGCAACAAGTCCTTCTGCGCGAACGCCGTCACCATCGGCAAGAATTTGACGCCCGAGTTGGCGGGCACTTCCTTGTCGGTCAACGAGGCCTACATGAACTCCACAGTGGTGGGCGATGTGAATTTGCGGCTCTTGCAGGATGATTGGGCGGATTTTTGGCTGATGAACAGTCCATCGCCGCTGACCCAGTACCCGATTGTCAACACGGGCGGTCGTCCCTGAGCAGAGACTGCTCGCTTCCGGGCTGCGAGCCAATCATGCTTCTCGCGGAGTGATCCGATCGCGGCCACCCATGTGCGGCCGAAGCGAGGCTGGAATGAGCACACTGCCATCCGCCTGCTGATGCATTTCGAGGAGCGGGATCAGGATGCGTGGGCTCGCCACCACCGTGTTGTTGAGCGCGTAAGCAAAAGTCGTTTTGCCGTGCTCGTCCCTGTACCGCAGGTTCAGGCGCCGACACTGGAAGTCACCGAGCCTGCTTGCGGAGTGCGTTTCGCCATAGGCGCCGCAGGGTGATCCACTCGAATCGATCTCACCACGGCCTGGCATCCAACTTTCGATGTCGATCATGTCCTCGTTCTTCACGCCGAGATCGCCACTGCAGCACTGCAGCAGTCGGTAGGGGATTTGAAGCGACTGCAGGAGCATCTCCACAGACTCCATCATCGTTGCATGCCAACGGCGGCTTTCGGCATCATCGGCTCGGCAGACCACCACCTGCTCCACCTTGTCGAATTGGTGAATGCGGTAAAGACCCGCAGTGTCCTTGCCTGCAGCACCGGCTTCGCGGCGAAAACAGGTGGAGACGGTGACATACTTCCGAGGGAGCGACTCCACAGCAAGGATCTCATCGGCGTGGAGTCCCATGAGACCTACTTCGCCCGTTCCCGTCAGGAAGAGATCGTGCGTGCTGCCGCGCGACGACTCAGCGATGTGGTACGCCTGCTCACGCCCTGCAGGGAAAAAGCCCGTACCGACCATGCAATCCTCTCGCACAATCACTGGAATCCCCATTGGTTCAAAGCCGCGCGTATCCACCATGAAGTCAAGCGCATGACGCAGGACCGCCTGATGCAGTCGCATGCCAAGCCCCGTGAGTACGTAGTGGCGTGTCCCAGACATTTTGACGCCGCGGTCAAAGTCCACCAGGCCAAGCGAGTGCACAAGCTGAAGGTGGGTCTTGGGAGCGAAGCCGCGGTTCTGCACAAAGGAACGCGTCGGGTCAAAGCCTGGGGGATTCCACCGACGGATCTCGACATTGTCCTCGGTTCCCTTGCCGCGCGGCACATCATGGGCGGGCGGCTGCGGCACGGTGAGCAGAAGCGAGTGCCACTCTGGCTCGACGTCGCCCAGCATGCGTTCAAGGACAGCGACTTCATTTTTCAGTTGAATGGGCTTGGCTTCAAGTGCCTCAAGCTGTTCGGAGAGCGCGGTGCGCTCTTGCTCGGTCGCTGACTTCAGCTGCCCCTTCAGTTTCCCGATCTGCTGTCCAGTTTCTTTGCCGAGGCGGTTCTGCTCTGCACGCTTCTGCTCGAGATCAGACAGAATTCTGCGTCGCTGCTCATCCAGTGCACGCAGTCGTGGGAAATCCACCTCCATGCCTTTGTCGCGCGCACCTTGGATGAATCGTTCGGGATCGTCGCGGAACGCCTTGATGTCGATCATGTGCGGAAAGGTATCGCGGATCATGTGTCCTGTCGGATGGTGGCACGCCCGCGTATCGTCCACCCTTCATGATGCGCGCGATGCAGGGTCGCCAGCAACCGATTGCCATCGGCGGATGGATTGCTGCGAGCGCGGTCGTTGTTGTGACATGCTGGAGCGGGATTGCCCCTGCCGATCGGCTGACTTGGTGGCTTGAGACCGCTTGGATCATCCTGGGACTGCCGATGGCTGTCTGGGTTGCACGCACTCGGGGCATGACGGGGATGCTTGTCTTGCTCCTCACGCTGCACGCGTTCATCCTTGCGGTGGGCGCGCACTACACCTATGAGCATGTTCCGCTTGGGGAGTGGGTGCGGGGCTCGATGGGCTCCACGCGCAACAATTTCGATCGGCTCGGACATCTCATGCAGGGATTTGTGCCTGCCATCATGGCCCGGGAACTGCTGCGTCGTACATCACCGCTCGCGCCAGGCGTGTGGCTCTGCATCCTGATGATCGCACTCCCCGTTGCCTTCAGCGGTTGTTTCGAGATGATCGAGTGGTGCGCGGCCGTGCTGCTTGGGTCATCCGCGGACGCCTATCTCGGATCGCAGGGCGACCCTTGGGACGCGCAGTGGGACATGTTCTGCGCCCTTGTTGGCGCCACCTCAGCGACCCTCACGCTGTCCGCTTGGCATGAACGGCAACTGCAGCGCCTTGCCAAGGGTGCCGATGCCTCCCACGATCAGGCGCCGCGGTCACGGTAGTTCGGTGGCGCCGCCCAGCGCATCTTGGAAATCAACTGGTGACCGTAGGTGACAGCTGGATTGCCGATCAGCCGCGCCATCATCTCATGGCGCGACACGCGAATCGTGTCGCCCGGATGGAGGCGGATATGGATCTGCCCATCGATAGCCAAGTTGGTGCCCTCATTCGCTCGTTCCACATGCACCGTCACTTCCATGTGGCTCGGTAGGACGATTGGGCGAAATGCCAGGCTGTGCGCGCAGATCGGTGTCACGATGAGCGCCTCGACATCGGGATGCACGATGGGTCCGCCGGCAGACACGTTGTAAGCCGTGGATCCGATGGGACTCGCGATAATCACACCATCGCCGGCGATGTCTGGACCAGTGTCCTGACCAAATTCCATACGCAGTTCGATCATTCGAAAGGGGATGCCGGCGCTCACGACAGCATCGTTCACCGCAATGCCGGAATGCACAGTGCTTCCATTGGCACGCTGCACCTCGACATCCATCACCATGCGGTGACGGATGAGCGGCGTTGGGCCAAAGATTTGGACCGCCTGAGACTCAAGCGAAGCAAGATCAAACTCTGCGAGGAACCCCAGTCGGCCCGAGTTCAGCCCGATCAGTGGAACACCACGCTTCAAGATTCGGCGGACCTGCGCGATCAGCGTTCCATCACCGCCCACAGCGACAAGCCGCTCAAAGTTCAACGCATCCGGTACAGGCGTGCTGTCTGCCGGCAACTCGGCAACGATCTCGCCGTGGGCACGCAAGACTGCGCGCACACGGTCCAAGAGCGCTCTCACATCGGGCAATTCTGGAGAGATGGCGAGCAGACTTCGCATCAGGAGACGATTCCTTTCGTGAGCCGCATGAACGCGGTCTCGAGAGTGACTGGTTCGTGCGAGAAGCGCGACACGCGGAAGCCCTGTGTGATCAGACGGCTTGGGATATCGCTGACGACAAGCCCAGCACTGGGGTCAATCGATACATCGATTCGAGTGACGCGGTCCTCACGTTCGAGCGAGACCTTCAGAATGCCCTTGACCTGGCGCAGCAGAGCAACGGCATCTTCGGTGCGTTCATCCACAACGACATGCACGGTACCCCCCGTGCCCGCCTTCGCAAGCATGTCCGAAATCTTGCCCGCATAGACCAGTTTCCCTTGCTCGATGATGCCAACTGCCGTGCACAACTCGGCGAGTTCCGACAATATGTGTGAGGAGATCAGGATGGTCTTCCCCATGCGCCGCAGTTCCTTCAGGAGTTCGCGCATCTCGATACGCGCTCGCGGGTCGAGACCGCTTGATGGCTCGTCCATCAGCAGCACCTTCGGGTCGTGGAGCAGAACTCGCGCCACCGAGAGGCGCTGCTGCATGCCGCGGGAAAGGCCATTCACATCCGCTGCACGCTTCGAAGTCAGATCGGTCAACTCGAGAACCTCACCGATCACGCGCTGCCGTCGCTCGCCATGGATGGCATAGCACGCCGCGAAGAACTCGAGGTACTCGCTCACCAGCATGTCCTCGTACGCGCCGAGGAAATCTGGCACATAGCCGATGACGGGGCGTATCAGATGATTCTGATAGCCGATCACATGCCCATCGACCCGCGCCTCGCCCCATGTGGGCTTCAGCAGCGTCGCAAGAATCTTGATGGTGGTCGTCTTTCCTGCGCCGTTGGGTCCGATGAAGCCGAAGCATGTTCCCTCATCGATGGTGAGGTTGAGATTGTCCAGCGCAATCAGCTCGCCATACTTCTTCGTGAGGTTGACCGTTTCAATCATCGGCACGGGATCTCTCCAGCGACCACTCTAGCGGCTTGGGGGAATGGCAAAACGATCATCGGTCGGCAGCGGGAACACCACCCGCACGAATGTCAGCCCAGACCCTGGCAGAGTGCGCCCATCGAAACGCAGCGGCACGGGACATGTTGCGCCGCCACTCGCAGGATCCGATGGATCAAGAAACCCTGTCACGATGAGGCACGGCGTCGAGAGCCAGTGGGATACATCAATGTCGCGCGCAAGCATGCGTTCAAAGCGAACAGGATTTGTGGTGGTGGACGCGGTGTAACCCGGGGGGGGGAGAGCAGAAAAGACACCAAGCATCTCCAAGAAAGTGCGGCGCTGCTCGGGCGATATCAGAACACCCTGTTGCTCCAGTCGGAAGCCACGATCACTCGCCCAGGGCTGTTGGTAACGAAGACGCAGTGCCCGTGCCAAGTCTCCCTCGCGTTCATCGACTGCGATGGATCCGCCTGGATACAACTGCTGTGCAATCTCGATCGGTGTGTTTGGATCCCACGTTGGCAGCATCACGTAGCGACCGAAAGAGGGCAGTTCACCGCTCGGTTCGATCATCAGCGGATCGATCGGCGAAAGGCCGGGCAACGCGGTGCGGACTGGCGTGATGTGCAACAAGCCGACTTGCGTCAGCGGAAAGGGCAGTGAGTGCGAGATGATCCCCGACAACGAAACCTTCGGGCAAGGCCCCGCCACGACGGTCTGTACGAGCGGGCGTGCAGGATCCGAGGCGCGTGGCAGTTCGCCCCACTCCTTCGAAATCGAACCGAGCCACTGCACCTCAAAGCTTGCACTCGTCCCGCGAGCAGCGACATCGAGTCGCATCGGTGTATCGATTGGCTGAGGAATACGAGCAGGATTTGGGAACGTGCTCGGCACCTCGCTTGGTGATTCCCATCCCTCGATGCGTCCCGTGCGCGTGGCATCAGTTTCGATTTCAACGGTCGTTCTTCCATAGCCCGTGATGAGTGCGCTCACCCACGCGGTCGCCCGCACGAGTGGGATGTCATCCGCCCTTTGACGATCGGCAGGAAGACGAACCGCGGTGAGGACGGTCACATGCTGCATGCTCCCGCGGCGGCTCTCTTGCAGCGTTCCCCACGCCAGTGTGCCGCCTCCAAACGCCGCCGCCGCGATGACGAACAACAGCCACGCATACCGCTCGCGGTGGAAAAGTCGCAACACGTAGAAGCCTCCAGGCCCGGCAATGATCCAATACGACGAGAACAGCAAGAACGCGGCGAGCAGCCCAACCGTCACTTCGCCGGCCATGCTGATCGCGCTCGAAACCAGATTCCCCCGGCCAAACTCCACGATGGTCGGCTGCTTTTCCACCAGCCGTTTCTGCTCCTCGAGTTGGCGAAAAGTTTCCGCCGTTGGACTATCGCCTCGGACGCCGAGGATCGGATTCCAGAACACATCCGCTTCGGGCAGTCCGCCGGGCAAGAGCGCGCGGCGGTGCAGCGCGTTCACATCGAGCCCAAGCACAGTGATACGCCCCGCACCAAACGGACGAGTGATGCCGATGATCTTGCCATCCACGGAACCCTTGCGTGGCGCGGCGAATCCTGTCGATGCGACCTTCGGGGCGGGAAGTACAACGATCGAATTCCAGACCGAGGCAGTCGACGGCGCCTCGAAGAAAGCAACGGGCATGCCCGCCTTCTGGTTGCTGATGCCTGCCATCTTGCTGATGGCAGGCAACAATTCCACGATGCGTATTTCCTCCGTTCGCTCGACCTTCCAGTCAGGCATCAGATCACTGAATGCGTGTGTGGCCGCCTGCGCCGCAACACCCCACGGATCACTCCGCTCCGGCAGCACGATCACGAACACGCCACCCAGTGAGATCCATTCTCGGAGTGCTCGCGCTGCATCGGGACTCAGCGACTGCGGCGATCCCTCCGACCAGATGATCGCCGAGAAGCATGAGAGTCCCTCCCATCGATCAGGAATATCTTGCGGCGTGATGCCACGGGCAATCTGCGTTGTCTCGTTGCGCGACGGCATCTCCGTCATGCCAGGTGGGGGGGTGCCGAGCGCATCCAGTCCCATGCGTCCACTTCCGATGATGCCAATCAGACCGCTCAGGCGACTGACACAGCGGGCCGGCTTCCCAGCAGCGTTTGGTGCGATGCGTGCGCTGCCCAGTTCCGCGCCGCGCCGTCCGTCCTTCTGCTCCCACGCACGCACCGTCGAGATCGACTCCATGGCCGACGACTCATCGGGCGAGTTGGGGACACGACCGTAGAGCCACACGCGCCTCGGTTGGCCTGGATCGCATACGACGACGCGCGAATGCTGCGCCACATCACCATTGTTGTTGGGAAGCTCCCACGCGACTTCCACGGAGACAGGTTCCTGTGTTGCTGTCTGGAGCGACAGCAGGATCGGAACAACGTCCCCGCTGCGGAAGCAGCCACCCGCGCCGAACTGATCGAGTGTGATGGTGACCTGTCCGGGCGCAGTCGCCGTCAAAGCGGTGAGAACGGCTGCAGCGAGTGCGATCAGCGAGTGTGGCTGTCGAAGCATCGCAGACCTCCCGCACTCTCTCAGCGGCGCATACGTCCAACTTCACCCAGCAGAGCAGCATGGCTACGGATTGCGCCCACAAAGCACGCCACCTCGAACTTTTCGTTGGGTGAGTGGACGCAGTCGTCATCGAGGCCGAATCCCATGAGCAGTGCAGGAACACCCACGATGCGCTGCAGCGCACCGACTGCAGGAATACTGCCGCCCGAACCGATCAGCAGCGGCGGCTTTCCATACACGCGCTGCAGCGCACGTTCTGCAGCGGCAAGGATCGGTGAGGCGTCGGGCACCACGAACGCCGGCGACAGCCCGTGCTCGGTGAAGGTCGCCGTGCAGCCCGCGGGCAGACGTGATTCGAAGAACTCTCTCACGGACTTGCTGATGCGCTGCGGGTCCTGCGAACCCACCAGTCGGAATGACAATTTCGCCGTGGCATGAGAAGCAATGACCGTCTTGGCGCCCTTGCCCGTGTAGCCGCCGAAGATCCCGTTGACGTCGCAGGTTGGTCGACTCCATGTGCGTTCAAGCAGACTTCGTCCGCTCTCCCCGTAGCCATGGGACAGACCAATGCTGCCGAGAAACTCGCTTTCGTCAAAACCCATTGCACGCCACTGGTCGAGCACTCGAGCGGGTACATCGGGAACGCCGTCGTAAAAGCCGGGCACTGTGATTCGGCGATTCGCATCGTGCAGCTGCGTGATGATCCCTGCAAGAACCTGTACGGGGTTTGGGACCGCGCCGCCATACATGCCAGAATGCAGATCCTTGTCTGGTCCATGCACGGTCACTTCCAGATAGACAAGTCCCCGCAGGCTGGTCGTGATCGCGGGCGTTGCAACATCCCACATGCCAGTATCCGAAACGACACAGGCATCCGCACGGAGTTCATCACGGTTCGCTTCGAGGAACGGCTCAAGACTCTCGCTGCCTGATTCCTCTTCGCCCTCCAACAGCACCGTCACTGGGCACGGGAGCGTGCCGTGCACTTTGTTCCAACCACGGAATGCCTCGATGAAGGACATCACTTGCCCCTTGTCATCGACCGCTCCGCGCGCCACGATGCGAGGTCCTCGTGGGCCGTCCACCACGACTGGGTCAAATGGCCCGCTGTTCCACAGTTCGATCGGATCGGGCGGTTGAACGTCGTAGTGCCCGTAGTACAGAAGCGTGGGACCGTCATAGCCCGGCGGTCCCTCATGCCTCGCCACAACCATTGGGTGACCCTTCGCAGGACGTACGGCGGCGTTCAACCCAGCCGCACGAAGTTGATGGCATGCCCACTCCGCGGCACGCGCAACTTCTGCCTTCTGCGCGGGGTCTGCGCTGACGCTCGGGATGCGGAGGAACTCGCAGAGTCGATCGATGGCTGCGGGGCGCTCCGCATCAACCCACTCGAGCACGGCATTGATGTCATCTTTCTGCACTGGAACCGCGATGCTAGGCGGTGGGCAGAATGCCGTGCAGGATCGGGCGGTTCATGGGAAGATGGGAGGAATGGACGGACCGCGTTCTTCGGATGACTCGGCGCGTGCGCGCCGCACGCTTGGCCGAGTGCGAGAAGTCGACTGGATGGCAATCCTGCCGTCCCTGCGGATCTTCGGATCGGTTCCCGCCGGCCTTCGTCCCGCACGTCTTGCGCTTGCCTTCGTCCTGCTCTTGACTGTTGTGGCTGCAGGGCGGGCGTGGGATGTGTTTGCCCAGCCGACCTCGCCGCCCGCGGGACTGCTTGCTGGATCGATGCGCGAAGGGGCACTTGTGAGCGATCTGGATGCCGTGCGCAGCGTGATCGTCCCTGAACTTCCTGCCGCGATGCGTTCGGCAGCATCCACGGCGACGCTTGAGGAACTGGAAGAGATGCTCGTTGCTGCGCAAGATGTGCTCGGCGCGGAGGCTGGTGGGGCAGCGCGCTTCGCTTCACAGATGAGCATGATCGCTGCTGCGCGTCCGCGGCTTCCATTTGAGTCGCTGCATGAGGCCGTGCGGACAGAGACCTATCGCACGGCCGCCGCCGTGTTGCAGTTTCATTTTGGCGAAGCTGTCCGAGGGCTGCGTGCACTGGCGGTCGAGATTCCGATGGCATCTTGGAACGCCGCGCCTTCCTTCACATGTTTCTTCCTCTTGATCTGTGTCACGGTGCTTGGCTGGGGCGGTGGTCTGCTTTGCCGAATGTCCGCGGGGGATCTCGCTGGGCATTCATGGACGGTCGCGGATGCAGGCACATTCATTCGTCCGCGCGTCACATCGCTGGTGTGTGCGCCGATTTTCGCAGGCGCGCTCGTGGGAGTTCTGCTGCTGCCCTCGCTGCTCATCGGGTGGCTCACAAGTGTTCCACTGATCAACATGATCGCCGCCTTTGTGCTGCCCATTGCGCTCCTTTGCGCGATGCTTTCGGCAGTCGTGGCTGCTGCTGCGCTCATCGGTTCCTTCCTTCTCGCGCCTGCCGTCGCATGTGATGGATGCGATGCGGTCGAAAGCATCCAACGTGCGGGCGCCTACATCCTTGCGCGTCCGCTGCATCTGGTGTGGTCTGTGCTGCTATCAGTGCTCTCGCTCGCGCTCGCACTGCTCGCCTCCGATGGGATCGTCGCGTGGAGTTGGGGCGCAGCCATGGCATCCATGCATATGGGCGGCGCAGTCGATGTGGCGCGTGGGGCGGGCACGATGCAACTGCTTGAGCCATTCCGTGATGGACCAGCCCTTGTGCTGGGATTCAGTGACGGCATTGCGGCATCGTTCATCGATATCTGGCGAACGGTGCTCGGTATCGCAATTGGTGCAGTGATGCTTTCCGTTGGCTTCGCGTGTGCGACTCGCACCTACGTCCTGCTGCGCGCGAGCGCGGATGGGCAGGAGTGGTCGGACATGTGGATGGATGGCGAACCCACGGAAACAGAGTCGGCACGGGAGCCGCGCCCCTCATCGAATTCCGTGGAATCAGCGTGAGCCCAACCCGCCCTTGAGTTCACGCTTGCCGCTGCCAAACTTGGCCAGCAGTTTGCGCATCTCCGGATCGGCTTCGCGCGGTTCGATGGGCTCGCGTCCACCGAACGCATCGCCGCGTCCACGCCCACGGCCTTGCCGTTCACCGCCGCCGCCGCCGCCGCTGCTGCGTACTGGCGCATCCAGAAGCGCCTTGATCGACAAGCTGATGCGACCGCGCTGCGCGTCAGTCGACAGCACCTTCGCGGTCACCTCTGTGCCGACTTTGACGGCCTTCTCAGGGCTGGGGAGGCGTTCATGTGAAATTTCCGAAATGTGGACAAGCCCTTCCACGCCTGGGGCAACCTCGATGAAGACGCCAAACGGTGTCATGCGCTTGACGGTGCCCGTGACCGTGCTTCCCACGGTGATCGTCCCGATCGCATCGATCACGGGATTCGCCATCGTTTGCTTGCGGCTGAGCGTGATGCGCGGCGGCTTCGCGTCCTTGTCCACTCGAAGCACTCGCACTTGAATGGTTTCGCCCACCTGGACCACATCCTCGGCCTTGGCGACCATGCCGTGTGCCAGTTCGCTGATTGGAATCAGCCCGTCCACGCCGCCGAGATCTGCGAACGCGCCGAATGGCTGCAGCGAAACGATCGTTGCCGTGCGCTCCATCCCCACCTCGATCGACTTCAGGACTTCATCACGCTGCTCTGCACGCCGGCGTTCCAATACGCGACGCCGACTCAGCAGCATGCGTTCTTTGTTGCGTCGGAGTTCAACGATCTCACATTCCATCTTCTGCCCAAGGAAGATCGAGATGTCCTCGACGTGGCGCACATCGACCTGCGAGGCAGGCATGAACGCATGATGATGCGCGACTTCCATGTCGAGTCCGCCGGCATTCATGCCAACGCAGCGTGCCTCCACGATGTGCCCAACCTTCAGATCGCCCCATGGCGCCTTGCTTGCGGCCCCCTCACGGGCGAGGATTAGAAGTCCTTCGAATGGATCAAGGCGCTCAACGACGAACTCCATCTCCTGACCGGCTTGAGGTGGCTCGGGAAAATGGCCGAGCGGACAGATGCCTTGGCTCTTCGGCCCAAACTCCACGTAGACGTCGTTCCCTCGGATTTCCATGATTCGCCCGCTGCGGAGTTGGCGTCCGGCGGATGTTCGACGGATGTTCGTGCTAGCAAGCGTTCGGGCAGCTGGCTTGGAACCACCCGTGGCAGCAAGAAGGTCCTGTTCGCTCATCCCACCCATCGCTCGCTCAAGCTCGGCCTCGAGCGCGGACTGCACGCTCGGCGCCTCTGGTAGGGGCGCGGGCGGAGGGATTTGACCCGGTGTGTCGGGGTCAAGGGACTGCATCGCCGTAGCGTAACGCATCTCGATCTTGTTGGCGGGCGTATACACTTCCAGACCCCCCAGGACTGCCTCGCCGGCGGCCCATCGAGACCCCAGACAACCAAGAACTGGTTTAGACCGAGAGAGAGCCCTACACACTTATGGAAGCAAAGCACGCATGGGGTATCGAGGTCGGTGAGTTTGCCCTGAAGGCCGTTCGCCTACAGCTTGCGGGCGACGAGGTCTCTGTGGTGGCGTTTGAGGTTATTCCCCACACCAAGGTGCTCTCGGATCCATCGGTTGCCGACCGAGCGGGCATGGTGCAGGTCACGCTCGGTGCGTTCGTCCAGCAGCACGCTCAGGAACTTGCCACCGAGCCGATTGTGATGAGCCTCCCGGGGAGCATGGCGTTCGCGCGCTTCGCCACTATTCCCGCCGTCGATGCCAAGTCGCTGCGCAGCATGGTTGAGTACGAGGCAAAGCAGCAGATTCCATTTCCGATCGAAGAAGTGGAATGGGACAGCCACGTGTTCCCTCCCGATGACTTTGGCCAGTGCGCGATCGGCATTTTTGCCGTGACGAAGGATCGCCTGCAAGAACTGCTAGCGCTCTATGCGGAGAACGGTCTGGAACCGGATGCCCTGACACTGAGTTCAGTGGCCGTGTACAACGCATTGCAGTACGACCTCCAACTGGATGTGGGGAGTCAGAGCATCGCGTGCCTCGATATCGGCACGATGACATCGGACCTCATCGTCATGTCAGGCCCCAAGATGTGGATTCGCACTTTCGCACTGGGTGGATCTCAGTTCACGCAGGCCATTGCCGATGCGTTCTCTGCGCAGAATATCGATTATTCCAGGGCAGAAGCGGTGAAAGTGCAGCGCAACCCCAATGAGAAGACGCTGCGCGGGCGGACGATGGCAATGCGAAGCGTCACTTCGCAATTGGTGGAGGAAGTGGGCCGCTCACGCGATTTTTTCCTGTCGGCGAACGATGGTGCGACTCTCGATCACATTGTTGGGGTCGGCTCGACACTCAAGATTTCCGGCCTGCGCACGAAGATCTCTGGAGATTTGCAGCTGAAGGTGGAGCGGCTGGAGCGCTTGAAGCGGATCGAAGTGAATGGACCGGATCCTGTGCAGTTCGAGGAGCGATCAATCAATCTTCTCACCGCGATTGGGCTGGGTCTTCAAGGGCTCGGGTTGGCGAAGGTGTCGCTGAATCTCGCGCCGATTGCCCGCGTCCGAAAGAAAGTTTGGCAGGCAAAGACACCCTGGTTTGTGGCTGCGGCAGTGCTCTTGGTGGTCGCATCGATCAGCATGTTTGCGCGCGTCCTGCTCGACCGGGTTGCGCTTTCGAAGCTTGCGGAAGCAGCCGGGCAAGCATCGACAACGGCTTCACAAGGCAAACAGTTGATCAATAGCCTGCAGCAGGCACAAGAGGTCGCGGGCGTTGGTGCATCAGACGCCAATGCGCTTGATTTGCTCGCAGGGCGTGATGTGTGGCCATGGATCGTTCACGACACATTCGCTGCGCTCGAGTCCACGAGCCCTGCAACGGCCGAGACTGGCAGCGACCA
>Ga0194123_10003547_pt1 | contig 18607 bp, 15 predicted proteins | sample TA2MahsurfametaG_5_FD_155479 | JGI IMG/M metagenome (GOLD analysis project Ga0194123, IMG submission 155479) | Freshwater microbial communities from Lake Tanganyika, Tanzania - TA2015023 Mahale A surface | ecosystem: Environmental > Aquatic > Freshwater > Lake | place: Tanzania: Lake Tanganyika... | reverse complement strand
GGCGGAGAGATCGACGACGCGCGCGCGGTCGTCGCCGGCGCGGCGCCGCGCGGCCTCGCGCAGCGCGACCAGCCGGGCGCCCAGCGCCTCGGCGCGGTCGCGCGCGCGCGCCACCTGCTGGCGCGGATGCGGCAGGCGCGCGAAGGCCTCCCCGAGCGCCGCGCGGCGCGCGCGCGACAGGCCGCGCATGGCCAGCGCGAGGCGCTCGGCGCGGTCGTCGAGGCGCTGCGCGCGCTCCTCGACCAGGCGGCGCGGGTCGCCGAGGCCGAGCGCCAGCGCCTCGAGCCGCGCGCGACGCTCGCGCGACAGGCGGTTGAGCGCCGCCACCAGCGACGCGCCGGCGCGGCTGGTGCGCGCGAGCAGGTCGCGGCGCACCGGCACGGCCAGCTCGGCGGCCGCGGTCGGCGTCGGCGCACGCTGGCTCGCGGCGAAGTCGATCAGCGTCGTGTCCGTCTCGTGGCCGACCGCGGATACCAGCGGGATCGCGCTCGCGGCGGCGGCGCGCACCACGACCTCCTCGTTGAAGGCCATCAGGTCCTCGAGGCTGCCGCCGCCGCGCGCGACGATCAGCAGGTCCGGGCGCGGCACCGCGCCGCCCGGCGCGAGCGCGTTGAAGCCGGCGATCGCCTCGGCGATGCGCGCGGGCGCGTCGGCGCCCTGCACCGGCACCGGCCAGACCAGGACGCGGCGCGGGAAGCGGTCCGCGAGGCGGTGCAGGATGTCGCGGATGACCGCGCCGGTCGGCGAGGTGACGACGCCGATCACCTCCGGCAGGAAGGGCAGCGGTCGCTTGCGCCCGGCGTCGAACAGGCCTTCCGCGGCGAGGCGGCGGCGGCGCTCCTCGATCATCTTCAGCAGCGCGCCCTCGCCCGCCATCTCCATCTGGTCGACGACCAGCTGGTACTTGGAGCGCGCGCCATAGGTCGTGACGCGGCCGGTGCAGACCACCTCCAGCCCCGCCTCGGGCTTCACCTGCAGCCGCGCGACCTGGCTGCGCCAGCACACGCCGTCGATCAGCGAATCGGCGTCCTTGAGCGCGAAATAGACATGGCCGGAGGCCGGGCGCGTCACGCCGGAGAGCTCGCCGCGCACGCGCACGCGCTCGAAGTCGGATTCGAGCCGCCGCCTGATGGCGCCGGAGAGCTCCGACACCGACATCTCGGGAAGATTGCCTAGCCTCGGTTCCGCCATGGGCTTCCTGCCGCTTCGGGGCGCATGATACAAGCCGCGGCCCTCCAAGCGGAATGGACGAAGCGCGCGCATGAGGATCCTCGTCGTTGGTTCGGGCGGCCGCGAGCACGCCCTGTGCTGGGCGATCGCCGCCTCGCCCCTGTGCCGCAAGCTCTGGTGCGCGCCCGGCAACGCGGGCATCGCGGCCGAGGCCGCGTGCGTGCCCATCGCCGCCGACGACGTGGAGGGGCTTGTCGCCTTCGCGCGCGCCGAGGCCGTCGACTTCGTCGTCGTCGGGCCGGAGCAGCCGCTCGTCCTGGGCCTCGTCGACCGCCTCGCGGCGGCCGGCATCAAGGCCTTCGGGCCAGGGGCGGCGGCGGCGGCGCTCGAGGGCTCGAAGGGCTGGATGAAGGATTTCTGCGCCCGCCACGGAATTCCGACCGCGGGCTATCGCCGCTTCACCGACCCGGAGGCCGCGCGCGCCCATGTCCGCGCGACCGGCGCGCCGATCGTGGTCAAGACCGACGGCCTCGCCGCGGGCAAGGGCGTGGTGGTCGCGACCAGCGTCGACGAGGCGATCGCCGCGATCGATGCCGCGATGGTCGGCGGCGCCTTCGGCAAGGCGGGTGCGGAGATCGTGGTCGAGGAATTCCTCGAGGGCGAGGAGGCGAGCTTCTTCGCGCTGTGCGACGGCGAGCATGCGATCTCACTTGGCGCGGCGCAGGACCACAAGCGCGTCGGCGACGGAGACACCGGACCCAACACCGGCGGCATGGGCGCCTATTCGCCCGCCCCGGTCGTCGACGCGGCGATGGCCGCGCGGATAATGGACGAGATCGTGCGCCCGACCGTCGCCGGCATGCGCGCCGATGGCGTCCCCTACAAGGGCGTGCTCTTCGCGGGCGTGATGATCGGCGCGGCGGGGCCGCGGTTGATCGAGTTCAACGTCCGCTTCGGCGACCCCGAATGCCAGGCGCTCGTCTCGCGCCTGATGTCCGACATCCTGCCCGCGCTGGTCGCCTCGGCGGATGGCGAACTGCGCAATTTCCACCTGCGCTGGCGCGACGTCGTGGCGCTCACCGTGGTGATGGCCGCGAAGGGCTATCCCGGCGCCTACGAGAAGGGCACGGAGATACGCGGCCTCGGGACAGCGGCGAAGCTGCCCGGCGCCACGATCTTCCATGCCGGCACGGCAGCCTCCGGCGACAAGATGCTTGCGACCGGCGGTCGCGTGCTCTCGGTCACCGGAACGGGGCGCAGCGTGCGCGAGGCGCAGGCCCGCGCCTATGCCGCGGTCGACGCGATCGACTGGCCGGGCGGCTTCTGCCGCCGCGACATCGGCTGGCGGGCGGTCGCGCGCGAGGACGGCAAGGCGTGAGCCGCGACCCGCACGGCCTCGAGCATCCCTGGGCGGATGGTCCCGCGCAGGGCACGCTGCGCGAGGTGGCGCCGGGCCTCCACTGGCTGCGCATGCGCGTGCCCTTCCCGCCGGAGCACATCAACCTCTGGCTCGTCGAGGATGGCGAGGGCTGGACGATCGTCGATTGCGGGCTCGGGCTCGACGAGACCCGCGCCGCCTGGGAACGCATCTTCGCCGATGGGCTCGGCGGGCGGCCCGTCACGCGCATCCTGGTGACGCATTTCCATCCCGACCATCTGGGGCTCGGCACATGGCTCTCCGCGCGCTGGGACGCCGAGGTCTGGATGACGCAGGGCGAGTGGATGACCGCGCGCGGCGTCCACCCTGAGGCCGGCGCGGCGGAGATCGCCAACAAGCTCGCCTTCTACCGTCGCAATGGCGTGCCGGAGGCATCGCTCCAGGGCTTCGCGACACCGCCGAATTCCTTCTACCGCTCGATGGTGCCGGCGATCCCGCAGCGCTTCGTGCGCCTGTCCGGGGGGCAGTCCCTGCGCATCGGCGCGCATGAATGGCGCGTGGTCATCGGCCGCGGCCACTCGCCCGAGCATGCATGCCTCTGGTGCCCGGCGCTGGGTGCGCTGGCCTGCGGCGACATCCTGCTGCCGCGCATCTCGCCGAATGTCTCGGTCTGGGCGACCGAGCCGCTGGGCGATCCGCTCGGCGAGTACCTCTCCTCGCTCGACGGCTTCGCCGGCGTGCCGGAGGACACGCTGGTGCTGCCGGCGCATGGCCAGCCCTATCGCGGCATCCATCGCCGCATCGCCGCGCTGCGCGCGCACCACGACGAGCGCCTCGACCGCATCGTAGCGGCGCTCGCCGAGGGGCCGCGCCACGCCGTCGGCTGCTTCCCGCTCCTGTTCCGGCGCGAGATCGGCGCCGCCAACATGGGCCTCGCGCTCGGCGAGGCGGTGGCGCATCTCCACCGCCTCGTCTCGCAGGGCCGCGCGACGCGGCTGCCGGCCTCAGGCGGAATCCAGCTCTTCGCCGCCGCCTGAGTCCGGCGCCGGGCGCCGTCAGTTCGTCGCCTGGCCGGTGGCCTGGCCGCGACGCTCCGCCGCCCGCGCGCGCTGGGCCGCGCGCTCCTCCGGCGTCATGTTCGCCGCGCGCTCGCGCGCCGCCTGGCGCCGCGCATCGGCCCTCTGGCGCTCCTCCGGCGTCATGCGCTCGCGCGCCTCGGCGCGCCGTGCGCGGCGCTCCTCCACGGCCTTCTGCCGCTCCTCGGCCGACATCGCCTGCCAGCGGCGGCGCTCGGCCTCGCGCTGCTCCTGCGTCATGCGCGGGCGCGAAACGGACTCGCCCGCCGCCGCGCCCCCGGGCATGCCCTGCGCCTGGGCGAGGCCGGGGACGGAGACCAGCAGCGCCAGCGTCGCAGCGCGTAGCGCCTTCGCGGGTATGCAGCCCGCATCGATGTTCGTCGTCGTCGCCATCGTCACCCCCTCGGTTTCGAAGCGGCGCTGGAGCGCGCCCTTCGCGACGATGTCTACTCGCCCTGCGCCGCGGCCGGGCGCAGGCATCGGCATTAGGCGCCGCCGCCCTCGCGCCTAGCACGGAAGAACGAACGCAGCTCCTCGCCAGCCTCCTCGGCGAAGGGCCCCTGCTCCACCTCGCAGCGCCAGTGGCAGGTCGGCTGCGCGAAGATGCGCGGGCCGTGCAGCACGCCGCCGCCCTTCGGGTCGGGGGCGGCGAAGACCACGCGCGACAGCCGCGCGAAGCTCGCCGCGGTCGCGCACATGGCGCAGGGCTCCAGCGTGACGTAGAGCGCGCAGCCCGGCAGGCGCTTGGCGCCGAGGCGCGCGGCGGCCTCGCGGATGGCGAGCATCTCGGCATGCGCCGTGGGGTCGCGCCGCGCCTCGACCAGGTTGTGCGCGCGCGCCAGAACGGCGCCGTCCGGCCCGACGAGCACCGCGCCCACCGGCACCTCGCCCGCGCGCGCCGCCGCCTCCGCCTCGGCGAGCGCGAGGCGCATCGTCGCCGCGTCGAAATCCGCCCTGTCCATGGTCGCGACATTCCCGCCGCGCGGCCGGCGCGGTCAATGCCGCTCGCCGCGAGGGCGCCGCTCTGCTACATCGCGCGCCATGAACCCAGAGCATCCCGGCGAGCGCGTCGCCAAGGTGATCGCGCGCTCCGGCCGCGCCTCGCGCCGCGACGCCGAGCGTCTGGTCGCAGAGGGGCGCGTGAGCGTGAACGGCGAGGTCCTCTCCTCGCCGGCGCGCAACGTCGCGGCCGGGGACGTCGTCGCGATCGACGGCGTGCCGCTCGCCGCGCCGTCGCGCACGCGGCTCTTCCGCTTCCACAAGCCCGACCGCTGCATCACGGCGGCACGCGACCCCGAGGGCCGCCGCACGATCTACGACGTTCTGCCGCCCGAGCTGCCGCGGCTGATGCCGATCGGCCGGCTCGACTGGAGCTCGGAAGGCCTGCTGCTGCTCACCAACGACGGCGAGCTCAAGCGCCATCTCGAGCTGCCCGCCACCGCCTGGATCCGCCGCTACCGCGTGCGCGCCTTCGGCGACCCGCCCGACGCGCCGACGATCGCGCGGCTCGCCCGGGGGATCGAGATCGACGGCGTGCGCTACGACGGGATCGAGACCGCGATCGACCGTCGCCAGGGCGGCAATGTCTGGCTGACCATGGCGCTGCGCGAGGGCAAGAACCGCGAGATCCGGCGCGTGCTCTCGCATCTCGGTCTGGAGGTGAACCGGCTGATCCGCGTCTCCTACGGCGCGTTCCAGCTCGGCCAGCTCGTGCCCGGCGCGGTCGAGGAGGTGCCGGCCCGCGCGCTCCGCGACCTCGTCGGCGGCGCGTTCGGCAAGGCGCCGCCGCGGCGCTGAGCGACGGGCGGGAAGGCTCCATGCGCATCGTCGCCGGACGCCATCGCGGCCTCGTGCTGGAGCCGCCCGCCGACGCGCGCATACGGCCCACCGCCGACCGCGTGCGCCAGGCGATCTTCGACGTGCTGGAGCACCGCTTCGGCGTCGGCGCGGCATCGCCGCTGCGCGGCGCGGTGGTGCTCGACGTCTTCTGCGGCTCCGGCGCGATGGGCATCGAGGCGCTGTCGCGCGGCGCCCTGCGCTGCACGTTCCTCGACTCGGACCAGGGCGCCCTGGCGCTGGCCGAACGCAATGCCCGGCGCGCGCGCGAGACCGCCGCCGCGCGCTTCCTGCGCCGCGACGCCACGCAGCCCGGCAAGGGAAACGGCGACGCGACGCTCGTCTTCATGGATCCCCCCTGGGGCGAGGAGCTTGCGCCGCGCGCGCTCGCCGCGCTGCGCGACCAGGGCTGGCTCGCGCCCGGCGCCATCGCCTGCGTCGAGACCGGCGACCGCGAGCGCTGCGACCCGCCGGACGGCTTCGAGCCGCTGGACGAGCGCCGGCACGGTCGCGCGCGCGTCGCGTTCATGCGGTTCGCCGGGCACGCGGCATAGCGGAGCGATCCTGCCTCGCCCCTTGCGCATGGGCGCGGCAAACTTGTTATAATAAGTTGTAGAGGTGCGCGGTCCGGCCGGGAAGCCGCGACGCCGCCCGGGGACCACGGGGGGAGGCGCATGGCACAGGGGCTTTCGGAGCCCACGTCCGGGGAAGGCGTGCCGGCAGGGCGCATCGGCGCGGTCGCGGCGATCCGCGCCGTGGTCGACGAAGCCCTCAGCCATGCCGGCGCGGCGCTGCTGACCGGCATCATCCTGGTCGTGCTGGGCGGCGTCGTCTCGCGCTACGTCTTCAACGCGTCGTTCAGCTGGACCGAGGAAGCCGGGCTCTGGCTCTTCACCTTCCTGATCTTCACCGTCCTGCCGATCGCCACGCGACGCAGCCGGCACATCGCGCTCACGCTCGTGTCGGACATGCTGCCGCCTGCCGGGCGCAGGCTCGTCGCGGTGCTGGCAAGCGCGACGATCACCTACACCGTCATCCGGCTGCTTGCCGCCGGCATCGAGATCGCCGCGATGACGTCGGGCACCAGCATCACGCTGGGCCTGCCGTCCTGGTGGCAATACGCCGTCATCCCGGCCTCGGCCGGCATCCTCCTCGCCTGCCAGGTCCTCGAGCCCTTCGAGCCCGGCAGCGACCGGCCCGCCGGCATCGCTGCCCTCGTCCTCGCGGTCGTCGCCTGGATCCTGGTCGACGTGCTGGAGGCGATGGGCATCGAGAGCGGCCGCCCCGCGCTGCTGCTCGGCATCGCCTTCGTGGCCACGCTGCTGCTTGGCGTGCCCGTCGCCTATTGCATGCTCTTCGCGGCCTTCCTCGCCAGCGACGCGGGCGACCTGCTGCCGCCCGCCGCCGTGGTCCACAACGTCGTCGTCGGCTCCTCGAAATTCGTGCTGCTCGCGATCCCGCTCTTCATCGCCGCGGCGCAGGTCATGAATGCGGGCGGGCTGACGGTGCGGCTGATCGCGCTCGCCCGCTCGCTGGTCGGGCATCTGCGCGGCGGCCTGGCGCAGGTCAACGTCGTGACCAGCGTCTTCTTCGGCTTCGATTCCGGGTCGTCGACGGCCGACGCATCGCTGCTCGCGAAGATGACCGTGCCGGAGATGGTGCGCAACGGCTACCCGGCGCCGTTTTGCTGCGCGGTGATCGCGGCCTCGGCGATCCTGCCCAACATCATCCCGCCCTCGATCGCGATGCTGGTCTTCGCGTCGGTCTCCAACGTCTCGGTCGGCAAGCTGTTCCTGGCGGGGATCGTGCCGGGCCTGCTGATCGCGGGGCTGCTGATGGCGGTCGTCTATGTCCAGGCGCGGCGCCAGGGCTACGGCACGGCCAACGCCAGGCCGTCCTGGCGCGGCATCGCCTCGCCGCTGCTGATGGCGGTGCCGGTGCTGCTGCTCTCCGTGATGATCATCGGCGGGATCCGCTTCGGCGTCGTGACCGCGACCGAGGCCGGGGTCGTGGCCGTGGTCTACGCGCTGGCGATCGGTGTCTTCTTCTATCGCGACCTGCGGCTGCCCGCGATCTGGCGTGGCCTGCGCGAATCGAGCGTCGACAGCGGCATGGTCGGCTTCATGATCGGCGTCGCGGCGCCCTTCGCCTGGGTGCTGGTTTCCGGGCGCGTGCCCCAGGGCTTCCTCCAGTTCATGCTGACCTATGTCAGCGAAGGCTGGGCGGTGCTGTTCTGCCTCAACGCGCTGATGCTGTTCGCGGGCATGTTCCTCGATCTGACCGCCATCATGCTGATCGTCGTGCCGATCGCGCTGCCGCTGGTCCTGCAGCTGGGGATCGACCCCGTCCATTTCGGGATCGTCGTGGTCGTCAACCTGATGCTCGGCGGGCTGACGCCGCCCTACGGGTTGCTGGTCTTCATTCCCTCGGCGATCACCGGCACCTCGGTCCAGGCGACCTTCCGGGCGGTGATGCCGTTCCTGGCGATCCTCATCCTCGGCCTCGCGCTGATCACCTATGTCCCGTCGATCTCGCTCGCGCTCGTCCGGGCGGCGTTCTGAGAGCCGGGCGGGTGGGTCCGGGCTTCACCCATCGCGCAAGGGCAAGGCGGATTTGCCCGATGATCCAGGAGGAGACGAGACGATGAAGCGTGACCTGACATTGGCGGCGGGCGCCCTCGCCGCGGGATTGCTGGCGGCGGTCGCGCCGGCCTTCGCCCAGGGCAAGATCACCTGCAAGTTCGGGGTGCTGGGCAACACGGATTTCCCGGGCACGATCGGCATGCAGCGCATGGCGGATCGCATCAACGCCGAGTCCAAGGGCGCGATCGAAGTGCAGATCTTCCCCAATTCGCAGCTTGGCGGCGAAAAGGAAATGGCCGAGGGCATGCGGCTGGGCTCGGTCTGCGGCGCGCCGGTCAATGTCTCGGTCATGAGCATCTGGGTGCCGGAGGGCCAGCTCTTCGACATGCCCTTCCTGTTCCGCGACGACAACCACGCCTATCGGGTGCTGTCCGGGGCGGTCGGCAAGCAGATGGCGGCGAAATACGAGCCGCACGGCTTCAAGGTGATCGGCTTCCTCGTGAACGGGACGCGCCATCCGCTCGGGAAGTTCCCGATCCTCACGCCCGACGACATCAAGGGCAAGAAGATCCGCGTGCTGCAAAGCCCGCTGCATGTGGAGCTGTGGAAGCTGCTGGGCGCCAATCCGACGCCGATCGCGTTTCCGGAGGTCTACAACGCCATGCAGACCGGCGTCGTCGACGCGATGGACAACGCCAAGACGACCTACTGGCTGTCGAAGTTCTACGAGGTCGGCCCGCACTTCACCGATCTCGGCCACATCTATTCGATCTCGGCGGTCGGCTTCTCGATGAATTTTTGGCGGCGCCTGTCGCCCGAGCTGCAGGCGCTGGTCCAGTCGGCCGGCGAGGAAGGCATAAAGTTGCAGGACCGGCTGATCGCCGAGGGTGACGAGGAGGCGATGGCCAAGGCGGTGGCCGCTGGGGCGAAGTACCACAAGGTCGACAAGACGCCGTGGCAGAGGGCGATGATGCCGATCTACCAGAACTGGGCGTCGAAGGTCGGCGGCATGGAGATGATCAAGGCGGTGCAGGACACGCCCTGAGGAAACAACCCGGGACGGAGCCCGGATTACCTCCAGGCGTGCATCTGGAGCGCCGGGCTGCTCTCTCTGCACCGCCGCGCGCAGGGCGCGGCGGTGCAGGATCGCCGGCGCCATGCCTCGCCTACCCAGGCTGGCGCTCGGCGGCGTCAGCGCGCATCTCGTGCAGCGCGGCATCGATCGCGGCGCCTGCTTCTTCCGCGACGACGACCGCCTGCATTACCTCGCGCTGCTCGCCGAGCTTGCGCCGGCGCTGGGCTGCGCCGTGCACGCCTACGTGCTCATGACCAACCACGTGCACCTGCTGGTGACCCCTTCGCGCGCGGATGCGCTCTCGCGCCTGATGCGCCAGCTCAACCAGCGCTACGTGCAATCGGTCAACCGCGCCTACCGCCGCAGCGGCACGCTCTGGGAGGGGCGTTTCCGCTCCTGCCTCGTCGACAGCGAGGCCTACCTCCTAGCCTGCCATCGCTACATCGAGCTCAATCCGGTTCGCGCGGCCATCGTGGACGACCCCCGGGACTATCCGTGGTCCAGCCATCGGATGAACGCGAGCACCTGGCCGTCGACCCTCGTGACGCCGCACGAGGTCTTCCTGGCGCTCGGTCCAGACCCGGAGAGCCGCGCGGCCGCGTATCGGGCACTCTTCGTCCGGCGCATGCCCGGCGACGTCATCGCCGATATCCGCCGGGCCACCGCGGGCAGCCATGCCCTCGGGAGCCCCCGCTTCCAGGAACAGGTCGGCGCGATGCTTGGCCGAAGGGTCGTCCCGGGCGTTCCCGGCCGCCGCCGCACGGAGGCTTGAGGCTTGGTCGGGAGTAATCCGGGCTCCGTCCCCGGTTGCCCCGGTTGCCTCAGCGGCGGCCGAAGAGGCGCTCGATGTCGGCGAGCTTGAGCTCGACCCAGGTGGGGCGGCCGTGGTTGCACTGGCCGGAATGCGGTGTCGCCTCCATGCGCCGGAGGAGCGCGTTCATCTCCTCCGGCGAGAGCCGCCGGCCGGCGCGCACGCTGCCGTGGCAGGCCATGGTGGAGCAGATGTCGGCGAGGCGCTCGCCCAGCGCGAGCGCCTCGCCATGCTCCTCGAGCTCGTCGGCGAGGTCGCGCACCAGCCCCGCCGCGTCGACCGCGCCGAGCAGCGCCGGAACCTCGCGCACCGCGACCGCGCCGCGCCCGAAGCCCTCGATGGCGAGGCCGAGGCGCAGCAGCTCCGCCTCGCGCGCCAGCAGCCGCGCGGCGCGCGCCTCGTCGAGCTCGACGATCTCGGGGATCAGCAGCGCCTGGCGCCGCACGCCATGCTCCGCGAGCTCTGCCTTGATGCGCTCGTAGACGAGGCGCTCATGCGCGGCGTGCTGGTCGACCACGACGATGCCATCGGCGGTCTGCGCGAGGATGTAGGTCTCGAAGAGCTGGGCGCGCGCGACGCCCAGCGGGAAGGACCCGGCTTCAGCGGCGCCCGGCGCCGGGGCCGCGGCGGGCGCGGAGGGCGCCGCGGCGCCGAGCGTCTCTGCAAGGCCGGGCCACGCTTGGCCATGGCCCGGGACGGCCGGATAGGCGCCGCCGCCGAAGGCCTGGGGCGCGGGCAGCGTCCCCGGGCGCAGCGCGGCGAGCGCGTCGAGCCCCGGCGTGGTCGCGGCGCGGAAGCCGGCGCCGGCGAGCGCGTGCTTCAGCGCGCCGACGAGCAGGCCGCGCACCAGGCCCGCATCGCGGAATCGCACCTCCGACTTCGCGGGATGCACGTTGACGTCGACCTGGTCGGGCGGCAGCTCGACGAAGAGCGCGACGACGGGATGGCGGTCGCGCGCGAGGAAGTCGGCATAGGCCGCGCGCACCGCGCCGGCGAGCAGCCTGTCGCGCACGGGCCTGCCGTTGACGAACAGGTACTGCATCTGCGCGGTCGCGCGATGGAAGGTCGGCAGGCTCGCATGGCCGACGAGGCGCACGCCCTCGCGCTCGGCGTCGACCTCGATCGCGTTGGCGAAGAACTCGCGGTCGACCACCGCGGACAGGCGCTCGAGCCGCGCATGCGCCGCTTCGTCCGTGGCGGGCGCGAGGCGCAGCGCCTGGCGGCCATCGGCGAGGACGGAGAAGGCGATGTGCGGGTTCGCCATCGCCAGGCGCTCGACCGCGTCGACGCAGGCCTGCAGCTCGGCGCGGTCGCCCTTGAGGAACTTGAGCCGCGCGGGCGTGGCGAAGAAGAGGTCGCGGATCTCGACGCGCGTGCCCGCGCCATGCGCCGCCGGCTCGGGCCCCTCGCGCCGCCCCCCCTCGACGCGGATCGTCCAGGCCTCGGCGGCGCCCGCGGCGCGGCTGGTGATCGCGAGCCGCGCGACCGCGCCGATCGAGGGCAGCGCCTCGCCGCGGAAGCCGAAGCTGGAGATGTCCGAGAGGTCGTCGCCTGGCAGCTTCGAGGTCGCGTGGCGCTCGATCGCGAGCGCGAGGTCCTCGCGCGCCATGCCGCGCCCATCGTCGGAGACGACGATGGCGGCCTTGCCGGATTCCTTGAGCGCGACGTCGATGCGCCGCGCGCCGGCATCGATGGCGTTCTCGACGACTTCCTTGAGCGCGGCCGCCGGCCTTTCGATCACCTCGCCCGCAGCGATCTGGTTGACGAGCGTGTCGGGCAGCCTGCGGATCGCGCGCGCCTGCACGGGCTCAGCCGCCCTCGCCCCGGACGCCCGCCGGCTCGCCGACGACCACGGTCAGGAAGCCGGGCCCGCCATGCATGCGCCGCGCGACGCGGCGCGCGTCCTCGATCGTGACGCCGCGGATCAGCGAGTCGCGCCGCGACAGGTAATCCATGCCGAGCCCCTCGTTCTGGAGCGTCACGAGCAGGCCCGCCACCGCGGAGCTGGAATCGAGGGAGAGCGCGAAGGCTCCGGTCATGTAGGCCTTCGCATCCTCGAGTTCCTGCTCGCCCGGCCCCTCCTCGCCCATGCGCCGCCATTGCGCGCGCAGCAGGTCGACCGCCTCGCCGGCGCGGGCGTTGTCGGTGGAGAAGGACGCGAGGACGAGCGCCCCGCGGTCGAGCGCCTGGTAGGAGGTCGACACGCCATAGGTGAGGCCGCGCTTCTCGCGCATCTCCGTCATCAGCCGCGAGTTGAAGCCGCCGCCGCCGAGCACGTAGTTGACCAGCTGCGCGGCGAACCAGTCCGGATCGTCGCGCTTCATGCCCGGCGCGCCGGACAGGACGAGGGCCTGCGGCGCCGGGCGGCGGATGACGACGACGCGCTCGGCGTCGATCGCGGGCCGCGCCTCCGGCACGCCGTAGGCCGCCGCGCGCGCGGGCAGCCCACCGAAGACCTGGTCGAGCAGCGCGCCGAGCGCCGCGGCGTCGATGTTGCCGACGGCCCCGACGACGAGGTTGTCGTGCGCCATGCGCCGCGCGAGGAAGCCGCGCATCGCCTCCACCGTGGCACCGCGCACCGAGGCGATTTCCGCCTCAGCGCCCTCGCCATAGGGATGCTCGCCCCAGGCGAGGCGGCCGAAGGCCTCGCGCAGGATCGAGCGCGGATCCTCCTGCTGGCGCTGCAGCCCGGCGAGCGTGCGGGTGCGCACGCGCTCGAGCGCGTCGGCGTCGAAGCGCGGCGCGACGAGCGCGAGGCGCAGCAGTTCCGCGCCGCGCGCGCGATGCGCGTCGAGCACGCGCAGGCTGCCCTGGATCGAGTCGGCGGACGCGCCGACGGAGAGCGAGATCGAATGCTCCTGCAGCGCGCGCGCGAAGGCGGTGGCATCGAGGTCGCCGGCCCCTTCGTCCAGCATGTCGACGGCGAGGCGCGCCGCGCCCTGGCCGCCGACGCCCTCGCCCACCGTGCCGCCGCGGAAGCGGAACTGCAGCGACATCAGCGGCAGGGTCCTGTCCTGCACCAGCCAGGCGACGATGCCGCCGGGGGAGACCACGCGCTCGATCTGCATGGCGCCGGCGCGCGGCGCGGCGAGGAGCAGCAGCGCGCAGGCGGCAAGCAGCAGGAGGCGGCGGATCACGTGCGAGGCCTCGGCAGGAGGAACCCGGTGACGCCACGCTCCTCCTGGAGCACGGCGCGCGCCGCGGCGGCGACCTGCGCGGCCGTGACGGCGCCGATGCGCTGCGGCCAGGACTCGATCTCCTCGATCGTCGCGCCGGTCATCAGGTCGGCGCCGATCGCGCGCGGCGCGGTGCCGAGCGAGTCGCGCGACAGGACGGTCGAATCGCGCACCCGCGCCTTGGTGCGCTCCACCTCTTCCTCCGCCACGCCCTCGCGCAGCATCGCGGCGATCTCCTCGTCGAGCGCGCGCTCGACGTCCTCGATCGCGACGCCCGGGCGCGCGGCGACGCTGAAGGAGAAGGTTGAGAGGTCGAAGGCGTCGGGGTTGTAGGAGACGGAGACCGAGGTCGCGAGCTTGCGCTCGAGCACCAGCGCGCGGTGGAAGCGCCCGGCCTGGCCGCTGGCGATGTCGGCGAGCACCTCGAGCGCGGAGACGTGCTGGCTCTCGCCGCGCCGCGCGCTGGGCGCGAGGTAGGTGCGGACCAGCGAGGGCTGGCGCACGCGCTCGTCGCGCAGCGTCACGCGCCGCGCCGCCTGCGGCGACGGCTCCGCCGGGCGTCGCGCAGCGTCACGCGCCGCGCCGCCTGCGGCGACGGCTCCGCCGGGCGCGCGCGCTCGGGCACCTCGCGGCGCGGGATCGGGCCGTAGTGCTGCTCCGCCAGGCGACGGACCTCGTCGGGCGAGACGTCGCCCGCGACGACCAGCACGGCGTTGTTGGGCGCGTACCAGCGGCGATACCAGGCCTCGGCGTCGGCACGGGTGAGGCCGCGGATCTCGTGCTCCCAGCCGATGATCGGCCGGCCATAGGGATGGTTGAGGAAGAGTGCCGCGGCCATCTGCTCGCGCAGGCGCGCGCCGGGCACGTTCTCCACGACCTGGCGCCGCTCCTCGAGGATCACGTCGCGCTCGGTGGCGACGACCTCGTCGGTCAGGACGAGGTTCGCCATGCGGTCGGCCTCCATGCGCATGACGAGGCCGAGGCGATCGCGCGCCACCGACTGGTGGTAGGCGGTGTAGTCCCAGCTCGTGAAGGCGTTGTCGCGTCCGCCATTGCGCGCGACGGTGCGCGAGAACTCCCCCGCCGCCATGCTGCGCGTCGCCTTGAACATCAGGTGCTCGAGGAAGTGCGCGATCCCCGACTTGCCCGGCGGCTCGTCGGCGGCGCCCGCGCGGTACCAGACCATGTGGGTGACGATCGGCGCGCGGCGGTTCTCGACCACCACCACCTGCATGCCATTGTCGAGGAAGAAGGTGGTGGGCTCGAAGACCTGGGCGCGCCCCGTGCCGGGGACGGCTTGCAGGGCGAGGAGGGAAAGCAGGACGAGGAGGATCCGCGCGGTCATGGCACCAGAGATGCGTCGCGCGGGCCGGGCGGCAAGCGCAGCCGGGGACGCGCTCAGAACAGGCCCTCGAGCAGGCCGCGCTGACGACGGCGGACGATCGGCGTGTCGCCGGCATTGGCGGCGCGGCCGAGAGCCTGGTTCTCACGCAGGCGCTGCTGCTCGCGCTCCGCGTCGATGACGGTGCCCGGCGGCTCGGGCTCGCGCCAGAAGATCAGCCTGTCGGTGAAGCTGCGGTCGGCATCGGCCACAGCCCGGGCCTCGCGATCGACGGTCTGGCGGATCGCGGGGTCGGCGCGGTCGGCGCCCGCCTTCTCGAGCAGCGCCGCCTCGCCCGCGCTCGCGCGCCCGGCGACTGCACCTGCGCCGGCGGCCGCGCCCGCGCCCGCCCGCGCGCCAGGCCGGCCACCCGTGATGGCGGTACGGGCCTGGTCGGTGGTGGAGCCCTCCTGCGGCCGCGGTGCGCCAGGCGTCGGCGGGCGCAACCCGTAGTCGGGTGGCATGGCGAGCGGCGCGCGGGTCAGGATCTTGAACTCGTCGGGCGGCGCCTTGTCCCAGCCGACGGCGCGGCGCGCCTCCGAGCAGCCCCCGAGCCCCAGCGCGAGGAGGAGGACCGGAACGGCAAGGACATTGCGGGAAGCCCCGGAAAACCACATGGGCGCCTATTTAGCGGAGGGTTTGGGCGCAAACAAGGCATCGAGCAGGAGCAGTCCCGCCCCCGCCACGATCGCCGCGTCCGCGACGTTGAAGGCCGGCCAGTGCCAGCCGCCGGCATGCAGGTCGACGAAGTCGAAGACCGCCCCGAAGCGGATCCTGTCGACGACGTTGCCGAGCGCCCCGCCGATGACGAGGCCGAGCGCCGCCGCCACCAGGAGCGAGGGCGCGCGCGCCATCCACCATGCCATCGCCGCGGTGATCGCGAGCGCGACCAGGACCAGGATCCAGGCCGAATCGTCCGAACCGCGGTTGAACATCCCGAAGCTGACGCCGTGGTTCCAGACCACGACGAAATTCAGGAAGGGGGCGACCTCGACGACCGGGCCGCGCGGCAGCGGGACCGGCGCGCGGTCCCAGAAGGCGAGGCCGGTCAGCCAGCCGTAGAAGCCCCATTTCGTCGCCTGGTCGAGGAGCGCGATAAGCGCGGCGAGGCGCAGGCCGAGGCGCAGCATGCCCCTCACCCCGCCGGCGCGGCGTCGACCGCGTCGGCGCAGCGCATGCAGAGCATCTTGTGATGCGCATGGGTGCCGACCTCGGGCAGGACCTTCCAGCAGCGCTGGCACTTCCCGCCCTCAGCCGCGCGGAAGCCGACCGCGATGTCCGGCTGGTCCGGCAGGCGGAACAGCGCGGGATCCGCCGGCACGGCACCGACCTCGAGCGCATGGCCCGAGGTGATGAAGACCTCGTCGAGGTCGAGGCCGGCGAGCGCCGCGGCGGCCTCGGGCGAGACATGCACGACCGGCGCGGCCTGCAGGCTCGAGCCGATCTCCTTGCGCTCGCGCGCCTTCTCGAGGCACCCCGTGACCGCGCGGCGCAGGTCGCGCACGCGGCGCCAGCGCGCCGCCAGCGCCTCGTCGCGCCAGATGGCGGGGATCTCGGGGAAGAGCTGGAGGTGGACGCTCGATCCATCGCCGGGATGCATGGCGAGCCACGCATCCTCGGCGGTGAAGCACAGCACCGGCGCCAGCCAGCGCACGATGCAGTCGAACACCGTGGCCATCGTGCTGCGCGTCGCGCGGCGACGCGGGGAATCCGCGCGGTCGCAGTAGAGCGCGTCCTTGCGGATGTCGAAGTAGAAGGCCGAGAGGTCGACCGCGCAGAAATTGTGGAGCGCGGAGAAGAACGGGTTGAACTCGTAGGTCGCGTTGGCGCGCCTGAGCGCCTCGTCGACCTCGGCGAGGCGGTGGAGCACGAAGCGCTCGAGCCCGGGCAACTCGGCCTCCGGCACGCGCTCGGCGGGCGTGTAGCCCTTCAGCGCGCCGAGCAGGTAGCGCAGCGTGTTGCGCAGCCGGCGATAGACCTCGGCCTGCTGCTTGAGGATCTCCGGCCCGATGCGCAGGTCGTCGGAATAGTCCGAGGACACGACCCACAGGCGCAGGATGTCGGCGCCCAGCTTGTCGACCACCTCCTGCGGCGAGACGACATTGCCCAGCGACTTGGACATCTTGCGGCCCTGCTCGTCGAGCACGAAGCCGTGGGTGAGCACGCCCGCGAAGGGCGCGCTGCCGCGCGTGCCGCAGCTCTCGAGCAGCGAGGAATGGAACCAGCCGCGATGCTGGTCCGAGCCCTCGAGGTAGAGCGAGGCGGGCCAGGCGAGCTCGGGACGCTGCTCGAGCACGAAGGCATGGGTCGAGCCGGACTCGAACCACACGTCGACGATGTCGAAGACCTGCGTGTATTCGGCTGGATCGTGGGCGTCGCCCAGGAAGCGCGCGGGCGGGCTCGTCCACCAGGCGTCGGAGCCCTCGGCCTCGAAGGCCGCGGCGATGCGCGCGAAGACCTCGGGGTCGCGCAGCAGCTCGCCCGTGCGCTTGCGCACGAAGACCGCGATCGGCACGCCCCAGGCGCGCTGGCGCGAGATGCACCAGTCCGGGCGCTGCTCGATCATCGCGCGGATCCGGTTCTCGCCCGCGGGCGGGTACCAGGCGCTGTCCGAGATCGCCTTGAGCGCCACCTGCCGCAGGTCGTTCGTCGCCATGGAGATGAACCATTGCGGCGTGTTGCGGAAGATCAGCGGCGCCTTGGAGCGCCAGGAATGCGGGTAGTCGTGGCGCAGCGTGCCCTTGGCGAGCAGCGCGCCGACCTCGATCAGCGCCTTGATCACCGCGACATTGGCGTCGCCGGGCTTGCCCTGCTCGGTATAGACGCGGCGCCCAGCGAAGGGCCTGACCTGCGGCAGGTAGACGCCGGCGTCGTCGATCATGTCCGGCACCGGCAGCCCGTGCTCGCGGCCGAGCTCGAAGTCGTCGCGGCCATGGCTGGGCGCGATGTGCACGATGCCCGTGCCGGCGTCGGTGGTGACGAAGCCGCCGGCCATGACGGGCACGTCGAATGCGTAGCCATAGGCGTCGTCGCCAATGCCCGCCTGCCAGCCGCGGAAGGGATGCGCGCAGCGCGTGCCGACCAGCTCGGCCCCGGAAAACGCGGCGATCGCCTCCAGCCTGGCGCCCTTGAGCTGCGCCTCGACCTGGCCCATCAGATCGGCGGCGATCACCAGCGTCTCGCCGGCGCGGGCAAGCGATCCTTCCGGCGCCTCGGTGACGCGGCACAGCCGATAGGAGATCTCCGCGCCCACGGCCAGGCCGCGATTGGCGGGCATGGTCCAGGGCGTGGTCGTCCAGATCACGATCGACGCGCCCTCGAGCCCGGCGACGGGGCTGCGCAGCACGGGGAAGCGCACCCAGACCGTGTCCGACTTGTGCTCGTGGTACTCGATCTCGGCCTCGGCCAGCGCGGTCTTCTCGACCACCGACCACATCACCGGGCGCGCGCCGCGATAGAGCCCGCCATTGAGCGCGAAGCGATGGATCTCGCGCACGATATGGGCCTCGGCCGGGAAGGTCATGGTCGCGTAGGGGTTCGACCAGTCGCCCTCGACGCCCAGGCGCTTGAACTCGGCGCGCTGGATGTCGATCCACTTCGCGGCGAAGTCGCGGCACTCCCTGCGGAACTCGACGATCGGCACCGCGTCCTTGTCCTTGCCCCTGGCGCGGTATTCCTCCTCGATCTTCCACTCGATCGGCAGGCCGTGGCAGTCCCAGCCCGGCACGTAGTTGGCGTCCTCGCCCTTCATCTGGTGGACGCGGTTGATGACGTCCTTGAGGATCTTGTTGAGGGCGTGGCCGATGTGGAGGTTGCCGTTGGCGTAGGGTGGGCCGTCGTGCAGCACGAATTTCGGCCGCCCCGCCGCGCGTGCGCGCAGCTTGCCGAACAGGTCCATGTCATTCCAGCGCTGGAGCAGCTGCGGCTCGCGCCTCGGCAGCTCGCCGCGCATGGGGAAGGACGTGTCGGGGAGGAAGACGCTGTCCTTGTAGTCGGTGCGGGACGTGTCGCTCATGCGCGCGCCTCCTCGGCGAAGATCCTCGTGGACACCAGCACCCGCGCGACCTCGGGAAGGCCGCGCAGCCGCTCGGCGACATGCGCCGCCTGCATCGCGTCGAGGCC
>Ga0194123_10003545_pt1 | contig 18623 bp, 14 predicted proteins | sample TA2MahsurfametaG_5_FD_155479 | JGI IMG/M metagenome (GOLD analysis project Ga0194123, IMG submission 155479) | Freshwater microbial communities from Lake Tanganyika, Tanzania - TA2015023 Mahale A surface | ecosystem: Environmental > Aquatic > Freshwater > Lake | place: Tanzania: Lake Tanganyika... | reverse complement strand
AACGGGGCAGATCGCTCCGATGCAGGCGTTCTGAACCGCTGAATCGCTGACAACCAGCCCGCAGGGAGCACGATCAGCTCTCAGGAGGGAGAAACGTGCGTTCTCAGGCGGTTTTTCCGCAAACTCATAAGCCAGCCGGGTGGCGTCATCCACGGCAACGTGGACCTTGTCGTAGCCGACGCGGTAGGAGCGGCCTTGCTGCCGGTTTCCGGTGATGCGGTGGCCCACCTTCCAAAACCGAGCCAAGGACTTGATGTCAATCTGGATCAGGTCGCCTGGCTGCTCCCATTGGTAGCGCTGCACCGGTGGTTTGGGTTCCAGGTTCCTCAGTCGCCCCAGCCCCAGACGGCTGAGAGTCCTGGCAACGGGGGCGTCCCGCGAAGTGGTGTAAATCCGGAGGAGCAGCACCGGCGTAGCCGGTGCTGACGGTCTTCTGCTCAGAGCCCTTGCGGGGGAATGGGTGGGCTGGTCTGTGACCCTGGTCGGAGCACTACCACCTTCCCGAGACCAGACCATGCCCATCTCTGATTCTGCCGCCCATGAGCTGGCGCAGCTGCTTGGCAGCGGTACCGCCGGCGAGCTGATCCCTGAACTGGTGCGCCAGGGGCTGCAGGCCCTGATCGAGGCCGAGGCCGCTGCAGCCCTTGGTGCTGACCGCCACCAGCGCACCGCTGAGCGCCGGGGCCACCGCAATGGCAGCCGGGAGCGGCTTCTGGCCACGCCGGCCGGGGACGTGCAGCTGCGCATCCCTCGTTTTCGGACGGGAAGTTTCTTCCCCTCCCTGCTGGAACCCCGCCGGCGGGTGGACCGGGCTCTGTGGGCCGTGGTGATGGAGGCCTACGTCTCCGGTGTCTCCACCCGCAAGGTCGACGAGCTCGTCGCCGCTTTGGGCTGTGAGAGCGGCATCTCCAAGTCGGAGGTGAGCCGTATCTGCCAAGGCCTCGATACCCAAGTGCAGGCCTTCCTGAACCGGCCGCTGGAGTTCAGCCTCTACCCGTACGTCTACCTCGATGCGACGTATCTGCACGGGCGTGACCAGACCCGCAAGCAGGTGATCTCCAGGGCCGTGATCGTGGCCGTCGGGATCACGGCCACGGGCCAGCGGGAGGTGCTCGGCATCGAGGTGGGCGACAGCGAGGACGAGACCTTCTGGACCGCCTTCCTGCGGCGCCTGCGCGAGCGCGGGCTCTCGGGTATGCAGCTGGTGATCAGCGACGCGCACGCCGGCCTCAAGAAGGCCATCGCCCGCTGCTGTCAGGGCACGACCTGGCAGCGTTGCCGCGTCCATTTCGCCAGGAACCTGCTGGCCAAGGTGCCCAAGGGCAGTCAGGACATGGTGGCCGCCGCCCTGCGCTCGGTGTTCGTGCAGGCCGATGCCCAGGCCGTGGAGCAGCAGTGGGATCAGGTGATCACGATGCTCACCGAAAACTTCCCCGCCGCTGCGGCCCTGATGGAGCAGGCCCAAGAAGACGTGCTGGCCTTCCGGGCATTCCCGCCGGAGCACTGGCGCAAGATCTGGAGCACCAACCCGCTGGAGCGGCTCAACAAGGAGATCAAACGCCGCACCCGCGTCGTCGGCATCTTCCCCAACGACGCCGCGATCATCCGCCTGGTGGGAGCGCTGCTGCTGGAACAGCAAGAGGAGTGGCAGCTCGATGGCCGCCGCGTCTTCTCTGAACTCTCGATGGCCAAGCTGGACATGTGCAGGTCCCGCGGCTGTGCCAAAAGGCGGGGATGGTGAGCCTGGGGCATGTGGCACTGGATGGCACCAAGGTGCAGGCCAGCGCCTCCAAGCACAAGGCCATGAGCCACGAGCGGATGCTCAGGGCGGAAAAGGAGCTGGAGAAGGAGATCAACGCCCTGATCCGCCGGGCCGAGATCCTGGATGCCCAGGAAGACAAGCGCTACGGCAAGGGGAAGCTGGGCAGTGATCTGCCGGATGAACTGCAGCGTCGTCAGGACCGTCTGGCCCGGATCCGCCAGGCCCGCAAGGAGATGGAGGCGGAGACCGCCGCAGCTGCTGCGCGGCAGCGGCGAGAAGAGGCAGAGGAGGCCAAGGCCAAGGCGACTGCAGCTCGTGAATCCGATGCATCGGCCGCTGAGCAGGCCGAGCTGACCAAGAAAGCGGAGGCGGCAGCGGCCCAGGCCAAAGCCGCCAGGGAGAAGGCGATCGCGGCTGCCGAGGAGGCCGGCCTGGAGCCACCGGATCTGGAGCCACTGGCCTGTGATGCGATGCCGAGGAGAGGCCTGGCCAGAAAGGCCGATGGCAGCCCGACTGCCAAGACCCAGCGCAATTTCACCGATGCTGACAGCCACCTCATGCAGTCAGGCGGCGCTTATTTGCAGGGTTACAACTGCCAGCTGGCGGTCGATCGCGACCACCAGGTGATCGTGGCAGTCGGCGTCAGCAACCAGCCGCCTGATGTGGAGCACCTGGAGCCCATGCTGCAGCGCATCACTGCCACGGCCGGCGCCCTCCCAGATGTGATGACGCTGGATGCGGGCTACTGGAGCGAGCACAACGCTGAGCTGTGCTCTGATCGGGGCATTGACGCCTACATCGCCACCGGCCGGCTGCCGCACGGTCAGCCACCGCCGCCGAAACGGGGTCCGTTGCCCAGAGATGCCGATGCCAAGACCCGCATGGCACGCAAGCTCAGAAGCAAGAAGGGAGCAGCGATCTATGCCCAGCGCAAGACGATCGTGGAGCCGGTGAACGGCCAGATCAAAGAGGGCCGGGGGATCCGTCGCTTTCTACTGCCAGGGCTGGAGAAGGTCGATGGCGAATGGCGCCTAATCGCGGCCACGCACAACCTGCTGAAGCTGTTCAGGTACAGGCGGTCACAGCAGCAGGCGCTGGCAGTAGCGACGGGATGAGGGCAAACAGCCCTGCCGGCATCGGCCAGGGCTGCATCCCCTCGACATGAATGGGGCTCAGGATGAAAACGGCAAAACGGCCAGGCCAGGACTCGCTGCGCAGCCGGACTGGGCTGAGAGTGCTGGCCTGAAGCCCTATTGGCAACAAACTCCTAGCTGCGGCGCTCTCGGGGCACAGTGCTTCATGGTCCAGGCGGTTCTTTCCCTTATGATTGCCAAAAAATTCAGCACGTGGACAACCTCGCGATCCAAAGCAGCCTCGCCAATCTCGAAGAGCGCTATCGCGAGTTGCGTGAGATCAGCGAGAAGCATCGTCAGGCTTGGGAAAAGGAGATAGCTGGCCTTCGCGATAATCTCGCTAATGCAATTGCGGATGGGCAGGGATTAGAGAAGGAGATAGCTGGCCTTCGCGATAATCTCGCTAATGCAATTGCGGATGGGCAGGGATTAGAGAAGGATATTGGCGATCTGAAATGGGTAAAGGAGGGATTGAGGCGTGAGCTGTCTGATTCCCGAGAAGAGTCGGAGCTGTTGTTGCTCCAGCTTCATCAAGTACAAGAGGAGCTTGAGCACTACTTCCTTGAGAGTCTGCGCAAGGATCAAAAGCTGCAATGGTTGCGCAGCCAGCGGGAGCTATTGCGGCGCATGCTGCGTCTGCAGGGGCGTTTGCAACAGCGCTACTTGGCCCTGCACGGCCGCATCGTTTTGTCTTCCCTTCGCCGTCAGCAGATGCCTTGGTGGCAGCGACTCCAGCGCTCTTGACGCATCCCACGGCGGCGGAAGCGTTCCCCTCGGTCTCCGTGTTGATGCCCTGCTTCAACCCGGGGCCGTTCCTGCAGGACGCGTTGGCCTCGGTGCTGGCCCAGCCGGAGTGTTTGGAACTCCTCGTAGCCGACGGCTGCTCCACCGATGGCTCCTTGGAGGCCCTGAAGGAGTTCGCTTCTGCGGATGCCCGGGTGCGCATCCTGTCTGGTCCAGATCGGGGCCCTGCCGATGCCCTGAACAAGGCCTTTGCCCAGGCTCGTGGCACCCTGATCGGCTGGCTCAATGCCGACGACCTCTCCCCCCCCGGCGCCTTGGCCAGGGCCCTTGAGGCCCTGGCCGCCAATTCGCACTGGTTGATGGTCTATGGCGAAGGGGAGGAGTTTGACGGCAGCACCGGAATCCGCCAGCGCTACCCAACGCTTCAGCCGAAGGTGGGCTTGGGGGGCTTTTGCTCACACTGCTTCATCTGCCAGCCCACCGTGGTGTTTCGCCGCACCATGGGCCTGTTGCTTGGCCCCTTTGATTGCCATTGGCGCACCGCCTTTGATTTCGACTACTGGCTCAGGGCCTTTGCCGCCTTCCCCGATCGCATCGGTTACCTCCCCACCCTCCAGGGGCTCACCCGGCTCCACGCCAGCACCATCACCAGCCGCCAGCGGGCACTGGTGGCCCTTGAGGCTACGGCGCTGCTAGCGCGCCACTTCGGGGCTGCTCCTCCCACCCGCCTACACGCCTATGCGCTGGAGCTGCAACTCGGCTTGGCAGAGCTGCCCGCTGGTTGCTCTCTGTCCAAGCATCTTGAGGAGGGCTTCGCCCAGGCTGAGCCGTGGCTCGATCCAGCAGATCTGCATCAGCTGCGCCGCAACTGGCTGCTTGATGACAACTCCGCCGCAGGCCAGCGAGCCGCTGAGCAAGCCGCTGCGGCAGCCGACCTCTTTTCGCGTCCCACAGCCGCCTTGCTGCAGATCGTTCAGCCCCATCTGCGCTCCCAGCATCCTGGCCCGCCGGCCGGTCCCCATCTCCGCCTTCAGGCAGCGTTTGCCCAAGGCGCTTCCCGCTATCGCTTGCTCCAGCAGGAGAGTGACCTTCAGCATTGGTTGAAGCGCAGGGCCCATGGCGCCATCTGCACGTCGTTGCCCTTTGGCGTGAATCTGATCCAACCCGATCAGCCCGGTTGTGAAGCCGGCCTCTGGCTCCAAGCTCTCATCGCTGGCCTACGCGCGGCGCAGGTGCCACTGGTGCTCTGTAATCAATCCTCCGAACCGGGCCCCTATGCCATCAATCTGATTGCCTTATCCCCCCCCGACCATGCCGGGTGGTTGTTGAGCCGCGGACTGAAGCCTCAGCTGGATCGCGTGGCGATCGCCGCCTGGCCATGGATTGCCAGTGGCTGGCCGGAGGCCTGGCGCCCCCTGTTGGCCCATGTGGATGAGATCTGGGCCCCCAATGGCGCCGTCGTGAAGGCGCTCGCTGCAGGCTCGGGCCCTCGGCTCTGGCCGATTCCGGCGCTGGATTGGCCTGCCAATCAGCTGTCTCACCACCCAGCCGCTGCAGTGGAGTCTCCCTGCGTGCTGCTCCACGTGGATGGCCGGATCTCGCCCCATCTGCTCAACACCTTTGCAGCCGTGGAAGTGTTCCGTCGAGCCTTCCCTGCCCCGCCTTCAGGTGCGCTTCCGGGTATCACGCCAAGGCCTCAGCTCCTGATTCTCGTGGAGCATGCCGAAGCATCGGATCCTGAATGGCAGTGGTTGCAGGCGTGTGGTGCCCATGATCCCCGCATCACGCTGCAGGTGCTCAACGCTGCGTCCCGTGATCAGCTCATTTGCCTGATGGCAAAGGCTCATGGTTGGCTGTCGCTGCAACGCAGTTATGCATTGCCTTCCTTGCTCGCCACCGCTCAGGCTATGGGCTTGCAGGTGATTGCCACAGCCAGTGGCGCAGCTCTCGATCTAATGGGCTCTGCCAATCTGCAGTTGGTGCCCGCCTGCCAGGTGTCGATTGGGCGCGTCGCCTTCCCCGATGCAGAGGGATTCTCTTGGGGCGAGCCCGACCTAGGTGCGGCTGTTGCAGCCTTGCGGCGGGCTCTGAAACGGCCACGCCTTGCTCCGTTTCCCACGGCGGCAGAGCAGGGAGCCGACTCTGCGCAAGCCATGCGCGACCGTCTCCTCCAGCTCTGGATGCGGCATGGCGCCACTTAGCCGCTCAGCAGCGGCTTGATGTGTGCCAGGGCGCTATCCGTGAAGTGGTTGCCGATCTGTTTGAGGTAGCGATGGGCCACGCGATGGCCACACCAGGCGATCCAGGCTGCCTGTTCCGGATGGCTCTCGGCCCACTGCAGGGCTGTGTGCAGGTCTGAAAAGTCTGGCTGCACCTCCACATAGTGCTGTGCTGGTTGCATCAGCCTGTAGTAGTGCAGTGATCGTGCCTGTGGGGCTCGGAAGACCAGGCATCCCCGCAGGTGCTTGAAGATCGTTCCCCAGGCCAGGGCATTGCCTGGAAGATCGGGGTAGTAGCGGTAGTGGCCAAAGGTCGATTCCGGGACTGCCTCGGCCAGAATTCCTTCATCCTGAAGCCAAGTTTTGGCTTGGTAGGCGAACACTGGAGCCATCTGCACCACCCGGCTGATCTTGATGTCATAGCCATCGGTGTGCCGGTGTCTCAGGCAAGCGTTCACACGCGGATTCGCTTTGAGTTGGGCCGTGTCTGCAATCGGCCCACCTCGCTGGATACCCGTGGTGCTGCCCCGCCAGAAGACCTGGGGCCGACGCTGTTGCCAGCGGGCATAGAAGCGCGAGAAGCAGAGCGGCTTGCCGTTTTTCTCCGGCTTCAGCGCTGCCTGCATGGCATAGAGGTCGGGGATCAGCTCATGGGGGCGGCTGCTATCCATCGAGGCGATTCCTGGTTGCCCCCCATCGCCCATCGACAAGGTGAGGCTGTAGTCGCAGCGGATCCGCCGGTGCAGCTTGATCAGCCAGGGTGTCCACACGTTCAGGCAGCACCGCACCCGATGGGATTCGAAGGGTTGGAAGGCCGTGGCTGTCTGCTGAGCAAGGATGATCTCCATCTGCCGGCTGGGCCCGGAGCGCAATGTGATCGTGGCGGTGAGCCGATGCCGATGATCATCCGCTGCCCGCAGGTTCACTGCGAGCGGTGGCTTGGTGGGTAAGGCTGACCCGATCAGATCGTGCCACCGGCGATCGAGATTGGCGCTGGTGGTCATGCTCTTGCTGGGGCTGGAAGCTGGCGTGACGTGGTGAGGGTTTTCAGGGCCGTGCGATAGCGCGTGCCTGTGGCCGAGATGGCGAGTTGGTGGAGTGCCGGATCTGGCTCCATTATCGAAGTGGCTTGATTCACTGCTAGTCGCAACTTTTGTGTGGCGATCTGGAGATCCGGCTCCCCCCAGAGGTGCTCCTCGGCGTGGGCATAGGCCCCGGCCGGGATTGGTGTTGGAGCGCAGGGCACGAGATGAAAGCGTTCTCCCTTGCAGAAATCCGCGTTGCCGCCCCAAGCGCTGGTCACCACCTGCAAACCGAGAATCCCCGCTTCGGCAATTCCGCGTCCGAATCCCTCACTGCGGTGCAGCGACACAAACACATCAGCAGCACCCATCAAGGCCAGCAGATCGGTTCGAGTGAGATCGGCTTCGATCACCTTCAGGCGTGGGTCTTCTGAGGCTTGCTGTTGCAGCCGTTCCCAGTGCTGATTCGCGGAACCAGGGCGCAGGGCCTTGATCACCAGCTGCACGTTCGTTGCCCTGTCTCGGGGGAAAGCCTGTTGGAATGCCTGGATTGCTCCCCAGGGATTTTTGCGTTCTAGCGACGACTTCACGTCGAACACGAACAGCAGCAGGGTTGCCTCGGGATCGAGGCCCCAGCGCTCGCAGGTGCTCTGGCGCCGCTCGGGGGTGCGGTATTGCTTCGGCTGCTCGATATGCACCGCCATTGGCATCACCTGGAGGGGCTTTTGCAGGGGATCAGAGAACGGTTTCAATGCCTTGGCCGTGAAGGTGCTGGAGGGCCAGAACACATCGGACAGTGGAATCATGCACTCCCAGGCTTTCGGCCAGGTCTGGGTTTCCCAGGGCCAGGCCACAATGGTGGTGCGGCCCCATTGCTGCTCCAGGCCTTCACGGGCGATCCAGGCGCCATGGCTGGAGGCCGCCAGGCACACCAGATTGAAGCGGTAGGGGCCTAGCTCACCCGCAGGCAAGGTGCGGGCTTCCAAGCTGTGATCACTTGCAGCCGCCCCGTTGTTGGCAGGCACATTCACTACGCAGAAGGGCACTTTGGCGCTTTCGAGCGCCAGGGCAGCCATGCGCACGTCTTCACCGATTCCGAACAATTCGAAGGCATGGCCGATAAGGTTCACTCCGAACTGGCGTTGGTGGGGGCTGAGAAGGGGATCTTCCCTGAACGGCTCGGGCTCGATCTGCCCAATGTTGTTGAAGCGCACGTGTGGGAGGGCTTGGCCGGCATTCCTGCGCCACCACTGGCTGTAGGGCTCGTGGGCTTCTCTCAGCGGAAATTGGCCTTGAAGACCGGGTGTGCATTGCCAGAGCAGTAGCCCCACCAGTGGGATGCCCTCCAGTGGTTGATTCAGCATCGCCAGCAGTTCTGCGTCCTGCCGTAGCAAGCTGTATTGGCACCAGAGCTCCGCGCTGAGCAGCCGTGCCGCTAGGCGCAGGTTTGGCCCCCACGGCGATCCCAGCTGTAGGGCGCCCAGCTCGGGATGCAACAGATTCCTCAGCAGGGTCACGCACCACAGCTGCTGCATGCCGGCGTCCTGCAGGTGCTCTTCCAGCTGCTGCTGCCAGGGGGTGGCTTGGGGATCTAGTCCCCAGCCCAGCTGCAGCCTCTGCCAGGTGTCGGCATCCAGCCAGGGGCGCGCCTCTTGCAGGGCTGTCGCCAGTTCTCCCAGGGCTGTAGAACCTTCCGGCACCGTCGCTTCTCCCTGCTGCAGTTGCAGCCCGTAGCGATGGAGCAGGCCCCCGGGTGCCGTGCCCCAGCGTTGGCTCAGGTGTTGGCTGAGCCCCAGCGCCCGTTGGCGGCAGCGGCCGGGTGTGTGTCCGTCGCAGAGTCGATGGGTCTGCACCCACAGCTCAGGCATCACCGCCACCCGATCGCGGCATTGCTCCAGCACCGCCTGCAGCCAGGCTTCTTGGTAGCTCCAGCGCAGAGATGGGGCAGGGGGAATCGGCACCATGGCCAGCAGCCGTCGATGCACACAGAACCCCCCAGGGCAATAGAGCTGATCTTGCACCAGCTGCCGGAGGCGCGTGGTGGGCGCGGGCGCCCCGTGGCGGCGAAGCACGGCGCCGTTGTCGTTCAGCTGTTCGCCGTCGCCGGCGAGTAGCAAGGCATCGGGATGCAGTTGGCAGGCCATGCGCCACTGCTGCAGTGCCCGGGGGTGCAGCCTGTCGCCGGCCTCGAGCCACCAGAGCCAGGCCGAGGTGGCCCCGTGGCTGGCTAGGGCCAGGACTTCCGCTGGGCTGGCGCAGGGTTTGGGCGGTGCCCACCACCGCAGTGTGCCAGCCCTGGCGCAGGCTGCCGTGAGGGCTTCGGTGCCCTGCGCGTTCAGCTGCCAGGGGAGAAGCCGCACCGCTGGCTGCAGCTCGGCGTTGGCAACGCTCACGCGCAGGCTCTCGAGCGTGTCGTGCAGGCCCCAGGCGTTGCCGCTGCATTGGATCAGCAGCGTGAGCGTTGGCGGGGCCGGCTGGGGCTGCACGGAGAGGAGCATTAGAGGTTGAGGTTAAGACGGTTCCATCACGCCTCGGCCAGCCAGCGGAGGCTGCCGGCCAGGTCGCTCTGCGGGAGCAGCAGCAGGCGATGGGGATTGGCGGCCACCAGTTCCATCTGGGCCAACGTGGCTTTCTGATGACGGTTGGGGCACAGCAGCACCAGGGTGCTGCGGGTCCCGGGCAAGGCCTCCACCGCGTGCACCAGCTGCAGGCTCGGGTGATAAGGCCCCACCAGCCAGCGGCTGCGGCGAAACACCAGCAGCTGCTCCAGCGGGCTGAGCTGCCACAGCTTCAACAGGGGCAGTTGGAGCTCGAGGCTCAATTGGTGCAGTTGGCGGTTCAGGTGCCGCTCCCAGCGGCTGCGGCCCTTGCTCGGGGCGAGCACGATCGGTGCCGTGCTCGTGGCCTGCTGCCAGGCCCGTTGCACCCGGCGGTTCGTGGCCAGCCGCTGGGCCAGGGTCTGCCAGGCGTCGCAGGCTTGGGCGTGGCTCAAGCTGAGTGTGCCCGCGGCGTTCCACACCACGGGATGGGGGTTGCCGACCAACGCCAGCCACTGCTGCAGGATCTGCCGTAGCTGGGGTTTGCTGCCCTGCATCTCCAGCTGTAGGGGCAGCTGCCGATCCAGGGGCAGGCTCAGGATTGTGGCCAGCCGCGGCAGCAGGTGCACCAGCTGCTCGCGCTGGCGTGGCACCAGGCCGCCATTGATGGCCACGGCGCTGCCCCAAGCTGCTCGTCCGTTGAGCTGCCAGCTGCCCTCGCGCGCTGGCGGTGCCTGGCCTGGCTTGTGATGCAGGCAGGGTGCGGTGTGCAGCAGCCGAAACACGGGTGCCCGCGGCCCGGGTGGCGCTGCTGGCCGCTCGGCTGCAAACCAGCTCAGCCTTGGCTCGGCTGGGGCCCAAGCGGCGCTGAGCTGGTGCAGTTCGTCGTCGCGCAGCTCGTTGTGATCAAAGCGCGCGAAGTAGGCGTCGTCGCGCAGGTTGCCTCGGCTATACACGTCGCCGCGGGTGGCCTTCACCCGCTGGAAGAATTCCCGCGAGCGCACGGCGTAGTGGTTGAGGTGCAGGCCTTCGCGCTGCAGGCTCTCCTCAGTGCTGGCCATCCAGCCCGCCGTCTCTTGCAGGGCCTCGCTGCCGTCGGGGCGGATGCAACGCCCGTGGCTGAGGCGGCTGTGGTGGGGCCAGAGGTGTTGCAGGGCCGCCGTGCGGCTGATGGTTTTGATCAGCACCGGCTCTCCGGCACGTTTGCGCTGCAGGAAGTTGTCGATCGTGCGGCCATCCGGGTGGCGGATGTGCCCCGATGATCCGAACAATTTCCAGGGAATGGCCACGCTGGTGATCTCCGGCGTCAGCTGGCTCAAGTAGGCGCTGATGCTGGGGAAGGGCGGCCTGGCATAGACAAATTCATCCAGGTCGCACACCAGCAGCCAGTCGCCGCTGATCAGGCCGCTGCGGCGCACGTCGTTGTAGATGCGCTCCTGGGCCTGCAGCCGTGGATCCTCCAGGCAGATGATGCGCCGGTCTTGGCCCAGCTCCCCCAGGGCGCCGCGCCAGTCGTCGCTGCTGTTGTTGTTGACCAGGATGATCTGGGTGGCACCTTGATGGAGGTAGTGCCGGGTCCACTCCCAGAGGATGTCGCCCTCGTTCTTGAACAGGGCCAGCACCGAGAGGCTGGTGACCTGCACCGAATCGCTGGGTCTGGCCGGTTGCTGCACCCCAGGCATGCCGTTGGCCCCACTCTGGCGGCCTCTGCGACAGTGAGGCCAGTTGGAAGCCCCGTTGCCGTGCAGATCCAGATCTGGGCCCCCGGGCTGGATGCGGCCTGGTTGGCCGATGGCCTGGTGCAGGCCCACCTGCAGGTGCTGCTGCTGGCTGAGCCCGCCGAGGCCCGTGCCCAGCTGCCGCTGCTGCTTGCCTACGCCGATCCCCTGGGCCGATTGGCCTCCCAGCGCGCTGGCGAGCACGATGGCGCGCTCCTGGCCGCCCTGCCCCAGCTGGAGCGCTCCGCCAGTCGCTGCCGGCTGGTGAACCTCGGCTGTGTGGCGCTGCCCGCCCTGGTGGCCTGGGGTGTGGATCCCGGTGCGGCCCCGCCACCGGAAGCCCCGCCCCGTTTCGCCGTGCCCGATCCCTTCGAGGCGTTGCTGGCGATGGCGTGGCTGCAGGAGCATCCCGGGCACCTGCAGGGCTACCAGGCCTTGGAATCCCATCCCCTGGCCGCTGCCCTCGATGGGCGGTCTCCTGATCTCGATTGCCTGGCGCGCTACCAGCAGGCCGCCAGCCTGGACGCCCTGCTAGCAGCTCGGCAGGAGCGGGCAGCTCTGGATGCCGATCTGGCGGAGTTGGCGCAGCAGTTGGCGCCCTTGCAGGAGCAGCAGCTGGAGGCCCTGGCCCTGCGCGAGCAGCTGGCGCTGCTGCAGGCGCGCCTGCAGCAGGCCGATGCCCTTCAGGAGCGTTGCAGCGCACTGCAGCTCAGCCTCCAGGCCCAGCAACTCGACCTCGAGCAGCTCGCCCGCCGTCTGGCCCTGCTCGAGCAGCTGGTGAGCGCCGGCAGTGAGGCCAGCCTGCGCCTGCAGGGCCGCCTGGCCCAGGCCCTGGCCTGATGCTGCGCGTGGGTGTGCTGGCCCAGGCCCCGGGCGGGCCGCTCACCAGCTCCGCCTGGATCCGGCTGCTGCTGCCCCTGCGGCGCCTGGAGCAGCAGGGGGCCTGCGCTGTGGTGCCACTGGAGGCCGCCGCGACGGATGACGCCCCGGCCTTGGTGCTCGATGGTCTGGATCGCCTGATCGTGCAGAGGGCTGCCTGTCCCACCCTGGAGGTCGCCGAAGCCCTGGTGCAGGCCTGCCGCCAGCGTTCGTTGCCGCTGATCCTCGATCTCGACGACGCCCTATTCGCCCTGCCCGCTGAGCACCCCGAGCGCGGGCGCTATGCCCCGGCCCTCCCTGCCCTGGAGCACCTGCTGGTGGCGGCTGATCTGCGCGTGTTCTCCACGGCCACCCTGGCGTCCCAATGCGAGTCGTTCGGCCCGCAGGCGGTGCTGGCCAATGGCCTTGATGCCGAGGCCTGGGCGGGGCCGGCCCGCTTCCCGCGCGCTGAGGCGGAGGGCCCCCTGCAGCTGCTCTACATGGGCAGCCGCACCCACGACGCCGACCTAGCCCTGATCCTGCCGGAGCTCGACGCCTTGGCGGACCGCGATCCCGATGCCTTTCGCCTCACCCTGGTGGGCGGCGTCAGCCAACCCCTGCAGCGCCCCTGGCTCCTCACCGTGGAGGTGCCGCTGGAGGCCAGGCGCTATCCCCGCTTCGTGCGCTGGCTGCGCCGCCTGCCCCGCCACGATCTCGGCCTGGCCCCCCTGGTGGCCAATCCCTTTAATGCCGCCAAAAGCGACGTAAAGCTGCTCGACTACGCCGCCCTCGGCCTGCCGGCGCTCTGTTCGCCTGGGCCCGCCTATCAGGAGCTGCTGGCGGCGGGCCTGGCCTTGCCGGCTGAGCCTGGTCAGTGGGCTGAGCAGATTGGTTGGGCGGCTGGGCACCGCCGCCGCCTGCGGCGCCTCGCCCAGGCGGCCCATGGCTACCTCTGGGAGCAGCGCAGCAGTGAGCAGGTGGCTCGCTGCTGGCAACAGCAGGTCCTGTGTGCATGACGTCCAATCCCTCCGTGCCTGCTTGCCGTAGTCGCGGTTCCCGGGTCGATTGGACCTTCCCGTTCATGCGGCTGGTGCAGGGTGTGGAGCTGTGGCTCCCGCTTGCCGATGCCCAGCGGTGGATCTTGCGGTCTCTGCTGGTGAAAGCCTGTGGGGTGCGGCTGGCAGTGCGAACGCACGTGGATGTGGAGTTGGCAGGGGTGCGGATTCACATCAGGCCGCCCAAGGGCTGTCGCTATCTCTGGTTCGATCACATTGCGCTGAAGGGAGATCGGGAATTTGAGCTTGAGCCCGCGTTGACAATTGCTGAACCCAAGGCCTTTGGCGATCTGCGTGCAGCTCTGGTTGGCCGGGAGAGGCCGTTCTGGCTCTCTGTTGGCAATGGGCAGGGCTATGGAGATCTTGTGCACTGCCTGTTGTGCCAGTGGGTTTGCTTCCGATTGATGGGCGTAGACCTTGAGGCCTGCAAGGGGGTGGCACTGCTGATGGATGAGTCCATCGCCAACGATCGTGAGAAGCACGTGGATGTGGTGGCCGAATTCCTGCGGGTTGGTGAGGTGCGGCAACGGGGCGATGCTGAGGTCTGTGCGATCAAGGGTGTGGATGTCTACGCCTGCTCTCTGCCGCTTCCAGATCGCATTGGCCTGCTTCTCGATGACTTTGCGCGGCGTTTGGTCGATGCCTTGGGACAATCCCCTTCTGTGCCAGTTTCAGGTGGGGTGCGGCTGTTGGAGCTCCTGCTGGAGGCGTTTGGCGGTTCTTTGCGGAAGGCGGACCGCTGGCCTCGTTTTGCCAGGGGGCTAGGGAAAGAGCTTCAGGGGGGTGCGGTGCCGTTGGTGTTCCCGCAGCGGCCTCCCATGGCTGAGGATGAACGGCCCGGCGTGGATGTTGTGGTTTGTCAGCAGCGCCTGGGTGATCTAGCGGTTGTCACGATCGAAGGCCTGGAGTTGGTGCCGTGGTTTGTTGAGCAGGAGCCTGAGCGCTATTTTCAGGTGCTCGCGGCCCAGTCGTCGCGGGCGCGTCGCCCGGCCTCAAGCCTGGAAAAGCTCAGGGATTACGCCCGTCTGCACCATCCCGAGGCGGGCTATCAGCTGATTACCGATGGCTATGGGTTGGCTGAGCGTTTGTTGCTCAAACCTGTGAATCTTCGCTGGATTGCCGGCCAGTTGGGACGGCGAGAGGTTGAGGTGGAGCGGTTGATCCGCGGGCAGATCGCCATCCTTCGTGATCAGTTGGTTGAGCAGGCGGAGCGATTGTTTGCTGCGGGCGCTGTGATTGGTGACAGTGCGCAGGCCGATCTCGATTCCTTGCGTGCTTTGCAGTCTTGCTCTGCGTGTGTGAGTACGTCGGGCCATTTTTGTTTTTCCATCCTCAACTATCTGAGTCGGCGTTCCCAGGTCTTGCATGCCTACCCCATGGGTAGGCGGTTTGATGTGTTGAGAAAAGGTCTGTCTCTCAAGCCACTTTCGCCTGAAGACTTGCAGTCGTGATGGATCCTGTCTGTTCTCGGCCGCCAGGATATTGGTAGGCTTTTCAAGCTTCTGGATGCGCTGATGCCTGCCTTGCTGCCTGGTCTGGGTCCGGATTCCTCGGCCTGTGTGGCGCGCTATCTGGCCCTTTGTGCAGAGCCTGAGCCGGGGCCAGTGTTTGCTTTCCTGGAGGATCTGGCCGCCAGGAAGGAGGAGAAATATCTTTTGCTGATCATTACGAGCAAGGTTGCCCGTCTTGCTGATAAATCCAGGGAGGCTGAGATTCTCGATCGGCTTTTTGGCTTGGCAAGTCTGCCTCTCTACCTGCGGGTCTACGCCAATACCCGCAGCTGTTACATGGTGAGCAATGCGCCAGATCTGGAGCGGGCCCGGCTGTGCTTGCAAAGGGGGTATCAATGCCTGCATGAGCGGCAGGCTTGCGGGTCTTCCGAGAGTTCCAAGCGAGACCGCTTGCACCTCGGTTTTTCGGCGATGCTGGCGATGCTGCATGTGCAGCTCACCCATCGGCTCTGGCGTGATGCGCACGCTCTCGGTGCCGGCGCGATCGCCGAGATCGGTCGATTCCCCGAGGGGCCAAGCCTCTCGGATTCCTATTACGGCACGTGCACCCGCATTGCACGGATCATCGCCATTCAGTACATGCTCGACATGGCCCTGGATCACAACCTGGAGGGGGCGACCCGCTATGCGGCGCTGCTGCGTCAAAGCTTTTCACTGGCCCTATCGCGTGCCGATCTGAACTTGACGCGTTTTTCCGAATTCACCATGAGCCTGCCGGTGTATCAGTCGATTGTGGAATCCCAGGCCAGGTTGAAAGCCCCGGATCAGACCATCGATGAGCTGGTGAAAATTGCGGTGATCATCAAGCGCAAAGGGCGGAATGCTGTTGCCACCCGATTGAAGCGGAAATGGCTCAAGGCTGGTCTCACGGAGTGGTGAGGCTTGGGCTTCATGGGGATGGGTCGCTTCCGCCGCTGTTCTTTGCGGTTTCCAGGATGTTAAGCAGGATCGCGAAGCCCTCTTCCCAGGCAAAGCTGTAATTCACGTAGCCGGTGGGTGTGCTCGCATCGCTCACGTCTTGCACGCATTCGGCTGGGATTTCCCGGGTGTGGTGGTGGATGTGCTGGTGTTTGGATGCCGCCATGCGCCGGCCCATGTGTCCCACCCCCGGCTTCGCGCAGATGCGCGCTACGTTCAGGGATCCCGTGGTGTAATTGGCCACGAAGGCATCCACACTCAGGCCCACCCGCACCTTCTCCAGCAGCGGCAGGCCGGCGATCACCCCCACCCGGCCCCGGGTCTTGAAGCTGAGCCGCTTGATGATCTTCTGAATCACCCGGTCGTCGTTGCGGGCTTCCCGGCGGTGGTAGTCGCTGCTGTGCAGCGGTGGCGTCCAGCCATCAAACACCACCCCCAGGTTGGGATAGCGCTTCTGCAGGGCATTGAGCAGGGCGGCCGTGCCCTCCACCTGTTCCACCCAGCTGCGTTTCTGGCCCGTGATCCCTACCCAGAGCAGGGGCCAGCAGTGCTCCAGCTGTGTGAGGGCGCCGATCGCCTCGAGCTGGGAATCAGCCCGCGCCGCCTCCCGCAGGGGAGCGTCCACCGCGGCAGCCAGCCGCCGCAGCTCCGGATCCTCCGCCCGGGTGTGGAACCAGAACCCCAGCTGCAGCAGGTAGAGATGGTTCTCCTCAGTGAGGGCGTTCAGCTCGGCCTGGCTGCGGCGCTCGTGCGCCTGGGGCAGCTGAAGGCAGCGGCCCAGATCCACGAAGGCCTCATCCTCTTTCGAGAACAGTGCATCGCTGGGTTGCAGCGCGCCGGTTTCGCGCACCGCCTGCAGCGCCAGCAGGTTGTCGTAGAAGCAGTGGTAGGGCCGGCTGTGCCCCACCAGGTAGCCGCCGAAGCGGGCGGGCTGGCACGGCGTGAAGAACTCCGGGGTGCGGCTGAGGATCGCCAGGCAGGTGCGTGCCGCGCCCGCCTCCAGGTGGCACACCAGCAGTATCAGGTTGAGCCCCGGCAGCAGCACCGCATCGCTGCTGCTCACCCCCTGGAACACCACAAAGCGCTGACGCCCCTCCTGCACCAGCAGCAGATTCCAGTTCAACACCAGCCGGCTGGCCAGGATGCGCCCGGGGCCCTCCCCCAGCACGCTCGGGAACTGGCCCTGGTGGCGCAGCCGGGCTGCTTCCACCACCAGCTCCTGGCTCGCGGCCCGCTCGCAGAAGGCCGCCAAGGGGGCTGGGCGGTCACCAAGCCGCTGCACCGCCGTTTGCAGCAGGGCGCAGTGGCTGATGCGCTCCAGCTCCGGTACCGGTAGGGCTGGCGCCTCTCCAGCAAAAAAGGCCCGCCATTGCTCCACTTCGGCAGGGGTGGCTCGCAGCACCCGAATGGCCACCCAGGGGCACTGCTGCTCGCCTCGGCGCAGGCTGATCAGCAGTTCATCGCCGAGCGCTGCTGCGGGCAGCGATCCCGCAAACCTCCCCTGCTCCAGCGGCCAGTGCCAGTGCAGCTCGCCACTCTCCAGCAGCAGCCCCACGCTGGGCTCCAGCGTGCCCTGCACCCCCCCGGCCAGCTGCAGTTGGCCGCTCCCATGGCTGAGGTGCTCCAGGTTGGCTCCCAGGCCCAGGTCCCGCAGCGAAAACCAGCGGCGTGGCTCAACAAACAGCATGGGCCAGCCCCGATCCGCAGGCAAAGCGATCCCTAAGATTGCCTGATTCCGCCGCGCGCTGGTGCTGCGACTGCCGCCGGAATTCCACGCACCCAGCTACCGCCGCCGCTACCCCGATCTGGCCGGGCTGCGCCGCTCGGCCCTGAAGACCCACTGGCGCCAGGAGGGGCGCCGCGCCCGCCGCAATGCCTCGCCGGTGAACACCCGTGAGGAGTTGCTCGCTTGCCTCGCCGGCGCCAGCCACCTGCTGGAAATCGGCCCGTTCGACAACCCCTCCCTGGAAGGCCTGCGGCACCCGGGGTTGCAGATCGACTACGCCGATCAGTTCAGCCGTGAGGAGATGGTGGCCCGGGCCCGGCTCTACCTCGAGCGCGATCCTGAGGCCATCCCGCCGATTCGCTACGTGCTGGGCGACAGGGGGTATGGCCAGATCGAGCAGCGATACGACGCGGTGGTCTCCCACCACTGCCTGGAGCACCAGCCCGATCTGATAGGCCATCTGCTCCAGGTGGCCGCCTTGCTTAAGCCCGGCGGGGTGTATCTGTTCACGCTGCCGGATCAGCGCCGTTGCTTTGATCGCCATCTGCCGCCCACCACGTTGATTGATGTGGTGACGGCCCACCTGGAAGGTCGCTCTCGCCCCCCTTTGCAAGCGCTGGTGGAGCACAAGTGTTTCACCGTGCGCGACTGGCGCGAAGCCCCCAATCCCCTGGAGCAGCTCCAACCCCAGTTACGCGAGCTGCTGGATGCAGCCCTCGAGGAATACCAGAGCCATCCCTATGTGGACGTGCACTGCTGGAAATTCACCACCGAGCGCTTGCGCCGCTTGTTGCGCCAACTCACCACCCTCGCCTACCTCCCCGCCGCTGCCCGTTGGCGCACCTACAACCTGGGCAATGAATTCGCCGTGGTGCTGGGCTTCACTGAGGCGGCCCATCCCCTGTTCACTGAGGTGACCGATGGCTGATCCCGCTCCCCGCCAGCCCAGCCGCGATCTGCGGGCCTTCCGCTTTCGCCTGCGCCACGATCATCTGTTGCGCCAGCGTCTGCGCCGCGCCAAGCAGGAGGCCACTGTGGCCCTTGCCCAGGAGCTCGGCTATGCCATCAAGGTCGACGACCTGCTTGGTGGGAAGGAGCGTTCTTCTCTCCGTTCGTCAGATCTTTGCTGAAGCGGTCTGAGGGAATTTCCCTCAGTGTTGACTCATGTCGGTTCGTCCCAGCGCACGCCTGGCTCGATCCAGCGATCCTGGGCCAGCCGCACCCCCAGGGCCGCCAGGCTGAGCTGGGGATCCACAGCGAGCCTGGCGCTGGGCGACCGGTGCTGGCCGCGCCAGGGGGCAAGCTCGCCATAGAGCGCCTCCAGCCGCCGGGCATGGGTGTCGGGCGCTACGAGCGGGATCGCTGCTGCCGCCGCACTCAGTTGGGCCAGCTGAGCCCGGTCGCCGTCGAGGGTCTGCAG
>Ga0194123_10003541_pt1 | contig 18636 bp, 12 predicted proteins | sample TA2MahsurfametaG_5_FD_155479 | JGI IMG/M metagenome (GOLD analysis project Ga0194123, IMG submission 155479) | Freshwater microbial communities from Lake Tanganyika, Tanzania - TA2015023 Mahale A surface | ecosystem: Environmental > Aquatic > Freshwater > Lake | place: Tanzania: Lake Tanganyika... | reverse complement strand
CTCTCCCGCGGCTTCCAGTTTCACCTGGATGCCGATGTGTTTCGGCGGGCGGGGGCGTCGAATCTTGTGCTGGACGGTGATGGTGGGATTTTTCTTCTTGCTCATACAAGTTGAACGACTCGCATGTCGAAAAACGTGCGCGAACCGATGAGGAATCCGGGGGAAACCTTCGCCACCCAGGCGTCGACCGCCCTAGTCGAGTTTGGCACCAAGTCGGCGAAGTAGTCGACGAACATCTCCCCACGCACTTTCGTCGGTGCGGAGATGAGCTTCAGCGAACAACCCCTCGAGCCTCTCGCGAAGAACCCGTTCGTCGTCGCTCAACATCCCGTCGTACTGTTTCTCGAGGAGGAATGCCGAGCGGTCGGAAGAGAGCATCCCCACGAGGTCGATGAATCTCTCCAGATCGCGGACGGCCGCGTCCAAGTCGTGGTCGGCCGGACGCATGGACACGATGTCGAGAGTGTCGTCCCATAATTCACGTTTGATGGGATCGTCCTTCGGAATGAGTGCGGTTCCGATTCGACGATCCATCATCTTGTTCGGGAAGGCATTTCGTACGTCGTAGACGACCTCGTGAAAGTCTTCATCACCCAGTCCGTAGCCGACGAAGAGCATGTGTTTGGTGAACAACATCGCTTGTACGAGACCGAACAACGCGCGACTGCCGCGGCCAAGGTCGAGGAAGTTGTCTCTCGTGAAGACGAGTGAGGACTCGTCGGCGATGGTGCCATGGAGTTTGAGCAACCACCGGTCGCTCTCCGACTGATTCGGGACCACCTTTAGTCGTCCGGTGGTGGCAGTGGCCGCCCGTTCGAACAGTTCATCCACGTTCGTGGTGATGAACTCGTTGCACGGAAGTGACGAGAGCAGACCGTGTTGAAGCGAATACTTCGACGTGCTGAGCTTCTGAGACAAAATACGGGCCAGTGACTCACCCTGCTTGTCCAATCGTCGCTGAAGTAAGTTGGCCATGTCCCGCGGATCGTCGACGGCGTTCAACTCCGTTCTCGTGGTCGGTGGAACGGTGTGTTTACCCACATCTTCCAGTAACGACACCCAGCCCGGTAATCCCGCACCAATGCTCACTCCTGCACCCATGAAGATGGCCGCTTGATCGTGGCGCAACATCCCGGCGAGTTGAACCGCCTTGTCGTGTAGGCGATCCTGATCCACTTCGAATCTCCATTGCGGGTCGTTACGCCATGAGTCACTTTCACCGTAGCGAACTCGCTGGGACGCGGCTTCCGATGTCGGTCCGAACGAAACCAAGATGACGTCGGCTTCGATGATGCCGGCGTTCATCTGGTTGGTGATGGTGCTGATCAGATTCTTCAGGAGGTCGCCGTGACTCCATCTCGCGCCTCCCATGCCGGTCCCCAGATGGGGCATGGCCAAAACAGGAGGGCGCGAGCTGTTCGGGTGGTCTTTCCGGTGGCGTTCGGTCGCCTTTGCGATGAACTGGAGGGCGCAGCGGCTGTAGTGGTCGATGTCCGATCCGTCACGTCCCACGTCCCCCCACCACACTGCCGCTCGTTCGTCATGCCCCAGGAATCGCGCCAGTTCGTCGGGTGCCCAGGGACCACGTGTTATGTGCTGGGGGTCGAGGCGTTCCGTCACTGCAAACCAGTGACGGGTCACGTTGAAGTAGTGGTCGACCGGCAAGTACCAGGCGTCGACAGCGATCTTCGTCAAGTCAGCGTCGACGACGAACAGATGTCCTCGGGTCACGAACCAACACTATTCGCCCGCCACCCGTGGGGCGCTGGGTTACTCGGTGTCGGAGTCGGGTGAAGTGTTGCCCTCGCCCACGCCCGCCAGTTCGACGGTCGATGGTGGCTTGAAGCCCTCCACCGATCGGAAGCCCAAGCGCTCCTCGCCGGGACGATCGGGGTCGTCCTCGGTGTCGACCACGATGATCTCACCGGCGTGGAATTGCTTGTACAGGATCTTCTCGCTCAGGGCGTCCTCGATGAGGCGCTGAATCGCGCGGCGCAACGGGCGGGCACCCAACTGCGGGTCGTAGCCCCTCTCGGCCAGGTGTTCCTTGGCCGCCGGCGTCAACTCGAGACCGAGTCCCTGACCCTCCAGCTGCGTGCTGAGGCGCTTCAGCATGAGGTCGACCATCTGCACCACTTCGTTCTTCGACAACTCGTGGAACACGATGACCTCGTCGATGCGGTTCAAGAACTCGGGGCGGAAGTGGTTCTTCAACGAATCCATCACCCTGTCCCTCATGCGCGTGTAATTCATGGCCTCGTCGCCCTTGGTAAAGCCGACGTTGGCCTTGCGCAGATCGGCGGTGCCGAGGTTGGACGTCATGATGATGATCGTGTTGCGGAAATCCACCGAACGACCTTGGCTGTCGGTGAGGCGACCCTCTTCCAGAATCTGCAGCAACGTGTTGAACACGTCGGGGTGAGCCTTCTCGATCTCGTCGAACAACACCACGCTGAAGGGCTTGCGACGCACGGCCTCGGTCAACTGGCCGCCCTCGTCGTATCCCACGTATCCGGGGGGCGAACCCACCAGCCGGCTGACGGTGTGCTTCTCCATGTACTCCGACATGTCGAGCGTGATGAGCGAACTCTCGTCACCGAACAGGAACTCGCTCAGCGTCTTGGCCAACTCGGTCTTACCCACACCGGTGGGACCGAGGAAGATGAACGACCCGCTCGGACGCTTGGGGTCCTTCAGACCGGCGCGCGTACGACGGATGCTCTGCGAGACCGCTTTGATGGCATCTTCCTGGCCGATGATGCGCTTGTGCAGTTCTGCTTCCATGTTGAGCAGCTTCTGCGTCTCTTCCTCGGTGAGCTTGTACACCGGGATGCCGGTCCAGATGCTCAACACCTCGGCGATGCACTCCTCGTCCACCTCGTCGAACAGATCCACGCCACTGGCCTTGATCTCGGCCTCTTTGGCGGCTTTCTCGCCCTGGATGCTCTTTTCCTCGTCGCGCAGACGGCTGGCTTCCTCGTAGTTCTGCTCCTCGACGGCCTTCTTCTTGGCCTCCTGCACGTTGGTGAGGCGCTGCTCCATGTCCTTCAGGTCAGGCGGTGTTTGCATGCGCTTGATGCGTAGACGGCTTCCGGCTTCGTCGATCAGGTCGATGGCCTTGTCGGGAAGATGTCGATCGCTGATGTAGCGGTCGGCCAGATTGGCCGCGGCCACCAACGCTTGATCGGTGATGGTGACGCGGTGGTGCGCCTCGTACTTGTCGCGCACGCCCTTCAGGATCTCGATGGTGTGAGCCACCGTGGGCTCGTCCACCTTCACCGGCTGGAAACGACGCTCGAGAGCGGCGTCCTTCTCCAGGTGCTTGCGGTACTCGTCGAGGGTGGTGGCCCCGATGGTCTGCAGTTCACCCCGCGCCAACATCGGCTTCAGGATGCTGGCGGCGTCGATGGCGCCCTCGGCTGCTCCGGCACCCACCAACGTGTGTATCTCGTCGATGAACAAGATGATGTCGCCGCGCGTGCGGATTTCCTTCAGTACCTTCTTCAGGCGCTCTTCGAAGTCACCGCGGTAACGACTTCCGGCCACCAAGGCACCGAGATCGAGCGTGTACAACTGCTTGTTGCGCAAGGTCTCGGGCACATCGTTGTTGACGATCTTCTGCGCCAAGCCTTCGACGATGGCGGTCTTGCCCACGCCCGGTTCACCGATGATGACCGGGTTGTTCTTGGTACGACGGGACAGGATCTGCATCACCCGCTCCATCTCGCGGGCGCGGCCGATCACCGGATCGAGCTTCTTTTCGCGGGCCAGCTGCGTGAGGTTGCGACCGAACTGGTCGAGGATCTGGCTGTTGCCCTTGTCGCCCTCCTCCGGCTTGCCACCGCGCTCGCCCGAGCCGGACTCCTTGCCTCCGGCACCCTCGGTCTTGCCCTGCGGGCCCTGATAACCCGACAGCAACTGGATGACCTGCTGGCGAACGCGGCTGAGATCGGCTCCCAACTTCACCAACACCTGAGCGGCCACTCCCTCACCTTCGCGAATGAGTCCGAGAAGGATGTGCTCGGTGCCGATGTAGTTGTGTCCCAACTGCAAGGCCTCGCGCAGCGACAGTTCGAGAACCTTCTTGGCGCGCGGCGTGAACGGGATGTGTCCAGACGGCGACGACCCGCCCTGTCCGATGATCTCTTCCACCTGGGCGCGCACTGCTTCTAGTGAGATGCCCAAGGTCTCGAGGGCCTTGGCTGCGACTCCCTCGCCTTCGTGGATGAGCCCGAGGAGGATGTGCTCGGTGCCGATGTAACTGTGGTTGAGCAGGCGCGCCTCTTCCTGGGCGAGCACGACGACTCGGCGGGCTCGGTCTGTGAAGCGTTCGAACATGCTCTTCCTCCCGATGGGCAACTTGCGGTCATGCTACCCACGCAGGGGGCACGAACGAGGTGGCGGGGACACACCAAAACGAGTGTGAGACATGGCTCATCCTTTGTCTCACAAAGGTGGCGAATCGACAACAAGCGGGACGAATTCCTCGCCGTGTCGGGCATCTAGGGTGCGGAGGTGCCCGCGAATCCGAACCGTTCCTTCGCTTTCGACTCATCCTCCACGGTGACACTCGAGGGTGGTCAGGTGGCACACCGGAATCACGTCGAGCAAAGTCGCGTGCTCGAGCGGCGTTTGTATTCGGTGGGCCCCGGAGTGCACACGCTGGTGGGTAACGGTCTGTCGAACCAAACCTTCATCGAGGGGCCGGGCGGAGTGATCGCCATCGACACCGGTGAGTCGGTGGAGGAGATGCGCGACGCCATCGCAGAGTTGCGCACGGTGTGCGACCGCCCGATCGTGGCGGTTCTTTACACACACTTTCACTACGTGGGTGGCACCCCAGCGGTGTTCGCCGACGGCTCGGCGGCTGACATCCCCATCTGGGCCCATGAAAAAGTGGCTTTCAACCGTGCTCGCACCGCCTCGGAGATCTCGCCGGCTTACTCGCGTGGTCTGGTGGAGCAGTTCGCCATCAACTTGCCCGATTCGGGTCCTGACGGCCGGGTGAACGTGGGTCTGGGCCACTTCTACCGAAACCCCGCTCATGCCCCCTTCACCTCGGCTTTCGTGGCGCCCACCCACACGTTCGGCGACTCCGCCTCGATATGCGTGGCGGGGCTCGACATTCACGTCACTTTGGCCCCCTCCGACGCCGACGATTCGGTCACCTACTGGTTTCCCGACTTGGGCGTGGCCGTGCACAACTTGGTCTGGCCGGTCCTGTTCAACATCTTCGCCATCCGCGGGGAGGAGTACCGCGACCCCCGGGTGCTGTTGACCGGGATCGACCACCTGCTGTCACTTGGCGCCGAGCACTTGGTGGCGACCCACGGACCCCCCATGAGCGGAGCGGGTCACATCCGAGATCGGGTCACCCGGTATCGCGACTCCATTCAGTTCCTGTGGGATCAGAGCGTGAGACAAATCAATCGGGGTGTCCTGGCCGCCGACCTCGGTCACGTGATCTCCTTGCCCGAGCGGTACGACGAGGATTTCGTCACCGCCGAGCGATACGGCGTGTCCGAGCACCACGTTCGTCAGATTCGCAACGGACTGTTCGGGTTCTTCGATGGTGACGAATCACAACTGTTCCCACTTCCGTCGACCGAACGTCACGACCGGCTGATCACCGGGTTCGGTGGGCGCACGCGAGTTCGCCAGTCGGTGGTCGCAGCTCTCGACGCTGACGACGTTCGCTGGGCCACCGAGATGGCCACGTGGCTCGTTCGTTCCGCCGAGGTGGCCCAGGAGGACCGCAACCTGTTGGCCCGCGCGCTGCGCATCATCGGGCAACGTTCACCCGCGGCCAACATCCGCAGTTGGTGTCTCACACGTGCCTTGTCGTTGGAGGGCACCATCGACACCTCGCGTTTGTACCAACACCGTTTCGGTCGACAGCAGGTCATCTCGTCACCGATCGAACGCTCCGTGCACGTGTTGCGCGTGCTGGTGAACCCTGACGAACTCGGTGACATCGACGTGCACGTTGGTTGGGACGTCGGGTCCGGTGTGGAGACCGGACTCCACTTCCGCAACGGCATCGCGTGCCCCACCGACGGAGTCGGCTGCACGGCCATCGTCGCGTGTTCCATCGAAACGTGGGCCGATCTGTTGACTGGTCGCACCACGTGGTCGGTGGCGGTGGACTCCGGTGCGTTGCGGGTGTCGGGTGACGTCGTCGCGGCCTCGGCTGCGCTACGGGCTTGTGACCCCGAAGGGTTGCGTTCGTGACGTCCATCCCGCGACCCACCGCCGCGTTCGCTGGCACCGTCGGCCGTTTGGTCCCCGATTCGACGGGGGCTCCGGTGCCGCAGGTGAAGGCGCCCTCGGACGCGCCGAACATCCTCGTCATCATTCTGGACGACGTGGGCTTCGGATCTTTCGGCACCTTCGGTGGCCCGGTGCCCACACCGGGACTCGATCTGGTGGCGCGCACGGGGCTGCGTTACAACCGCTTTCACACCACCGCGTTGTGCTCGCCCACGCGGGCCGCACTGTTGACCGGGCGCAATCACCACGCGGTGCACATGGGGGGCATCCCCGAGATGGCGAGCGGCTTCCCCGGTTACGACACCGTCATTCCGCCCGAGGCCGCCACGGTGGCGCAGGTCTTGCGTATGAACGGATACGCCACCGGCTGTTTCGGTAAGTGGCATTTGACGCCGACCTGGGAGATGGGCCCCGGTGGTCCGTTCGATCGTTGGCCCACGGGCATGGGCTTCGATCGCTTCTACGGAATCCTCGGTGCGGAGTCGTCGCAGTACGAACCACCGGTGTACGACCAGACCACTCCGGTGTCGCCACACCTGGGACGCGAGAACTATCACCTCACCGAGGATCTGGTCGATCAGGCCATCACCTGGGTGGATCGTCTGCGCGTTGCGTCGCCCGGCAAGCCGTTCTTCTGCTACCTCCCCACACCGGCGGTTCACGCTCCCCATCACGCGCCCCGTGAATGGATCGACAAGTTCACTGGTCGCTTCGATGACGGATGGGATGCACTGCGCGCCGAGATCTTCCGACGACAGATCGATCTGGGCGTCATCCCAGCCGACACGGTGTTGACGAGGCGACCCGATGCCATTCCCTCATGGGACGAATATCCGGACGAATACAAGCCGGTCGCCCGCCGACTGATGGAGGCCTTTGCCGGCTTCTTGGCTCATACCGATCATCACATTCATCGACTCCTCACCACCTTGGACGAGCGCGGAATGCTGGATGACACATTGGTCTTTTACATCACGGGCGACAATGGTGCATCCGGTGAGGGTCCGCTGCACGGCGCATGGAGCGCTCCATCATTCCAAAACGGCTTGCCCGAGGACCCGGAATGGTTGTTGCAGCGCATGAACGACTTCGGCAGTGCCAACTGTGAGAACCATTACAACTTCCCGTGGGCCTGGGCTTTGGACTCACCCTTCCAGTGGATGAAGCAGGTGGCGTCGCACTTCGGTGGCACGCGCAACGCGATGGCGGTGTCGTGGCCCAAGCGCATTCGTGACGCAGGTGGCGTCCGATCGCAGTTCCATCACGTGGTCGACGTGGCGCCCACGATTTACGAGGCCTGCGGTGTCGCGCAACCGACCGCGGTGAACGGTATCGAGCAGATGGAAACGCACGGTACGTCGATGGCGTACACCTTCGATGCCGCTGATGCGCCCGATCGTCACGAGACGCAGTACTTCGAGATGATGGGCAACCGGGGCGTGTATCACCAGGGTTGGATGGCGTCCTGCTTCCACGGTCGTCCACCGTGGCTTCGCTGGCAGGGACGCCCCTTCGATGGTGAACAGGAACGGTGGGAGTTGTACGACCTGCGAACCGACTTCTCGCAGGCAATCGACGTGGCATCGAGATATCCCGAAAAGTTGGCCGAGTTGATGGAGGTATTCGATCGCGAGGCGCGTCGCAACCTCGTGTATCCGATGCGCGATCCGGGTTCGGGTTCGCAGCAGGTGGCACCGGTACCCACCTCGCTCGGTGACATCACACGAATGACGTACACCGCGGCGCACGTGCGCCTGCCCGAGTTCAGCGTCGTGAACGTGAAGAACGCGTCATGGCGCATGACCGCGGTCGTCGACGTCGGTGCCGACGTGAGTGGGGTCATCGTCTGTCAGGGCGGGAACATGGCCGGTTGGTCGTTGTACGTTTCGCGGACTGGAGTGCCGACGTTCCATTACAACTGGTTCGGGCATGAGCACACGTCGGTGACGGCTCCACTGGCGTTGACCCCGGGACGACACGTGATCGACGTGGTGTTCGCCTACGACGGTGGATTCGGCGCCGGCGGCGACGTCGCGTTGTCGGTCGACGATGCCCTGGTGGCCGAGGGTCGGATACCCAACACCGTGCCAGTGATCTTTTCGATGAGCGGCGAGACGTTCGACGTGGGGGTGGACACCGGGGCACCGGTGGGTCCGTACCCGCATCAGTTCCCGTTCGCGGGTTCCATCGTTGGTGTCACCATCGAACGGCTGGGAGAACGTCCCGATGACGTGGTGCGGGCCATGCGCGAGGGGCAGATCCGAGCCAGCATCGCCGCGCAGTGAGACCCCGGTCGGGCCCGGTCGCCGGTGTAACGGCTGGCACGCCCGTCACTCGGCCCGACTCATGGTGCCGGGGAATGGGTGACCTAGCCTGACGCCGTGAAAACGTCGCCCCTGTTCGATTTGTCCGCGTCCCCCGACGATCGACGGCGAGTGGAAGAGGCGTTGTTGGCCTCGGTGCGCACCTCGGACGCCTATCTCACCGAGATTGCCTCGCACCTGCTGGTGGCCGGAGGCAAACGTCTCCGACCCATGTTCTCGGTGGTGGCATCGCAGGTGGCCGGCGCGCCGGCCACCGATGACGCGGTGCAGGGTGGTGTCGCGTGCGAACTGGTGCACCTCGGCTCGCTGTATCACGACGATGTCATGGATGAATCGCTCGTCCGACGTGGTGTGGAGACAGTGAACGCCAAGTGGGGCAACTTGCAAGCCATCCTGGCCGGCGACTTCTTGCTGGCGCGGGCCTCCGAGATCGCGGCCTCGTTGGGCACCGAGGTGGCCGGTCTGCTGGCCCGAACCATCGGTCGACTGTGCGAGGGTCAGATCGAGGAGTTGCGCCACACCTACAACGTGGCGCGACCCGTCGACAGTTACCTCTCATCCATCAGTGGCAAGACGGCATCGCTGTACGCCACCGCCGCCCGCGTCGGGGGCCTCGTCTCGCAGTTCGATCGCAGAATCGTCGACGCCTTGACCGCATACGGCCAAGCCTTCGGGATGGTGTTTCAGATCGTCGACGACCTGCTCGACATCTCGTCGACCGACGAGCAACTGGGCAAGCCGGCTGGTCATGACATGGTGGAAGGCGTCTACACGTTGCCCGTCCTGTACACGTTGGCCAACGGCGGAGTGCCGGCGCGCGAACTGGTCGATCTATTGGGCAGACCGTTGAGCGTCGTCGAAAAGGACAAGGCGTTGTCGATCGTCCGCTCGAGCGGGGGCATCGACGCCGCCATCGTGCTGGCGCAGTCCTACGTGGACGCCGCGGAGCAGGCCTGCGCGCAGTTGCCGAATTCGGCGGCCACCATGGCGCTGCGAGCCTCTCCGGCCGCTCTTTTGGCTTCGGTGCGCTGAACCTCAGTTCGTCGGTCGTCGGTGATCCGACACTACGAGGCGGCGAACGGGGAGAATGGGAGCATGAACGCTCTCCGTCGGCTGAACGTCATCGCCACCGTGCTGCACCTGGTTCAGGGAGTGGTGATCTTGGTCATCGCCAACGACTTCTCCCTCCCCGTCACCAGCTTTTTCTGGAACGACGCCCCGAACAACCGTCTCGACATCACGCGCCTCGACCGCATGTTCGACGTGTCGGTGGCGTGGGCCGCCGCTCTGTTCTTGTTCTTGTCGGCGCTGTTCCATTTCATCGTGTCCACAGTGGGCCGGCGCACCTACGAGAACGAGATCTCCCTCGAGCAGAACCGCTTCCGGTGGGTGGAGTACTCCGTCTCGTCGACCCTGATGATTCTCACCATCTGTCTGGTGTTCGGTATTGGCGACGTGGCCGGCCTGATCGGCATCGCCGGTGCGAACGTGGCGATGATTCTGTTCGGCTGGATCATGGAGGTGATCAACAAACCGGGGCGTGAGGTGTGGTGGACCCCGTTCTGGTTCGGCTGCATCGTGGGCATCCTGCCGTGGATCGGCTTGCTGATCTACCTGTTCGGACCCGGCAGCGAGATGCCCAAGTTCGTGTACGGGATCTTCGTGAGCATCTTCATCTTCTTCAACCTGTTCGCCTTGAACCAGTGGTTGCAGTACCGCAAGAAGGGCCGCTGGTCCGATTACGTGTACGGCGAGAAGGTGTACTTGTGGCTCAGCCTGATCGCCAAGAGTGCTTTGGCTTGGCAGCTCTACGGAAACACACTCTCGGCCTGAGAGTTAGTCGGCGCCGCGTTGGCGGCAGGCGTCGGAACACCAACGCACGTTGTCCCAATCGCGGGCCCACTTCTTGCGCCATTCGAAAGGTCGACCGCACGCCGCGCAAATGCGGGGAGCGAAGCCGTTCTTGGTGCGCGCTTGTCGTGTCATGACGTCACGAGGGCTCGTAGGTGTTCGGCGAAACGTCTCGTGTCACCGGCGAAGGACTCCAGTGTCTCGGCGTCGACGATGACGCTCAGCGAATCACCCCGGCGGGCCACCACAGCCGGAAAGAACTCGATGGCGGCAGTCACTTCGGTGGGAGCGTCGTTGCGGTGCCAGGTGGTGAAGGGCACGCCGAGAGAGACGGAGCATTCGCGCCACTCCCGTTTTTCCGTGAACAGACCGTGAGTGAGTTCGCAGAGCGAGCAATGCGTGCGTCCCAGTCGCGCCCCGATCCAGTACGACAACTCCCCGACGACGGTGCCGTCGGCGTCGTAGACACCGACGAACTCGTCGATGGTCCCGGTCATGAGGCTGATGGTAGGAGTCACGCCTCGAACCAGGTGAGCAGGACGACCAAAAACTTGGTGTTGGGGCGGGTTTTGCCCGAGGGGGACAGTAGATCGACGGGAGTGTTCGCACCGGTCTTGTTTCGCCTAAGATGAGGTTGAATCTCGATGTCAGGGGGCCTCGTGAAGCGATTCGCCGTTCTTGTATCAGTTGCCGTTCTTGTCGCATGTTCTGGAGGTGCGGGGACCGAAGAGACCGAGCCGCCCGACTCCTCGGCGCCACCAAGTTCGGAACCGCCCGCAGGCGATGTCGTCCTCGAAGTCGGTGCTGCCAGCGCTTCGATTCTCCCGACCGTCGACGGAACGACCGACTACTTGAGCGACGCCTCTGGCTGGGGCGCAGCGCCGGGTGAAGCCGATCCCAACGACATCGGTGTTTTCGTGCCCACGTTCGATCAGGGAAAGGTTTCCATCAGTAATGGCAACTCCGACGCCAGTTGGGTACACGACGACGTTCGGGCCACGGCGCTGGCCATTCAGCGCGGTGACGAGCGGGCGATCATCCTGGGTCTCGACACGTACATGACGTTCTCCATGGACGCCGATCACATCGAGGCCCTTGCCTTGGCCGAACTGCCGTCCGAATGGTCGGACACGCCGATACTCATCGCCCCGTCCCACAATCACCATGGTCCCGACGTCGCCTTTGACATCAACCCCGACTACTACGAGCACCTCGCTGCGCAAGCCGTGACTGCGATCGTCGAAGCGGTTTCGAAGGTCGCCCCGGCTACAGCAGTCGCTGCGACCGGTGAGCACCGGTTCGGTGTCAGCGATGGGCGGGATCCCATCGTGTTCGATCCGCGTCTCAACGTTCTCGAGTTCCTCGATCCCGATGGGGCGCCGATCGCCACGATCGTCCAGTGGAACAGCCATCCGGAGATCACTCTCGGGTGGGAGCCCCCGGTGCCCGATTTGGCCGAGCGGTGCGCGACGAAGGGATGGGGAAGCGACGACTGCTTCGCTGACGGGCGCTACATCACCGCGGACTATCCCGGTGTTCTTCGTACCCGACTGCAGCAAGCAGGAGGGGGCGAGGTTCTGTTCATGAACGGCGCTGTTGGCAACCAGATCGGCCCCGGAGAGGCCGACGTCTGGTTGGTGAGCGACGAACATCCCGTCGGGTCCGGTTGGGTCGTCCCCGACGGAGCGTCACCGGTGGCGGGTTGCGACGATTACCGCTGCCGAAATCTGGCTCGAACTGATGCAGTCGGAAGCCAGCTCGCGCTCGCGGTCCTCGACCTCCTCGAATCCGCTTCGGTGGTGGACATCAGCACCGTGTCGTGGACCGTGCAGCCCTTCTTCACGAAATTGACCAACATCGGGTTCCGTCTCTTGATCGCCGACGGGGACCTCGGATGGCAACCTGTCACGCTGTACAACTGCGAGCCGGGACAGCCATTGTCGGAGGAGACCTGTGTCTCTGATGAGGGGAAGTTGGAGGATGATCCGGTTCTTACCCCGCTGGTCGGCAGTCAGATCAGAGTTGGAGACGTTGCCAAGACCCGAGTGTCCTTCCTCGATCTCGGTTCGGTGGGATTCGTCTTCATGCCTGGTGAATTACCTCCGGAGATCGTGATCGGATTGCCAGCCGACTTCGACACCGCGACACAGAAGTACTACCTCGAGGGTGAAGGTCTTCACGCCGAGGGAGCGGACTACGACTTCCCCGGTTATGTCACGTCGCTCGTCGAGCGGTCGATTCTGTTCACCGTCGGTATCGGGGAGGACGAATTCGGCTACTGGGTGCCGGTGAACGAGTATCGACTGAAGTGTCTGGAGATCGTCTTCGGTAAAGGTCAGACCTGCGCCGATTTGTTCGCCCGTGGCATCATCCCCTACGCCGATGCGATCGACGGTCCGACCTGTAAGAAGATCACCGACGACCCGACCGCCCTGCAGGCGTACGAGCAGTCCGATGCTGAAGCCGTCGCTGCCCTGTGTCGATACGGACAGGCTCTCGGACGAGAGTTGGGCGAGCCGGCGGGCCACTACGAGGAAACGAACTCGGCGGGTTGGGATCTGGTCGAGGACTTCTGGGACGCGGTCACCACCTTGTTCGGCGCGTCCGGCAGTGGACGCATCAATCCGGACAATCCCGGGTACACGATTCAGTATCCACCGTCATAGAACTCCTGCGTCGACCGGAGTTCGTCGAGCCTGTCGAAACGTCGACGGCGGACTCCGCGGGGGTCAGGTCGCGGCGAGAGATCGTCGACTGGACCGGGTCCGACGTCGGGAGAGTCGTCCGACGATGCCGTCGGGCAACAGAACGGCCGCCGCCACCAGCATCGCGCCGTTCACCGCGAACTGGTAGCGACTCGCCTCCTGACCCATCGCCACCGTGAGGACTCCACCCGACGCCATGATGCCGGCCAACAAAGCCCCGAGTGGTGTGCCGATTCCGGTGAGATACACGATCGCCACGAGCACGATCGATCCGAAGGCACCGAACGAACCTACCGACAACGTGCGTTGCTGATAGGCCACCAATGCACCGGCGATTCCGGCGATGAAAGCCGACATGGCGAACGATTGGAGCTTCACGCGCGACACGGCCACCCCGATCGCCGCCGCGGCGCGTTCGTTGCTTCGCACGGCGAGCCAGCGACGGGCCGTGGCGCTGCGTCCGAACTGCACGGCGAACCACAGGATCAACGTGACCACCACGATCACCATCAGGCCGAAGGCCCGACGGGGATACGAGTCGCCGATCGCCTGGATGTCGAGGTCGAGCCCGGGCAGTCGCGGCGCGGGAACGGTCGTGCCGGCCACTCCTCCGGTGAGCCAACTCCACGGGAACACCAGATTCTCGACGGCCAACGCCGCGGCGAGAGTGGCCATGGCGAGGGTCAAGCCGCGCACCCGAAGCGCCGGAAGACCGATGGTTGTTCCGAGAAGAGTGGCCACGGCGGTAGCCAAGAGCGGTGCCCAAGGGAACCCGAGTCTCCATTCGGTCGAGAGTTTCACGAGCACGAATGCGCTCACACCGGCGAAGGCCGACGTGGCGAGGCTGATCTGTCCGACATAACCGGTGGTGATGACGACCGACAGGGCACTCAGTGATCCGATGGCGGTGATGATCAGCGCGGTGCGCCACTGACTGGAACCGAACCACATCACGACTCCGGCGAGGGCGCCCGCGGCGACCACGAGGACTCTGGCGCCTCGTGGAATGGCCACCGAGGGCAAACGAATCTGACCGAGCGCCCCGCGGGCGGGCAGGGCGCCGGCGCGCAAGGCCAACACCGCGAGAATCACGACGAGAGGAACGCCCTGCTGCAATCCGACGTCGGGCAACCACGCCCAGATGGTCTGCAGGTAGAGGATTTCGCTCTGGATCATCCCGATCGCCAGCGCTGCTCCGACGGCGAGGAGGGGCGACGAGAATCGGGCCACCAGTGCGGCGGCGATCGCTGGCACCACCAACATGCTGGTCTCGACCGGCTGCAGTTTGGTGATCGGTGCGGCGAGGATCATCGCCATCGCGGCGAGCATGCTGGCCAGCACCCAGTTGAACCCGGCGACGACCTCGGCCCGCACGCCGAGCATGACCGCGGCGCGCTCGTTCTCGGCGACGGCTCGGGTGGCGAGGCCGAACCTCGTGAATCTTCCGATCGCGGCCAACACCCCCGCCGAGACCACCGCGACACCTGCGAGCCACAACCGGTCTTGGTAGATCGCGATGCGGTCACCGAGTCGTACGAGCCGGTCGGGCAGTACCGAGCGGATCACGAGCGAGGTGGCGCCGCGAGGTCCGAAGCGCGTGGCGCACACCTCGATCAGGTACAGCATCACGCCGAGCGAGGCGACCATGCGGGCCAGCGGTGACCCGAGTCGCAAGGGTCGGTACACCACTACGGCCAACACCAGACCGATCACGCCGGCAATCACGATGACGGCCAGCATCGAGGTGATCACGGTGGGTCGACCACCCAGGTCGAGGTCGGGCACGCCGAACACCGGCCACACGAGACGTCCGGTGGATCGGAAGTTGGTGAAGGCGAACGCCGAGTAGGTACCGAGCGCCGCGTGCGCGAAGTTCACGACACCGCTCGATTGGTAGGTCACCACCAATCCGAGGGAGAGCACGGCCACCACGGCCCCACCACCGATACCGAGCAGTAGATATGTGACGTGCGAGGAAATCGTGCACTCGTTTCGGCGAGTCGGTCAGAGATCGGCGACGTACGAAGGGACGTCGATCCACTCGTCGACGATGCTGCTTGCGCCTCCGACATCGTCGAGCAACTTGAACAAGGTTTGCTGCGGTGAACACAGTGCCGGGAATCCGGGCACCTGGCGACGGTCGCAGGTGTAGGGATGGCCCCAGAAACTTGGTGCATCGACCGCGGACAGGAACTGTTCGGAGATCGCGTCGGGGGTGATCTGCGAACCGGCGGAATCGACGGCCACCAGCGCGGCCCACAGATTCATCATCGCCCGGAAGCTCACCGTTCCCGATCCGCCGGCTGGCTCGTCGACGTAGCGCTCGGTGGCGGCGAGGAACAGGTCGCCTTCGATGGTGTCCGAGGTGGGCGGTCCCTCGCTGTTGAAGATGATTTGCGACTGGATCTCGTCGGGGATCTCAGCGACGATCTCTCGAGCCGCGCAGGCTCCTACTGAGTACAACTGACCGGTGTAGCCGAGATCGAAAGCGGTGGTGATCACCGGCACGCACGCCGTGTCGGCCGCCGCAACGATCACCGCGTCGGCTCCGGAGTCGATGGCGGCCTGGATCACCGGAAGGTAGTCGGTGGTTCCGAGGGCGAAGGGAATGAGGGTCGTCTCGAGGCCGAGTTGTTCGGCCACTTTGGCGCCGTAGTCCTTGGCGGGCACCTCGAAACTCTCGAACTGTCCGTAGGCGATGGCCACCTTGGTGGCCCCTTGGGCGGCGGCGTGTGAGATGAACGCGATGTAGGCACCGGTGATGCTGCCACTGAACGAGACCACCTTCTCGTTGCGCAGTTCGGCCAACGTGGTGGGCAGGGCGCTGATGAGGGGGATGCCGTTCTGCTCGAGAATCGGCAACGAACCATTGGCGGTGATGTCGATGCCGCTGATCACCGCGACGGCACCCTTCTGCACGAGTTCTTGGGCGCACGCCTGCGACTGCTCCACCGAGAAACTGGTGATGCAAGGCACCAGTTCGATGGGCCGGCCGTTCACTCCGCCCAACTCCGCGTTGATCCAGCCGACCGCGGCCTGCACCGCTGCTCGCATCTCGGGGAACGAACCGACCGGTGAGTTCTCCTGGTTGATCATGCCGACCACGATGGGTGCCAAGGATTCGTCGGCAGCGGTGCCTGCACCCGGCAAGGTTCCGGCGAACCACTCCGCGCCAGCGAACTCCGAGACGATGGATCCGTCGCTCGCGGCGACGGTGGTGTCGGTGGCGCTGGTCGATGCGTCGGTGGTCGCGGGGGCAGACTCGGCGCCCGGGGCGTCAGCCTCGGTGCAAGAAGCCACCACGGCCAAGGCCATGACGAATGGAACAAGACGATGGAACATTGGATACCCCCTCGGACAAACCTTAGACCTTCCGAATCGTTGCGAGGTCCGAGAACTCGGCTCGGTTTACTCCACCGCTAGTCTGTTTCCCGTTACACGGCAGGGTCGCGGCGGAGTTTCGCTCCGGGTTCGACTCCGCCCCCTACGCGCTCCTCTTCCAGAACAGCGACCCGTCGTGGATGCACATGAGCAACCAGTGCTCCACCATCTGGGAGGACTGGGGTGGCATCGAGAACGGTACGGCGACCTACAGCCCGAACCACGACAGCAAGGGTGCGGTTATCTCGTTCCTCCATCACCACGTTGGTGGATTGGTTCTCACCGTGCCCGGGTACCGGCGTGTGCCGATCGAACCGCGACCCGGTGGTGGCATCACGTGGGCGCGCACGCACCACGACGCACCGCGGAACCCACACGCGTTTTTGGTCACCACTGACCTGAGACGGGTTCCTCTTTGCGTCGTCGCAGACGGGTGGCCAGGAAGAGTGCGCCGATGATCGCCAATGCGGCCGGGATTCCGATCAGCCGCACGTTCAGGGTTCCGTCTCCATCGCCGTTGTCGATGTCTTGTGGATCCTGTCGGGCCGACCATGCGGTGGTCTCGTCTTCGAGGATGAGACCGACGGCAACGGTTACTTTCTTGCCGCGGGTGTCGGTGCCGACGAGAACCACTGTGTGGTCACCTGCCGGTGTGTCCTTTTGCAGTGTGAACTGCGAGGTTACGGCACCGTCGGAGCCGGTCTGGGTCGTGCCCACGTCGACTGGGTCAGAGTACATCCACACCGCGACCGGGGACTCAGAGGCGAACCCTTCGACACCCATGCTGACTTGTCCGTCTCGGCTTGCCTGCAACCGACCCGACGAATCGATGTCGGTTGGCTGTCCGTCGGCGGTGCTCATTCCGAGCCTGACTGTCGAGTCCATGGCACGGACCACGTACTCGGTCGAGGTTTGTTCGATGGAGGCTTCGACCTCCTCGTCGTCGATGAGCACCGTGATCCCCTCGGCACCAATTTGGGGTGCGCGCGCCGGTGGAGCGGCCACGTTCTTGTCGGCAATGGCATCGATCTCGTCAGGTTCGAGAGTCGCCGGAGGTGGCGAGATGGTGCTCGATGTGGTGCTGGTCGACGTGGCCGGTTGCGTCGCAGTGGACGGACCCGCGGGGGTCACGGGAGTCGTCACGGCGGTCCCCGTCGGTTGACCAACTGTCGCTGTCGGGTTCGAGCCGGAACCCGATGATGCGGGTGTTGTCGTCGTCGATGCGGGAGGCCGGGTGTCGTAGGCGAGGGAAAGATTCACCGCGGCGGTGTTCTGGTTGTTTGCCGTATCGGTGAATCTGTTGGCCGCGACACCGATTGTTGCCGAACCGGAATCAGACGCTGGGGGAGTCCAGGTGGCGGTGTACGTGGTGCCCGACCCGGTGAATGCACTCAGTGTTCCCGTCGACACGGTGACATCGCCGCCAACAAAGTTCGTCGATGTCTCCGACAACGTGAAAGTGATCGTGACGGTCTGACCACCGCCCACCGTGCCGGACCCCGACCGGGTGATCTCGACGGATGGACGATCGGCATTCCAGGGAATCGACAATGCGGTGCTGGCAGTGTTCTGGTTGCTTGCCGTATCGGTGAATTTGTTGGCCGCGACGCTGATCGAAGCGGTCCCTGATCCCGACGCTGGTGGGGTCCAGGTGGCGGTGTACGTGGTGCCCGACCCGGCGAATGCACTCAGTGTTCCCGTCGACACGGTGACATCGCCGCCAACGAAGTCTGATGATGTCTCCGACAACGTGAAAGTGATCGTGATGTCCTGACCACCGCCCACCGTGCCGGACCCCGACCGGGTGATCTCGACGGATGGACGATCGGCATTCCAGGGAATCGACAATGCGGTGCTGGCAGTGTTCTGGTTGCTTGCCGTATCGGTGAATTTGTTGGCCGCGACGCTGATCGAAGCGGTCCCTGATCCCGACGCTGGTGGGGTCCAGGTGGCGGTGTACGTGGTGCCCGACCCGGCGAATGCACTCAGTGTTCCCGTCGACACGGTGACATCGCCGCCAACGAAGTCTGATGATGTCTCCGACAACGTGAAAGTGATCGTGATGTCCTGACCACCGCCCACCGTGCCGGACCCCGACCGGGTGA